>WNFC01001546.1_pt1 | contig 25666 bp, 18 predicted proteins | sample 5400541 | NCBI WGS metagenome assembly WNFC01 (sample SAMN13153342, study PRJNA577476) | soil metagenome | isolation source: 120 cm saprolite under Douglas fir tree site 2 hole 2 replicate 1 | place: USA:California | collected 2015-04-18 | reverse complement strand
TCCACGATGAGGACGGGAAGGTCGCGCCGGTACTTTTCGAGCGTCGTCACCAGCCGCTCGCGGTCGATCGGCTTGGTGAGATAGTCGGAGGCGCCAAGCGCGTAGCCCAGGTTCTTGTCGTCGACGATCGTCAGCATGACGACGGGGATGTCGGCGACATCGGGGTCGGCCTTGAGCGCCGACAGGACCGCCCAGCCGTCCATCCCGGGCATCATGACGTCCAGGGTGATCGCGTCCGGCCGCAGCTCCCGCGCCTGTCTCAGGCCCTCCTCACCACCGTGCGCGGTGACGACCCGGAACCCTTCCTTGGTGAGGAAGCGCTGCATCAGGTCCCGCACGGCCGGCTCGTCGTCGATCACCAACACCGTGCCGACGCCCGGTGGCAGGTGGTCGGCGGGGACGGCGGCGGCAACCGTCTCCTCGGCCTCCTCGGCAACCTGAGCCGGCAGCCGGATGGTGAAGGTGCTGCCCCGGCCGGCCTCACTCTCCACGGTGACGTCTCCCCCCATCATCCGGCAGAGCCGCCGGCTCAGGGCGAGGCCGAGGCCGGTCCCGCCGTACTTGCGCGTCGTGGCCGCGTCGGCCTGGGAGAAGACTTCGAACAGCCGCGTGAGCTGCTCGGGTGTCATGCCGATGCCGGTGTCGTTCACGCTGAACGCCATCCAATCCTGGCCGTCGGTGGACTCCCGGGCCACGGCCAGCGAGATCGTTCCCTGATCGGTGAACTTGCAGGCATTGCTCAGAAGGTTGAAGAGGGCCTGCCGCACCTTCGTCAGGTCCGCCCGCATCGTCCCGACCTCGTCCGGGCAGTTCACCGTCAGCCGGTTCGCGTTCTTCGCGGCCAGCGGCTGGATCACCGCGGCAATGTCCCGGACGAGGCCGGCCACGTCGAAGCTCTCGAGGTACAGCTCCATCTTGCCGGCCTCGATCTTGGAGAGGTCGAGCACGGCGTTGATCAGCTCCAGCAGATGCTTGCCGGCCGCGTTGATCTTCTTGAGGTCGTCCGTGAACTGCTCGGCGCCGAGGTCGGCGGCGTCCTCCTGGAGCATCTCGCTGTAGCCGATGATGGCGTTGAGCGGCGTGCGCAGCTCGTGGGACATGTTGGCCAGGAACTCGGACTTGTGCCGGTCGGCGGCCTCGAGCTGGCGGCTCTTGTCCCCGATCTCCCGGAAGAGCCGCGCGTTCTGGATGGCCAGGGCCGACTGGTTGGCGAAGGTCTTGAGCAGGTCGATGACCTGCGGGGAGAACTCCCCGGGCGTCTTCTTGTTGACGGTCAGCCCGCCGATGAGGTGGCCCTCGCGAAGCAGGGGAATGCCCAGGAGCGCCCGGGTTCCCGTCCGCAACAAGACGTCGCGGAGAGGGCCGCTGTACGCGCCCGCCTCGGCGATGTCAGGGATCTGGACCGGCTCGAGAGTCTCGGCCATACGTCCCCTCGGCCTGCTCGTCATACTCGTAGACGGTGCACGCGTCGGTGCCGGCGAGCTGGTTGGCGTGGGAGACGATCGTGTTGAGGACGGTCTCGAGGTCGAGCGTGGAGCTGAGGGCCTGGCTGACCTCGCCCAGCGTCTGGAGCTCCTGGACAGAGCGGGTGAGCTCGGCGGTCCGCGCTTGCAGCTCGGTGAGGAGCCGAGCGTTCTCGATGGCGATGGCCGCCTGGTCTGCGAAGGTCTCCATCAGGGCGATCTGACTGTCGGTGAATGGCCGGACCTCGAGCCTGTAAATGGTAATCACACCAAGCAGCTCGTCCGCCCTCAGCATCGGGATCGCCAGCAGGGTCCGCATGGGGTCTACCCGTCGCGACCCGTACGTGTACTCAGGGTCGGCCTGAACGTCGTGAACGTGCGTGGTGCGCCGATCGAAGGCGGCGCGCGCCGTGGTGCTCCCGCGTCCGGGGGCGATAGGATTCCGCTCGATGAATGCTATGAGCTCGGGGGAGGTGTTGTGGCTGGCCACCCCTCGCAGAAGCTGACCGTCGAAGCGGAAGATGATCGCGCGTTCGGCCTCACACAGCCTGACGGCATTCTCGGCCAGCGTCTCGAAGACCGGCTGGAGGTCGAAGGTGGACCGCCCGATCACCTTGAGCAGCTCGCTGGTCGCCGTCTGCTGCTCGAGGGCGACCCGCAGCTCGCTGTTGCGCGCCTCCAGCTCCTTGAAGAGGCGGGCGTTCTCGATCGCGATCACGGCCTGATCCGCGAAAGTCTTCAGCAGCTCGATCTGTTTGTCTGCAAAGGGCCGTGGTGTCGCCCACGTGTGGACAGCAATGGCTCCGATAGCGGTCCCACCGCGCAGCATGGGCACGCTCAGGACGCTCCGAAGCCCCACGCCCTTCAAGCCGGCGAGCTTGTATTCGGGATCTTCGAGGGCATCGGGGATGTGGGCCGCACGTCCGGTCAGAATCGCTCGGCCACCGGCTGTGCCATGACTCACCGGGCTCGGATAGGCCCTACGCAGAGCCTCAGTGCCTTCAGCGGTCGCATTGTCCACCGCTTCCAGATGAATGAGCTGGCCGTCGAGCCTTTGAACCGACCCGGAATCAGCGTTGCAGAGCCTTCGGGCGTTCCGCGCGATCGTGTCGAAGACGGGCTGGACATCCGTGGGCGAGCGCGAGATCACCCGAAGAATTTCGGCCGTTGCCGTCTGCTGCTCCAGGGCCTCGGTGAGGTCGGCGTTCTTGGCCTGCAGCTCAGTGAGCAGCCGCGCGTTCTCGATGGCGATGGCGGCCTGGTCGGCGAAGGTCTGCATCAGGGCGATCTGACCGTCGGTGAACGGCCGGACCTCATGCCGATAGATAAGGATCACGCCGAGCAGCTCGTCTGCCCTGAGCATGGGGACCGTGAGCACGGTTCCGATCGGGTCCACTTGCCGCGACCCGTAGGTGTACTCGGGATCGGTCTGGGCATCGTGAATATGAATGGTGCGCCGCTCGAGAGCGGCGCGCGCCGCGCCGCTCCCGCGTCCGGGCGGGACGGGATGCTGCTCGACGAACGCGATCAGCTCGGGGGAAGCGTTGTAGGTCGCCACGGCGCGGAGAAGCTCACCGTCAAAACGGTAGATGAATGCGCGCTCGGCCCGGCACAGCCTGACCGCGTTCTCCGCCAGCGTCTCGAAGACCGGCTGGAGATCGAACGTGGACCGCCCGATCACCTTGAGGAGCTCGCTGGTCGCCGTCTGCTGATCGAGGGCGACCCGCAGCTCGCTGTTGCGCGCCTCTAGCTCGGTGAACAGGCGGACGTTCTCGATGGCGATGACGGCCTGGTCGGCGAAGGTCTTGAGGAGCTCGACCTGTGTCTCGGTGAAGTAGCCGGGGGCAGACCGTCCGACGAAAATCACTCCGATGACGTGCTCTTCGCGCATCATCGGCACCGCCAGGCCTCCGCACCAGCCGCCTCCACGCGCGGCGTCCTTCACTCCATAGAGCGGATCGGACAGGACGTCCTGCACATGAACGACCGCGCGAGTCCGGAGCGCTCTCGCCGAGAGGGATCCACCGTCTACCGGTGTCGGGTGCACGCGCCGCACGGCTTCCACGCCTTCGGAAGTGATGCCATGGAGGCCCGCCAGCTGCAGGAAGGTGCCGTCGAATCGCGTGATGACGCTGACCTCTGCATCGCAGAGCCTCACGGAGCGCTGAGCGATGATGTCAAACACGGGCTGCGCATCGGTCGGAGACTGGCTGATCACCCTGAGAATCTCGCTGGTGGCCGTCTGCTGCTCCAGGGCCTCGGTGAGGTCGGCGTTCTTGGTCTGCAGCTCGGTGAGGAGCCGAGCGTTCTCGATGGCGATGGCCGCCTGGTCGGCGAAGGTCTCCATCAGGGCGATCTGGCTGTCGGTGAACGGCTGGACCTCTAGTCTGTAAATAGCGATGACCCCCAGCAGCTCCTCCGCCCTGACCATGGGAATCGCGAGTACCGTCCGAATGGGGTCCAGCTGGCGCACCCCAAAGGTGTACTCGGGATCGGCCAAGGCATCCTTGATGTGGATGGTGCGCCGCTCGAGCGCGGCACGCCCCGCCCCGCTGCCCCGGCCCGGAGCAATGGGATTTTGCCTGGCGTATGCTCCGAGCTCCGAACTGGTGTTGTAGGTGACCACGGCCAGCAGGTTGGCACCATCGAAGCGCCAGATGAACGCGCGCTCGGCCTCGCACAGCCTGGCCGCGTTCTCGGCCAGCGTCTCGAAGACCGGCTGAAGATCGAACGTGGAGCGGCCGATCACCTTCAGCAGCTCGCTCGTTGCCGTCTGCTGCTCGAGGGCGACCCGCAGCTCGCTGTTCCGCGCCTCCAGCTCCTTGAACAGCCGCACGTTCTCGATCGCGATCACGGCCTGGTCGGCGAAGGTGCGGAGCAGGCCGATCTCCGACTCCGTGAATGGCCGGCGCTCCTGGCGAAAGACCACGATGGCTCCCACGGGCCCGCTGTCGCGAAGCATCGGGACAGCGAGCCCCGTGTGGTAGCCCATGATTCGTGCCAGCGCGTGGCTTGCCGGGAATCGCGCGTCGCTTTGCGCGTCCTCCAGATGCACGATCGACCGGTCCAACATCGCCGCGCCCCCGATCAGGTCTCGGTTCAGGGATTGTGGCACGATCCGGCCGGCCGCCTCCCGCCACTGAGCCGTCTGACCGTGATGCGCTACGAGGTGAAGCACATCACCCTCGAGCCGGATCGCACTTCCATAGTCGGCGCCGCACAGCCGCACCGAGCTCTCGGTGATCGCGTCGAAGACCGGCTGAACGTCGGTCGGCGAGCTCGAGATGACGCGCAGGATCTCGCTGGTCGCCGTCTGCTGCTCCAGAGCCTCGGTGAGGTTCACGTTCTTGTTCTGGAGCTCGGTGAGCAACCGCGCGTTCTCGATGGCGATGACGGCCTGGTCGGCGAAGGTGGCGACAAGGTCGATCTGCTTGTCCGTGAACGCGCGGACCTCCGTCCGCCACATGAAGAGCAGTCCGATGAGCTGGTCCTCCCTCAGCATGGGAACAGCGAGGACGGATCGATAGCCGGCGGCCTGCTGCGCCTCGTGCAGCTGAAACTCCGGATCGGTCAGGATGTCGACGATATGGATCGTCCGACGCTCGAGAGCGGCTCGCCCGATCGGCGAGCCTCGCCCCGGGCGGATCACGTTCCGCCGCCGGTACTCGCTGAATTCGGGACTGACCCCATACTCCGCGAGCGTCTGAAACACTTCACCGTCGAATCGCTGAAGCAGCCCTCCCTCGGCCCCGGCCAGCCGCGTCGCGTTCTCGATGAGGGTTTCCAGCACGGGCTGGAGATCGAACGTCGAGCGGCTGATCACCTTGAGCACTTCACTGGTCGCCGTCTGCTGCTCGAGAGCGACTCGCAGCTCGCTGTTCCGAGCCTCCAGCTCCGTGAACAAGCGGACATTCTCGATGGCGATGACGGCCTGGTCGGCGAAGGTCTTGAGCAACTCGACCTGCGTCTCGGCGAAATATCCCGGCATCGCCCGCGCCACGAAGATGACGCCGATCACCTGTCCCTCGCGGATCATCGGTACCCCGAGGCAGCCACGGTAGCCGCCCGCGCGGGCCGCGTCTTTCTGCTGGTAGTTCGGATCGGCGAGGACGTCCGGGACATGAATGACAGCACAGTTCCGAAACGCGCGAGCCGTCACCGTCTCGTCGTCAGGGCGCATCGGGAACGCGCGCCTCACGGCCTCCACGCCCTCCTGGGCCACGCCATGGAGGGCCACGAGCTGGATCAGCTCGCCGTCGAACCTCGATACGACGCTAACCCCGGCGGCGCACAGTCTTTCTGCTCGCTCTCCGATGATGTCGAAGACGGGCTGCACGTCGGTGGGCGAACTGGAGATGACCTGCAGGATCTCGCTGGTCGCCGTCTGCTGCTCCAGGGCCTCGGTGAGGTTGGCGTTCTTGGTCTGGAGCTCGCTGAGGAGCCGCGCGTTCTCGATGGCGATGACGGCCTGGTCGGCGAAGGTGGCGACAAGATCGATCTCCTTGTCGATGAACGCGCGAACCTCCGTACGCCACAAGAAGAACAGCCCAACCAGATCGTCCTGCCTCAGCATGGGGACGGCCAGCACGGATCGATAGCCGCCGACCCGCTGCGCCTCGTGCAACTGAAACTCGGGGTCGGCCAGGACGTCGACGATATGGACCGTCCGGCGCTCGAGGGCAGCCCGGCCAGCCGGCGAGCCTCGTCCGGGGCGGATCACGTTCCGCCGCCAGTACGCGCTAAACTCGGGGCTAGCCCCGTACTCCGCGGGGAACCGAAACACCTCGCCGTCGAACTGCGCAAGGAGTCCCCCCTCGGCCCCGGCCAGACGCGTCGCGTTCTCGATGAGGGTTTCGAGCACGGGCTGGAGATCGAACGTCGAGCGGCTGATCACCTTGAGCACTTCACTGGTCGCCGTCTGCTGCTCGAGGGCGACCCGCAGCTCACCGTTGCGCGTCTCGAGTTCCTTGAACAGGCGCACGTTCTCGATGGCGATCACAGCTTGGTCGGCGAAGGTCTCGAGGAGGGCAACCTGTCGCTCCGTGAAGAGCTGCACTTCGGTGCGACGGAGGGCGATCGAGCCAATGGCAACACCTTCTCGCATCAAGGGGACGCAGAGGATCGTGCGGAAGCCCAGCTGCCGCGCGCCCTCGCTGCTCTCTGGGAATTCGTCCCCTTCGGTTTGCACGTCAGCGACGTGGACGGCCCGCCCGTCGAACATCGATCGGCCAGCGACCACCCCGCGGACGAACGCGAGGGAGAACTCACCAATAGGGCCGAGGGGGATCGCGCCGTGGTGGGCGACCAGGAGGAGCCGGTCGCCATCCGGGCGGTAGATGGCAGCGTCGAATGATTCGCACAAGCGAGCGGCGCTCTCCGCGACGGTGTCGAACACCGGCTGGACGTCGGTTGGCGAGCTGCTGATGACGCGCAGGATCTCGGCGGTGGCCGTCTGCTGCTCCAGCGCCTCCGTGAGGTTGGCGTTCTTGGTCTGGAGCTCGGTCAGCAGCCGCGCGTTCTCGATGGCGATGGCCGCTTGGTCGGCGAAGGTCTCCACCAGGGAGATCTGATTGTCCGTGAACGGCAGCACCTCGGTCCGCTGGATGCTGATCGTCCCCAGCAGCTCGTTCGCCCTGAGCATGGGGATCGCAAGCAGGGTCCGGAAGGGGAGCTGCCCAGCCCCATAGGTGTACTCGGGGTCCGTTCGGATATCGTGAATGTGGATGGTGCGTCGCTCGAGGACAGCGCGTCCCGCGCCGCTGTCGCGTCCGGGGGCGATGGGATTCTGCTCGAGGAACTCTCTTTGCTCGGGGATGAGGTGATGGGTGACCACGGCTCGAAGAAACTCACCGTCGAAGCGGAAGATCGTCGCTTGGCCGGCCTCGCACAGCCGGACTGCATTCTCGGCCAGCGTCTCAAAGACGGGCTGGAGGTCGAATGTGGACCGGCCGATCACCTTGAGAAGCTCGCTGGTGGCCGTTTGCTGCTCGAGGGCGACCCTCAACTCTCCGTTGCGAGACTCCAGCTCGGTGAAGAGGCGCACGTTCTCGATGGCGATCACGGTCTGATCGGCGAAGGTCTGAAGGAGGGCGATCTGCTTGTCGCTGAAGCGACCCGGCGCAGCGCGACCGACGGAGAGTGATCCGATCGCCTGGTCGTCTCGAAGCATCGGGACCGAGAGGACGGCACCGAAACCCGCAGCCGTCGCTGCTTGGTGAGCCTGGTACTCCTTGTCCTCGACGATGTCCGGGATGTGGACCACGGCCCGATCGCGGATCGAGCGCAGGGAGGCGAGCGCGCCGCTCGGTCGGGCAGGATACATTGCCCGGAGCCGGTCCGCGCCCGCGGCATCGGCATGGATGGCGGCCATATGAACCCACTCGCCATCGAAGCGTGTCACGTTGCCGACCTCGGCCCTGCACAGCCTGACGGCGCTGTCCACGATCGTCTCGAAGACCGGCTGGACGTCAGTAGGAGACCGGCTGATCACCCGGAGGATTTCGCTGGTGGCCGTCTGTTGCTCCAGCGACTCGGTCAACTCGGTGTTGCGCGCCTCGAGCTCCGTGAACAGCCGCACGTTCTCGATGGCGATCACGGCCTGCGCGGCGAACGTCCTCAGCAACTCGATCTGCTTGACGGAGAACGGCCCGGGCTCAGCGCGAGCGACGGCGATCGCCCCGATGGGGTTCCCTTCGCGAAGCATCGGGACCACCAGAATGCTTCGATATCCTAAGGCTCGGGCGAGAGGGAGAGACGCCGCGGGAACTCCTGGGTCGTTCTCAAAGTCGCGCACCTCGACGACGGTGCGGTCAATGATTGCCGTGGCTACCTGGGTCTCCCGACTCGGAGCCCTCGGGTAGATGCGGTGAGCTGTTTCGAGCCCCTCGTCTGTCCAATTGTAATGAGCGACGAAGTGAACCAGGTCGCCGTCAAACCTATACACACCACTCAGGAGCCCATCGCAGAGTCTGACCGCGCTTTCCGCGATCGTATCGAATACTGGCTGAGCGTCAGTGGGCGAGCTGCTGATCACGCGGAGGATCCCGCTCGTCGTCGTCTGCTGCTCGAGCGCCTCGCTCACCTGCGCGTGGGCCTGAGTGAGCGCGCGGTTCTTTTCCTCGAGCTCAGTGAAGAGCCGCACGTTCTCGATGGCGATGACGGCTTGGTCGGCGAAGGTCTGGAGGAGGGCGATCTGCCGCTCGGTAAAGAGACGCGCGTCGGTACGGCGGAGGTGGATCGTGCCGATCACGATGCCCTCTCTCGTCAAGGGGACGCTCAGCGACGTTCGGGTGCCGAATCGTCGCCCATACTGGCTGGCCTCCGGGAACTCCTCCGTCTCGGCCTGCACGTCTAGGACATGAACGGTCCGCCCGTCCAGCACCGTGCGGCCGCCGATCGTCCCGCGGAGCAGTGGGACGTTGAACTCGCCGACCGGGCCGTAGGGGATCGGTCCGTAATGCGCGGCGAGCCGGAGTTGGTCGCCGTCCACGCGGAAGATCGCGGCGTCGAACGCCTCGCACAGACGGGTGGCGCTCTCGCCCACGCTGTCGAGCACGGGCCGAATGTCTGTGGGCGAGCGGCTGATCACGCGGAGGATGTCGGCCGTGGCCGTCTGCTGAGTGAGAGAGTCGCTCAGCTCGCGGTTGCGCGCTTCAAGCTCCGTGAGGAGGCCCGCGTTCGCGATGGCCATGGCCGCCTGATCGGCGAAGGTGCGGAGAAGGGCGATCTGCTTGGCCGTGAAGGGACGGACCTTGGTGCGGCGGATGACGATGGCGCCGATTGCGATGCGCCCGCGCAGCAGTGGCGTCGACAGCACGGTCCTCGCGCCCGTCTGGCGCTGGAGGACGGCGGCCTCCTTGAACTCGCGCCGGGCGGCGCGTGCGAGGTCGCGTACGTGGACCGTCCGCCTGTCCAGGACTGCCCGACCGAGGACGGTACCGCGGTTGATCTGGAGAGTCTCGCCGAGCCGCCACATTGCCCGCAGCCTGCCGTGCTTGGCCACGAGGCGGAGGCGGTCTCCTTCGGCCTGAAAGATCAGCGCGTCTCCCGCCTCGCAGAGGCGGGCGGCGGTGCGGGCGATCGCGGTGAGAACGGCTCGGGGGCGGGGCAACGGGCGGCGGGGTGTGGTCACGGCCCACCGAGAGCGCGCCGCTCACCCGAAGGAAGACCCCGCCGGCACTGCTGACACTGCATACGTGTACCTCCAGCCACTATCAGGGAGATGGCCCGGCCGAGAACGACCCGGTAAAGGTAGCCGGGAAGTTCCAATTGGGTCAAGGCCCAGTGTGTCGCTATTGCGTGTGTCGCTAACGGGCGAGGGCGACGCAGATGACTCCGGAGGCGACCACCCCGGCGCCGAGGAGGCGCCGGCCGAGCGCCCCCTCCTTCATCCACAGGCTGCCCATGAGGGCCGAGATCACGATGGAGACTTCCCGTCCTGCCACGACGTAGCCGGCCTTGGAGAGCTGGAAGGCGAAGAGCACGAGGAGGTAGGCCCCGGGGCTCAGGACGGCCGAGGCGAGCACCGAACGCCGGTTCTCGCGCCACTCCCGGCTGAGCGACCCGCGCCGGGCCAGCACCGGCCCCAGGAGCGCCACGCACGAGCCCGCTTCCATGGCCCACAGATAGGGGAGCGGGTGGATATGGGCGACCCCGCCCTTGTCCACGAGGGAATAGCTCGCGATGCAGAGACCGGTGGCGATAGCCCAGCCGGTGCCCGGCTTGAGGAGGGTGTCCTCACTCCACGCGCCGGGCCGCCAGTTGAGCGCGAAGATGCCCGTCCCGATCAGGACGATCCCCGCCACGCCCAGCGACGAGAGCCGCTCGTCGAAGAGAAGGAACGCCGCCGCGGGCACGATGGCGACTCCAAGGCCGCGCGCGAGCGGGTAGACGAGGGAGAAGTCACCGGACTGATAAGCCCGGGCGAGCGTGAAGAAATACACGCTGTGGAGAATCACGGTGGCGACGACGAAGGGGACGGCGCGCGGCGAGAGGCCATCGCGAGAGAGGATGTAGATCGCGAACGGCGTCATGATGAGCGAGCCGATGGCGCCCGCCCACCAGAGAATGGCCATCGGGTCCCGGCCGCGCTTGGCCAGCGCGTTCCACGTCGCGTGGATCACCGCAGCTCCCAGCACCAGCATCAGCGCCGCTCCGCTCATGGCGCTAGAGCCTAGCACGCCGGTTGCGCACGCCATGCCGACGCAGTAAGGTCGGGGCCGCCCTCATGCCGTACTCCCTCAGACTGATCGAAGATGTCCTCGCGCCCGGCACGCGCCACGAGGCGGCGGCCCGGCCCATTGCGCGCGTGGTCTATCTCCTCGATGGCACCGTGGAGGCGCTGGAGAGCGATCGCGCACGGCTGGCTAGCGGCGCCATCACGGCGGGGGCGCGGGGCGCGCGCCTTCTCCGCTGGGAGCTGGTGCGCCAGCCTCCGCCCCCCGCCGGCGGCCGCGTGCTCCTCGAGCACCCGCTGGAGCTGGACGCGAAGGCGGCCTGGCTCATCCGCTGCGATCGCGTCGACTTCGAGCGCGGCGCCGTGGCGCCGTCGCATGGCCATCAGGGCGGCGGCATCCGTTGTCTCCTGCAGGGAAGGCTCGAGGTGAAGGTGGGTGACGGTATCGCACGGGTGATGCGTCCGGGGGATGCCTGGTTCGAGAGCGGTAAGGAGCCGGTGCGCGCGGTGGCCGCTCGGGACGAGGCCACGTCATTCATCCGGGTCGCGATGCTACCGGCGGCGATTCGCGGAAAAACCTCCATCCTCTACGTGGATCCGGGCGCCGCCGCGCGCAGCAAGCCTCGTACCTACACCGTGTTCGTGGACGAGCCCATCGCAATCTAGCGTGGCGTCGTCATGCATCCACGGCTCGCTAGTTTGTCAGCCGACTTCCGAGCCGTGTAGGATCGGGCTATGGCGAGAGCGCAGAGCGAGGCGGGCGCGCTCGAGGAAGCGGCGCAGGCGCTCGGCCGTGGACAGTTCGCGGAGGCCGAGGCCCTGTGTCGCGCGGCCCTCGCCAGGAACCCTCGCCACGCGCAGCTCCGCGCGCTCCTGGGCGCCTCGCTGCGCCGCCAGCGTCGCCTGGACGAGGCGGAGGCGGAGCTTCGCGGCGTCGTGGAGCACTGGCCGCGCTCTTCCTCCGCGCACGAGGATCTGGGCGAGGTATTGCTCGATCAGCGGCGCTTCGGCGAAGCCGCCGAGAGCTTCGCCGCGGCCCTCGAGCTCTCGCCGCGGGCGCCGCGAGCCCACTTCAAGCTCGGGGTGGCCCTCGAGCGGCAACGGCGCTGGTCCGAGGCGGAGGCCGCCTATGCCGAAGCCGCACGCCTCAAGCCGGGCCACGGCCTTGCGCATCTTCGACAGGCGCTCATGTGCCGCCGTCAAGCCAGGACCCACGACGAGGAGGCGGCGCTCCGGCGCGCCGTCGCCTGCCTCCCCGCGCTCGCCGAGGCGCACCAGAACCTCGGCCGGACGCTGATCAGTCTCGGACGCTTCATCGAGGCCGAGGCGGCCTTCGGCGAGGCAGCGCGCCTTTCTCCGCGCCACGCCGTGGCGCATGTCGGACGCGGCCTCGCCCTGGTCGGCCAGGGTCGTCATGGCGAGGCGGCCGAGTCCTTCGCGGAGGCGCTGCGCATCGAGCCTGCGTCCGACCGGGCGCTCGCGCACCTGGCCGTCGCGCTCCGCCGGGCTCGGCGCTGGCGCGAGGCGGCGGCCCGCTATCGTGACGCGATCCGACGCCACCCGCAGCCCGCTCGTCTCTATGGCGGCCTCGCCTTGGTCCTCTGGCGACTCAAGCGTCATGGCGAGGCGGCCCAGGCCTTCGGCGAGGCAGTGAAGCGCGAGCCCGACCGCGCGCCCTGGCGCCGCCGCCTGGGTCTGGCCCTCGAGCGTCAAGGACGGCTGCCCGAGGCGCGCGCGGCCTTTCAGCAGGCGCTCGATCTCGACCCGTCCGATCTCCCGTCATGGGTCGGCCTCGCTTCCGTGGCCCGGCGGCAGGCCGACTGGGAGACGGAGGCGCATGCCTGCGCGCGCGCCATCGCGCTCCGGCCCGGCGCGGCGCATCTCTACGCCGATCTCGGCGCGGCGTTCGAGGCTCAGGGCCTCGAGCCGAACGCCGAGGCGGCCTTCCGCGAAGCCGTGCGGCTCGACCCCGGCAACGCCGATCATCATCTGGATCTCGGCATTGCCCTCGGCCGGCAAGGGCGACACGCCGACGCCGAAGTGGAGCTGCGCGAGGCGATTCGCCTGAGCCCCGCCGACGTCATCGCCTGGGCCAACCTGGCCCTGGGCCTCGGCCGTCAGGGGCGTCACGCCGAGTCGGAGAGCGCCTATCGCGAGGCCCTCCACCGGAAGCCCGACGGCGCCTCGCTTCACCGCGGCCTGGGCATGAGCCTCTACTTTCAGGGCCGCTACGAGATGGCCGAGCGCGCGTTTCGCGACGCCGTGCTGCACAATCCCGCCTACGCGCGGGCCTGGGCGGATCTGGGCGAGCTGCTGAGCGAGCAAGGCCGTTTGCCCGAATCCGCTTCGGCCTTCCGCGAGGCGATCCGCGTGAAGGAACAACGGATCGCCTCGTATCGCGGCCTCGGCCGCGTGCTCCTGGCCCAGGGACTCCACGTCGAGGCGGAGGCTGTCTACCGCGAGGCGCTGCGCCTGCGGCCCGACGATGCGCAGAGCCACTTCAATCTCTGGACCGCGCTGGAGAAGCAGGGGAGGCACGAGGCCTGCGAGCGGGCCTATCGCGAGACCATCCGGATCAAGCCCGATCACGCGGAGGCGTACGCGCGGCTCTCCGACGTGCTCGCGCGACTGGGGCGGCGGGATGAGGCGGAAGCGGCGTGCCGAGAAGCGCTCCGTCTGCAGCCCGATGACCCTCGCCATCGCCATGCCCTCGACGCGCTCGTGCGGCGGCGGACGAGCTAGCCGCTCTTCGCTCGCCGGCCTGGCCGCCGCGCTCGTTCTGGGCGGGTGCGCGGCCGCCGGCGGCGGCTTCGTCCTCGCCCAGGACGGCGACCCCGAGCGCCAGGCGCGCCTCGTCGCAGCGCGCGCCAGCCTCGCGCGCGTCGTCTATCTCGGGGAGAGCCACGACAACCCGGTTCACCACGCCCACCAAGCGCGCGTGCTCCAGGCATTGCTCCAGGCAGGCGCCCGGCCCGCGCTGGCCTTCGAGATGCTCACCCAGGATCAGCAGCCAGAGGTGGACGAGGCCATGCGCGGTGCCGGCGGCACCGCCGCCCTCGATGCCCGCCTGCGCTGGCGCGAGCGCGGTTGGCCCGACTTCGCGATGTACGAGCCCTTGTTCGAGCGTGCTCTCAGTGATCGCCTGCCCGTGATCGCGGCCGATCTCGATCCCGGCACGGTCCGTCGGATCGCGAAGGAGGGGCTCGGCGTCCTTCCCGAGGCCGAGCGCGCTCGAGTCACCTCGCGACTTCGGCCTGATCCGGAACGAGAGGCGCGGCTCGAGCGCGAGATCGCCGAGGCGCACTGCGGGCTGCTCCCCGCCGCGGCCATCCCGTTCATGGTGCAGGCCTGGCACGCGCGCAACGTCGTCATGGCGCGCCGTATCGGCCAGGCCCTCGACGAGGGGCGGCGGGTGGTGGTCATCGTGGGGCGGGGCCATCTGGAGCGAGGGGGGTTACCGGATCAGCTTCACGCTCTGCGTCCCGGCACGCGCCAGCTCATCGTGGACTTCGCGGAGGCCGCACCGGGGGAGTCGCTGCCGGTACCCGGCTCGAGCTACATTCGCTGGCTCACTCCAGGAGTTGTCCGCGTCGATCCCTGCGCGTCGCTACGCAGACCGCGCTAGCGACTCTCAGGCAGGCTCGGGGGCGGAATTGGCCTCGATGGCCGACATGCGGTTGTAGCTGATCCCCACCTTGCTGCCGTCGTCCTGGTCGATCATCACCCCGTCGTTGGTCACCTGCGCCAGCGTGCCCTTGATGGGTTCGGGGGCATTGCGAACGGAGACGAGCACGCGCTTGCCCAGGAGGGGCTGCGCTTCCGCCTTCCACATCGAATCGAGATCTCCGAGGCCTCCCGCATCGTTGGGCTTCAGCTCGGTGATCCGTCCCATGCCGGGGACCACAAGGCTGGCCCGCCCGCCCGTGCCCTTGGGACTTCCCGCCGCGAAGGGACTGAGCCGGCGGGAAGGCGGCGTATTTCCGGGCACTCCCGGCATCCCGGGCGTGGGCTCGACGGCCGCCGTCACCACCGTGCCCGTTGGCGCTGCGGGCGGCGGAGGGTGCGCCTCGGCTTCCTCGAGTTCGCGGAGGATGGCCGAGAGCCGGGAGATCATCACCGAGTAGATGTAGAAGCCGATCAGCGACATCACGAGCGCGGAGGCGAGGCCGATCTGAGCGACGCTCTGGTGAAGCGCGTCCAGAGCGTAGAGCGTGTACACGAAGAGGAGCAGGGGAAGGATGGAGATCATGCAGAAGACGACAGACGAGGCCCGTCGCAGGGTATACGTCCGCGCCTGCCCGTGCTTGGCCATGAATCGAATTTAGCGCGGTCACCCCTTCCGGCCAGCGGATTTTCGCCGGGCCCGCCGCGGCCCGGTATTGGGCCAAGTTGCGAGCCAGATCAACTCAGCCCTCGCCTCGGGGCTCGCCCCTCAGCTCGAACGGCCACGCCCGAGGGAGCCAGCAATGCGAGGCGTACGTGGGTGTACGTTGAGCGTTGCTGGCGACCGAGAACGAAGTATGGCGAAGCAAATTGGCCCAGTACCCCGGCCGCTCTGGACGCGTGATAGGATGCCGCCGTGACCCGAGCCCGGCGCGGGCTGCGCGAGATGCGCGGCTTCATCTTCGATCTGGACGGCTGCGTGTGGACCGGCGAGGTGCTCGTGCCCGGGGCCGCCGAGGTGCTGGCGCTCCTGCGCAGCCAGGGGCGCGCGCTGACCTTCCTCACCAACAACTCGCGCGCCCGCGCCGCCACCATGCAGGCCAAGCTCGAGCGACTGGGCGTGCAGGCGGCAACGGATGAGGTGCTGACGCCGCTCGAGATCCTGGGCCGCGTGCTCGACAGCCACGTGGGACCTGCCTCCCGGGTGCTCGCCATCGGCGGTCCCGAGCTCGAGGCCGCCGTGGTCGACGGCGGCCATCATCTGGTGCCCGTCGGCAAGTATCGCGACGCGCAGGCGGTGGTGGTGGGCAATGACTTCGAGTTCTCTTACGAGCGCCTGACCGCCGCCGCGCGCGCCGTGGCCGGGGGCGCCGCCTTTCTGACGCCCAACCTCGATCCTCGGCTGCCCGTCGAAGGGGACGATTTCCTCCCCGGCTGCGGCGCCATCGTGGAAGCGGTGGCGGCGGCGGGCTGCGTCCGGCCTCTCGTCGTCGGCAAGCCCGAGCCCCCGCTCTTCGAGCTGGCCCTCGCCCGCATGCAGCTCGAGCCCGCGGAGGCCGCGATGGTGGGCGACAGCGTCGACTCGGATATTCGGGGCGCGCGCCGTATCGGCTTGACCGCGGTCCTCCTGGCCCCCAAGGGCGCCCTCGACGGCGTCGCGCACTACATGGTCAAGTCCATGGCGCAGCTGAAGCGGCTCGTCGAGACCTACACGCCCTGATGCGCGTCCTGCTGCATTCGGGAGGGCCGCTCGGCCCCGCTGGTCGGGCCGCCCTCCCGGTCTTCCTGGGGGAGCGCCGGCGCGTGGCCTTCGTCACCGCGGCCAGCCTCCATGACGAGGCCGCGTACTTCGCGCGGGTGAGCGCGATGCTGCAGCCGCCTCCGCCCGAGGGCGCGGGGCTCGAGCTCCTCCATCTCCGCTGGAACGACCGGCCGCTCGACGTGCTCGCGCGGGCCGAGGCGCTCTTCATGGGCGGGGGCAATACCTACGCGCTGCTGAAGCGGCTTCGCGAGTCCGGTCTCCTGCCCGCCATCCGCGAGCGCGTGCAGGCGGGCATGCCGTACCTGGGCGCCAGCGCCGGATCCAACGTGGCGGGGCCGACCATCCTGACCACGAATGACTGGAACGTGGTGGCGCTCGATCGCTTCGACGCGCTCGAGCTCGTCGGCTTCAACATCAACCCGCACTACAAGGAGATGGACCCTGCCATGGCGCCCTCCAGCGAGACGCGCGACGATCGCATTCGCGAGTACCACGTGGTCAACGCCAATCCGGTGGCGGGGCTCGAGGAAGGCGCGTGGCTGACCGTCGAGGATGGCGTGGTAGTGGTGCACGGAACGGCGCGCATCAAGATCTTTCGACCTGGCCAGGAGCCGACCTGGCATCAGGCCGGCGAGCGCCTGCCACTTTAGCGCGCCTACTCGGCGCGCATCGTGGTCAGCGTGATGTTCTGGGCGCCGAGCGTCCCCGTGGCGCGATTGACCTGGACGCTGACCTGGATGGTCACGAGGCGGTTCGGCGCCGCCGTGGCGCCCGTCTGCACGACGGACCACGCTCGGGTGATGCCCGCCTCGGGAGTGTCCGTGCCATTGACCGGGCCGGGGGTGAAGGGCTGGTTGCGGAGCTGCTCCATCATCTGCCGGGCGTAGGCCGTCGCCTTGGACTGGCCGCCGCCCGCGACCACGCTCACCGAGCCCTGCGTCAGCATGCTCAGCAAGGCGACCAGGGCTACCGCGAGGAAGGCCACGGCGAGCAGGACCTCGATCAGGCTCATGCCCAGCTGGCTCGAGCTTCGCCGCTTTCGCTCGGACATGACCGCGCCTATTGCTGCGACCAGGCGCCGCGCAGGATCAGGGTGCCCTGCGGCGTGCCGGGCGGCGGACTCGTGTTGAAGAGCGTGTCGTAGCTCCAGATCCGCTGGGGGGCGGTGTAGTACAGGGTGCCGCCCGAGCCGCAGCACTGCCACTGGCCAACCGCCTGCTGGCTGTGCCAGAGGTCGATGACGGAGCCGCGGTACGTGAACGTGTTGCCGCTCCAGTCCTCGAGGAAGCGGATGTCGTTCTCGAGCTGGCCATTGCCCGTGCCCATCACGGATTCCGCGGAGGGTCCCAGGGCGAAGGCCGCGTTGACCGCGGTCCCCGTGGCCTGCCGCGTGTTGGTGGCGAGGTTGCCCTTGGCGTCGCTGTTGTTCGGCGCCCAGTTGTTCGAGAGCACCGTGATGGCGTCCGCTAGCACGGCCGCGGGGACCTTGGCCACGGTGTTGTAGTCGCCTGATATGTACATGGGGTTCTCGCTTACCACCGTCAGCCCCTGCGAGGGTAGCTGCGAGCCGTTGACGAGCCTGACCGCGGCACCCGGCGACCCGGTCCGCGCGACGTAAAGGACGCCGTTGGCGGGGGCGGCGCCACTGGAGCGAAGGAGGCCGACGTTGACGTCCGTCACGACCATGGTCCGCTGCTCGCGCATGTCGTAGAACGTCGTCGTGGTGAACACACCGGGTGGCACGCTGACGGGATTGCCGCCCATGTCGGTGGCCGCGCCGTTGACGATGCGCAAGCCCGACTTGGCGAACATCTTGGCCGCGGCCAGGTCCGGGGCATCGCCCGCGTTGGCGACCTCGATGAGCTGGTGAGAGATCACGTCCGGGTTGCTCGGATTGTAGAAGAGCTGCGGGACGGGCGGAATGATCTGGCCCACGCCCATGGCACTGTCGCGCACCGTACCACCAAACGTCGACGTGGCCTGGGCCTGCCAGGCGCTGGCGGTCCAGGCGCTTCCGAATCCCGGCCGCAGCGCGCTGTCGAAGTTGAGGCTCTGGTAGTTGCCGCCGGCATCTTTGATGAGCGGGTTGTTGCCCCACGGGATCGAAGGATCGCGCTTGATGCGGCGGAGGATGCCGCCTGCCGTGGTGATGGTCGAGTCGAAGTTGAGCGTCGAGCCGGCGCCCACGTAGATGTTGCTGTTAGAGTGTACGCGGCCGTTGAATGTCATGTTCGGACCGGGGGCGATCTCGAGATCGACGCCGGCGCCGTAGAAGACGCCGAACTGGAAGAGTGGCACCTGGACCTGGCGGAGGATCTGGGTCAGGCGGGAGCGCGTGCCGTTGTCGCCGCGAACTTCCGAGGTGATGAGATAGTCGGTGACCTGTCCGCTGAAGCCCGCGTAGGGCCCGGTCGTGAACGTCGTTGGATAGGAGTTCGGCGGAGTCGGCACGACCCAGGCCACCGAATAATTGACGAAGGAGAGCTTGGGATCGCTGAGGGCGGGCGCCGTGATGCCGCTGAGCTGGGCCGCCGTGGGCGTCGGCGTGCTGGCGAGGATGGTCCGCAGGGCGACCACGCCCGAATCGATCCCTGACTCGGCCGCGTAAAAAGCCGCGCTGTACTGCTTCCAGCTGCCGGAGATCTGCATCTCGGTCATGCCCATGGCGACCAGGGTGAAGCCCAGGATGGAGCAGAGCAGCATGACGATCATGGCCAGAGGCAGTGCCGATCCACGCTCAGAAGAAGCTAGACCGAAGCCTTTGCGAAGGATCATGGACGGGTCCTCCTCGTCCTCAGAGATTCCGCGGGCGGACTGACGACGTCAGCGTGAAGGAGCGGACCTCGTCGGTTCCCCCGGACTGCGCGGTCAGGGTGACCACGACGCGGCGGATGAGATTGAGGCTCGCGCCCAGGCTGGCCACGGGAATCGCCACGTCGTTGGTGTCGAAGTAGGTGAGCTGGAAGCCGGTGACGCCCGTGGCGAGCGGCTGGAAGCCGAGCCCCGTGCCCGCGTCCTTGAGCAGCGTGTTGATCCCGTCCCAGAGATAGCGGATCTGCTTGGGCCGTCCCACCTGGACGCCCTGCGGGAGAGCCACCGGCACTCCCGGATTTGGCACGACGATCGTCGTGGCCGAGGCCGAGGAGACGCTGACCGTCCAGAACTGGTCGCTGTTCATCAGATAGATGACATCGCCCGCGGCGAAGCCCGTGCCGCTGGCGACGTTCAACATCGTGTCGCCCGCGTTGGCGTCGACGGTGATCCGGGTGGAGGCGTTGATCAGGTCCGCCCAGAACGTGATGCCCGTCGGCGAGGCGGCCAGGATCTTCTGCTGGGCGGCAGGGAAGCCGTAGCCCGCGAGGCGGAGCTCCTCCTCGACCATCATGGCCGCGCGCGCGGTCTGCTGAGCCTGGGCGCGATTGTCGCCTTCCACGCTGACCTGGCGGCCCGTGGCGAGCACACCCGCCACGCCGGCCATCACGAGGCCGAGGACGCCGCACGAGACCAGGAGCTCGGGCAGGCTGAAACCGCGCCCGTCCCTCACGGCTCGCGCGGCCCGTCGCCAGCTCACGGAATCGTCACCTGTCCTGACGGCTGCACGGTCACGGTCAGGGTCTGGGCGCCGTGGCTCACGGTGACCACGCTGGGGACGCTGGCGGTGCCGAAGGGGGTGAACACGGGCGCGACCCCGCTCGCGACCACGTCGTTGGAGACCGGGGCGACGCCCGAGGCATTGGTGCTGGTCCCCACCCAGGGAGCGCCGCCGCAGCTGCCCTGGAGATACCGGTACCCGCCCGTCACGGGCTGAGCGCAGATCGCCTGACGGGTGCTGATCGCCACCATTCGCGCCTGCATCAGCACCGCCTGGATCTCGCGCGCCCCGCTCCGGGCCTGGGCCGCGGGGAGGTAGTTGAGGCCCATGGGCAGGGCGACGGTGGCAAGGACGCCGATGAGGCCGGCGCTGGCCACGAGCTCGGGCATGGAGAATCCCGCGGTCCAACGATGGTTTCGACTCGTGCGCGGCGTGCTCATGGAGCCCGCCTAAGGAGCAACTTCCCTGCCACCCGAAGACCCTCCGGGTGAGCGGACAAGCGTCGATTAAGCCAGCCGAACTTGCGGTGTCTGCCCCAAGCGCCTTGGCCGCGACGTCAGGGCGGCCGTCAGACCCGGTGACACTCTGTCAAGCGCCGGACAGGCGGCGCCGGCCACACGCCAGGGTCGCTCGCCACCCCGACTGCCCGCGCCGACTGGTTTCACGCCACTTTTGGCAAGACCTCGCGCGCGAACAGCTCCAGGGCGGAAATGTCTTCCTGGTCGAGCATCTGGAGGAGCACGCGCTGAATGCCCACCTTCTCCCACGCCTTGAGGTCGGCGATGACGCGCTCCGGCGAGCCGGCGAGGAACGATGCGGCGTGCCAGGCCGCCTCGTCCGCCGGGAGGGCGGGGAAGAAGGCGCGGGCGGCGGCGATGCGCTTGGCGACGTCGGCTGCATCGCGCCCGATGGCGAGCGGGATCATGAGGGAGCGCCCCATGGCGTCCGGATCGCGGCCGAAGGCGCGGCAATGCTCGGCGAGGATCTGGCGCTTCTGCGTGAAGGTTGCGTGGTCGACGCGCGTGACGTTCCACTCGTCGGCGAACTCGGCCACGATCTTGAGCGTGCGCTTCTCCCCGCGCCCTCCGATGACGATGCGGTAGCGGCCGGCGGGTGGGCGCGGATAGCTCTCCGCGCTCTTGAGCGGGAAGAGCGGCTGGGCAAGCGTCACCGGCTGGCCCTTCTCGAGCGCGCGGATCACGCGCGCGCCTGCCTCCAGCCGGTCGAGCCGCTCCTTGACGCTCCCGAACGGCACACCGTACATCGCGTGCTCGTGCTCGTTCCAGCCCGCGCCCAGCCCGAGGTCGAGCCGGCCCCCGGACAGGTTGTCCACGGCCGCCGCCATCTTGGCGAGGAGCGCGGGATGATAGAAGGTGAGCGGCGAGACCATGGGGCCGAAGCGGATGCGCTTGGTCCGCGCGGCAAGCGCCGTGAGCGATGTCCAGGTCTCGAGGGAAGACCGCTTCGAGTCTCCGCCGAGTCCCGTCAAATGGTCGGAGCGGCACAGCGAGTGGTAGCCAAGATCTTCCGCAGCCTGCGCCAGTCTGAACCAGCGCTCCCAGGTCAGGCCTTCCTGTGCCTCGATCATGATGCCCGCGTGCATGATTCCTCCGTTCAGCCCTCGTCTCACCGCGGATTCACCCAGCCCTCGTCTCGCGGCTTCGCCGCTCAACTCGAATTGCCACGCCTGCGGCTCGAACGCCCAGTTGGCTTGACACCTTACCGCATCCCGGGCCAAATGAGGCGGCCATGTACCGCGACGAGTGGATGAGCATCAATGGCGTGCGGCTCCACTGGCAGGACTGGGGCGCGCCCGAAGCGCCGGCGGTTCTGATGCTGCACGGTCTGACCCAGCAGAGTCACACGTTCGACCATGTCGCCGAGCGCATCTCGGCCCGCTACCGGTGCATCGTGCTCGACTTGCGCGGTCGCGGCGAGAGCGAATGGGCTGCTCCCGAGACCTACACGATTCCTCACTACGTTCAGGACGCGGTCAAGCTCCTCGACGAGCTCACGCTGCCCGCCGTGCACATTCTCGGCACCTCCCTCGGGGGCCTCTGCGGACTCTCGCTCGGCGCCTTCCACCCCCAGCGCGTCCTCAGCCTGGCCCTCAACGACATCGGCCCCGAGATCGATCCGGCAGGCGCCAAACGAATCGCCACGTATACGGCCACGGTGCCGGGGGGATTTCCGAACTTCGAAGCTGCGGTGGACTGGGCGCGGGAACGCTATCTCTGGCTACGCAGGCTGCCCCGCGCCGAAGTCGAGGTGGGGCTTCGCTGGGCGGTGCGCGAGAGAGACGGCGGCTGGTCCTTCAAGTTCGATCCCGCCATCGGCAGGACGCCCCCGCCGACTGCCGAGGTGATGAAGTCGGCCGGCGAGATCTGGTGGAACACGCTCGCGTCACTGCGCTGCCCCATCCTGCTCGTGCGCGGCGCGGACAGCGATGTCTTGAGCCGCGCGACGGCCGACGAGATGGAACGCCGCCAGCCGGCCCTCGTGCGCGTCGAGGTGCCGGACATGGGGCATGCGCCGATGCTCTCGGAGCTGGCCGCCCTGGCCGCGCTCGACCGCTTCTACAAGGGCTGACCGTGGCCAAGCCACGTCTGCTCCTGCTCGTGCCGACCACCACCTACCGCACGGAGGATTTCGTGGAAGCGGCGGGCCGGCTCGAGGTCGACCTCGTGGTCGCCGCCGAGAAGCCCAATGCCCTGGCCGACGCGGTGCCGGAGCGGCTCCTCACGCTTCCCTTCGCCGATCCCGCGGCCAGCGTTCAACAGGTGAGCGACTACGCGCGGCGATATCCCATCGCGGCCGTGGTGCCGGTGGACGACGCCACCACCGTGGTCGGCGCGGCCATCGGGCAGGCCCTCGGGCTGCGCGCGAATCCCATGGCGGCCGTGCGCGCCACCCGGAACAAGCTCGCGATGCGGGAGGCGCTCGGACGCGCGGGCGTGCCCCAGCCCGGCTTCGCGGCCTTCGGGGTCGAGGAGGACCCGGGGGCCGTGGCCAAGGCCGTGCGCTATCCGTGCGTGCTCAAGCCCCTCCTCCTGTCCGCGAGCCGCGGCGTGATTCGGGCGGACTCCCCGGCGGAGTTCTGCGCCGCGTGGACGCGGATCGTCGCCCTCCTGGCGTTGCCAGAGGTCCGCGCGCTCGGCGAGGGCGCCTCCCAGATCCTCGTGGAGAGCTTCCTGTCCGGCGTCGAGGTCGCGCTCGAGGGAATGCTGACGGCGGGCCAGCTCCAGACGCTGGCCCTCTTCGACAAGCCCGATCCGCTCGACGGGCCCTATTTCGAGGAGACGATCTACGTGACGCCCTCGCGGCTGCCCGAGGCGAGCCAGCGCGCCGTCGGCGAATGCGCGGCGCGGGCCGCGCGGGCCCTCGGCCTCACCGACGGCCCCGTGCACGCCGAGCTGCGCATCGATGACGCGGGTCCCTGGCTCATCGAGCTGGCCGCGCGCTCCATCGGCGGGCTGTGCGCGCGGACCTTGCGCTTCGGCACGGGCATGACGCTCGAGGAGATCATCCTGCGCCATGCTCTGGGCTGGCCCATCGCGTCCCTGGAGCGCGAGCGTCCCGCCGCGGGCGTCATGATGATTCCCATCCCGCGCGGCGGCATCCTGCAGAGCGTCGAAGGCCTCGATCAGGCGCGCGCGGTGCCCGGCATCGAGGACATCACCATATCGATGCACACGGGTCAGCGGATCGTGCCGCTGCCCGAGGGCTCCGAGTACCTCGGCTTCATCTTCTCCCGCGGCGCCGCGCCCCACGAGGCCGAGGCCTCGCTCCGGCGCGCCCACGCCCTGTTGCGATTTCAGATCAGTAGCTGATCTCGATCAGGCGTGAGCGTAGGCGAGGCCCCCCGGGGCCTCGAGACAGAAGACCGGCCCCAGGCCCTGCTCCGCGATCTCCGCCTCGGTCAGCCAGATCCCGTCCAGGCAAAAAGCTCCGTTGCGAAAGAGCGCGTTCAGCGCGCTGCGGACTTCCGGCGCGCCGACGTGCAGCGGCCCCTGGAGGAAGGCGACGAGGTGCTGCCAGCCCTTGAACCTGCGCGGGGGCCGGCCGAAGTGATTCACCCCGATCGGCGCATAGGTGACCACGTAGTTGGCGTTGTCGTCCCGCTCGATGTTGACCGTCCCGTTGAGCCTCATGTCCATTCCTCCCCGGGGGGCCTCGAAGCGCCCCTCCTGAATGGCCAGACGCGGTGGCCACGCGGAGCGTTTACGGTGTCCCGGCTGTAAACACAGGCGGGCAGCGGGCAGTCCAACGGGCAGCAGCGAACAGAAAGGAGGGGAGAGCGATGGTTCGGACGCGCCTGGAGACGATGCTGAACTTCGCGGTCGTCGTGTACCTGGTGACGCACGGGGTATCGGTTCCCGCCGACGGCCAGGGCGATCTGGTCACCGGCTTTTGCTGCGCGACCCGCGCCTGGCTCGAGGCCCGGCGGGTCGCCATCGGCTCTCTCCTCGGCTCCTTCGGTAACCTCGCCGGGGCCTAGGTAACTCGGAGGGGGGCTCCGCCCCCTTCCGAAGCCTCCCCCCGACGCAGGGCGAGCCGGAGGACGTCGCGGGGCTGGGGCCCCGCCGTCCGAGGCGACCAATCTGAGAATTGCGCCGGCGAAGCCGGCGCTCGAAACGGAACATTCCAGGCGGGCGGGGGAACGGAGACCGTCCTCCTCGTGGAGGACGAGGACGAGCTGCGGGCGGTCGTGCTGGAGACGCTGCAGATGTACGGCTACACGGTGCTCGAGGCGGGGCACGGCGGCGAGGCCATGTTGATCGCCGAGCGCTACTCGGGTCCGATCCATCTCCTGCTCACCGATGTGGTCATGCCCACGATGAGCGGGGCGGATCTCGCGCGCCGGCTCGCCGCCGTCCGGCTCGAGATGAAGGTCCTGTTCGTCTCGGGCTACACCGACGACGCCATCGTTCACCACGGAGTGCTCGAGCCGGGCACGGCCTTCCTGGAAAAGCCCTTCAACCCAGAGCAGCTCGTGCGACGCGTGCGAGAAGTATTGAGCGGCCGAGGCTAACGCCGGTCCCCAGTGGCATCCGGCATTTCATCCAGTAACCTCATGCATTCGCAGCCTCAGTTGCAGGCTTCGAACAAACCCGCGGCGCCCTGGCCCCCGCCGATGCACATCGTGACCACGCCGTAGCGCGCCTTGCGCCGCAGCATCTCGTTGGCGATGGTGCCGACCATGCGCGAGCCCGTCATGCCGAAGGGGTGGCCGATGGAGACCGACCCGCCGTTGGGATTGAGCTTTTCCATCGGGATGCCGAGCTTGTCGCGGCAGTACACGACCTGGGAGGCGAAGGCCTCGTTGAGCTCCCAGACGTCGATGTCGTCCATCTTGAGGCCCTGGCGCTTGAGGAGCTTGGGAATCGCGTAGACGGGACCGATGCCCATCTCGTCCGGCTCGCAGCCGGCCACCGCGAAGCCGCGGAAGATGAGCTTGGGCTTGACGCCCAGGGCCTTGGCGCGGTCCATGGACATCAGGAGAGTGGCGGACGCGCCGTCGGAGAGCTGGGAAGAGTTGCCCGCCGTCACCGTGCCCTGGCCGCTGTCCTTGTCGAAATGCGGGGGCAGCTTCAGGAGCGCCTCCAGCGTGGTGTCCGGACGATTGCACTCGTCCTTGTCCACGTAGTAGTCCTCCTTGCCCGCGATCTCGCCCGTCTTCTTGTCGATGATGCCCCGCACCACCTGCAACGGGGCGAGCTCTTCCTTGAAGAAGCCCTCCTCCTGGGCGCGCGCCGTGCGCTGCTGGCTCACGAGGGAGTACTGGTCCTGCATCTCACGGGTGATCTTGTAGCGCTTGGCCACCACCTCGGCGGTGTCGCCCATGACCATGTAGATGCCGGGCTTCTTCTCCTTGACCCAGGGGTTCGGATCGCCGTCGCGCTTCATCATGCTGATGCTCTCGAGCCCGCCCCCGATGGCGGCCTCCGCCCCGCCCAGGATGATCTGGTGCGCGGCCATGGCGATGGCCTGTAGCCCGGACGAGCAGAAGC
>WNFC01001343.1_pt1 | contig 25666 bp, 23 predicted proteins | sample 5400541 | NCBI WGS metagenome assembly WNFC01 (sample SAMN13153342, study PRJNA577476) | soil metagenome | isolation source: 120 cm saprolite under Douglas fir tree site 2 hole 2 replicate 1 | place: USA:California | collected 2015-04-18 | reverse complement strand
AAAACGTCCAGACGGTGCGGTCCACGTGCGTGCGCAGGCTCTGATGCATGGCGTCGACGTAGCCGAGCGTCGGTGAATCGAGGAAGACAGTGTCCCAGGATGGTTCAGCGCCACGAGATTCGGGATAACGGTCGAGCGTGAGGTTGGCGGTGAGCCAGGGGGAGTAGACAAAATCGCGGAGGCGCGGAAAATTTTCCAGAAGATAAGGAGCGAGAAAAGTGGGCGCGGCGAAGATGACGAACTCGGCTTGAAACTCGGTGTCGCCAGCGAAGACGCTTGCGCCGCGGCGCGTCTGCGTGATGCGGTGCACCATCTGGGTGGCGCGAATGTTTTCGCCGACGCGTTCGAGGAGGCGGCGCGTGATCCAGCCGTTGCCTTCGGGCCAGGTGAGCGGGCCTTTTTCCTCGGACTCGCGGGAAGAAAAATAATGAATGCCTGCCCAGGCAGAAGTGTCGCTCGCGAGCGCGCCGTAATCGTCGCGGCAGGCATAGTTCATGTACCAGTATAGTAGCCGCGAATCGAAACCCTGCTGGCGGAGCCAATCGGAAAAAGAGATGCGGTCCAGATCTTGAAATTTTGAAGAGAGCCCGAGCTCAAGAGGCACGGTGAACGATCCGCTCCTGCGAAATTCACTGAAGAGATTTTCGATGCGTTGAAACTGATCGCGGTCTTTCGGAGTGAGGCCAACAGCGGGCTCGATGCCCTCCTGCCAGCGGCCGTAGAGAAAGAGCCGCTCCTGCGGTGAAAACGCGAGGTAGCGCTCTTCCCACTGGCCGTTCTTCAAGACTCCAAGATCTTCGAAGAGTTCGCGGACATATTCGGCTTTCGGGCCGGGGACAGGAACATAGTGTGCGGCCCAAGGGTACGCGGTGATTTCGTTTTCGCCCCAGCGGGCGTTGCCGCCGGGCTGGGCGTTCATTTCGAGAAGGACGAAATCGGTGAAACCGCGCTTGCGAAGGCGCCAGGCAGCACTGAGGCCGGCGATTCCGCCACCCACAATTACGACTGGATATTTTTCGGTGCGCTTCGCTGTGGGGAACCCGGAGCGGTCTCGCAGGAGATGGCCCATCTGGAAGGAATCGTTGACGAACGATCCTTCGATCTTTTTTTCACTCTTGAGCGAAAGACCGACGAGCGCCGCGCTGCCAAGACCGAGGAACTTGCGGCGGCCCAGCTTCAATGACTGATGTCCTTCCAGTCGTTCTCGTAGGTGCGCACAAGCACCTGGCTGTTGAGCTGATTGGCGGGCATGGGGAGCGGCGCCATGTCCGGCGGAAACTGAAAAAGCGCGGGAAGGCCGTCCACACTGACGAAACGCAATCCGGCGGGGATTGATTTGGGAGGAACGTATTCGTGAGTGCCGGCCAGGACGAAGCCCCATTCGCCGAACGAAGGGACGTAGACGTGGTAGGGATCGGTTTGCAGCCCGGCTTGCTTCAATGTCTGCGCGATGCACCAGAAGGAATCGCGGGCGAACATCGGCGAGGTGCTTTGCACAACCATGAACCCCTGCGCGCTGAGGTGGCGCGAGACGGCGCGGTAGAACGCGGTGGTGTAAAGCTTGCCAAGCGAATAGTTCGTGGGGTCCGGAAAATCGATGACGATGAAATCGAAACTATCCGCATTCGAATCGACCCACGGAAACGCGTCGGCGTTGATGACATGCACGCGAGGGGAAAGCAGAGATTTGTCATTGAGCTTGGTGAGCATGGGGTTCGAGGAAAAAATCCTGGTCATTTCGGGATCGAGATCGACAAGCGTGATGCTCTCGACCTGGGGATATTTCAGGACTTCGCGAACGGCGAGGCCATCGCCACCGCCGAGAATCAGGACGCGGCGCGGAGCCGGGACGGCGGAAAGGCCGGGATGGACGAGCGCTTCATGGTAGCGGTATTCGTCGCGGGAGCTGAATTGCAAATGGCTGTTGAGAAAGAGACGCAAGTCGTCCTTGAAGCGCGTGAGGACGAGATGCTGATAATGCGTGTCGCGGGCAAAAATGATCTCGTCGGCGTAGATGTTGTCTTCAGCCGTGGCGGTGATCTGCTTTGCTTCGGCAAGTCCCGCGCCTAATGCGCACAAGACGCCGAGACAGGCAACGCGCAAACGGCGCGTGGCGGAAAGCTGGTTCGCGAAAAGAAAAGTGCTCCAGAGCGCGACGCCGGCGTTGATCAAACCGAACAACATCGCGGAGCGCACCAAACCGAGGCGCGGCACCAACAGAATCGGAAAGAGAAGGGAGGCTCCGAGCGCGCCGAGATAATCGAAGGTAAGCACGTGCGCGATGACGTCGCGAAACTGATAGCGGTCGCGGACGATGCGCATCAGCAACGGGATTTCAAGCCCGACCAGAACGCCCATGACAATGACCAGCGCGTACAGAATCAATTCGAATCCCTGCGTGAAGGCAAACGCAAGCATCAGCAGCGCGGAGGAAAAGCCGCCGATCACGCCAAGCAGAAGTTCGATCCAAACGAAGCGATTCGCGAGGCCACGGTTTATGCAGCGGGAAAGAGCGCTGCCGATGCCCATCGCAAACAGATACGTGCCGATGATGGTGGAGAATTGAAAGACGCTGTCTCCGACCAGATAGCTTGCGAGCGTGCCGGCGACAAGCTCGTAGATGAGGCCGCAAGCCGCAACCAGCAGCACGGAAATGAACACCAGGATGCCCATAAGCTAGTGGATCGCGGCAGCAATGATGATGCAGATGCCCAGAGACATGGCGCCAACAAGAATGGCGAGCGCCATGTTGTGCTCCTGCACGATCTCTTTCCAAAGATGATACGGCGTGAGCTTGTCCATCACCATGAACGCGATGATGAAGATGAGAATGCCGACAAATGCGAAGACCAGCGCAGCGACGACATTGCCGAGCGGAACGAGGTTCATCTTATTTGCCTCCTGTGTAACGGTGATAGCCGCCGTAAACCGAGCGGTACGAGCCGGGATTATCGCGGACGGACTTCGGAACGTTTTTGAGCTGATTGACGGTGTCGAGGCTCCAGCCGCGGTATTGGCCGAAAGCGGCGGTGCCGAGAGTCAGGAACCCATAGAGAAGATAGAATTTTCGGAACATTATTCGTCGTCTCCCGAACTGCTGGACATCTTGGATAATTCCATGGGCGGGTGATCGCTTTCCGACCAGCGGGACCGCTCAAAGGTGTAGGCGCGAAAGGAAATGATGACTACCGGCGCGAGCAAAGCGAGAAAGGCGATGCCGCAGATTCCGAAGACGGGCACGTCATGGGTGACGTCGACGGTGTAGGCAATGCTCGGAAGCGAAGGATCGGCCTCCGGCTCGATGCGCAGATAGTAATGGCCGGGAGGGACGCTCGGGATCACCACGGCGTCATTCCGCTTGCCTTCGGTCCAGGAACCGTCGCTGTCGTAGCCGGAGTAGTAGCTCACTTCGCGGCCAAAGTCCCAGGCCTGCCCGGTGTCCTGATTGATGAGCGCATAGTTCAAATAAATCCAATGGTTGCTGACAGGGGCGAAGGTCTTCACCTCCACGGTTGACGTGTGACCGGCAAGTTCGAAAACATCGGTGACGAAAGAGGTTTCGCCTTTCGATTCAGCGCGATGGTATTGATAGGTCTCATGGAGGACCGGATCTTTTTTCGCCCGCATATCGAAACCGGCCATGAGCGCCAGGAGGAAAACGGCAAATGCGGTGAACGCGACCCACGCGCCGGCGACGTTAGTGGTGACCGGCGAAGGCTGATTTTCGAAGACGCCCACCGGTTCGGGGGGAGCGTCGGGAAGTCTGAAGGCGTCCCAGACTTCCCCTCCGTACATATACTCGCCGATGGACCAAGTGACTTCCTTGTCGAGCTTCTCGCTGGAGAGGACTCGCGGGGGATGCACATAGTCGGTGACGGCGGCTTGTTCACCGACGCGAACCTGCCAGGGAAATTCGCCGAGGACAAAATCTGTGTCGGCGTCGGAAGTCTGGAAGTGTTTGTAGATCTCGCCAAGGTAGTTCGCAGAACTTCCATCGGCCATCGGAAGCTGCTTACAAATACTGATGTCGTTCCAATGTCCGTTATATTCGCTGAGGTAGCGAATACCCTTGTAAGGATTGAACAGAACGTATTCGTGCCAGTAGTAGGTGATTCCGTCGACCTTGGTGCTGCGCCGTTCGAACCCGATGACTTCGTAGTCCGTATCGCGCAGCTTGCCGCGCGTACCCAGGGGAATGAGGGGCCTTATGTCACTCGTCTTAATTTCGAATTGCTGGAGGATGGCGAGGTTGGGATCTTTGGCGTCGAGGATGGAATGGCAGCTTCCGCAAACGACCGTTTCGGCCTGCCCGAACGAACGCAGCGTGATGGCCGCGCCGCACTTCGGGCAATTCAGCGCCTTCGTTTGCGGCTTTGGAAGCCCGGATAGCGGCGGAGCGCCCGCGCTCATCACCAGCCCTCGAAACTGCGCAGATTTTTCAATTTAAGAGCGTCGAATTCCACGAATTCACCGAGATACAAAGCCGGTTCGGGGTCGCTGTAATCGAGCGTGGCAAATTTTCCAGATTCCGTGCGCAGATCGATGAAGGTGACGTCCGTCTTGTCCCAGTACTGAAACGGCAATTCGCCTTCGACGCCGCGATAATGAGCGGGCGTGATTACGCTCACGGTATAGCGCTGGTCGCTCCAGGTAAATTGCTGGCCAATGTGGACCTGGGCAACGGCGGGAAGGTTCTGCGCCTTCGAAGACAAAGACAGCGCGTATTCACTTTGCGCATCGGAGAGCCATGCGCTCGTGCCGTCGTTCAACATGACGTGCCACTCGTTCCAGCCGCCTTGATCGTACTCATAAAGGATGCGGCCAACCACAACGAAGGCCTTGTTGCCGTATTTGCCTTCGGTATTGATCTGAATGGGTGAGCTGTCCGGCGGGAGATCGGCGACCCGACCGACTTTTTTCAGGTCCACATCCGTGCGGACGAGGATGCTCTTGCAAAATTCGCATACCGTTTGCACGCTGCTGGACCAGCGAAAAACGATCTTGGCGCCGCAGTTCGGACAGTTGGCAGCGGGCTGGGTCATCGCGAATGACCAACCTGACTCGCGGGAAGAGGTTTCACCTCAGTCACCGGCAACCTGCTTCAATTTAGATTCGTAAGGCCTCTGCAACCGGCGGACCGCAACGGAATCCGCATCAAAGAGTTGCCGTAGAACAGTTTCGAAATCCCACTCAGCGCGCGGAACACAGCAGAAAAGATTCAGGCAGAGCGAGCCGTGCTCCGGAAAGGTGTGACACGCGAGGTGCGACTCCGCGAGAAGGCAAAGGCCGGTGATCCCTCCGGTGCCGGGAAACTGATGCCACTGCGTTTCGCCTACGGGCCGGAGCTTCATCTCCCGGATGATGCTGTTGAACAAATCCTGCAGGACAGCAGTATCGCGCAAAGACTGCGACGAGCATCCGAAGGCTTCGACAACCCACTCGATTCCGCTCATGGCAGCGGGTGGCACTACCCCTGGGGCTTTCCGCATTCCGGGCAGAATTTGGCGCTGCGCGGGATGGGCTTGCCACATTCGCTGCAGAATTTGGTTTCGGCAGCGGGACTCCCGGCCGTTGTGGGCGCCGCTCCACCGGCGGGCGCCGAAGTCGATTTCTTCACGGCGTCCATCATGGCCTGGCCCATGGCCACGCCCGCGCCGAGGCCGGCGCCCATTCCTACCGCGCCTCCGCCTTCATTCGCGGCCGCGATGGGGATGGCCTGCGCCACCTGATATTGTGTGAACTTGCCCATGTCGCCGAGCACGTTCATGCTGATGCGCTGGTCGAGCACTTTCTGCAGCTCGTCCGGCAGCGAAAGGTTTTCGACCACAAAGGTGTCCAGGGTGAGTCCATATTCCGTGAATGCCGGTTTCAGTTGTTCGCTGATTTTTTCGGCAAGTGCGCCTTGGTTCGCGGCCATATCCAGGAACGGCACCTGGCTGGCCGCAAACGCATCGGTCATCTTGGCGACAATGGTGTTGCGCAACTGGCCTTCGAGATCCGCGACGCGATATAGGTCGCGAGTGCCGCTGATCTTGCTGTAGAACGATTTCGCATCACTCAAGTGATAGGAGTAAATGCCGAAGCCGCGGAGACGAATCGCGCCGAATTCCTTGTCGCGAATGGAGATGGGATTCTGCGTGCCCCAGTGCTGGTCGGTCTGAATTCGCGCCGAAAAAAAATACACATCGGACTTGAAAGGCGACTTGAACGCCTTGTCCCAGTTCCTTAGATAGGTCAAGATGGGCAGCGTTTGCGTCGTCAGCGTATAGAGTCCCGGGCCAAAGATGTCCGCGACTTTCCCTTCATTCACAAAAATCGCGGCTTGCGAATCGCGGACGGTCAGCTTGCCGCCGTTCTGGATCTCGCGATCCTGCATGGGATAGCGGTAGGCCAGGATGCCTTCTTCCGGTTCAACCCATTCGATGACATCGATAAACTGCTTGGTGATGAAGTCGCGAAGGCTCATGAGAGGCCTCTCTTGCGGCGCGCTCGTGAGCGAGAATTGCGGCCGGTGAAAGCGATGCTACGGTGCAGCTTGCGGCGTGTCAATGGTGCGCATAAGAATGCAATTGCTCGAATATAGCCCGGCGCTAAATGAATAAAGCATTCGGCGCTACCCTCTATAAACTTAAGGAGATACGCACCTCTCGGAATTGCAGACATATTACAAAATCGTTCGTGACATGTGCGATAGTTCAAGTTCCATACTTCGCGAGTCTGCCTCCGTGCGTTTCGATTCAGGCTGACTGCGCCCCAAGGATAGAAATGTCCCTCTAGCCTGCCGAGTGGGTTAAAATCGAAGACGGAGGAGTGGGTGAGCGGTTGAAACCGGCAGTCATGAAAAATTAAATCACCGGTTCGCTATCTAGTAGAATATTCAACTAAATCCCTTTGCCAGCTGGAAGATAGCGACGGTTTCTGTTTTCTGGATTTGCTCAACTTTCGTTCGTTTTGCGCCACTTTTAGTGACAATTTGGTGACAGTAGTGGGTTCCGTCACTTCGCAGACTTGCGTGTCACAAACTCAGGCAACACGCCATTCGCACCGAAGGCGTCGAACGGCATCCTCGAGCGAGCGACCCCTTCCCAGCCGGTGCTTGAACAAGAATTCAGCCATGAGCAATGTTGTGGTGCAGTGATTAGGGCATTCGCGGTGCCAGAGACGTCGACAAGGCACACATCCAACGGATACTCAGCACCGCACAGGCTGCGTGGCACTCGATTGGCTTACTCTTTGACGCCGCCGCCCGGATCCAAGTCGGGTTTGCCTTTTATCCTTACTGTGTACTCGTATATTTTGGGCCCCGGCAAGACATTACGTCTGGCCAGACCAGAAACGGGAGCGTCACTGCTGAATTGTGACTCGTAAAATGGTGATCCGTTTTTCTCGAAGTCCACAGTGAAGCAGGGATCCGGCCCGTCGTGTTTATGATCCTGAGCACAAACCCATCGTACTTCTTCGTTTTTTTGTTTGCTGACTTCAAAGTAATCCGGAATTGCCTCGATGTTCCCTTTGGTATCGAGCCCAACCTTGACGAGAACCTCCCGAGTTTCTAGAGCTGGTGCTTCTTTGGCCATATGTTGTTACCTCCCTTGAAGTTATCTGCCTCGGAGTAATTTCTGGGATCGCGGATTTATCCACAATGAATCAAAGTTTGGGTAGTCCCGTATTCGCGCCTGGGAATACCCTGCAGTCTGTGCCTTCTTCAACCAAGCGATAGCCTCATCCGACTGACCGAACTGGTTGTAAACCAGCGCGGCTTGAAAGAGCAGGAACGGATCGGCCGGCGAGAGCTGGAGCCCGCTCCCCAGGGCGTCCAATGCCAATTTTTTCTCCCCGAGCATCGCGTGGCAGATGGCGAGGACGCCATAGGAATATGAATTCTTCGGATTGACACGGAGCTCTTCCTCGCCAGTGGTGATACCTTGCCGATATGCGGCCACTGATTGGCTGCGTTTTCCTGGTGTCCAATAGTATCCGTCCCCCAGATTCCACCAGAGGAGCGAATCCTTTTCCGAAAGCTTAATCGCCTGTTGGTAGGCCTGGTCGGCCTCTTCATAGCGCCGCAAGAAGAAGTGAGCATTTCCGAGATTGGTGTAGCCGTAGTCGGAGGGGCGTATCGCGATAGACTGTTCAAGAATCTTAATTGCGTCTGCATAGCGCGCCTGCTCAACGTAAGTGGCACCCAGGTTGGAATAGCCAAGGAAGCTGTCAGGAGCGAGGGCCACTACTTGATTGAACATCTCGGCAGCTTCCCGGAAGCGCACATGCCGATAGTAAAATGCCCCCAGCCAATTGTACCCAGCCCAATAATGGGGCCGTAGCTCAATCGCCCGGCGGTACGTATTTTCTGCCTCTTGGGGTTTGCCTAAACGCTCGTATGCTCCGGCCAGACCGCGAAATGCATCATCGTTGGTAGGCTCGGTCTCAACGGCCCGTTCGAATTCTCGCGCTGCCTCCTGATAGTTTCCCGTTCCCGCGGATAGCGTCCCTAAACAGGTATGGGCAGAAGACAACTTGCTGTCCAAGCGACTGGCCTGTTGGCAGGCTGCGCGGCTTTTTTCAATCCATGAGGGTTCTTTGTTGCTCCGGTATTTCTTCCAATAAGCGTCGCCGAGACCCGCGTAGGCCAAGGCGTATCCGGGATCGATAGCTAGGGCGCGCTCGAAGACTTGGACGGCACTATCGAGATTCTCCTCACGATCATAGTTTTGAAGATACCCTCTCCCTTGTAGGTAATAGTCATAAGCTCCGGCTACCTGTGTCCCGTGAGTCTCGAGAGCCTTTCGTTGGCGACCCTGGATTTCGAGTTCGAGCATCCGTACTGCGCCATTCACGACCGCGTCTTCAGCCGCAAAGGAATCCATCGCCGCAAAAGTCAGGCTCTCAGCGCGCAATTGGCGGCGCGTCCGAGCATCCACCAAAATGTAATTGACGCGTACTTGTTGGCCCGATTTATGCAGGCTGCCTTCGAGAACTAGATTTACGCCGAACTCCTTGCGCGCGTCGTCCACCGTGCTGACATGCTTGCCGCGGATCTCAGTGGCGGGTACAACTTGCAACGAGGGATCGCCGGTGAGTTGCGTGAGCTTGGCGGTAAGGGTCTCAGTAAGGCCGGCCCCGAACGCTGCAGTTTGCGCATCGCCATCTGCAACGCTGAGCGGCAATACGGCGACCTGTTTTGTACGGGGTATTGGACTAATACCCAGCCAAATCTTGAGCTGCTGTCGAGCGGGGGTATATACCGCGATTGCGACTAAGGACGCTGCCGCCAGAATGAGTGTGCCCCAGGGCATGGCCCATCGACGCCTTACCACAGGCAGTTGCCTGATAACTCGCACTCCTGACTTAGTGAGTGTGTGTTCCAGAGCGCGCAGGTCAACCGCCAGATCGCCTGCCGCTGAGTACCTCTGTGCGGGGTCCTTAGCTAACATCTTGCCTACGATGCGGTCGAACTCCGCAGGCAACTTCGGATTCAATTCGCACAATGGAATCTGGTTATGGTGCAGGATCCGATCGCTGGTCTCGAGAAAACTCTTGGCGCGGAAAGGATTACTCCCTGCAATTGCCTCGTAAAAAACTATTCCAAGAGAAAAAATGTCGGCACGAGAATCGGACTCCTTCTCGCGAACCGCTTCGGGCGCCATGTAATTTAATGTTCCCGCGAACTCCGTACAGGTTTGCGTACTCAAAGTCGATTCAGGTTGGCTGGGAAGGTTCTTAGCCACACCAAAGTCCAAGACCTTGACTTGGCCCGATGTAGTCAACATGATATTTTCCGGCTTGATGTCGTGATGAACGACACCCGCATTGTGTGCCGCGGCCAGGGCCAGGGCACACTCCGTAGCGATGGGCAAGAATTCGATGATTGAGATCGGCTCGGCAAGGCGCCGACGCAGTGTCTGCCCTTCAACGTACTCCATGACGATGAAAAGTTCGTTCTCTTCGTCGATGACGTCGTGAACTGCAGCGATGTGAGGATCGCTGAGGCGAGAGGCCCATTCCGCTTCTTTCCAAAGTCGCTCTCGCGAACGCTTGTCACCACGGAGGTGCGGCGCGATGCGCTTGAGAGCCACTTCACGCTTCAAACGAAGATCACTTGCACGGTAGACTTCGCCCATGCCACCTTTGCCAAGCAGTTCCCGGATCGCAAATCTACCGATGATTGTTCCGCTCAAATCGCGAGCGGAAGTCACGGCGATGTCGGATTGCATGCGGGGCTCGGCCATTGGAAGAAGCACCTAGCCCCAGTGGACGTTCTTAGCTGCACTGGGAAATCGGCAGGCTACTGCTTGGTCCTAAGGATGCAGTCTGCCAGACCGACGTTATAATTGATGTTACTCCCGCTCGTAGCGAGAAGTAAACCAGAAGGCTAAAATAAAACCCTGATAATGAATTTTCGTGTCGTTAATCCGACATGGGACCTCGTCTGTCGCTTAGACTATAAAAGATTTAGAAAGTGAGGATTCCGGACGATCAGTGTTCCGGGGCATCGCGATCACCGGTTCCGGGTTGATGCCGATCACTCGTTCCGGGATGATCCCGATCAGTTGATCATGATCGTCGGAATGGTGATCGCGATGCCCCGGAATGTTTTCCACAGGGCGAGGTGACGCTGGACATCACAGTAGGCAAGCTATTTCTCTCATTTGAGTTACGGGAGAGACAGCGTGCCAACCAGGAGGTTGTCGATGCGTAAAACCAAGAAGGAAGTCCTCCGCCTCCGCTTCGAGCTGAGGCTGGGGCAACGGGCCATAGCCCGCGCTTGTTCGAGTGCGTTCCTCTTGTCTATGCGCGCCGAGGCTGTTTTGTATCAACCTAGAAAAGACTTGTGTGGGTGCACGCGGAAGGGTTAAGCCTGCATTTACTTGTCCGGGAAAAGTCCCGGCATCCAACGTGAAGCCAGTACGGCCGGAAACGCAATTCGCAAAGGAGCCCGCGAGTTCTCCGAAACCAACACCCCGCGCATCAAGAGGGCTGAGACAATCCGCCTTGCCTGGCGATCGCCTGTGTTCACTACGCCAGCGGCATCGCCCCGCGGCAACTCTCCACGGTAAAGAACCGCCTCGAGAATGTTTTCCGATTTCGCCGGCAGCTTGCCGAGACGAATCTCTTCCTCGGCCCACATCCGGATTCGGGTGCGCAGGCGATCCGGCTGGACCAAACTCTCCATGGAATCCACCTGGTCGATGCACATGCCGAGAAAGAACTCCACGAACGCTGCCAGTGCTTCCCCGCTCAGTTGCCCTCGGCCGTCGAGATCGTTGCGGCGCGGCTGGTCGCACGCGACTAAATGCCGTTTGTAGGCTTCGACGTTTCGGGCCAGGCCTCTTGCCACGGACCACGCGGCGCCCGTGTCAAGGCTTTCCAGCAACATCGCGTGCGACATCAACCGCGCCACACGCCCGTTGCCGTCGAGAAACGGGTGAATCCAGAGCAACCGGTGATGCGCTGTCGCCGCCGCAAGAATCGAATCCGTCTTGTTCAGCGCTCCGCACACTTCTGCGAACCGCACGAGAAAACGTGGCACCGCGCCAGCACTCACAGCGACGTGAGTGCCAACCACCACATCGCGCTTCCGCAGTTCTCCCGCAACTACGCGGACGCTCTCTTTCTTTTCCGGGTCCTCAACGCAAAGAAGATCCACGGGCAGCAGTTCACAAAAACGCCGGTGCGTCTCGCGGATGCCTTCACTGGTGACGGCGCGCCCTTTCAAGCCTCCGCGATCGATCCATTCCTGAACCGCGATGTGCGCCTTCGCTTCAAGCTGCAGGTCGCGCTTATGGGCATCCTTGCTGTAATCGTTTTTCAGCGCACGTTCAATCTCGATGGGGTGCGTGTCGTGGCCTTCGATCAGATTGCTGTAGTAGCAGTTCATCGCGCGCACGAGGTCGGCGAGCGAGGCTAGCAATCTTTCCGGCAAACTGCGACGCAAGCCCGCCGCCTTTTGGGCCAACTCCACCGCCATGTCCGTCAGTTTTCCCCGATGGCGCGAAGTTTCGCCAATCAGCAGCGGCTCCATCACGGCGATCGATTCACCGCCATCTGGGGCCGTCACAATGTCCTCTTTTGTGTCCGCATTATAACTCATTACAACGCCCATTGTATCATCGTTTTACATGGAATAGACAGCCATTTGTGTCCTCTTCTATGGCCGCAACTCTGTCCGCGGTTCTCGCCGCACCTTTTTTCCGAAAACAAAAGTCAGATTATTGAGTAGCAGAAGTTCCTTTGTCACTGGCCAAGCGTATGAGGGACGTTCGCATTATCACTCACGCTTCCCGGTAACACGCCACCCCCGCAATCTCTCTGGGAGGACGACTTATTATTGCTCGAAGGAGCCTGACCCCAACTGAGACAAAAGCCTAACTCCTCTGCATAGACTCCATGAGAGCCATTCGCTTGCTGCGAAAGACCTTCGATTCCTTTCACAGCACAGGAAAGGGGGTTCTCCAATTGTACAAGCGGAAAGGAGGAATTGGCTGCTTGCGATGAGACGCTGTTTGGACCCTTCGGTTGCACTTTCAAATACAAAATCCAATATGCTCGTTGAATCGGCGTTGCCCGAAGGAATCCAGATGGCAACTATGAAACGCGAAACGCCCGTTCCTCCTGCTTCCGTTTTTCCAAGACGGAAGACGCCCGCCGATTCTGTTGACGACATTCCGTGGAATGTTTCTCATGCCGCCAAATTTCTCGGAGTCAGCCCGCAGACCGTTTACCTTTGGGTGGAACGGAAACAAATTCCGCACCTTCGGGTCATGGGCTGTAATATTCGCTTTCTCCGCGCCGATCTTGAACGATTCAGGGCGACTTTTCGCCGAGAGCCCGAAGAGAGCCCGGGCACTTCAAGATGAGCTTCGTTCTCGCACGCCTTTCAGGCCCCCGTCCGCCACATTCGTTCCCTCAATCCAGAACAGAGATGGGGATCTGCTTTCGCTCAAAGAGCTTCTGTCCAGACTTGGAAACATGCGGGGGCCTGAATCTCTCTAGCTTCCTTTACCATGCCCGAAGTGGCTCGTGTGTTTTTTGTCCGGTCCTCAGCGAAACTCATGCCTGTAAAATTTATTATTGAGTTCAACGACCACCGTCAGGTCTTTTCCCTAGATGAGTTCGTGAAATTCCTTCTCGAAGCAATCCGAAACCACCATCCGGCAGGAAGTCGAGCGGCTTCATTCTCCCGGGGCGACTCCCGCCACGCCGCCGGCTAAGACTCGGACGTAAATCGCCCCATTGCGGTCTCGAAAGCAAAGGCCGCCCAGGCTCTCGGCGTGAGTGTGCGCACGATCGACAACTGCATCGCCCAACAAAAAATCCGTGTGCTGCGGATCGGCCGCCGTGTCTTGATTCCCATGAACAGTATCGAAGCGGCTCTGAAACGCGGCGCGCTTGAGACACATCCTCGCAATCGAAATCCTGAGCGACGACGTGATCTTTCAGGGGCCCAGAAAGCCTGACTCTTTCCCGTAAAAAAGTGTGCAGCAAGACCTCAGGGTCGCACGTTGGGTCAACTTTGTTCGCGTATTCCGAACACCATTCCAGCTATGCGAAGACGAACAAGCGTTCCTGGTTGAGAGACCAACAATTGCTCAAGCCCTTGAAGGAGTTCTTCCGTGCCGAGCGGCAATTAACGGAAATCACGCCGCCCGAAATCGAAGGGTACAAACTTCACAGGCGCAGGCAAGTGTCCGGGGCGACGGTAAACCGCGAACTGGCACTGCTCAAGCATATGTTCAATCTCGCCATCGACTGGGATCTTTACCTGGGCTCGAACCCTCTTCGGAAAGTGAAGTTCTTTCAGGAGGTCAACACGGGCTTTCGGGTTTTGAAGCCAGACGAGGAAACCAGGCTGCCGCGGAATGCGACACCCGCGATTCAGGATGTTGTTCTCTACGCCCTGAATACGGGAAGCCGCATCGGAGAGATTTTCTCCCTCCGCTGGCAGAACGTGGACATGGAGAGAGGTTTGATTAACGTGTTCTCGCCTAAAACCCAGAAGACCCGCGTCGTTCCGATCAACTCGGAAGTGTGCCGGATTCTGGATTTCTGGGCTCTGGGACGGAAGAACGAGTTTGTCTTCTACAACCAGAAAACAGGAGAACCGTTCGTCGATCTCGATACCGGCCTCCAAAACGCTTGCACGGAGGCGAAGATCGAAGGAGTGACGTGGCATACGCTTTCGCCTCACGTCTCCTGGAGCGCGGAGCGGACATCATGACGGTGAAGGAACTGTTGGGACACTCGACGGTGACCGTTACGATGCGCTACACGCATTCCAATCTCACTTCGAAGGTGGTTGCCGTGGGAAAACTGGCGGGCACTGCTACAATTCTGTTACACGCTGCACCAAAATGCAGCAGTTCGAATCGCCAGTGTAGCAAACTGGCCGCTAACTCACAGAATACGTTAGAATTAAAAACGGAGGAGTGGGTGAGCGGTTGAAACCGGCGGTCTTGAAAACCGTTAGGCCCGAAAGGGTCTCGGGGGTTCGAATCCCTCCTCCTCCGCCACTAAACCCAAAGCAGCTTTGGAGTTAGAGATTGCCCTTTTGCTTATCATAAGGCGAGCGATTGCGCGGCTTTTTATCACCGTCTTATCCCAACGGTGTGGAAAACCGTTAGGCCCGAAAGGGTCTCGAGAGTTCGAATCCCACAGTTCGAAGCTAGTTTGGGAGTGAACGCTTGAAAGTGATACCCATAATGGGTACTATACAACCCAGAATGGGTATTAAAAGCGTCCTCTCGACCCCCGTCGGCGATGCCCTCTACCCCCGCACGCGCCAAGCGGTACTACCTTCGCGCGCGAATTCCTGCCGAATTACGCTATTTTAACTGCCGGAACTTCATCGACGCCGACCTTATCGCCCAGGGCATGGCCCCGTTTTCGCCCGAGACAGCGGCCTTTCGCGCCGGTAAGCTTATGCTCGCTGAAATTGATCTTTTGGCACAGCGCCGAGCCGACTTTGGTTTGAAAAAACAGGGTTATGCCGTGCACTTCTTCTTTCTCTGGCTGTCGAGCGTTGATCTGGCACTGTCAAGAATCAAGGGTCGGGTGTCCGAGGGAGGTCATGACGTGCCAGAGGCTGACGTCCGCCGTCGGTTTGACCGCTCGATCAAGAATTTCCTGGTCTTGTATCGTGCTTTGGCGGATTCATGGTTTCTCTTTGACAACTCACTGAGAACGCCATCTGTTATTGCATTGGAAGAGCAAGGCGAACTCCGTATAATGAAACCAGACGCATACGACACTTTGGTTGCACAATATGGGAACCCTGACTAAGCTGCCGGCGAACATTCTCGAATTGCCCCTGGCACAACGTGCTGAAATGGCTCTCAAAGCAGCTGTCGAGAAGGTAGTCGAGGAGCATGTGCGAGACGGCCGGCCGCTCTACATCTGGCGCGATGGCAAAGTGGTTGAAGTGTCGGCCCAAGAACTCCGCGAACAGTCCACACGGACGCAATAAAAGGTCCTGCGCAACTTGTTCTCAGTCCATCAGTATTTAGGCTTTGTGGCCGCGTAAGGCTAAGCTAGAAGCCCTTGCCGCGCATCGCGCCCACGCGCCCATCCTTCTCAAATGCGCGCCTCCGATAAAACACTAACGTTTCTGGACTCGCGGCCAGTTTTCGGTATACCGCGGTCGCCTGAGAGGTAGAGCTGCCACGGGTACACAAACCATATTTTCCAGACTTTTTGCTACCTTCCTGCGTATTCTTTCTACGACACGGAAACGATTTAGTGAGCGGGATCGAAATTCATGCGACTGCTCGTAGAGAATCTCAGCAAAGAATATCGTGGCAACGTACGAGCACTAAGCGAAGTACACCTTGCGCTCGGACCAGGAGTACTTGGCCTTCTCGGCCCCAACGGCGCGGGAAAATCCACGCTTATGCGCATTCTCGCTACGATCACGCAGCCATCGTCGGGGCGCGTTTTGTGGAACGATTCGGAAATCGCTCGTCATCCCGACCCTCTTCGCGCAGTCCTCGGTTATCTGCCGCAGGATTTTGGGGTCTACCCTAACCTCAACGCGCTGGAGTTTCTGGAGTATCTCGCTGCCGTTAAAGGGATTCCGGCAAGGGCTGCTCGCAACCGCATTCGAGAGCTTCTTGAGCTCGTCAACCTGACAGATGCGATCAAGAGGCCGCTGGGCGGCTACTCCGGCGGAATGCGTCAGCGCATTGGCATTGCTCAGGCGCTACTCAATGATCCGCAGCTTCTGATCGTGGATGAACCGACAGCTGGTCTGGATCCCGAGGAGCGGCTTCGCTTCCGCAATCTTCTCTCGGAGCTCTCTGGTGAGCGTATTATCATCCTCTCGACTCATATCGTGTCTGACGTAGAAGCGGTCGCCACGAGCATCGCCGTCCTAGTGCATGGTCAGCTCATCGCACACGACCTACCCGAAGCTCTTCTTGCATCGGTCTCGGGAAAGGTCTGGGAAGTGGTGGTGCCCAGCGCGGAACTCCCCGCGTTGCGGCAGAAACATCTTGTTAGCAGCACCGCGCATCGCAGTGATGGCGTCCATGCCCGGGTCGTGGCGGACGCTGCCCCTGAAAGTGCAGCACGTCCCCTCGATCCGTCCCTGGAAGATGCCTACCTCTCCGCGCTCACGAGACAACGCAGTATGGCGAATGGAGCATTGGCGTGAGCCCGGCAACTGCCGTCTCGGCCATCGCGCGCGCGGACTTCCTCGAGCGCGTTCGCGGCTACAGCTTCCTGTTCACTTTAGGTTTCGCGCTTTATCTGGGTTACCTGGCAACTGCCGGCAAACTGATGCTACGGCTGGGGCACATGCGGGGAATCTTCAATTCCGCGTGGACCGGTGGCCTCCTGTCGCTCGTCGCTAGCTCGTTCATTTCGCTCGCAGGCTTCTATTTCGTCAAGAACACCATCCAGCGCGACCGCAACACGCGCGTGGGACAGATTATTGCCGCCACGCCGATCTCGAGATTCACCTACGTGCTCGGAAAAATGATCAGCAACCTCACGGTTCTCGGTCTAATGGTGGTCATCCTCGCTGCTTCCGGAATCGCGATGCAGCTTGTGCGCGGCGAAGACCGGCACATCGAGTTCTGGAAGTTGTTCGCTCCTTTTCTTCTACTTGCTCTTCCCGCCATGGCAGTCGTCGCGGCCGTTGCTGTGTTCTTTGAGGCCATCCCTCTACTGCGCGGTGGCTTCGGTAATATCGTCTACTTTTTTGTCTGGGGAATGGGGATCAGCCTGCCTTTTGCGGCAGACACGCATACCTTGGACTTGAGCGGAATGTTCGTTGTTGCGGACAGTGCTCGAAATGCCGCTCAGCTTTCGCTGCAGAACGGCGGCTTCTCTCTCACCTTGGATTTAGGCTACTTCGACTATCCGCTTGCGACATTTCGCTGGGAGGGCATCACTTGGACCTCGGAAATTGTCATTAGCCGGATCCTCTGGCTCGGGTTCTCGCTGATGCTCGTGATCTTGTCGGGGCTTTTGTTCGATCGCTTTGATCCGTCTCGAGGAGGGCTGCTGCCCAAAGCACAAGAACCCGTTGCTACAGCCGTACCGGAGCGAAATAGCGCTTCCGCTCAGACTACTGTTGCGACTTTGACGCCACTCGTCGCGGAACAAACAAATTCCCGCTTTCTGGCAATTCTGACAGCCGAGATGCGCCTCATTTTGAAGGGCCAGAAGTGGTGGTGGTATCTCGTCGCAGTAGGCTTGGTGATTGCGTCAGCAGTGGTGCCATCCGCGGAGGCGCGCGGAATCGTTCTGGCGTTCGCGTGGATCTGGCCTGTCCTGCTGTGGTCGTCGATGGGAGTCCGCGAGACTCGCGAGCAAACCTATCAGCTTATTTTTTCGGCGCCACACCCCATTGCAAGCCAGCTCCCCGCGGTTTGGATGGCAGGCGTTCTCGTCGCGCTACTGGCGGGCTGCGGTTTCGGGTTGCGCCTCTTGCTCGGAGGCAGCGTCAGAGGCCTGATGGCCTGGTTCATCGGAGCTCTATTTATTCCGACGTTGGCCTTATCCCTTGGTGTCTGGAGCGGGACCGGCAAACCGTTCGAGATCCTCTACACTGTGCTTTGGTATATCGGCCCGCTCCACGCCATCCCTCAGTTCGATTTCATGGGCTCCGCTCCCGCTACTGCGGCGACCCGCTGTCCTCAAATTTACCTGCTCCTAACCTGCGTTCTGGCCGCCGCCGCGCTATTGGGCCGCAAGCGTCAGCTTCAATTCTGAGGCCCAGCCGCGGACTATGTATCACTGACTTAGGTTTTCGCGGAGCGGCAGCCTGTTTTGAGTCCTCCCGATAGTCTCCCGCATCCGTTGGCAATTATATTGAGTGACTATCCATGACGCTGAATCACGCAATACGGGCCAGTTGTGGGAAGTGTGGGATGCGTCGGGCTCCCCGCGAGTAAATCCTCATGAACGCGGCTGTGTTTAGTAACGCCTCTCTGCCATACCGCTAGGAAGTCGGCTTTCCGTCACTTGCCCTAACGTCGTTGCCCTGAAAAACGACCCTGAATTTGGCCACTGCTCCCGGCGTTTGGTTTGGTGTCTTTGGTGTCTGTTTAGGCGCGAAATTGGACCCAAACGGCTGAAATAGGAGAAGCAGTTGAAACAGGCGAGATCGTAGAAATCGTCAATATTGATGCGGTTTTCATGCAAGTTGCTGAAAAGATGGTAGGATGCTCAAAGGGATTGGGTGGGTATCCCACCCTCTCCGCCACTTCTGAAAGTCATTGATTTTCCTTCCCCTGAATTCATGGTGTCTGTGTTAGCGGCTGCCGTGCGAGGCTGCGAGCGTATACGCCGAACTTATAGCCATGTGAATCTGTCTCAGAAGCTTTTGTTTGTGCGGCTTTTAGAGTAAACACCGAGAAACGGCGATCTCCGGGCCCAGGTGGTGGAGAGGGCAGCACTTTCACCCACATTCGATGATGGGGTATTGGAGCGCCAACCGGAGTCAATAACGTACGTACAAATGTATGTACAAATGTATTGACATTTTTCATTTCAACAGATATGCTGTCTTGTCGCGACCTGCTATGCGATTCACATGGGATGAGAACAAGAACCGCCAAAATCTTCGCAAGCACGATGTTCGCTTTGAAACTGCCGTTCTCGTTTTCGACGATCCCTGCGCGATTACGCAGCGTGAGGTCACATTTGAGGATGAGGAACGTTGGATAACAGTTGGAGCCATAGGGCCGGGTTCGATTCTATTGGTCGTTCATACTTTTTATGAGGAACACGACGAAGAAGTCATTCGTGTCATCTCGGCTCGCGCTGCCGAATCGCACGAAAGGAGAGCCTATGAGGAAGCTCACAAAGGAGCAGAAGCGAGACATCCGAGCTATCGCCGCAAAAAGAGACGAGGACATTGACTTCTCGGACGCTCCGGCGGTTGTTGATTGGAGCGGAGCCGAAATTGGCAAGTTCTATCGACCAACGAAGAAGCCCGTTACGATGCGTCTTGATTCCGACGTCATCGCATGGCTCAAAGCCGATGGCCGCGGTTATCAGACTAAGGCGAATTGGCTGCTACGGCACGCCATGCTTAACTTCACGGGCGAAAAAAGTCTTAGCAAGCAGGGTATCGAGCGGCGTCGCAAGGCCAGACCCCAGAGAAGAAAATCTTCTCTATAAGGAGCACCCGTGACGCGTTGGGTGAGAGCGGACGACTTCCTTCGCAATTTCCGCACTCCCCCGCTCCAGGCGCACGGCTCGAAGCGCATCCTTGCGGCTCATCCCCTGCTTCATCTTTTCTTCGGCTGCCATCTCCAAGAAGCCCCGTAGTTCTTCGTCCAACTCCCCTTCGACCCGTTCCTTTCGGAACAGCGAATCGCAATCCGTCTGATAGGCTTCGCAGCAGTGACATGGGCCCTCACTCGTAACGCAAGGCCACGATGGGCTCGACGCGAGACGCTCGGCGTGCCGGCAGATACGCCGCAAGCGGCGCAATGGCAAGCATCGTTACAGCGCGGAGAAATCCAGTCTGTTCCATAAACGAAGGATCGCTACTCGTTGGGTAATTGGGGCGAGGTGCGCAAATTCTTCCGTAGTTCCTGTGGTGCACCCTGTCTCGTCTGCCTGGCTCTATGGCTTTGGTCCAAGGCGTCACGCGAAGCCGTCTGGCGAGCTGCGGAGATGCGCGCACCCTTATGAACGGACTTGACGGGAGTCTCGGCTCTCTCCGGGACGAGCGACTCGTCGAACTCAATGCCAAACACGTCAGCAAGGTCCGCGGCTGCGATTGACTTCCGCTTGCTCGGAGCAGGCGTGATGATGGGCCTGCCGGCCTGAGCTATCAATTCCATCTGGTCAACTCCTCGAAGCGTAAAAAGCAATTCCGGCTGATTGTCCAGGCGATTACCCACGCCATATAGCGTTGCTGCCAGATGCTTGCACATGCCCGCCCAATCTGGACACGAGCAGGACATCTCGATTTCGCGAGGGGCCGGAAATAGGCCACTGCTATGTTCCGTCACGATGGCCATGACGTCCTTGGATAGTTTGCCCTGCAGCAATTCAACCAGCGAGCCAATCTGCTGTCCGCACTTTGTTCGAATCGCTTTCCATGCAGGCCCATTCAGAGGTTTGATTTTGATGGTGATTCGGTAAAGTTCCGACCCGCAGACCATCGAAGTCACTTTCCCTGCTTCGATCTTCAGGTCCAACACCGATCCGTTGCGAACGTAGGTTCGGCCGCGGGGTAACCGGTTGCTGAAATCGCTATACGATTCCAGATTGTCACACCAAGCCTGGCCCCAGAAAGTAGTGACGATTTTCCGGCCGGCAATTTTCACCGGAGAAAACTTCTGGCCCTTTTTGGCCAGCTTTTCGATCTTGCGCATGGCCTTAGCGCGACGCTCCGCCACGGGCACGTAAGGCCGGTAACTCCACCAGGACATAGCGCGTTCCTTTCAGGCACTCACGATTCCAATGCCTTGTTTGTGTCTAACGACACGAAGCGAAGCAGTTGGTCATTACTCATTTCCGTTAGCAGCGCTTCGGCGCCACCATCCAGTAACTGGCGCGACAAGTCCGTCTTTTGCGCGATCAATTCGTCGATCTTATCTTCCACGGTGCCGCGGCATACGAATTTGTGAACAAAGACGTTGCGTTTCTGACCGATACGGAACGCCCGGTCGGTTGCCTGATTCTCCACGGACGGATTCCACCAGCGATCGAAGTGGATAACGTAGGATGCGGCGGTAAGGTTAAGCCCCGTGCCCCCAGCCTTAAGGGAAAGAACAAAAAACGGCGGGCCGTCTTCACGTTGAAACGCTTGGACCAATTCGCGCCTTTTCCCCACGGGCGTTTGCCCATGCAACACCAAACCCGGCTTGCCGAAGACCTCGCGAAGGAACTCGGCCAGCGGCGCGGTGATTTCACGAAATTGAGAGAAGATCAGGACCTTCTCCTGGCGTTCTGCCAATTCCTGGCAAATTTCGGCCAGCCTTTGAAACTTTCCGCTGTGTTCGGCCGCGTAAGTATTATCCCCAGTGAGTTGCGAGGGGTGATTGCAAATTTGTTTCAGCCGCATCAAGTACGACAGGACGATCCCGCGCCGCTGGATGCCGTCAACCTGGTCGATTTGCTGGGCGAGTTCTTTAACCGATTGCTGATACAAAGCAGCCTGCTGTTTGCTCAATCCGCAAAAGGCATTGACTTCTGTTTTCTCCGGCAGATCGGAGATGACGTGTTTGTCAGTCTTGAGCCGCCGCAGGATATAGGGTTGCACGAGCCTGCGTAGTGGTCCATACGAATTACTCTCGCGGCCATTCATTTGCTTCACGAAGCTCGCAAAGGCCTTGGCTCCCCCCAGCAGGCCAGGGTTGAGAAAATCGAACAGGGACCACAAGTCCGATAGCCGGTTTTCCACTGGCGTTCCTGTCAGAGCGATCCTGCACCCGGCACGCAATTCCTTTACGGCTCTAGCTTGGCGTGTGCCAGCGTTCTTGATTGCCTGTGCTTCGTCGAGGATCGCCAGCCTCCATTCACGCTGCCGGAGAGACTCCAGTCTTCCCAGCATCGTGTAGGTGGTAATGACCAAATCACAGTCCCCACAGGCATCCAGCTCTTTCCCCTCGCCGTTTGTCTCCGACGGATGTGCAATGAACATGGATAGCGATGGGGCAAAACGAGAGATTTCCGCTTTCCAGTTGGCGATCAGCGATGCTGGAACAACCAATAGGCTGGGGTTCTCTCTCGGGGTGGAGTCATGTTTCAAGTGAAGCAGCAAGGCGAGGACCTGGATCGTCTTGCCCAGCCCCATGTCGTCCGCCAAGCATGGTCCCAATCCCAATCTGGTCATGAACCGGAGCCAATGAACACCGACTTGTTGATACGGCCGAAGTTCTGTCCTGATTCCGGGTGGAGTGGCATCAAGCACGCGCTCGGGATGCCGCAATTCCTGAAGTACTTTCTCCAGACGCTGTCCCGCGGAAATTCCAACCCATTCCTTCGCTGCCTCCGGTATGACCGAAGCTGCATCGCCTTGCAGTCTTGCGCCCGACAGCATGCGCATGCCCTCAAAAAAGGAGATGCCTCCGTGCTGCGCTGTCCGTTCGACATTCTTCCAGTGCCTCAAAGCTTCCGCCAATCTGTCGCGGTCCAGTTCCACCCATTTTCCCTTGAGGGCAACTAAACCGCCCGATGATTCGAGGATGGCGCGCAATTCCTTTTCATCCAGTGGCTGTCCGTCGAATGTCACGGCGACGGAAAAATCCAGCAACGCATCGGCGCTGATCTTGGTGCTGTTGCCCACTGTCACGCTGACCACGGGTCGCGGTGGCCGGGAAGCTTTCCACCAATCAGGCACGCGAACGATCAGCCCGCTTTCTTCGAGTGTGGGGATATCCTTCAAAAGCTTATAGGCATCGGTTGGTGTCCATGCCAAAGGACTGTAGATATCACCTGCCTCGACCATTTCCTTTACCCACGGGATTCGCTCGGCTGCGCGATGAATTGGTTGCAACAGAGAAAGCAACGCTGCACGGTTCTTCGAGCCAGCGTATTCTTGCAACGCCCGTCCCAATGGCAAGTGCTGCGCCCGTCCCTGCGCTGAGAGCCGACTCGAGTACGACGCCAAGAAAGCGAACAGATGGTCGGGATCACGCTTGTTTTCCGCCAAGTGAAACGACACCCTCCCGACCGTCCGCCACAATGGATTCCGTTCCCGAAGGTATTCCTGCACGCCGTGGCCCGACGCCTGCACTTCCTTTCGCACCAAAATATCTAGGTCCGCCCACCACTCCTTCAGCAAGTCGGCATTTAGGTACTCCAAACCTCGCATCGGGGGAGCCGACAGAACCATTGCAGCCAAATTGCCTTCCGTTGGCGGGGAAACGGGCGGGAACTCTGGCTGTCCGGCTATCTCGGGTGTATGGCATAGCTGTGTTAGGTACGCCCGGCCAAAATCGCGTGCGAAGGAAAGATCCGCGGGCAAACTTGCCTGTAATTCAGTCGTGGATAAATGGAGAATTCCGCGCGATGAACTGTCGGCGAAAGCCTCGATGATCCGCTTTGCCGCGCCTTCATTGCTGCCCGGAGCGGTCTCCACGAACAACCATCCATGAGGAGAGATGCAGAGGTTCATTGCCGTCCTGATTATGCAATAGTTTCAACCAGCGCGACACGCAACCCGGCACTCGCATCATAGTCCAGCTCGGAAGACCGGCCAGGGACAACGCCCGCGACGCTTTCAAGGGAAATGGAAGTCTGCAAGATACTTGAGGCGGGCTAGACATCACTACGGCCCGGCGTGAGCTCCTTAACGAAGTGCTCCACATCAAGGGCATCAACATCCCTGGCTATAGCCGATGTAACCGGAGAACGAAGCGTTTTCCGATGGACGACGATCAGTCGGCTCGATTTTTTCCCGAGAGCACGCTCTAATGACAGCAAGGGAGCAGCCATCCCCGGGTGGACGGTCTTCCCGGCCTTCGCTTCTATTAACCAGAGCCCGACATTGGGCCTAGGCACGAGGAAATCCACCTCTAAGCCCTGCTGGTCGCGGAAGTAGTACAACTCCTTTCGCAGTCCTCGATTAATCTGGCTCTTGAGTATTTCCGCCGCGATGAAGCCTTCGAAGAGAGTGCCGAGAAAGGGAGAACGCTCAAGCTCGGGTACTGATCTTATGCCCAAGAGAAAAGAGGTGGGGAACGTAACGCATATGAGAATTCTAAGCTAATAGTTTAGAATTCTCAATATCTCTGTTGGATGGCAATCCGCGGGAACCAGTCGGGTGTAGGCCGTAAAGACATTCCTTGGTGTCTTTAGTGTCTGTCTAGCCCGAAATTAGACCCAAAGGGACGAAACAGAAGAGGCCGTTGAAACAGGCGAGATCCTAGAAATCGCCAGTATCCATGCGCTTTTCGCTGAATGCGAAATACCTGGGCTTCGCGTGGTTGCAGATTCTCCGCGCTGGCGTGAAACGAAATGTTGGACGGGCAGCAGCCCCTCTGGAAGCGTTCTATCGTCTTCAAAGAGGGTGGACTTAGACGCCATCATAAAAGTAATGGGGCCACCATGGAGTCTGCGATCACCGTCAAGGGTCAGGCGACAATACCGAAGGCTATTCGCGAGCATCTCCGGTTGAAACCGGGGGATCGGGTCAAGTTCTTTGTGCATCCCGATGGCAGCGTGGTTCTCTTGCCGAAGCTCCCTGCGGCGGCTTTACGAGGCATCATCAAATCCAGACTGTCGGCGGCCTGTGACCATCGGCAAGATGACCGAGGCCGCTGCTGAGGGTGCTGCTGGCGTTGAGCCGCGCGCCGGGCGTCGATGATCGGGCTCGACACGAACATTCTCGTGCGCTACCTCACCCAAGACGACCCAATACAGTCGCCGAAGGCAACGGAGTTAATTGAACGCCGGCTAACTGAGGAAAAGCCGGGCTTCGTCAGCATTGTAGCGATGGTCGAGACCGTGTGCGTCCTCGAGCGTGCCTACGGGCTAACACCTCATGAAATTGTCGGCGCCGTCGAACGCGTGTTGCAACCGATGTGCTTGTTGTGGAGAACGAGCAGGAGGTTTTCGCCGCCATGATCGCGCTGAAGGAAGGACACGGCTCGTTCGCCGATGCTGTGATCGCAGCACGGGTGCCAGAATGGGCTGTTCCTGCACGCTGACGTTCGACCGGAAGGCAGTGCGGCTTCCGGGTTTCGAACTTCCTTGACACACGCCGAGCGCAGGTTTAGCTCAATACGGCCAAATCAAATCATTTTGCAGCATGCCGCTAGCGGCTGCCGGCAACTATCACTCCCGTGCTACATTTGCCACAAAAAATGAACTAATTAGGAACCAATCCAAGGCCCGTCTAACGCGGGAATTGCAAATCCCCTGTTTTTTTTAGCGTCCCGAATGTGGCCACTCGATGGCTACCGGATTGTGGAAGAGTGGGCCACGATTCGGCCGGAACCTGGCTTTGCGTCCCAGAACGCGGTTCGAACGAAGCCGTCCAGTGGTGGAACCCGTGTATAACGTATCGCAGCCCTGCGTGCCTGCAGGCGGGAATCTTCGGCAAGAGTAACCCAGCAGCAGGTTTGTCAGGCCTGCAGCTCGCGAAGGTAGGGAACGCTGGCTTTCATCATTTCTAGGTTCATTTCGACGAAATAGTTTTTTATGCCGCCCGTTTTCGCCGCAGCAAACATTGTTTTCCAATCCAAAGTGTCCTGTCCCA
>WNFC01005963.1_pt1 | contig 25679 bp, 17 predicted proteins | sample 5400541 | NCBI WGS metagenome assembly WNFC01 (sample SAMN13153342, study PRJNA577476) | soil metagenome | isolation source: 120 cm saprolite under Douglas fir tree site 2 hole 2 replicate 1 | place: USA:California | collected 2015-04-18 | reverse complement strand
CACGCGCCCGATTGCCGCCCCTTCTCAGCGGATCGGATTTCGCTCCGAGCGAGCCGCGGTCGACTCCCTCGCCCCGCTTGCGGGGAGAGGGGTGGGGTGAGGGGCATTTGCTTGCGTGGGCCCCTCACCCGACCTCGCTTCGCTCGGTCGACCTCTCCCCGCACGCGGGGAGAGGTGTTCAGAGCAAGCTGCCAACCATGCGCAAATCGCTGCCCCTCCGGCCGAGCGCGCGGCCTCCGCTTGCCCTCGGCCGGAGCCGATGACATACCGACGCTTCCGACCCCGAGCGAGCGAGCGATGAATGAGGCAAAAGCCAACCGCGTGAAGGCGCGCCTGCCGCGTGGGTTCGCCGATCGCGGCGCCGCCGAGATCCAGGCCACGCGCCGCATGCTCGATCGCATCCGCGCGGTCTACGAGCGTTACGGCTTCGAGCCGGTGGAGACGCCGGCGATCGAATACACCGACGTGCTGGGAAAATTTTTGCCGGACCAGGACCGGCCCGGCGAGGGCGTGTTCTCGTTTCAGGATGACGACGAGCAATGGCTCTCTCTGCGCTACGATCTCACCGCGCCGCTCGCCCGCTATGTCGCCGAGCATTTCGACGCCCTGCCGAAACCCTACCGCAGCTACCGGGTCGGCTGGGTTTTTCGCAACGAGAAGCCGGGGCCCGGCCGCTACCGGCAGTTCATGCAATTCGACGCCGACACGGTGGGATCCGCCTCGCCCGCCGCCGACGCCGAGATGTGCATGATGGCCGCCGACACGATGGAAGCGCTCGGCATTCCGCCGGATTCGTACCTTGTGAAAGTCAATAACCGCAAGGTGCTTGATGGCTTGATTGAAAAAATGGGGATTGATCCGAACAGCTCGGCAGATGCTGGTAGGCGTATGAGGGTCCTTCGGGCGGTCGACAAACTAGATCGCCTAGGTTGGAAAGGCGTCGAACAACTCCTTGGTCCGGGGCGCACGGATGAGAGCGGAGATCACACCCCCGGGGCCGGACTTGATAATAATGTCATATACACATTCAAAGCATGTGTAGAGGGTGGCTTGCCGGTGGATGTCCCTCTTGTGGCCGACCCATCGCGGCCGATGAGCGATATGAAGAGCAATTATCCCAATACATTTGTAGATACTCTATACGGCTTGACGCAATGGCACGGGCTTATTGGTGAAACTAAGAGCGGTGCGGAAGGACTCCGTGAACTTACCGAAATTGTCAAAGTGTGTGAGGCTGCAGGATATGGGTCACGGCGCATCGTAGTTGACCCCTCCGTCGTGCGCGGGCTCGAGTATTACACCGGCCCGGTCTACGAAGTGGACCTCACCTTTGAGACCAAGGACGACGCGGGCCGGCCGGTGCGGTTCGGCTCGGTCGGCGGCGGCGGACGCTACGACGGCCTGATCGCGCGCTTCCGCGGCGAGCCGGTGCCGGCGACCGGATTCTCGATCGGGGTGTCGCGGCTCGCCGCCGCGCTCGCCCACATCAACAAGGGCGACGCCAAGCCGGACGTCGGGCCCGTGGTGGTGCTGGTGCTCGACCGCGAGAACATCGGCGATTATCAGCGTCTAACGAAAATCCTGCGTGATGCGGGCATCCGCGCCGAGATGTATTTTGGCCCCTCCGGCATGAAGGCGCAGATGAAATATGCCGACCGGCGCGGCGCGCCCTGCGTCGTCATCCAGGGCAGCGAGGAGCGCGCCAAATCCCCACCCGAAGTGCAGATCAAGGATCTGATCGAAGGCCAGAGGGCCGCGGCGGCGATCGCGTCCAATCAGGAATGGCGCGAGAGCCGGCCGGCGCAGTTCGCGGTGCCGGAGGAGAAGCTGGTCGACGCCGTGCGCGAGGTGCTGCAGCGCCACGGCGTGGCTTAAGGTAATGTTCTTGGGGGTAATAGTTCTTGGGGGTGACGTCGATGCCGCTCGATCCCGCCGCGAAGAATTTGCTCGATCTGCTGGCCGCGGCCGGCCGGCCGAAAGTTTGGCAGGTGAGCCCGGCCGAGGCCCGCGAGGGAATATCGGCGCTCGCCGAGGCGGCCGACGCCAAGGACGTGGCGATCGGCCGCGTCGAGGACGGCGCATGGCCCGGGCCTGCCGGCGCCCTCACCTATCGCAGCTATACGCCGGTCGACCCGGCGGGAGAGCCGCTGCCGGCGCTGCTCTATTTCCACGGCGGCGGCTTCGTCATCGGCGACCTCGACACTCATGACGGGCTGTGCCGGCTTCTCGCCAATGCGAGCGGCTGCCGATTGATCTCGGTCGAGTATCGGCTGGCGCCCGAGCACAAGTTTCCGGCCGCCGTCGAGGACGCCGATGCGGCCGCATGCTGGGTCGCGGACCATGCGCGCGAGCTCGGCATCGATCCCGGCCGGATGGCGATCGGCGGGGATTCGGCCGGCGCCAATCTTGCCGCGGTGGTGTGCCAGCTCGCTAAAGAACGCGGCGGGCCGCGGCTCGCGCTGCAGCTGCTGCTCTACCCGGCAACCGAGTCCGGCGTCGACACGCCCTCCCGCGTGGCGTTCGCGGAGGGCTATCTGCTGGAGAAGAAATCGATCGAGTGGTTTTTCCAGCAATACGTCGCGCCCGGGACGGATCCGATCGACCCGCGCCTCTCGCCGCTGCTCGCGCCGGATCTCTCAGGGCTGCCGCCGGCGCATATCCACACCGCCGAGTTCGATCCGCTGGTCGATGAAGGCAAGGCCTATGCGGAAAAACTGGCGGCGGCAGGCGTCGAGGTCGAGTACGTCTGCCATCCGGGCATGATCCACCATTTCTTCTGCCTGGCCGGCGCCATCCCGTACGCCCGCACCGCGATCGCCAACGCCGGCGCCGCGATCAAACAGGCGCTCGCGCCCGCTCGCCCGGCCGGGGCGATGGCACGCCGCCGCGCATCGATGTGAGGTCGTGCCGAAGTCCGTCGTCCCGGAAGCCGCGAAGCGGCTATCCGGGACCTATGACCACCAGCCTCACGTTTCGCGCCGTCGGTGATTATGGGTCCCCGCAACGGGGCACCCCGTCGCGCTTGCGCGACGGGGACCCGGCGCGGGGACGACGCCGCGCAGCGACGTCACGACCCCAAGCAATTGCCGTCGAAACCTTAACCGCGGCGTGGTAAAGGGCGCGCTCCGCGCAACAAGTTTTTACGCGAACAGCGCCATGTCCGAGGCGGCAGCAGCGACGAACCGGCCCGACGCGCGCGCACAAGCGCTCGTGGCGTCCTACGAGCGCGCCGGCTATCGGCGCGCCGAGCCCGCGATCCTGCAGCCGGCCGAGCCGTTCCTCGATCTGTCCGGCGAGGACATCCGGCGGCGCATGTATCTCACCAGCGAGCCCTCCGGCCGCGAGCTGTGCCTGCGGCCGGATCTGACCATCCCGGTCTCGCGCGACTACCTCGCCTCGGTTGCCGGCGCGGCCGGCGAGCCCGCCGGCTTCTGCTATCTCGGTCCGGTGTTCCGCCAGCGCGGGGATAAGCCGGGCGAGTTCCTGCAGGCCGGCATCGAATCCTTCGGCCGGCGCGATACCGCCGCGGCCGACGCCGAAATGCTGGCGCTGGGGCTCGAGGCGCTGGCGCAATACGGCATCGAAGCTTCCGAGATCCGCATCGGCGACGTCGGCCTGTTCACGGCGCTGATCGAAGCGCTCGACCTGCCGGCGGCGTGGCGGCGGCGTCTCGCCAAGGACTTCCACCGCGCCGGAAGCCTGGCGCACGATCTCGACCGGCTGCGGCTCGATGCGGCGCAGAGCGGCCCGGACTACCAGGGGCTGCTCGCGGCGCTCGCGGGCTCCGACCTGCGCGCCGCGCATGCGCTCGTCACCGATCTGTTGTCGATCGCCGGCATCACTACGGTAGGCGGGCGAACGGTGGGCGAGATTGCCGACCGATTTCTTGAACAGGCGGCGCTCGGGGCCGGCGCGCGGCTGCCGCAGCAAACCCAGGCCGTGATCGAGCGCTTCCTGAAAATCGCCGGCGACCCGGACGAGGCCGCCGCGGATCTGCGAACGTTTTCCGAGGAAACCGGCGCGGCGCTCGGGGCCGCGATCGATCTGCTGGAAAGCCGCACCGGATTTTTCGCCGCGCAGGCCATCGACGTTTCGCGCATGCGTTTTGCGACCGCATTCGGGCGCGGCGTCGATTATTACACCGGCTTCGTGTTCGAGATTCACGACGCGCACGCGCGCGTCCCCGGCCAGCTGGTGGGGGGAGGACGCTACGACGCCTTGCTGTCGCGGCTGGGCGCGGAAAATCCGATCCCCGCGGTCGGGTTCGCGGTCTGGATCGATCGCCTGCAGGCGATCGGGAGTTCTCCATGACGACGCCGTTCGTGCTCGCGGTGCCCTCGAAGGGCCGGCTGCAGGAGAACGCGCAGGCGTTCTTTCGCCGCGCCGGGCTGGTGCTGGTGCAGCCGCGCGGCCCGCGCGAATATCGCGGCACGCTCGACGGCATCGCCGGCGTGGAAATCGCCTATCTGTCCGCGGCGGAGATCACCATCCAGCTGGCGCAGGGCGCCGCGCAGCTCGGCGTCACCGGCGAAGATCTGGTGCGGGAGATGGTCCCGGACACCGAGGCAAGCGTCGTGCTCCTCGAGAAGCTCGGGTTCGGACACGCCAACGTGGTCGTCGCCGTGCCGCAGGCCTGGATCGACGTACGCTTGATGGCCGACCTCGACGACGTCGCCACCGCGTTTCGCTTGCGCCATAACCGCAAGATGCGGGTCGCGACCAAATATGTGAATCTGACGCGGGACTTCTTCGCCCGGCATCATCGTCGACATCACCACCACGGGCGCGACGCTCGCCGCCAACGGATTGAAGGTCGTCGAGGACGGCGTGATCCTGCGCTCGGAGGCGAACCTCGTCGCCGCCCGCAAGGCGTCGTGGGGCGCTGCCGAGCGCGAGATCGCCCGCGCCGTTCTCGACCGCATCGCGGCCGAGGCACGCGCGCGGCAATTCCGCGAAGTGCGCGCCCGGTTCCCCGAGTGCGACGCGCGCCTCCTCGCCAGCGCGCGGGAGCGCTTCGGGGTGGTGGCGCCGTTCGGCGGCCCGACCTCGTCGGGCATGGTGACGCTACATTGTCCCCCGGCGGCGATCCACGCGCTCGCGAGTTTTTTGCGGGAAAACGGCGCCGCCATGGTTTCGGTCGCCGAGCTCGAATACGTGTTCGCCAGCGAAAATCCCCTCTACGCGCGGCTCGAGGCCGGGCTCGGCGCGTTGTGAAAGATGCCGACTCCACTCGCTGCCGCGGTCATCGCTGCTGAGAGGCAACCATGCAAAACCAAGAGCCGCGCCCGCCGCCGGGGTTCGAGCCGCTGTTCCGCACGAGCCCGTTCCTCGACACCGTGGGCCCGTTGTTCTACCGCAAGGAGCCGGACGGCGGATTCGTCGTCGGCCTGCGAGTGCTCCCCAAACACGCCAATACACGCGGGAACGCGCACGGCGGCCTGTTGCTCACGCTCATCGATGTGGCACTGGGTTATCGGGCCGCGTTCAGCCAGGACCCTCCCGCGGCGCTGACCACGGCCAGCGTATGCGCCGACTTCGCCGGTGCGCCGAAAGTCGGCGATTGGGTCGAGGCGCACGTCGACGTGCAGAAGGTCGGCAGCCGCGCCTTCGCCAATGCGTTCCTAATCGTCAATGGCGAGCGCCTGGTGCGGGCCAGCGCCGTGTTCTCGCGCAGCGCCGGAACCTTGCCTGGCAGCGCGAGCGCCGCACCAGCGGTGCGCGGCGAGTAGTTCAAAGTCTGTTTCCGGATTTCCAACTCGTCATGCCCGGCCTTGTGCCGGGCATCCACGACCTCAATCCTGAACCGTGCCACGTGGATGGCCAGGACGAGCCCGGCCATGTCGCCCTATCACTCCGCAGGCGAAGGCCGCGGCCGGAACACGATGAAGCGCGCCAGCGAGAAATTGACCAGGAAGCTCACGCCGATCGCGAGCAGCTTCGCCACCACCACGGGCAGCAACAGCAATCTGGCCGCGATCAGCAGCGTCGCCGTATTGGCGATGAGCCCGGCCAGCCCCGAGCCGACAAAGCCCGCGTAGGCCCGCAGGCGCAGCCGGCGGCCGGATTCCGCCGCGAAGGTGATCAACGAGTTCAGAGCGTAGGAGCCCGTCACCGCGACGGTCCAGGACAGCACGTTGGCGGCAACGAGCGAGGACGTGAGAAACGTGATCGCGAACAGGAATACCCCGAAATCGACCGAGGTGTTTACGACGCCGATCATCGCGAATCTCGTCGCCTGGCCGACAAGGACGCGGCCGCCGAGCAGGGCGAAGACGCGGCCCGACAGGTGCTGGAATCGGTCGAGGGAAGCCATGGCGGTCGCTTAGCATTTTCACCGGCCTTAACCGAGCCCTATTGTCGGGCGGCGGCCATCGCGACACCCGAGGGCGATTGCGCTATAGATCGCCCGGTATCCGCCTGCCGGGTTCGGTTCCGAAGCTGCGGCAGCCGTTGCGTTAAAGGTAGATCGACGGGAATTCCATGACCCCGGCAGCCACGAGCCGAGCCATCGCCAAAGATGCCGCGCCGCCGGCGCCCGGCGAGCCCGGCCTCTCGATCGTCATTCCGCTGTTCAACGAGGCCGCGAGCCTGCCCGGGCTCAACCAGCGCGTCTGCGAGGTGCTCCGCCGCCTGCGCGAGACCCGCGGATTGCGCAGCGAGATCGTCTATGTCGACGACGGCAGCCACGACGCCACGCTGGCGATCGCGCGGGCGCTGCCGGCGAGCGCCGCCGACGTCCAGATCGTGGCGCTGTCGCGCAATTTCGGCAAGGAGGCGGCGCTGCTCGCGGGGCTCGATCATGCTCGACTATCCGCCGTGCTGTTCATGGACGGCGACGGCCAGCACCCGCCCGGCCTGATCGACACGCTGGTCGCCCACTGGCTCGATGACGGCTACGACGTCGTCTATACCGCCAAGGCCAATCGCGAGAACGAGCCGCTGCTGCGCCGGCTCGGCGTCAAGACGTTCTATTCGATGATCAACTGGGGCGCGCGGCAGAAGCTTCCGGTGGACGCCGGCGATTTCCGCCTGCTCTCGCCGCGCGCCGCGGCGGCGCTGCGGCAGCTGCCGGAGCGCAACCGGTTCTTCAAGGGGCTGGCGACCTGGATCGGCTTTCGCCAGATCCGGGTCGACTACGAGCCGGCCGAACGCGCCCACGGCTCGACCGCGTTCCAGCTTCGCTCGCTCGTCGGCCTGTCGATCGAAGGCCTGACCTCGTTCTCGGTGGCGCCGCTGCGGCTCGCCAGCCTGCTCGGTCTTCTGCTCGCGGCGACCGCGCTGCTCTTCGGCGCAATCATCCTCGTGCAGACGCTTATCTACGAGGAATCCGTTCCGGGTTATCCCTCGCTCATCGTCGGCCTGATGGTGCTGGGCGGCGTCCAGCTCATCATGATCGGCATCATGGGCGAGTACATCGGGAAAATCCTCTCCGAGCTCAAACAGCGCCCGGTCTATTTCGTCGCCGAGCATAGCGTCAAAGCCGCGCAGACCGGCGCGGGCGCGACGGGTACGGCGCAGGCCGCGGCCGAATAGGCCGCAGGCCGGATGCGAAAAATCTGGCTGTGCGCCGACGATTACGCCATCGCGCCGGCGGTCGACGCGGCGATCCGCGATCTCCTTGTCCGCGGGCGGCTCAATGCGACCTCGGTGATGGCGGTCGCGCCGAGTTTTTCGTCCGAGGCACCGCCGCTCGCGGCGCTCATTGCCGAGCGGCGCGCCGCGGTCGGCCTGCACCTGACCCTGACCGGGCCGTTCCGGCCGCTCACCGCGTTCCGGCCGCTCTGCGAGCGCGCATTCCCACCGCTTGCCGCGATGGCGCGGCTGGCATTCCTGCGGCGGCTCGAGAGCGCCGCGCTTGCCCGTGAGATCGAGGCCCAGCTCGCCCGATTCGCGGCGGCGTTCGGGCGCGCGCCCGACTTCGTCGACGGCCATCAGCACGTGCATCTGTTTCCGCAGATCCGCGAGGAAACGCTCGCTGCGGTGAAACGCGCCGCGCCCGCCGCCTGGGTGCGGCAGTGCGGCAGCGCGCTCCCGCTGCGGATTTTGCTCCAAGACTTCAAGACGCTGGCCTTGAGCGTGCTCAGCCGCGGCTTTCGACGGCGTGCCGCCGCGCTCGGACTCAAGACCAACCCGGCATTCGCCGGCGTCTACAATCTCGACCCGGACACGGATTTTGCCGCGCTGTTTCCGCGGTTTCTCCAAGGGCTGCCGGAGGGCGGCCTCGTCATGTGCCATCCCGGCCACGTCGACGCGGAGCTTCGCGGGCTCGATCCGCTCACCGATCTGCGCGAGACCGAATACCGATATTTCGCAGGCGATGTTTTTCCGCGCGCGCTCGCCGCCGCGGGGCTGAGGTTGGCGAATCTACCTCCCCGTTAGGGGAGGCATAGGCGACCTGCGGCGGCCGTTCGAACAACGCCGATGCAAAGCATCGGCGTTGGAGCGTCGAGAGACGCGAGCCGGGTGGGGTGAAATTGAATTCGCCCGCCCCGGCAGCTCGCTAGATCACCACCACCTTGGTGCCGACCTTGACCCGGTCATAGAGGTCGATCACGTCCTCGTTGCGCATGCGAATGCAGCCGGACGACACCTGGGTGCCGATCGTCCACGGTTCGTTGGAGCCGTGGATGCGATAGAGCGAGGACCCGAGATAGAGCGCGCGCGCGCCAAGCGGATTCTCCGGACCGCCGGCCATGTAGCGGGGCAGATCCGGACGGCGCCGGAGCATCTCGTCGGGCGGCGTCCAGTCCGGCCATTCGCGCTTCATCGAGACTTCCTTGACGCCCGACCAGGCAAACCCCGGGCGGCCGACCCCGATGCCATAGCGGATAGCCTTGCCGCCGTCTGCGACGAGGTAGAGCAGACGCTCGCGCGTATCGATGATGATGGTGCCCGGCTTCTCGCCGCCGGAATAATCGACGACTTGCCGGTTGAAGCGCGGGTCGGAAGCGCGCCGCGACCACTCCGAGCGCTCGGCGGGCTCGCCGCGCGCCTGCTGCCAGGACGGTGCGGCTTGCTGGTAACCTGCCGGATCATTCGGGGCGGCGCGCGTGGCACGCCCGCCGCCGAACAGGAACTCGAGGAAGCCGCCGCCGAGATTTCTCTGCCGTGATGCATCCTGGCGAAACTCGGCGGCGTGCCAGCCGGGCCCGGGACTTGACGTGTCGACGGGATACGACTGCGGGCCGGCAATGGCGGGATCCGCCGCCACGACGCTCAGGGCGAGCGCGGAGAGGATGAGGCGCTGCATCGACGTACTCGTGACTGGTTCGCCGGATCGGATGCCGGCGAGCGGCACCCTTGCCGCGCAATACACGCCGAAACCGCGACCGTTTGGTAAACAGATTACGCGACGCGGTCGGCAGGATTGCGAGGCGAGCGTTTTCTTCGCATTAGGGTTTCTTTTTCGTGACGCGGGATGGTTAACAGGAATCAGAGATCAGAATTCAGTAGTCGGAAATGCGTCTACTGCTGACCGACTGCCGGCCTCTGTTCCCTGATAACGACAAAGCAGGCAAGCGCAATCAAGGTGAGGCCGGCTGCGAGCGAGAGCGCCATCGGATCGGAGCCGCGTTCGGCGACGAAGGCGAGCACCACGGGCGCCACGCCCTGCATCAGCAGCGAAGGGCCGGCGATGCGGCCGATCAACCGGCCGTAGCCGGCGGCGCCGAACAAGGCGAGCGGCACGGTGCCCCGCGCGATCGTGACCAAGCCGTTGGCGGCGCCGAACAGGATCGCGAACGCCGCCGCGGCCGCGAGCGGGAATCCGAACAGCGCCAGCAGCGCGAACCCAGCGACGAGCACGCTCAACGCAAACCGCACCACCCACAACGGATGCACGTTTCGGGCGAAGGCGAACTCGCAAATCCGTGCCGCGACCTGGGAGGGTCCGAACAGCGCGCCGATCATCACGGCGGTTGCCGGGTCGATGCCGTGGCGGGCAAAGATCGCGAGCAGATGGGCGGAGAGCCCCGAGGGAACGAAGGCGTAGGCGGCGAACGCCGCGGCGACGAGCACGAAGGCCCGGCTCTTGGCCGGGAACAGCGTTGGCGCCGGCTCGGCGGACCCGGCTGGACGCAGTTCGGGTTCCGCCCGGCGCCGCGGCAGGGCGAGGGCGTGCAGCGGTGCCGCGATCCCGGCCAGCAGCGCCGCATAGACCAGATACGTGCCGCGCCAGCCGAGCGCATCGAGCAGCGCCTGCGTCGCGGGCCAGCTCACGGTCGAGGCGAAGCCGCCGGCGAGCGTCAATGCCGTGATCGGCCGGCGCGCTCGCGCTCCGAAGATGCGGCCGAGGCTGGCGAACGCCGGATCGTAGAGCGACGCGGCCATGGCAAGCCCCAGCACGGTCCAGACGGCGAAATACGCCAACGGATCGGCGGCATACGTCAGCCCGACCAATCCGAGCGCGCCGAGCAGCGAGCCCGCCGGCATCACGCGGTGCCCGCCATAGCCATCGATCAGGATGCCGACGTAGCGCGCGACGAAGCCGGCGACGAGCAGGCCCGCCGAAAATCCCGCCATCGCGAAGGTCGCCGTGAAGCCGCGATCCGCCGCAAGCCGCGGCAGCATCAGCACCGGGGTGTAGAACATGGTTCCCCAGGCCAGGATCTGCGTCACGCCCAGCACCGCGACGGCGCGCCAGGGGCCGGCGAGAAAGAGGGGGAATTTGCTCATGGGCAGCGAATGTTCGGGCGGAGAGCCAAGGTAGCACCGATCAACACGCTCGGCCGTCGTCCCGGCCAGCGACCCGGACGTAGTCCGGGGAGCGCGAGCCGGGAGCCATGACCACGGCGCGTGCCGTCTTGCGTTCGGTGTTCATGGCTTCCGGGTGCGCGCCCTCGGCGCGCCCCGGAATGACGATCGCGTGTCAGTCCAGGTCGATCTCGCCGTCGATCTGCAGCAGGAGCTCGATGCCGCCGACGTGCAGCCGCATCGTGGCGGGCAGTTTCTGATTGGGCTTGAGCGCGCCGCGCGCCGCGGCGTCGCGCACCGCCTTCTCGATCTCCCGCTGCGAGGTGATGCCGACCTTCTTGAGGAATTTCCGCACGCTCGCATTCAATGCGTCTTCGTTCATGATCGTCTCTCCGTTGGCTCCATGCCTGCAGAATGGCAAAGTTGCAGGACCGTGCCCCTCGAGACATGCGCTCCGCAACTTTGCGCATGGCTGCGGCACCGGGAGCGGGTTATGCGGGCAGCCGCTTGACCAGCACGTCGGCGCTCGCCGGGCAAAGCGCGGCGAACTGCGGCGTTTCCCGGATATTCTGCGGCACCACGGCGCGATCGCATTTGGCGTAGCCGAGCCGATCGAAGAAGCCCGAGGCCGCCTCGGTCAAGAGCCACACCGCGCGGCAGCCGTGGAGCACCGCCTCGTTCTCGAGCTGCGCGACAACGGCGGCGCCGATGCCGCGGCTGCGCAGCGGCGGCAGGATCAGGAGCGAACGCAACAGGGCGTCCTCGCCGTGGATCTCCAGGCCGCCGAAGCCGACCGGAATGGAATCCGCGGTCTCGAAGCGCCAGAACAGCGGCCCGGGCGCTTCGAGGTCGTCGGCCGGCAGCCGCGCCTTGATGAGCGCCTTCGACAGGCCGCCGCGCTCGCCGAGCTTCAAGGGATGCGCGAACAGCCGAGGCGGTTTCGATCCGGCCATCATCGAAGATCCGTCAGCCGCTGCGAAACCTATCTTCAGGCGCGCGCGCCGCAGCGCACGTAGACCCCGGTGCCGTACCGGCTCGCGACTTCCGGATCCATCCAGCGCAGCACCAGGACCCGGCCGTCGAAGGTGACGACCTCGCGATCCTGCGGGCTGGCCGGAGGACCCTCGGGACCCACATAGGTCTTGCCGCCGGGGGCGCCCTTCAGGCGCAGCTCACTCGGCTTGGCATCGTCGGCGAGATGCATCATCACCCCGCCGCTCGCGCCACGGTTGATCACATAGGGCTTGTTGCATTGGGCTTTCGCGGCGGCCTCGGTGCGGGTCCGGTCGCCTTCCTTGTGATAGGAGGCAAACCCCCAGCGCCCGACGATCTCCTCCGGCTGGAACCCCGGCGGAAGCGTCGGCAGGACGGCAGGCGCGGCCGGCGGCGGCGCGGCCTCACTCTCCCGCTGAAAGGGATTCTGGAACGATGCACAGCCGGCAAGCGCAAGCGCGCCGATCAGCCCCACCGCACCGCGTTGCGGAAACAACTTGAGCATGACAGCAAGGCCTCCCCCGATCCTGGCGACGTGCCGTGGCGCGACTTTGCTGGGCCGCGGCGTTCCGCGCAAGCTGGAATGCGCCCGGACCCGCCCGACGTGGGCAAATCGTCCGTCGATGCTCTCGGCGCCGTAGCCGGTGACGAAGACGAAGGGCACGCCGCGGGCGGCGAGCGTATCGGCGACCGGATAGATCAGCTCCCCGCCGAGATTGACGTCGAGGATGGCCGCGTCGACCCCGTCGTCCCGCGCCGCCGCCACCGCCTCGGCCGGCGTGCAGAACGGACCCGCAACCGATAGCCCGAGCTCCAACAGAATGTCGCGCATCATCATGGCGACGAGGGCTTCGTCTTCGACCAGCAGGACGCGCCCGGCCACGACTTTCGCGGGAGCGACCGTGTCCCTCTCGGCGCCCGCATGGGTGCCGCCGGCGATGCGCAACGCCGGACCTTTTTCGCCGACGCGGGGCAGCGACAGGACGCAATGCAAGCCTTCGGGGCGCCAGTCGAAGCTGGCGCGGCCGCCGAGCTGGCGCTCGATGCTGGCGCCGATCACCCGGGTGCCATAGCCCTCGGAGCACGGCGGTTCGACCGAGGGTCCGCCGGTCTCGGTCCACTGCAGCACCAGAGTGGCGGGCTCGAGCTCCCAGGCCAGCCTCACGGTGCCGGCGGCGGTAGAGAGCGCGCCGTATTTGGCGGCATTGGTGGCGAGCTCGTGCAAAGCGAGTGCCAGCGCCTGGGCCGTGGCCGGCTGCAGCACCACTTGCGGGCCGATCGCCGCGACGCTCTCGGCCTCGCCGGTGCGATAGGGAGCCAGCTCTTCCGCGACGAGCTTGTGCAGATCCGCGCCCTCCCAGCGCGAGCGCGACAGCAGCATGTGCGCGCGCGACAAGGCGCGGATGCGGCCCTCCACCGCAACCACATAGTCCTCGATGCCGCGGGCGCGGGTGAGCCGTACGATCGACTGCACCACCGCGAGCGCATTGCGTGCCCGGTGGTCGACTTCGCGAGCCAACAGCACCTGGCGCTCCTCGGCAAGCTTGCGCTCGGTGATGTCGACCGTCACGCCGCTGACGCGAACCATGCGCCTGGCCGCATCGAGGGTGGCAGCCGCGGTGCCGATGCACCAGCGCAGCTCCCCATTGGGGCGGCGCACCCGGAACTCGGTCTGGTAGGATTGCGCGTCGGCAGAAATGAGCTGGAGCACCTGTTCCAGGCGCTCCAGGTCCTCGGGGTGAACGAGGGTGCGAACGTGCTCGGGCGTGACCGCAAACGTCCGCGGATCGACGCCGAAGATCCGGCACTGGCCCTCGTCCCACGCGCATTCGCCGCGAAGCAAGTCCCAGTCCCACGATCCCATCTGGCCGGCGGCAAGCGCCAGCGTGCGGCGCCGCTCGCTCTCGATGAGGCGCGTGGTGGATGCTTCCAGCGCCGCGGTGCGCTCGGCGACCCGCCGCTCCAGCTCCTGATTGAGCTGCTCGAGCTGCCGGGTCTTGCGATAGAGCTCGGCGAACACCTTGACCTTGGCGCGCAGCACGTCCGGGATGACCGGGACCGGCACGTAGTCCACCGCGCCCATCGCATAGCCGCGCAGGCGATCCATGTCGGTGAGATGCACGGCGGAGATGAAGATGATCGCCGTCTTCTGAAACCGCGGATGCTCCCGGATCATGGCCGCGAGCTGGAAGCCGTCGAGCTCCGGCATGCACACGTCGACCAGCACGATGGCGATCTCGCGCTTGAGCAGCTGTTCGAGCGCGCCGCGGGCGGAGCTCGCCTTGATCAGGTTCTCGCCCAGCTCCTGGAGCATCACTTCGTAGCTCAGGAGCTTGGCCGGCTGGTCGTCCACCAGCAGGATGTTGACTTCATCCTTCATCGGGTTCCTCGACTTAGCGATGGAGCCACATCCGCAGCGCGGAGAGCAGCTGTTCGGTGTTGACCGGCTTGGCGAGATAATCGGAAGCACCCGCCTCCAGGCATTTCTCGCGGTCGCCCTTCATGGCCTTCGCAGTGAGCGCCACGATGGGCAGACGGCGCAGCGCCGGCTTGGCGCGGATCGCCTCGATGGTCTGATAACCGTCCATTTCTGGCATCATGATGTCCATCAGCACGATCGCCAGGTCGGGGGTCGAGTCGATCAGCTGGATCGCCTCGCCGCCGGTGGTCGCGGTGAGCACCCGCATACCGCGGCGCTCCAGCACGCTGGAGAGCGCGAAGATATTGCGGGCGTCGTCGTCGACCAGCAGCACGGTTCGGCCGACCAGGTCCTCGTCCGAGCTGTTGAGCCGCTCCAGCATGCGCTGCTTCTCCGCCGGCAGGTCGGTCACGACCCGATGCAGGAACAGCGCGGTCTCGTCGAGCAGGCGCTCGGGCGATTCCACGCCCTTGACCACGATGCTGCGCGCCATGGTGTGCAGTTGGGCATCTTCCTCGGCGGAGAGTTCCCGGCCGGTGAACACCACGACCGGAACGTCGGAGATCTCGGCGTCGCTGCGGATCTGCTCCAGCACTTCGAAGCCGGACATGTCCGGCAGCCGAAGGTCGAGCACGACGCAATCGCTCGGCTGTTCTTTCAGCGCGGCGAGCGCCTCCGCGCCGGTGGCGGCGGTCGCGATCTCGATGTCGTCGTGACCGAGCAGCTCGGCGATGCTCAGCTGCTCGTCGGGATTGTCCTCCACCACCAGCAGGCGCTTGCGCCGCCGCGCGGTGTATTGCTTGATTCGCGCCAGCGCGTCTTCCAGCCCCTCGGTCGTGGTCGGCTTGGTGACGAACGAGAACGCGCCGCGGGCGAGCCCGTGCTGGCGATCCTCGTCCAGCGTGATGATCTGCACCGGGATGTGCCGGGTCAGGGGATTCTGCTTGAGCTGGCTGAGCACCGTCCAGCCGAGCATGTCGGGCAGGAACACGTCGAGCGACACCGCGCTCGGCTGATATTGTCGCGCGAGATCGAGGGCGTCGGCGCCGCGCATCGCCACCAGCACCTTGAAGCCCTTGTCGCGCGCCAGATCCACCATCACCCGCGCATAATGCGGGTCGTCCTCGACGATGAGCAGGATGGCGTCGCCGGGCTCGATCTCCAGGCGATCATCGGGGATCTGCTCGACCGGCCGGTCGGGCACGGCCTGCAACGCGATCGACGGGAAGACCTGGTCGCCGCCGGGCAGCATCCGGACCGGGTTGGAAGCGCCGGCGTATTTGATCGGCAGGTACAGCGTGAACGCGCTGCCGGCGCCGGGCGAGCTGCGCAAATGGATCTCGCCGCCCAACAGATTGGCGAGCTCGCGACAGATCGCGAGGCCGAGACCGGTGCCGCCGTACTTGCGGCTGGTCGAGGCGTCCGCCTGCTGGAACGCCTCGAAGATGATCTTCTGTTTCTCCAGCGGGATGCCGATGCCGGTATCGGAGACTTCGAAGGCGACCACGGTCGGCGATTGGTTGAGCACCGGATGCTCGGCGCTCCAGCCGCCGAGCGAGGCCGAGACGCTGAGCCGCACGCCGCCCTGCTCGGTGAACTTGAAGGCGTTCGACAGCAGGTTCTTGAGCACCTGCTGCAGGCGCTTGGAATCGGTGACGATGCTGCGCCCGAGATGCGGATCGATCATCGCGTCGAAGGAAAGCTGACGGTTTTCCGCTTCGTGGCGGAACGGGCGCGCCACCATGTCCACCAAATTGGAAAAGAAGATCTCCTCGGCGTCGACCGTCACGGTTCCGGACTCGATTTTCGACAGGTCGAGAATGTCGCTGATCAGGTTCAGCAAGTCGGTGCCGGCGCCGTGAATGGTGCGCGCGAACTCGACCTGCCTGGGCGTGAGGTTGGCGTCCGGATTGTCCATCAGCTGCTGGCCCAGGATCAGGATGCTGTTGAGCGGCGTGCGCAGCTCGTGCGACATGTTGGCGAGGAATTCCGACTTGTATTTCGAGGTCAGAGCCAGCTCGGTGGCCTTCTCCTCGAGCGCCCGGCGGGCCTGCTCGATCTCCTGGTTCTTGCGCTCCACCTCGACGTTGCGCTCCGCAAGCTGCTGCGCCTTCTGCTCGAGCTGCTCGTTGGTCTGCTGCAGCTCGCGCTGCTGCGCCTGCAGCTCGCCGGCGAGCTGCTGGGATTGCTTGAGCAGCCCCTCGGTCTGCATGCTCGCCTCGATCGAGTTGAGCACGATGCCGATGCTGGCGGTGAGCTGCTCCAGGAACGTGGTCTGCAGCGTGGTGAACGCCGTGACCGAGGCGAGCTCGATCACCGCCTTGACCTGGTTCTCGAACAGCACCGGCAGCACGATGACGTTGCGCGGAGCGACCTTGAACAGCGCCGAGCCGACCGTCACGGCATTGCTCGGCATTTCGGCGACGAGAATGCGGCGCTTGTCCGCGGCACATTGTCCGATCAGGCCCTCGCCGACCTGGATGCGCTCGGGGTGCCCGTTCCTGCCGCCGTCGGCATAGGCGGAAAGCAGTTTCAGGCTCGGCCCCTCCTCGCCCTCCATCTGATAGATCACGCCGAGCTGGGCGCTGACCAGCGGGGTCAGCTCGGTGAGCAGCATCTGGCCGACGGTCGTCAGATCGCGCTGGCCCTGCAGCATGTTGGTGAACTTGGCCAGGTTGGTCTTGAGCCAGTCCTGCTCGGTGTTGCGGTCCGTGGTGAGCCGCAAGTTGTCGATCATCGTGTTGATGTTGTCCTTGAGCTCGGCAACCTCGCCGCGGGCGTCGACCTGAATGGATCGCGTCAAGTCGCCCTTGGTGACCGCGGTGGCGACCTCGGCGATCGCCCGCACCTGGGTGGTGAGATTGGCCGCCAGCAGGTTGACGTTGCCGGTCAGGTCTTTCCAGGTGCCGGCGGCGCCGGGCACGTTGGCCTGGCCGCCCAGCCGGCCTTCCACGCCGACCTCGCGCGCCACCGTCGTGACCTGATCGGCGAAGGTCGCCAGCGTGTCGGTCATGTTGTTGATGGTCTCGGCGAGCGCCGCGACCTCGCCCTTGGATTTGACCGCGAGGTTCTGCTTGAGGTCGCCGTTGGCGACCGCGGTGACCACCTTGACGATGCCGCGCACCTGCTCGGTGAGGTTGGCGGCCATGACGTTGACGGTATCGGTCAAGTCCTTCCAGGTGCCGGCGACGCCGGAGACCTGCGCCTGGCCGCCGAGCTTGCCCTCGGTGCCGACCTCGCGGGCGACGCGGGTGACCTCCGACGCGAAGGCGTTGAGCTGGTCCACCATGGTGTTGATGGTGTTCTTGAGCTCGAGGATCTCCCCCTTCACGTCGACCGTGATTTTTCGCGAGAGGTCGCCGCGCGCCACCGCGGTCGTGACCTCGGCGATGTTGCGGACCTGGGTGGTGAGGTTCGCGGCCAGCAGGTTGACGTTGTCGGTCAAATCCTTCCAGGTGCCGGCCACCCCGGGCACCACCGCCTGCCCGCCCAGCCGCCCGTCGGTGCCGACCTCGCGCGCCACGCGGGTGACCTCGGCCGCGAACGAGCGCAGCTGCTCGACCATGGTGTTGAGCGTCTCTTTGAGCAGCAGGATCTCGCCGCGCACGTCGACCGTGATCTTCTTCGAGAGGTCGCCGCTGGCGATGGCAGTGGCGACCTCGGCGATGTTGCGCACCTGCGCGGTCAGATTGCTAGCCATGAAGTTGACGTTGTCGGTGAGGTCCTTCCAGGTGCCGGCGACGCCGGGCACTTGCGCCTGACCGCCGAGCTTGCCCTCGGTGCCGACCTCGCGGGCGACGCGGGTGACCTCGGAGGCGAAGGCGTTGAGCTGGTCCACCATGGTGTTGATGGTGTTCTTGAGCTCGAGAATCTCGCCCTTCACGTCGACGGTGATCTTGCGCGAAAGGTCGCCGCGCGCCACCGCGGTGGTCACCTCGGCGATGTTGCGGACCTGCGCGGTCAGATTGCCCGCCATGGAATTGACGCTGTCGGTCAAGTCCTTCCAGGTGCCGGCGACGCCCGGCACGTTGGCCTGGCCGCCCAGCCGCCCCTCGGTGCCGACCTCGCGCGCCACCCGCGTCACCTCGCCGGCGAAGCGGTTGAGCTGGTCCACCATGGTGTTGAGGGTTTCCTTGAGCTGCAGGATCTCGCCGCGCACGTCGACCGTGATCTTTCGCGAGAGGTCGCCGCCGGCGATGGCGGTCGCCACCTCGGCGATGTTGCGGACCTGCGCGGTCAGATTGCCCGCCATGGAATTGACGCTGTCGGTCAAGTCCTTCCAGGTGCCGGCGACGCCGGGCACCTGGGCCTGGCCGCCGAGCTTGCCGTCGGTGCCGACCTCGCGCGCCACGCGCGTCACCTCGGCCGCGAACGCGTTGAGCTGGTCGACCATCGTGTTGATGGTCTCCTTGAGCCGCAGGATCTCGCCGCTGACGTTGACGGTGATCTTCTTGGAGAGATCGCCCTGCGCCACCGCGGTCGCCACCTCGGCGATGTTGCGCACCTGGCCGGTGAGGTTCGACGCCATGGAGTTGACGCTGTCGGTCAGATCCTTCCAGGTGCCGGCGACGCCGCGCACCACCGCCTGGCCGCCGAGCTTGCCGTCGTTGCCGACCTCGCGCGCGACGCGCGTCACCTCGGACGCAAAGGCGTTGAGCTGGTCGACCATCGTGTTGATGGTCTCCTTGAGCTGGAGAATCTCGCCGCGCACGTCGACCGTGATTTTCTTGGAGAGGTCGCCGTTGGCGATCGCGGTCGACACCTCGGCGATGTTGCGCACCTGGGCGGTCAGATTGCTCGCCATGGAGTTGACGCTGTCGGTCAGATCCTTCCAGGTGCCGGCGACGCCGAGCACGTTGGCCTGGCCGCCGAGCCGGCCCTCGGTGCCGACCTCGCGCGCGACGCGCGTCACCTCGCCGGCGAAGGCGTTGAGCTGATCGACCATCGTGTTGATGGTCTCTTTCAGCTGCAGGATCTCGCCGCTGACGTTGACGGTGATCTTCTTGGAGAGGTCGCCGCCGGCGATCGCGGTCGCGACCTCGGCGATGTTGCGGACCTGGGCGGTCAGATTGCTCGCCATCAGGTTGACGTTGTCGGTGAGGTCCTTCCAGGTCCCGGCCACGCCCGACACGTAGGCCTGGCCGCCGAGCTTGCCTTCGGTGCCGACCTCGCGCGCGACGCGCGTCACCTCGCCGGCGAAGGCGTTGAGCTGGTCGACCATGGTGTTGATGGTGTCTTTGAGCTCGAGAATCTCCCCGCGCACGTCGACCGTGATCTTGCGCGACAGGTCGCCGCGGGCGACCGCGGTGGTGACCTGGGCGATGTTGCGGACCTGGTCGGTGAGGTTGCCGCACATGGCGTTCACCGAATCGGTGAGATCCTTCCAGGTGCCGGCCACGCCCGGCACGATGGCCTGGCCGCCGAGCTTGCCCTCGGTGCCGACCTCGCGGGCGACCCGCGTCACTTCCGAGGCGAACGAGCGCAGCTGGTCCACCATGGTGTTGATGGCTTCCTTGAGCTGCAGGATCTCGCCGCGCACGTCGACGGTGATCTTCTTGGAAAGGTCGCCGTTGGCGACCGCGATCGTCACATCGGCGATGTTGCGGACCTGGGCGGTCAAATTGCTCGCCATCGAGTTGACGCTCTCGGTCAGGTCCTTCCACACCCCGGTGACCTCGCGCACCTGCGCCTGGCCGCCGAGCTTGCCCTCGGTGCCGACTTCGCGGGCGACCCGCGTCACCTCCGAGGTGAACACGCTGAGCTGCTTGATCATGGTGTTGACGATGGTGGCGGAGCGCAGGAACTCGCCCTTGAGCGGCCGTCCGTCGACGTCGAGGCGCACCGTCTGCAGCAAATCGCCCTGGGCTACCGCGGCGATCGCGCGGGTGACTTCGGTCGTCGGCCACAAGAGATCGTCGATCAGGCTGTTGACCGAGCCCTCCATCTCGCTCCAGGCGCCGCTGGGGAGCCCGAAGTTGACGCGCTGCCGGGTCTTGCCCTCCTTGCCCACCACCTGCCCGACGCGCTCGAGCTGCTGCGCCATGCGCTGATTCGCGGCCACGATCTCGTTGAAGGTATCGGCGATCTTGCCGGCCAGGCCCACCTGGTCTCCCGCCATCCGCACCGAGAAATCGCCCACCCGCATCGCCTGCAGCGCGCGCAGGAAATCGTACATGGCCGGATCCGCGCCGCCGTTCATTGCGTCCGGGCCGTTCTTTTCCGGCGCGACCCCGGGCGGAACGGCGGCGTCTGCATCGGCAACGGCCTCACGGTTGGGCTGCTGCATGGGTTCACTCCTGGGCGATGGGGTGAGACGTGAGCTGGCGAATCGGCCAAGCGCGGAGAGGCGGCGCGGGGCAAGGCGGAGAGAGCAGCGCTTGCGCGCGCTTGCCGGCATCGAAACATGGCCCGATGCCGGGCCGGCACGCCGATATGGATGGAAAGGGGGAAAGCGCGAGGGCGCGGACGTCCATGCCTGGAACGCCTCCAACCCTTCCCCCGCGCGCAAGCTACTGCCCCCCGGATTCCGGCGCAAGCCGGGATCGAACTGGAATCGGTGCACTTCGCAAGGTTCGGGCGTCAGTAGACAGAGGTCGGTGCCGAGCACAGAGCCCGGGGGCGGCCTAATTTAGGGGTCGGCCCCGGGGGGTCAGAGGTCGTACGGAGCATAGACCTTAGGGTCCGCCTCGGGGCTCGATTGCGACCACAGATTACCGATTTCCGCGCCCTGACTTGACAGCGCCCGGCGCGGGCCATATTTCCCGGCCTCTGGCACTCGTAATGGGTGAGTGCTAACGACCCCTCCGATCGACGCTCTCGGTCCAACCCAGCGCGTTTCGCGCCGATGAGGAAGACATGGCCAAGCTCAAGTTCCGTCCCCTGCACGACCGCGTCGTCGTCCGCCGCATCGAGGCCGAAGCCAAGACGACTGGCGGCATCATCATCCCCGATACCGCCAAGGAAAAGCCGCAGGAGGGCGAGGTCATCGCCGTAGGCCCGGGCGGCCGCGACGAGGCCGGACAGCTGATCAAACCCGACGTCAGGGCCGGCGACAAGGTGCTGTTCGGCAAATGGTCGGGCACCGAAGTCAAGCTCGACGGCGAAGAGCTGCTGATCATGAAAGAAGCCGACATCATGGGCGTGATCGCTTGAACCGGGCGGTGCCGCCTGCAAATACCCGCGCCGATCCGCATCGGCGCCTTTCAACCCAGACCAGCCAGACCAGAATGAAAGAACCGGAGTAGAATGCCATGGCCGCCAAGGACGTAAAATTCTCCGCCGACGCCCGCGACCGCATGCTGCGCGGAATCGACATTCTCGCCAGTGCGGTGCGCGTCACGCTCGGCCCCAAGGGCCGCAACGTGGTTCTCGACAAGTCGTTCGGCGCGCCGCGGATCACCAAGGACGGCGTCACCGTCGCCAAGGAGATCGAGCTCGAAGACAAGTTCGAGAACATGGGCGCCCAGATGGTGCGCGAGGTGGCGCAGAAGACCTCGGACCGCGCCGGCGACGGCACCACCACCGCGACGGTGCTGGCGCATGCGATCGTCAAGGAAGGCGCCAAATCGGTCGCGGCAGGCATGAACCCGATGGACCTCAAGCGCGGCGTCGACATGGCGGTCGCTGCCGTGATCAAGGACATCGAGCGGCGGGCCCGGAAAGTGAGCTCGTCCGCCGAAGTCGCCCAGGTCGGCACGGTGTCGGCCAACGGCGATGCATCGATCGGCAAGATGATCGCCGGCGCCATGCAGCGGGTCGGCAACGAGGGCGTCATCACCGTCGAGGAGGCCAAGGCGCTCGAGACCGAGCTCGAAGTGGTCGAGGGCATGCAGTTCGACCGCGGCTACCTCTCGCCGTATTTCATCACCAACGCGGAGAAGATGATCGCCGAGCTCGAGGACGCCTACGTGCTGCTCCACGAGAAGAAGCTCCCGGGCCTGCAGGCGATACTCCCGGTGCTCGAGCAGGTGGTGCAATCGGGCCGGCCGCTGGTGATCGTCGCCGAGGACGTCGAGGGCGAGGCGCTGGCCACCCTCGTCGTCAACAAGCTGCGCGGCGGCCTGAAAGTCGCGGCCGTCAAGGCGCCCGGCTTCGGCGATCGCCGCAAGGCGATGCTCGAGGACATCGCGGTGCTCACCGGGGGTCAGCTGATCTCCGAGGATCTCGGCATCAAGCTCGAGAACGTGACGCTGCAGATGCTCGGCCGCGCCAAGAAGGTCATCATCGAGAAGGAGAAGACCACGATCGTCGACGGCGCCGGCAAGAAGAAGGACATCGAGGCGCGCGTTACCCAGATCAAACAGCAGATCGAGGAAACCACCTCGGACTACGATCGCGAGAAGCTGCAGGAGCGGCTCGCCAAGCTCGCCGGCGGGGTCGCGGTGATCCGCGTCGGCGGCGCGACCGAAATCGAGGTCAAGGAGAAGAAGGACCGCGTCGAGGACGCGCTCAACGCCACCCGCGCCGCGGTCGAGGAAGGCATCGTGCCGGGCGGCGGCGTCGCCCTGCTGCGCGCCAGGAAGGCGATCGAGAAGCTCAAATCCGAGAACGCCGACATCCAGGCCGGCATCAAGATCGTGCAGCGCGCGCTCGAGGCGCCGATCCGCCAGATCGCGGAGAACGCCGGGGTCGAGGGCTCGATCGTGGTCGGCAAGGTGTTGGAGAACCGCTCGGAGACCTTCGGCTTCGACGCCCAGACCGAGAGCTACGTCGACCTCGTCGAGGCCGGGATCATCGATCCGGCCAAGGTGGTGCGCGCGGCGCTGCAAGACGCGGCCTCGGTCGCGGGGCTATTGGTCACCACCGAGGCGATGGTGGCGGAGCTGCCCAAGGACAAGCCGGCCACGCCTGGGATGCCGGGCGGCGGCATGGATTACTGAAGGCCGCTCAGAAGAATTGCGATGCGGGGCCGCGGCGACGCGGCCCCTTTTCTTTGCGCACTCCGAAAGGACCAGTTTCCTTGTAGCCCGGATGGAGTGGCGCGCAGCACAACGTAATCCGGGAACGGCCTGGCCCGGATTTCGCAAGCGCTCGGCGGTCGCTCCATCCGGGCTACGAGTACGGTCACGGCGGGCGATTCGGGTCGGGATTTTCGCGCCTCCGCAGTCGCATGCCTCTCGGGATCCCGGACGCCCTCGCTTTCGCTCGGGCTCCGGGATGACGCCTGCGGCGTCACTTGGCCGTGATGTCGCAGTTCCGCCCGCGAAATTCGTATTAAAAGGCCCCGGCAAACCCGGTCGACACGACAGGAGCACCCCGTGAGAGGCTTTTTCACCACGCTCGGCACCATCTGGGGCCTCGCCTTCCCGTACTTCCGCTCCGAGGACCGCTGGGCGGGCCGCGTCCTGCTCGGCAGCGTGATCGCCATCGAACTCAGCCTCGTCGCCATCGACGTGCTGCTCAACCAGTGGAACGCCCGGTTCTTCAACGCCATCCAGGACCACAATTGGGATGCCTTCGTCGGCGAGCTCTTGTATTTCTGCGTGCTCGCCGCGATCTTCATCGTGCTCGCCGTCTATCAGCTCTACCTCAATCAATGGCTGCAGATCCGCTGGCGGCAATGGATGACCATTCGTTACCTCGGTCATTGGCTCGACCATTCCAACCATTACCGCATGCAGCTGCTCGGCGACGCCGCCGACAATCCGGACCAGCGCATCGCCGAGGACATCCGGCTGTTCATCGAACGCACGATGTACATCGGCGTCAGCGTGCTGAGCGCGATCGTGTCGTTCGTCTCCTTCATCGTGATCCTGTGGGCGCTCTCGGCGCAGGCCCCCCTGCATTTGTTCGGCGCGGATTGGGCGATCCCCGGATATCTGGTGTGGGCGGCGCTGATCTACGCGGTCCTGGGCACCGTCTTCACCCACCTGATCGGGCGGCAGCTGATCGGGCTCAATTTCAACCAGCAGCGCTTCGAGGCGGATTTCCGCTTCAACCTGGTGCGCACGAGAGAGAATTCCGAGCAGATCGCGCTGCTGCACGGAGAACCGGCGGAGCAGATCAGGCTGATGGACCGCTTCGGCTCGGTCGTGGGCAACTGGCTCGCGATCATGACGCGGACCAAGCGGCTCACGTTCCTGACCGCGGGCTACACCCAGGCCTCGGTGGTGTTTCCGTACATCGTGGTGAGCCCGGCGTATTTTGCCGGCAATATCCCGCTCGGCGTGCTCACGCAGACGGCGTCCGCCTTCAATAGCGTGCAACGCGCGCTCTCGGTGTTCATCACGGTCTATCGCGAATTCGCCGAATGGCGCGCGGTGATCGAGCGCCTGTCGGGCTTCGACAAGTCGATCGCGGTGGGCGAGGCGGCGGCGGCGACACCGCCGGTCATTCGCCTGGTCTCGGCCGGCAAGAGCCCGAAACTCGCGCTGGAAGCGCTCGACGTGCACCTGCCGACCGGGATGCCGCTGGTCGGCGCCGACGATGTCGCGTTTGCGTCCAGCGAGCGCGTGCTGGTGACCGGGCCTTCGGGCTCGGGCAAGTCGACGCTGTTCCGGGCGATCGGCGGGATCTGGCCGTTCGGCTCCGGGACCGTGGCGATCCCCGAGGGCGCGCGCGTCATGGTGCTGCCGCAGCGGCCGTATCTGCCGATCGGCTCGCTCGAAGCGGCGATCGCCTATCCGGCCGCACCGGGAACCTTCGACGCCGGCGCCATGCGCGAAGTGCTGCAAGCGGTCGGGCTCGCGTCGCTGGCGCCGCGGCTCTACGAGGACGCGCACTGGAACCGCATGCTCTCGCTCGGCGAGCAGCAGCGGCTGGGGCTGGCGCGCGCCATCCTGCACGCGCCCGACTATCTGTTCCTCGACGAGGCCACCGCCTCGCTCGACGAGCCCGCCGAAGCCGCGCTCTACCGGCTGCTGCAGCAGCGGCTCGCGAATTCGAGCATCGTGTCGATCGGCCACCGCTCGACGCTACGGGCCTTCCACCGCCGGCATCTCACGCTCACCCGCGACGGCGAGCGCCAGAAGGTGCGCGAGGTGGCGCTGGAGGCGGCGGAGTGAGGGGGAAATCCCGGTTTTCGTCATTCCGGGACGCGCCGCAGGCGCGGACCCGGAAACCATGAACACCGAGCGTGCGAATGTGACACCGGGCGGTGTTCATGGATTCCGGGTTCGCCGCTCCGCGGCGCCCCGGAACGACACTGCCCTAGACGATCAGCGGATAGGCCGGGATGGTGAGGAATTCCTCGAATTTTTCCGCCAGCGACAATTTCCGGAACAGCCCGATCGCGTCCGGGAACCGGCCGCTCGCGTACGCGCGCGGGCCGACCTCGCGCTTGACGCGACCCATCTCCTCCTCGAGCGCGCGCTCGAAGAAATCGTCGTCGATCTTGACCCCGTTCTCGAGCGCCGCCCCGTAGGTGAGCCATTGCCAGATCTGGGCGCGGCAGATCTCGGCGGTCGCGGCATCCTCCATGAGGTCGTAGATCGGCACCGCGCCGCGGCCCCTCAGCCACGCCTCGATGTATTGCACCCCGACCCGGATGTTCTCGCGGAATCCGGCTTCGGTCTTGGTGCCCTCGTGGATCTCGAGCAGCATGTCGCGGGTCACGTTCACGTCCTCGCGCAGCCTG
>WNFC01001863.1_pt1 | contig 25686 bp, 30 predicted proteins | sample 5400541 | NCBI WGS metagenome assembly WNFC01 (sample SAMN13153342, study PRJNA577476) | soil metagenome | isolation source: 120 cm saprolite under Douglas fir tree site 2 hole 2 replicate 1 | place: USA:California | collected 2015-04-18 | reverse complement strand
GGGCTGGACCTGGGCGCACACCCCGTAGGTCTTCAGGGCGTACCGATCCTCCGGGGTCAGCCAGCCGTCCCCGTCCGTGGCGAGCCGCTCAATGTCGACGACCAGGCCCGATCGCTTGGCGGCCGGGATGTCGGGCGATGCCATGCGTTAGACCCAATCATCCCGGTTTTGCCGTTTTGTTCCGGGCAGGCAAACGCCGTGCTACAGGGCTCCGCGGCGGGCGCGGTCGGCGCCGCCACCTGGCGGAAACGAGCCGGAAACACCCGGAGGCTCGGCGACGAACGGGCGTCGTGTAGCGTGGACGACGGCGAGCGTCATTCGGACCGGCTCGCGGTTAGTGAGATCCAGTTGAGTACCACCGGTACCGTCAAGTTCTTCAACGCTGAGAAGGGCTTCGGCTTCATCTCCCGGGAGCAGGGCGACGACGTCTTCGTCCATTTCTCCAACATCCAGGGCGAGGGCTACAAGACACTCAGTGAAGGGCAGCGCGTCGAGTTCGACGTGGCCCCCGGGCGCAAGGGTGAGGAAGCCCAGAACGTCAGGGTGATCTGAACCTCTGACGGCCTGGATCGCCCAGGCCTCCTGTGCAGGGCCTGGCAGACGCAGGCGCGGCGCGCCGGGCTTCGCCTGGCTGTTGCTAGCGTCGGCTGGCGCGCGCCGCGGCGGCGCGTCTCTCTGAGCACCACCGTCGAGTCGAGGGGTCTGGCATGAACGAAGCGCAGCTCCACAAGGTCACGTCCGGGAAGGGCTTCATCGCCGCACTGGACCAGAGCGGCGGGAGCACGCCGAAGGCGCTCAAACTGTATGGGATCCCCGAAGATGCCTACTCGGGCGACGAGAAGATGTTCGCGCTCATGCACGAGATGCGATCGCGGATCATCAAGAGCCCGAGCTTCGACGGCGACCGCGTCCTTGGCGCCATCCTCTTCGAGAACACGATGGACCGCCAGATCGAGGGTCGAGACACTCCCAGCTACCTCTGGGACGTCAAGCAGGTGGTCCCGTTCCTGAAGGTCGACAAGGGTCTGGCCGCCGAGGCCGAGGGCGTGCAGCTCATGAAGCCCATCCCGGACCTGGTGGACCTGCTCGCCCGGGCCAATGACAAGGGCGTGTTCGGCACCAAGATGCGCTCGGTCATCAAGCTGGCCAACGACGCCGGGGTCAAGGAGGTGATCGACCAGCAGTTCGAGATCGGCCACCAGATCCTGGCAGCCGGGCTCGTTCCGATCATCGAGCCCGAGGTCGACATCCACAGCCCCCAGAAGGGCGAAGCCGAGCTCCTGCTCAGGGCGGCCATCCTCGAGCAGCTCGGCCGGCTCGGCCCGGGCCGGCCGGTGATGTTGAAGCTGACCCTGCCCGACGTCGACGACTTCTACACCGATCTGGTGGGCCACCCCAACGTCGCCCGCGTCGTCGCCCTGTCCGGGGGCTACACGCGCGACGACGCCAACGCCCGGCTGACCCGCAACCACGGGGTGATCGCCAGCTTCTCCCGAGCGCTCACCGAGAGCCTCTCCGCCCAGCAGAGCGACGCGGAGTTCGACGCCACCCTGGACCGCTCGATCGCCAGCATCTACGAGGCCTCCATCACGTAGATGAGCTGGCAGCTCGGGGTGGAGGCCGTCCTTCTTGACGCTGGCGGTGTCCTGCTGATGCCCGACCCAGCCGCCTTCCGGGCCCGTCTGGCTCCGTTCGGGGTGGTGCCCGACGACGAGCGTTGCCACCGGGCCCACTACCTCGGGATGGGGGAGCTCGATCGCCTCGGCGCTGCCGACTATCCCGAGGCCGACCGGGCCATGGCGGATTTCTTCGGTGTGGCCGGCGCCCACGTGGAGGCGGCTGCGGAGGCCATCCAGTGGGTGTACGTGGCGGCCCCCTACGTGCCGATCGACGGGGTGGCCGTGCAGCTCCGGCGGCTGCACGCGGCCGGGCTCCAGCTGGCGATCGTGTCCAACGCCTCGGGCACGGTCGAGGCGCAGCTGGCCGGGCACCGCATCTGTGGCGTCGGCGGCGGGGACTGCGTCCAGGTGGCCACCGTCATCGACTCGCATGTCGTCGGCGTGGAGAAGCCCGACCCCGCCATATTCACCTTCGCTCTCGATGCGCTCGATCTGGCTGCCAGCCAATGCGTCTACGTGGGCGACTCGGTGCACTTCGACGTCAACGGCGCCCGCGCCGCCGGCATCCGGCCCGTCCACCTCTCGCCGTATGGGTCCTGCGTCGACGACGGCCACCCGCACGTACGGTCGCTGGAGGCCTTCGTCGACCAGCTCCTCGGCCCTCTCGATCGTCGCTCGTAGCCGTCTGCCGGCCCGGGGCCTTCCGAACTCGGTCGACCACCGCGGAGGGATGGGCCAAGATGGCTCATGGTGCACAAGACGACCGAGGAGCTGGAGGCGGGGCTGGACCAGGTCCGGGCGTCGCCCCCTGGGACCGGCACGCTCGAGCTGATCGTGCGGCGCCCCGCGGTCGACGAACGCGAGGTCCTCGACGAGGGGTTCCTGGACCTGGATGTGGGTCTGACCGGCGACACGTGGCAGGCGCGAGGCAGCACCAGCACTGCGGACGGGTCGTCAAACCGCGACGCCCAGCTAACGGTGATGAGTGCCCGCGCCGCCGCGCTCGTCGCCGGCCCGCGCGAGCGCTGGCCCCTCGCCGGGGACCAGCTCTACGTCGACATGGACCTGAGCGAGGGCGCGCTCCCCGCCGGAACCCGCCTGGCCATCGGCGAGGCCGTGATCGAGATCACCGCCAAACCCCACCGTGGTTGTGCGAAGTTCTCTGACCGGTTCGGGCCGGAGGCCCTTCGTTTCGTCAACACAGGCATGGGTCTGGTGTTGAACCTCCGGGGTCGCAACGCCCGGGTTGTGGTCCCGGGCCCCATTCGCAGAGGCGATCCCGTCCGGTTGCTGTCGCCGGCCGAGCACCGGCCACCGCAGCGGGAGTAGCACCCGGGTAAACGCCGAGGCGCCAACGGCGCGCCTCACCTGTCGCACCGACGCCGCGAGTGCGATGCTCGTCTCATGGCGAACGTCTTGGTCGTGCTCCTCGTGCTGGTCATGGCGTGGTACATCCGTTCGGTCCTGCGCAGACGGGGTCACGGCATCATCGCCAGGCGAGGGCTGAGCATCGGTGCCGACCTAGGGGTGCTGGCCGACACGCCGCGTGTGCGAGTCCGCGAGGTGGCGACCGTGGCGCCCGGCCGCGTCCGCCTCGCCCTCCGTCCGGAGTCCCATCCCGATGACCGACCGGACCTCGAGCCGCCGCCGGAGCTCCAGCTCGAAGTGTCGCTGCGCATGGACGAGTTCGGCTTCGAGGTGTTGCGTCAATGGCAGCGGGACGCGACCTCCGTCGCCATCGTGCTGCCACCCGGAAGCCGGATAGTGCGACTCAGATCGGTGGATGACCTGCAACCGCTCACGCTGCGCCGCACCGACGAGCCGTGACGATCCACGGGGCGGGGCCGCGCCCCGATGCCGCCTAACCTCAACGCTCGAGGAGGTTCGTCCGGAGGGCCTCGAGCTGGTCCTCGCGCACGCCCTGCTCGGCCAGGAAGCCCGCGACCGTTCCGAACTTCTCGCGGAGCCCGTCGAGAAAGTCGAGGATCTTGTCTGGCGTGGCCATCCGACGCTCGAGCGGGATCTGGGCCAGGTAGGCGGCATAGTCCGGCTCGTTGGCCTCGATCCACGCCGTGCTGCGATCCCTCGCCTCCTCCGTGAGGGCATAGTCGGCTGCGATCTCCTCGTCGGGAACGCCAAGCACGTCCAGGACCAGGGCGGCCACGATGCCCGTCCGGTCCTTTCCGGCAGTGCAGTGGAACACCGCCGGCAGCGTGCATCGGTCGGCCAGCAGGGCCACGACGTCTGTCACGGCCGTGGCGAACGTCTCGACGATCCGCAGGTACCCCTCACCCGGACGCGCCCGTTCGGACAGGATGGCAGGCAGCTCGGACGCGGGCCGGGCCACGAGCTTGATGTTGTCGAGCATCGGGACGTGCTGCCACGTCGCCTCGGCCACCTCCGGCCGCAGGCGCCCATGGTCGTCGATCTCGGCTCCGGAGCGGAGATCGATAACCGTGCGCAGACCGAGCGCCCGGAGCACCGCCGCGTCCGCGCTCGTCAAGCGGTGGAGGGTGTCGGCGCGATACAGCGTGCTCCAGCGCACCCGGCGCCCGTCCGCGGTCTCGTAGCCGCCGAGGTCGCGGAAGTTGAAGCACGCGTCGAACGAGACGTGCCGTGAAAGTTCCCTCATACCCCGACTCTACGGCACGCTCGTCGCCACCCCCGGGCCGGCGGCCCGAGCGAAAAGAGGGTGGCTCGGGTCTACGACTCGGCTTCTGCCGACGGGTCCTTCGACAACGTGTTCCAGAAGGTCAACCCGCCCTCGACGCAGGCCCGGACCAGGCGCGGGCCCAACTCGGCCCCGACCACTCCACCGACGACCCCACCCACGAACGTGCCGACGATGGGTACCGGGATCGCCGACGAGCCCAGCCTGGCGCCCGACAGCATCCCAGCGAAGGCCCCCGCGGGCCGCGCCGCCTGCTCCGCCTTGTCCGCCACGCTCTCGCTCATGATCCTCCAATGCCCGACTCCATCATGGCACCCATCCGCCGGCCCCGCCGCCGGGATGCGACGGTGGCCACGTTGTACCGTCTTGCCCAGAGAGGGGTCGGATGATCACTAGCCGGTGGGATCGGGAGCCGGCGCTGCCATTCGGGCCCGGGGACGTGAGCTGGAGGGTCAACCGCGAACCTGTCGTGCTGGCCCTCGGCGGGCCGCGGGCCGCGGTTCTCCAGGTGGCACACCCGATGGTGGCCGCCGGTGTGGCCGACCACTCCGGCTACAAGGTCGACCCGTTCGGCCGGGCGTTCCGGACGCTCGACTGGCTGTTCAAGGTGCAGTTCTGCGACCCCGCGACCGTTCGCGCCCAGTCGAAGCTCCTGCGCTCCGTGCACCGCCGGGTCGTCGGCACCAGCCCCGGCGGCGAGCCGTACCGAGCGCTCGATCCCGAGCTGCTCCTGTGGGTCTGGGCCACCCTCGTCGACTCTTTCGCCCTCGTCTACGACACCTTCGTCCGCCCTCAGAGCGCCACGGCGAGGAAGCGCTACTACGAGGAGCAGAAGCTCCTGGCGGCAGCGTGCGGCGTGCCCCCGAAGCGCTGCCCGGCGACGTGGGCGGGCTTCCGAGACTACGTGGCCCGAGTGGTCGGGGAGGACCTCCAGGTCACCAGCGTCACGCGCGACGTCGCGTCCGGAGTGGGCCCGTTCCTCCGGCCCCCGCTGTCCGTGTTGCTCGGTCCGCTCGACCGAGTCGTCTTCCTCGCCCTTCTCCCGGATCGGCTGCGTGCTGACCTCGGGTTCAGCATGGGACCAGCCGAGGAGGGCCTGCTGCGGGCGGGCGCCGCCGTCAGCCGGGCGGCCTGCCGGCTGTCGCCCCGAACGGTGCGCCAGCAGCCGGCGCGGTACCTGACCACCCGCGGTCAGAGCACGGGGCTGGCTCCGCCGTCGAGGTTGATGGCCGAGCCGGTGACATACGAGGCGCGGTCCGACAGGAGGTAGGCGGCCAGGTCGGCGAACTCCTCGGCTCGGCCCACCCGGCCCAACGGGATGTGGGAGTGGCCGCCCATCTGGTCGTACAGATCCTCGAGTGGCTGACCGGTGGCTTCGGCCCGGCGCCGCCATTGCCCACTCTCCACGAAGCCTATGAGCACCGCATTGACTCGGATACCTGCCGGTCCGAGGTCCTTCGAGGACGCCTTGGTGATGGCCAGGCCGGCGGCACGAGACGCCGTGCTGGGAAGTGAGGCGGGCCCGGGCGCCTTGGCACCCATGGCGAGCACGTTGATCACAGACCCTCCGCCGGCGGCGCGCAGATGCGGTGCCACCAGCCGGGTGCCGCGCACCGCGGCCAGGACCTTGAGCTCGAGGTCCTCGGCCCAGACCTGGTCGGGAACCTCGTCGATCGGGCCGGCCGCCCCCTGGCCGGCGTTGTTCACCAGGCCGTCGATGCGGTGCCAGCGCTCGGCGGCAGTGTCGACGAAGCGCGCCAGATCCTCCTGCCGGGTGACGTCGGCCCGCACCGCTACGACATCGCCTCCCGCAGCCTGGAGACGATCGCCGGTCCCGCCCAGGCGCTCGGGGTCCCGCCCGCAGACGCCGACGCGGGCCCCTTCCTCGACGAGACGGGCGGCCAGCGCCGCGCCCAGCCCGTCGGTGCCACCGGTTATCAGAACAACCTTGCCGTCGAGATGGAGGTCCATGGCCCCATCATGCCCGGGCCGCCTTTCTCCCCGATCGGGCCCGGCGCGCCAGGCGAGGGCGCCCTAGATTCGGACCGTGGGATACGACGAGGCTCTCGCCGAGCGCATCCGTGAGCTGGTCGGTGAGCAGCGGCACCTGAGCGAGCAGAAGATGTTCGGCGGCCTGGCATTTCTCGTCGGCGGGAACATGGCCGTCGCCGCCAGCGGCCAGGGCGGGCTGATGGTGCGGGTCGACCCCACCCAGGGCGAGCGGCTCGTCGCCACCACTGCCGCCGAGCCGATGGTGATGCGCGGCCGGGAGATGAGCGGATGGCTGCGGGTGGGCACCGACGATGTTCGCACCAAGCGGCAGCTGGCGAGGTGGGTCGCCATCGGCACTGCCTACGCCGCGGCTCTCCCGGCCAAGGGGTCGTAGCTGCTCACGGATGGGCGAAGGATGCCGCGCCCTCGACGAGGAAGGCGAGATCCTCCAGGTAGCAGTACCACCAATCCTCACCCGGCTCGTAGGACTGGATGATCGGATGGTGGTCAGACGTGAAATGGGCGGTGGCGTGACGGTTGGGCGAGTTGTCGCAGCATCCGACGTGTCCGCAAGACATGCACATCCGTAGATGCACCCAGCGCCCGCCGATGCGGAGGCAATCCTCGCAGCCGGGGCTGCTCGGCTCGACGTCGGCGACCTGATCGAGGTGGCTACAAGAACCGTTCACCGGGAGATCCTATGCGGACCGATCAGCTCGCGCCTCGTCAACTCAGGAGGAAGTCAACTCACCTTGACGATTCCCACGCCATCGCTTTCCTCGATCTTCGTGCCGAAGTCCTCCGAGTGCGCCCGGGTCCTGTCGAGCAGCTGGTCGACCAGCGTGCTGTCCTCGTCCGGCCATAGTGGAAGCCCGCTCCTGAACCTCGGTCCCTCCGAGACCTCGAGTGGCTGAATCCGCACTTCCCTGGCGTGCCCTTCCGCGTCGAAAACGACTACAAACACCACGGTGCCCCGTCGACCCGGAGCCGAGATTCGCGGCGCCTTGGCGGTGCCCTGATCCCGGGCATCCAGGAAATCGGCGCTGGTCGCATCCGGTCCGAGGTTCATCAGGTGAAGCGCCGACGTCGGTACGTGGGTGACCTGCTCATTTTGAAGGAACAGAGATGGCAGGCCGTACAGAATGACCTTGCCCTCATAGATCTCGATCCCCCGATGACGCCCGGCGTTGTTGACAAATATATCTGCCCCGGCGTCGATGGCCCCGTGAGCGAGCGTATCCACATGCCCGTACACGCCTACCCCGTGACTTTGGTCATGAAGCGCTACGACGACGATGTCGGCCTGGCGGCGGGCCTCGCGAACATATTTGTAGATGCGCTCAAGATCGTCCTGAGCGGCCACCGTTCTCGCACCCGGCCCGTCCCCGCGAACGAACTTCCGGCCCATGAAGAAGAACTCGTCATCGCTGTCCGTCTCCCAATCGATCATGTACGGCCCGATCAGGGCCAGGTCACGTTCCGCGCCACCACGCCGGTAGGCCTTCGCCTCCTCCCAGCCGAGGTACGCGCTCGCGCGCCGGAGCTCATCGAACGTCTGCCGATCGACCGTGGTCTCCGTGGTGTAACGCAACAGGTTGACGCCAGGCCGTGTCCGGTACGGTGGCCCGTCGTCGGAGGCCATCTGCCCCCAGGGCCAGGGAAAATTGAGATCCATGGCTCTGCGGGGACCCCAGTCGAACGCGGACAGGACCGCGACTCGCTGGCCCCCCGGCGTGTCAAAGTATGCCGGCTCGCTCGCCTCGGTCAGGCTGGCTCCGATCCCCGCGAAGGGCATGTTTCTCTCCCGCAGGTGCCGGATCGTCGACAAGATCCCCAGCTCACCGAAATCGCCGACGTGATTGTTGGCCGCATAGAGCGCGTCGATTCCAAAATACCGAAGCTCGTCGATCATCGTCGGATCCGCCCCCATATAGGTTGCCGACCAGCCGGTTCCGGCCATGTAGGCCGGCCAATCCTCCTGGTCCGGGATGGCGCACTCGAGATTCGTGATCGTCCCCTCGCATCCCCGTAGATACTCCGCAACCCTTCGGAAGCGAGGGTTGCGGAGCTTGGAGACGGGGTGCTCAAGGTAGATGTTGCCCGTCAGGGCGATGGTGGTCTCCGGAACATCAGTCATTGTGGCCGCCACCGGGCTCCCCTGTTGCAGCCATCAACCACCCGCGCCGGCCCCTGCATGCCGTCCCGGCTGGCGCTTGCCATCGACCGTCATAGGTGCCATCTAGATCGGGATCTCGTAGAGCTTGGCCGCGTTCTCGCTCATGACCTTACGGACAACCTCGGGGCCCCACTTCTCCAGGACTCGCATTCCGTGTTCGACCGGAGACGGGTACAGACACGTTGGATGCGGAAAGTCCGTCTCGAAAAGCACGTTGTCGAAGCCCAACATCTCCAGTTCGAAGCGAGGGCCAAAATCCTCGAACCAGAAACAGGCGTACATGTGGTCCTGAAATTGCTTTTGCGGATGTGGGAGCCAACCTCCGCCCTCGATGGCGCGGGCATCTTCAATCTGGTAAGCCAGCCGTTCCAACACGTACGGGATGTAACCGATCCCACTTTCCACAACCACCCACCTCACCTTCGGGAACCGTTGGAAGAGGTCGCCCATGAGCAGGTTGGCGATGACCTGGGCTTGATGCATCTCGAGCATCGACGCCCCTATTATGATGCTCCGGATCCGGTCATGAGACGGCCACACGCCCTTGAGAAACGCCTCACGCCCGAACTCCGTCGCGCCCACGTGGAAGTTCACGGGTATCGATAGGTCCGTGCAAACCTCCCACAGCGGATCCCAGTGTTTGTCCAGCAGATCCGGCATTCCTGCCGAGTGTGGCTCGCTGCACATCGTTATGCCGCGAAGGCCCAGTTCCGTTTTCGCCCGTACGGCCTCGCCGACGGCGGCATTGATGTCCCAGAAGGGCACCAGAGCCATGGGGAAGACCCGCTCATTCGAATCCCGCTGGAAATCGGCCATACCATCGTTGTAAGTGGAGATGATCAATCGGCCCAGGGCCTCGTCGGATAGCCTCATGAACCGCTCGGCCCCAAACCCTGCGACATTGGCATAGGCGACCTGGGCGTAGATCCCCAGCGTGTCGAGCAGATGAGCCCGCTCGCGAGGATCGTAGGAAGCGGGATGGATGTCCTCGTAAGGCATTCCAAGGGTGATGTCGTGCTCATTGAGGGGGACCTTCATCCCGTCGGTTCGCACATTGCTGCCAGCGCCCCCCGCAGCCAGCCGGACGTCGCCGTTGAACACCCACGTGTCGTTCCCGTTGGCGTCCTTCACCACATGAGGAACTAGATCCTGGTATTTGGCCCCTACCCTGGAAGTCCATAGATCGCGCGGCTCTGTTATGTGGGAGTCAGCGTCAATTACCTTCAGATTCGCGTACTCGGGCGCAAGCTCAGGAGCCATCGCGTTCTCCTTCATTTCTGGATGTAATCGTGTACTCTATCACGTGGTCTCATCCTTGTTGCACTCGGGGTCGGGCGAGCCTTAGGCCAGAAGGCCGCCCTCCTTGGCTATCTCGCTGATCTCAGGAATGTTCAAAGCGAGCGCTCCGACCGCGAATCGCTCCAACTCCGGCTGCTCAGGCATCGTGAACGGCTCACGAAGACCACACCCGGGTATGTTGAATGCCTTCATCGCCACCTTGATCCAACGAGGTGTTCGACCCCACTGCAAGACGTACTGGGTGAAGCGCCGGATATCGGAATAGATCCTCGTGAACTCTTGAAGCTCGCGGGCTCGATATGCGTCGCCGAGTCGGCGGAAGGTCTTCGGGAGAATGTTGGGTTCGTTCCCAATCGTTCCGGCCGCACCCATCTCCAGCAGGGTCAGGGCACCCGGGTAATGAACATAAATCTCCACGTCACGCGTAAGGGCGTCCCGCAAGGAGAGGAAGTAGGTGTCGGCGAGCACTCCGACAGGAGGCGGTAGCACGTTGATCGCCGTTACCTGTGCATGCTTGTTGCAAATTGCCGCGATCGCCCGGGCCGGAGGGCAGTAGGCCTCCGCCGTAGACAGCGCCACGACCACGGGAAACGCTATCTCCGTCAGTACGTGGTCGAAGTACGCCCGATACTCCGTCTCGTTGGCAGCCTCACCATGACTTCCGACTGGACCATATATGTTGACCGCGTCGACACCCGCCTCGATAGCCAGGTGAGCATGCTCGATCGTGGCGCGGGCGGTGTACTGCTCGGGCTGGTTCGAGAGAACAGGAACCTTTCCCTTACAGACGCCGACACCGACTCGGTAGACCTGGTAAAGCTCCTCCCACGTCAGCGTATGACCCTCTCCTGAACCACCGCTCGCGAGATACACGCCGAGCCCGGCTTCAACGAAGCGGCTCAGATAGGTGCGAAACGCTTCCTCGTCGAACGACCCGTCGCTTGCGAAGGTCGTTGCCGCCCTCAGCATGTGAGTAATTGGCCGCATCTTGCTACCGTCACACCTCCGGGTCCCTCACGACCTGCCGTGGCGCGCCGCGTACCCGGAATCCCTCGCCTCTCCGTACGCGACGTAGCCCTCCTGGCCGACGGCGTCTTCGATCTCGCGGCCATGTCTCGACATGTGCGCGAGGGCATCGAACTCCGGCCCTGACGCAACGGTCGAACGAAAACCCATCTGTTCCCACACCCTGTTACAGGACGCCTTCCTGAGCATGAGGTGTGTGAGGGGAATTCCCGTCAGGTGCGATGCCAGGGCCGCCGTCTCCTCTTCCAGCCGCTCCTCGGGAACAGCCACATTCGCCCAGCCCCACTCAACCGCTTCCCGGCCGCTGACGCGCCACGTCGGTACGAAGTCCAGCCACTTTGCTCGCCGAAGCCCCAACGCCCAGACATACTTCGGGCCGATCAATCCGGCGCCCATGATGTTCCGTGCGTTGCCAATCGACGCGTCCTCAGCGACAACGACGAAATCACACACCGTAATGATCAGTGAACCCCACCCATGTGCGGCCCCGTGCACCTGGGCAATCACCGGTTGCGGCAAATCCCAGATCTTCCAGAGCAAGTCCTGGTTCCTTCGGCCACGCAACCAGTCTTCGGCCGTGTCCCCGCGATGAATCTCCTGTCCGGAACCAACTACACCGGCGTCCTTGGTATCCCCACCCGAGCTAAAGGCCTCACCAGCTCCTCGGAGCACCACCACGCTGCAGGACTCATCCCGTCCCACTTGGTCGAGCGCTTCCAACAGCTCGGCCCGTACCTCTTGATTTATGGCATTGAGCCTTTCCGGACGATTCAACGTGATCGTCGCAACCCGGGCCACTTGGTTTACAAGAATCGTATTGAAGACCTTGTCATTCACTGTCATTCACTGATCCAGACCGCCTTCGCTCTCCAAAAAGTTACGGCGATTTGCCGCGCAGTGTCAAAACGCAGCGACCTCAAGGCCTCTCTACCGCCAATGACCTTGGCCTCCGGATCAGGAGCGTGTGGTACCTTTGGCCGACTGAGACGACGACAAGAGGGAGTGGCTGAGGGTGTCGACGATCGGTCGGTATCAGGATGGCATCGACGTTTCCAATCCGGACGTGATCACCCCGGAGGAGATCGAGGCTTATCGGGCCAAGTACCTTGGAAGCAACAAGGGCCTGCTCGATTCCTTTGAGTTCTGGCTCGAGTTTCGCCCCGACGTCTTCAAGCGTCACAAGGCACGCACGAGGCATTTTCATACCTCGAAAGAGGCGGACTTTCCACTTGTCACCGCGCTGACCTGCTTGCACCAGTACACGATCCAGGCCTTCCGGGAAGGCGTGGCCTATGAGATCCGATCGGCGCAGAGCATGGGGGCAATCCGGACGGACATCCTCGACGCGTTGTCGGTGGCGGGGATCCACTCCGGCCATCGAGGTATGTACTCGGCGGCCGCCTCCGCGGACTACCTGCGCTCGTACGAAGATCCGGAGACGGGCGAGCGCTTCCCGCCGAACTGGTCGTTCGATCCAAATGCGTTCGACTCCGGTATGGATTTCTCTCGGCGCGAGGCCAGCATGGAGGACATCGAAAAGCTGGTGGCCTGGCATGAACGTGTCATCGGCGAGGTACCTCGCCATGTGAGTTTTCTGGCGCGGCACCGGCCCGGCCTGCTGAAGGCGCAGCGTGACCGTTACGAGCATGCGATCCAGCACTCACTTCCTCAACAGTTTCTGCCATACATGCTGCTCAACTACAACGTCGTTCGCGGCTCTCGAGAGGGAATTCGCGAGAACGTGCTGCTCGGTCGTTCACTGGGCATGACGCGAGAACAGCTGCTCGACGCCATCTGCCTCGGCGTGCTCCACTCTGGTCTCGACGTGATCGGCGTCGCGGACGAGGCCGTAGGCGAAATCCTGCCGACGATCGACTGACCGTGACCCTACGCCTGGCGCGGTGGCACCCGGAACACTCGGAATTGAAGTGCCAATGACTGGTACCAGCCGCACAAGGCCAGCAGCTCGATGAGACCCTGCGGACCGAGGACCTTGACGGCGCGCTCGTAGAGCTCGTCGGCCAGATCCCGCTCCATGACGATCGCCCGTGCCGATTCGACGACGACGAGCTCGACCGGATCCTCTACCTCCGGTTGCCGGTCCACCCGGATCGCATCGATTTGCTCGTCGGAGATCCCCAGCGCACGAGCTCGCCCCACGTGGGCGTTCCAGGCAAAATCCGAGAATGGATGCGCGGCGACGATCAAGATCGCCAGCTCTCTCGCTCGGTCGGATATCGTGATCGAGTCGCGTAGTCCCAGTGCGAACGAGTGAAACAGTTGCCCTATATCGGGCGCGTAGAGCCACGCGTTGTACGGTGCGTTCAGCTGGCCACTCTGTGAGGCCGGAGAGTTCGGGTGCCACCCCTGGGTGACGGCATCGTAGAGGTCTCTCTGACTGGCCGAAAGGTCGTCCGGCCTCAATAGGGGGAGTCGTGTGGTCATGAGCGCTGTCCTACGCCAATTCCCGGGTCATCGGCGATGGGGCCGAGCGATCATACCCTTGTGCCGTTGGGGTTGCCGTCAAACGTCGAGCGGGTCAGTCGATCACGCCATTGGCGCGAAGATCCCGGATCTGCCGATCGCCGAGGTCAAGAACCTCACGAAGGACGCCGTCGGTGTCCGCCCCGATCTCATGGGCGGCAGACGGGGTTGACGCAGCGAACGCGGAAAAATGCAGCGGGCTCAACGGGAGCGAACGTGCCCGCGGATCGTCCCGCAGCACCTCCTTGAACGATCGATACGGAGCCCAGAGCACGCCGTGCTCGTCGAAGCGTGCCGAGATCTCCTCGAGGGTGCGGGCGGAAGTCCACTCCCCAATGTGTCGTGTGATCTCTCGGCGATGCCGGAACCGATCTCCCTCGAGCTCAAGCCGGGCGCCAGTGGACTGCTCAAGTGTGGCGAACTTCTCGGTGAGCCCGGTAGCGGAACAGAGGCTCCGCCACTGTCGCGGCGTGAGCGCGCAGACCATCACATACCTCCCGTCTGCAGTTCGGAAATCGTCTCCGTAGGTCCCATAGATCGCGTTGCCGTAGCGGGCGCGGGGCTCGTCGATCAGCTCCGCCTCGGCGAGGTACCCGAGCCTGTCCGCGACGGTGAGGGCCACGTCCTCGAGCGCCAGTGTGACGATCTGGCCCTCGCCTGTCGACCGGCGGGACAGCTCAGCAGCGAGCAGTGCGGTCGAGGTGAACAGCGCCGTCGTCACATCCCATGCCTGAAGCACATGGTTCACCGGCGCGGTCGCGCCTTCGGGTCCGGTGACCAACGGGAAGCCCACTCGTGCGTTCACCGTGTAGTCGACGTGCGCCCGACCGTCGGAGGAGCCGCTTATCACCATCATGATGACGTCCGGTCGACGCCGCGTCAGCGTGTGAAAGTCCATCCAGCCGCGAACCGGCAGATTGGTCAGAGCGATGCCGCCGCCTTCGCCGGGCGCCGTAATGAGGTCGACGACGAGCTTCTGGCCCTCGGGGGTGGACAGGTCGACGGTGACCGATCGCTTTCCCTTGTCCAACCCGCTCCGGTACAGGCTGCGACCTTCGTGCATCGGCCACCTGGCCGCATCGATGCCGCCCCCGCGTTGCTCTACACGGATTACCTCGGCACCGAGCGAGGCGAGGACCGATCCGGCCAGGGGTGCGGCAACAAAGGCCGAGAGCTCGACGATGCGAAGCCCCGACAGGACCGAACCTGGGAGCGCTTGCGATCGCTCTGACAACTAGCGCCCGATTTCGCTCACGCGGAAGGTTCGAGAAGCGAGGCGGGCGCTGAGTCCAGCATCTGAACGATCGCAGCAACGAGCGCTCTGGCCGTGCTCGGCTCGAGCTCCACCGCTACCCGGTCTGCGGCTCCGTCCTTGAAGTTGAAGAAGTCGATGTTCAAGCTGTGGTCGCTCCACGCGTGCACGGGGTGGTCGAAGTACACGGTCACATCCGTGAGCGGGAACCAGCCTTGGGCGCCCTTGCCGCTTCCTCGTGCTTCGAGTTTGGTCGTTTGATATGTGCACATGGGACCCTCGTCTCAATCGCTCAGGTATCGGCCGAAGAATTCCCAGATGGCTTTCCATCCGGCATTGGCGGCTTCCGGTCGATAGCTGGGCCGGTCCGTTGCGAAGAAGGCATGCCCAGCATCGTCGTACATGTGGAACTCGTAGGTCTTCTTGTGTGCCGCGAGCTCTTGCTCCAGCTCGGCGACCTCTGCGGGCGTCGGAACTTTGTCGTCCTTCCCGAACAGCCCCAGCAGCGGACACGAGAGGTTCTTCGCCAGGTGCAGGATCGGTGTCGCCGAGGTCGGCGCTTCCTGGGGCGGGGGGGCGACGACGAAGGCTCCGTAGCAGTTGACCGCAGCGTCGAGGGACAAGCTGCAGGCCGCCAAGAAGGACTGCCGGCCACCTGAGCAATAGCCGATCGTGGCGATCTTCCCGCTGGAGGAGGCGAGGGACTTCAGGTACGTCGCCGCGCCGTCCACATCACCCACCAATCGCTCGTCGGGGACGCCGCGTCGTGCCCGAGCGATGGCGTAGGCGTCGTCCGAGCTCGCACCCGGGGCCTCTCGCCAGTAGAGGTTCGGGCACAGGGCCAGGTAACCGTGGGCTGCGAACCTCCTCGTCATCTCTTTGGTGGCTTCGTCGTAACCAGGCATGTGGTGGATCACCACCACGCCCCCAAACGGTCCGTCACCGAGGGGCTGAGCGAGATATGCCTCGATATCCTCCCCTCCATCTCCGCTGATGTGAATCGTTTCGGCTCTAAGCGCGTCCGTCATTCGGGTTCGACTCTCCTTTCGCACGCCCGCGTGCTGGCGCACACGACTGAATTGACAAAAGCCCATTTCCTGCACCACTGGTCCTGCACCACTGGCACGGCCCCCGCGTCGGCGGGACCGGGCGCGCTGCTAGCCGACTCGCTGAAGCCCTACGCCCGGGACGCGGTGGTACTGCTCCGGCATCTTCGCAACCAGTGTCTCGGAGAGCCGTTCTGCATTCTGTGAGACCACGCTCATGTCAATCGTCGGCAATACGCCAGCAAAACCGGCCTTTTCGATCCACTCGGGCAGATGATCTCGGATCTGCGCCACGTACCAAGCCAGCGGCTCGCCGAGCGAAGCCCGGTCGAATGGGATCTGAGGCCCCTCCTCTGGCACGTGATAGTGCGGCGAGTCGATGAAATCGTCCCAACGAATCATTTCAATCCAATCTCCATCGACCCGACCATAGGTACGAATGGTCGCACCACGATCGCTGTAATAAAGTTTGAACCGGACACCGCCGAATTCAAGGTCCGTCGGGGCCCCGATCATCGAGGGATCGGGTGCTGCGTCCGCCCCGTTGGGGCCGTCTTCATGGGCCATGGCGATCCTCCCAGTTTGCTGGCGCTGGTCCCGGAGTATTTCCCGACACCTTATCAGCGCCTTCCGGAAGGCGGTTAATCCGCCTGTCCGGGAATGCATGGGGATTGGGCGGGTAGCGCCCCGACGCCATCCGGACCGCCCCGGGTTCCGGCGTGAACCCACCAACATCAACCTCAGGGGATCTCAATATCCACAAGAGGTCCGTATTGCTGGCCACCAAGGACATCCGAATCACCCACGTCCCCGGATGGGATGGGGCGCGGGATAGAAGCCTTGATAGCGAGGCCCGCATCGTAGGTGTAGAACTCGACCTCCTCGATAGATGTCGCGAAAAGTCTAGAAAAGACCTCCGGGGTAACCTTGCCTGAGTCTCGCACCCTTACATACGTGTCCCAATCCTGGAACATTATGTCGAAGCTGATGACGAACGCCCCCGCATTTTTGCTCCTGATCAGGTCCGCCAGCTCACTCAACTTTGGCACGACTACACGTCCTCGTACTCGATCGGGAACATCTCGAGCGGGTCGTCCGGCAGCACGACGTGGTTCATGTTGAACCGGTAGACCGGGCCTTTCTCTAGGATTCCGGGAGCCGGCGGCTTCGCCAGCGTCATGACCGCGCCCGACCACTCGGGTACGGGTGTGTGAATCAACGTGGACGCGAACGCATGACAGATGGCGTTGGCGTCCTCCTGTGTCGGCGCGGTCACTTCGTGGACGATACCCACCTCATGACTGGTGATCCCCTGTATCGGCTCGAGCGCGCCCATCACCCCATTTTTCCCGTAGACCCGGAAGTTCGAACGATACTTCGGCGGCGATCCGCCGTATATCTTGTCGACGCGCCCTTGGGCGCTGCGTTCGACGTCCTCCAGCCAGGTATCGAACTGTCGGATGATCATCGCGTCGCGGATTCCCCCGATGAAGCATGCCTGGTACCCGACCAGCTCGGCACCCTCGAGCTTGACCGAGTACTCGTCGGCGGGCGTGAATCGGCTGCCGCTGACCCGCACCACTCGTTTGTCGATGGCCTCGTACTTTGTCTCCTTGACGTTCAGCGTGCCCGAAGGGACGACGAGATCGAACGCGCTGCGCTCCTCGTAGAGGGTCTGGGCGGCGACGCTCAGTGGCGATACCTCGAGCTGCGGGTTGGTAGGAGTCAGTTCGAAGTAATCACGGCGAATGCGGGCAAACATGCCTTCGTGGCCGACCCCGTCCATGTGGACAGCCGCAAGACCACCGGCTTCGATGACCGTGCCGGCGTGCCACACGAGCCCGGGCGGAAAGCCCTCCCTGAGCGGGACCGCGGCGAAGATGGCGGCGTCAGTGGATCTACCCGCAAGCACAACCTGTGCGCCACCTTCGAGCGCCTTGAGGTACGGCTCGTGGCCCATCATCCCCACGATGTGCGCGCTCCGGTCGATGACCTGATCATCGAGCTCTGGAGCGGGATGGAGAGGCCGGACCTTGCCCTCACGCATCTTCCGCTTCAGATAGTCAGGGCTCTGCTCGGCGTGGACCAGAGCCAGCCTGAAGTGAAGGGCGTGCTCAGCAGCCAGCTCCTTGACCATGCGAGCCAGCCATGCCAAGTTGGGATCAGCTCCAACCGAACCGGCGGAGCCGATCAACAAAGGTAAGTCATACCGGCGAGCGGCAACAAGCATGATCGCGAGATCACGCTTGACAGTGCGCCATTCCCAATGCGATGTGGCGTTTCCAAGCCAGTAGGGTCCATCCCCTCGGATGCCACTGTCACAGCCTATGACGTGGGGCTTCCACTCCTGAATAGCCTCGTAAAAGGTGTCCTGGTTAAAGCCATCGCCGACGACTGCGGTCGCCGCGATGACCCGGATCTCATCCATAAGCCTTTTCGACCCTCAATCCTTTCAGAGAGAGGTTGTGGCCTGCTCCGAAGCAGCTTTTCGCTTGGCCAGGAACTCGTCCCGTCTGAGCGTTCCCGGGTTCTTCGTGGGCCGGAAGTTCAAGAAGGTCAGCCCCTCCGGCCCCGCTTGAAAGCCGTAGAGCGTCATCCTCGGAATGAAGACCGAGGACCCGACTCCATAGGCCTGCTTCCCGAAGATGACCTCACCTTCTGTCACCACGACGATCTCGTCGGTCACGTGGGCGTGCGCTTCGACCTTGTAGCCAGCGGGGAGCCGCACCGCAAGAAGCTCCGGTTCGTCGGCTGATCCCTCGTGATGGACAAAGTTCAACACCGAGCACGAGCCCGAAGTCTGCGGGCGTTCCTTCAGTTGTTCTGCCACTCGCGGGTCGGTCTTCGCTCGCTCCTCCACCGTGACGAATTTCTGTTCATCGCCCCGCACGAACTTGATCGTCGCCATGACACATTCCTCCTGCAGATTCGCATCTCGGAAGCCCCGATACTATAGGAGGCGTACGTAGCGGCACTCCCAGACGCTTCTCATCGGCTACACAGGTTTCGGCTGCACGGGTTTCGGCTATACGGGTTGGACCCGGCGCAACAGTCGGCCGGGAAAGACGCCCGTGTGCTCGCCCTCCTCCAGGGCCACCTCTCCGGCCACAACCGTCGCCCGGAACCCGGTGGCCTTCTGCTTCAACCTCGACATTCCCGCAGGGAGATCGTTGTCCACGACGAGGGGAAGCGGGGCGACGCGGTCGGCGTCGATCACGTTCAGGTCGGCCACGAACCCAGGCCGAAGGAGGCCTCTGTCGGTGAACCCCCACGCGGTCGCGGGTACCAGGGTGAGCATGCGGACGGCCTCCTCGAAGCTGAGCTCCTGTCGCTGGCGAACCCAGTAGGCGAGGAGGTACGACTGGATGGAGGACTCCATGAGGTACCCGACATGAGCTCCCGAGTCCGAGAAGGTCATGATCACGTTCGGGTGCTTGAGGATCGCCAGGAGGTCCTCCTCCCGCTGATTGGCCATCACGAGTGAGTAGAACTGGTCGAAGTTCCTCTCGAGCGAGGTTTCGATGAGGGCTTCGGCGGGATGAACGCCGCGCTGTCGTGCGATTTCCGCCAGAGTCGGGTTGGGTCCCACCGGATCGAGCAGGACCTCGATGCGCTCGTACTCTGGCGGCCGGCCGATGCCGCTCTCGGACTGGTACGGGCCCTCTATGGCCGCCTTCACGAGGCGAGCCCGGTCCTCGGGGTTCTCGAGCATCTGGCGTTGAGCGTCCAGGCCGAGTGATCTGAATTCCGCCCATAGCGGGGTCCGATCAAAGGGCAGTCTGCCCTTGAACGAGTAGATGACCGTCACCGTGCGCGGCAGGCTCTGCCCGAACGCTCTCCCTCCCGCCGCGTTGACGCTTTCGACGAGATCGAGCTTGTCGCGCCAGCGGTAATCATCCGTGTCCTTGTCGATACCAGCGGTGATCCCAAACGTCATCGGAGCGCCCGATGACAGCGCGAGCGATCGCAGCCTGGCAAACGCCGCCTCTCTCTGCTTCGCGTCAGGGTCAGAGGTCATCTTTTCGACCGCTATCTCGAAGATTCGGTCCCCGCCGTATTCTCGGAGCACCCCGGCCAAGGCAGTCAGCTCGGCCCACGACGCCTGGCGGGAAGCGACCGGGCGGTCGTCGGAGGTGGCGTGAACAGAATTTTGGCTGGTGCTCAACCCCACGGCACCTGCGTCGAGGGCCACCCGGAGCTGGTCTTGCATGGCCCGGATGTCGTCGTCGCCGGCCTCCTCTGTAAAGGCCCGCTCCCCCATGGCCCACGTCCGGAGAGCCGAGTGACCGACATAGCCGGCATAGTTGATGGCCTTTGGGAGCCGCTCGACCGCGTCGAGGTACCCGCTGAAGTCTTCCCACGACCACTCGATGCCGGCCGCCAGCGCCGCCGGCGGGATGTCCTCGGCCCGCTCCAGATTGCGGACGATCAGCTCCCGGGCGTCCGAGCGGACCGGCGCGAGGGTGAAACCGCAGTTGCCCATGACAACGGTCGTCACGCCGTGCCAGCACGAGCAGGTGCCGTACGGGTCCCAAAAGACCTGGGCATCCATGTGGGTGTGCCCGTCGATGAACCCGGGCGTGACCATGTGGCCCTCGGCATCGATCTCGCGGTCACCTCTCTCCCGGATCGGGCCCACCTGCACGATGCGCCCGTTCCGGATGCCGACGTCGTCGCGAAACGGTGGCAGACCGCTTCCATCGACGATCGTCCCGCCCCTCACCACCAGGTCGTAGTCACCCATCGTTTCCTCGTTTCGTCATTTTGCGAGCGATCTTGCGAGCGGCAATCGGTCAGTATCTGAGCGAACGTTCCCGGGGCGCGGTGTCGAGCTCGGCATCAGGCCCGTGTCAACGGGGGCGAGCCCAAGGCCGGGAGTCGCTCACGGTGTGTACGTACAGCTCCTGACCGAGCACGGGGTAAGGCTGCGGAGACGACGACTGACCCGAGATCGCAAGTTTGACGTGGGCTTCCTGGTCGGCGAGGGTTTCCCATCGCTCGAACACGCGTGCTCGTCCGGGCTCGAATGGATCTGGCGTGAAGACGTATTCGATGCAACCCTTTTCCGCTCTCGTAGCGAGGGTGGCCTCACGTTTGAGCTCCAAGAAGGCGTCACGATCCTTGGCGTCGAGCTGCATCCATCCGGCGACGATGACCATTGACGACTCCTCTCACCCGGGCGCCAACGGCGCCCCACCGTGTTTGACGCTATCAAAGGGCGCGTGCCCACCAACAAAAGGCGCGTGCCCACCAAGCGCCATCAACGCTCGGGATCAGCCGTTTCGAGCAAGAACCCGGCGAAGGTCTTGTTCGAACTCCTCGCGGACGATGTCCGGCGTCATCGCCTCGGCAGGTTTGAGGTACCCTCCTCGCGTCTCGAACTCGGCAATCAAGGCCTCCGAGACCGGCGCGCTCGGCTCCAGAACACTTGCGACCGGAGGGCCGACACGATCGGCGATCGATCGAAGGCGCGGGCCGTCAAGGCCGTAGCAACGGATCGCGTTGTCGCCGAGCATGGCCACGGCTTCCGCGAGGGGCACCCCGGCGAAGGCGTCGCGAAGCCAGTCCATGGTGTTCGGCCAGGTGCCTTCGGGATGCGGAAAGTCGCGGCCGAACATGATCTGATCCACACCGATCTCGTGGCGGAGCTCGACCTCGGCGCGGTGGATGAAGGACAGGCCCGCGAAACAGTTCGTACGCCAGTACTCAGAGGGAGGTCGCTCTAGCGGCGTGTCTCCCCGCTCGAACTCGGCGTCAAGCATGTTGATCGTCGCGGGCACCCAATCGCCACGAACCTCGGTCAGCGCGAGCTTGAGGCCCGGAAAGCGATCGAACGCGCCCCCCAACATGAGCCTCCACATAGCCTGGCGCGGGCGCACGTCGAAACCGAACGGTGAGTTCGTCGACGTCCGAAGGACCTCATTGACCTCTTCCCGCGTCATGCCTTGCGTCGCGGCGTCGAGCCGCCGAAGAAACTCGACCATCTCGCCTTGACGCCTGCCGTGACCGGCGTGGACGAGAAGCACGAGCCCGAACTCCTCGCACGCCCGCCAAAATGGGTCAAATGCGGCGCTGTCGATCGACGGCACCTCGGGGTTGTCAACGCTGCCGGGTAGGGCGACCGCGCGAAAGCCGAGCTCGACAAGCCACTCGAGCTCGGCGAGCGTCTTGTCCATGTCCGCGCACGGTCCGGGGTAGCCGAGCCCGAAGAGGCGCCCGCCCGATTCGCCGATGCAGTCACCAATCCACCGGTTGTAAGCCCGGGCGCCCACCATCTGGAGCTCCAACGGGTAGGGACGGTTCACCACGGAGAAGAACGGACTCGTTGCGTTGTGCGCACCAGAGATCACGATCTCTGCCGTGATGCCCTCCCGGTCCATCTCCTTCAGCCGGCGGCCGACGTCGTAGACGCCCTCGAGACCGCCGGAGCGGATCGACATATCGGTGTCGATCAACTCGAGCGTCTCGTCGGAGTAGGAGCGCCTAGTGGGAGTGAAGCCCCGCCACTCTTCGTTCTCGACGACGAGCCCGTCCAGGTCGGCGTGATACCTCTTCGGCAAGTACGGCCGATACGTCTCCGGGTGGGGCGCCGCGTGGCCGTCGGCGGAGACGATCATCAACCGTCGATCGTTCACAATGCACCTACCAAACCAGGTTCGCCGAGCTTGCCGAGGAAGAGCTCGAGCGTCGAGCCATCGGGATAGCGAGTGCCCTCGTCGTGGGGATAGTCCGCACCCCACATCACATGGTCAACCCTGATCTCGGGGTCGCGGCTCGCCATCGCCCCATGGTGGAACTCACCGGAGGCCGTGATGTAGCAGTTTCGCTGCAGGTACTCCATGGGGCGCAGCTGCAGCGAACGGGCCGCTGAACCCCAGACTTTGCCGTGAACGATCCGGTCATCGGAGTTGCGGTTCACGTGCCACTCCAGGCGCTGGACGGTGGGGACGACCCAGTCGAGCCCCTCCTCTGTCATGATGAATCGGAGCCGAGGAAAGCGATCGAACACGCCCCCATAGATGAGGTTCCACAGCGACCGGCGGACATAGAACTTCGCCTCGAACGACACCGCTGACCTTTCCGCGGTGTCGGTCCCCATTTGCGGCAGGCCCGCTCCGGCGTGCTGGTTGACCGGCATGTCGAGCTCATCGGCGAGGGCCCAGATCGGGTCGTAGCGCCGAGACCACAGGCCTTCGACGGTCGGGTGGTTGATCTGGACCGCAGGGATGAGGATGCCCGCCAACCCCGCTTCCTTCCCCCATCGAATCTCGTCGAGAGCATCATCGATGTCGTTCAGCAGGATCTGCACCAGCCCACGGCGGCGGCCGGCAGACTGCGCGCAGAAATCCACGGCCCAGCGATTATGAGCCTGCAACCCGGCGAACCGCTGCTCGTAGTCTTCGCGGGTCCTGGGTAGCTGCGCAGTCATGCTGTCGTGACGCGGATAGAAGGGGGGCACAGTGTTCGGGAAGATGAGCTCGGCGCAGATACCTGCCGCGTCATTGTCTCGGTCCCGCCGGGCACTGTTCCAGTTGCAGTCAGCCGCTCCTTCCGCGGCGTTCGGCGCCCATCCGGACTGGGCATCGACCGCCCAGGAATCGAACTCCTCGTGCCACCGCGCCGGGAGATACGGACGATAATCCAACACCGATGCACCGGCGTGCGCGTCGGCCGAGATGACGATATATCGATCCGAGCTTCCGGTGTTCGCCACAGGTGGCCTCCTACGATCGTCGAGCACTTCCAATTCTACTTGCCTCGACGGCTACGACCCCCGTCGAGCACGCGTACGTACGGGTCTTGACCCGGTGGCGGGGGTGAATGGCGGGTAGCGTCGCATCGTGACTCTGACGACCCCTTTCACCTCGCTTGTCGGCTGTAGCGCGCCGATTCAGCAAGCCCCAATGGGATCCGTGTCAACTCCCGAACTGGCCATAGCCGTAGCCGAGGCAGGCGGCGTGGGGAGCATCACCGCTCTGGGAATGGCTGCCGGCGACCTCGACAAGATGCTCACGGTAATGACCGAACGCACCGCTGGGGCGCTAGCTGTCAACTTCCTCACCGAGGAGATCGACCAGGACGCGGTAGCCGCCGCGGCTAACCGTGTTCGAATTGTCGATTTCTTCTGGGCCTACCCAAGGCCGTCGCTGGTCGACATCGTCCACTCTGGTGGTGCCCTGGCCTGCTGGCAGATCGGTTCGCTGGATGAGGCGCTGGCAGCCGCTGACGCCGGCTGCGACATCGTCGTGACGCAGGGAATCGAGGCGGGCGGGCACGTGAGAGGCAGCACTCCACTCATGCGCCTCCTGGAGCCGGTACTGGCCAGGCTCGAGGTTCCCGTCCTGGCAGCCGGAGGTATCGGAGACCGCCGCAGCTTCCGGGACGTGCTCGAGGCCGGCGCCGCCGGAGCCAGGATCGGGACCCGCTTCCTTGCCGCGGTCGAGTCGGGCGCCCATCCGGCCTACAAACAGGCTGTGGTTGACGCCGGGGCCGACTCCACCGAGATCACTGACGCCTTCGCCGTGTGCCCGCTGTGCGCGACCGTCCCCCGAGCACGAGTGTTGCGTTCGTGCATTCACGCGATGCGAGACCTTCCCGAGGGTGAGGTGGGCGAGTCCACTGTCGGCGGTCAGCGGATCGCCATGCCCAAGGGACACGGCCTCCCCCCGGGCGCGGCTGCAACCGGTCACATCGAAGCCATGGCCATGTACGCCGGCGAGTCGGTCGCAGCCATCGACACCATCGAACCAGTCGCCGACATCATCGGATCTTGGTGCGAGACAACTACTGATTCGTCGAGCTGACAGGAATCAGCGATCCGGCGAGCCAAGCGCCGACCGCGCTCACCTACCCCTGGTACTCAGAACCTCTCGACGCCGGGGGTCGCGAGAAACTCCTGGCTCTCGAGCACGGTGTCCAGATGCGGGGATGCCTTGCGGTCGAAGAACGCCGATTCGCTGGCGATCTTCAGGCCGTCGAAACGGAAGATCGCAAGCACGGTCAGAAACAACCTCTCCGGTTCCGATTCGCCGCGTTCGTGGGGCACGGTGTGGTCGATTATCGACATCAAGGCCACGCCTTCGTCGTTGAAGAACGGCTCTTTGCCGATCGCTCTGCGCCTGATGTCGGGGTCGTCCCGCAACCAGTGCGTGCGCCTCCACCATTCCTTGATCGCCACCGCACCCCGGGCGCGGAGCCGGTTCGGGTAGAACACATAGCAAGGCTCGTCGATCATGGTCGCAAGCACGCCGTCCCAGTCCTCGACCCGCTCGCATCTCCCGTGCTCGGCGATGACAGCCAACCGCGCGTTGTTCAGCTCAGCCTGCGCGTCCCGATCGAACTCTGCCTGCATGTCAGCCCCTACCGTGACCTGAACTCGATCCTCAGATCGGACGACCGTATAGGTCTGTCAGTCAGCACGTCAAGACACCGAGAGCCACGGTGAAGAGCGGCAAGTCGATGACGATAACAAAGCCGATAGCCACGCTCAGAAGCCTGCTTCATCGTCGAAATGCCATCAGTTGATAAGCGGGTCGCGGGGTAGGCCGAGGATGCGCTCGCCGATCTGATTGCGCTTGATCTCCGACGTCCCGCCTGCGATGGACATCGCCCGGTGGGAGAGCACGAGCTCGGCGGCGACCGCACCGGGCCCCTCCAACAGCGTGCCGTCCGACCCGGTCACCGCGGCGAACATCGCCGCCAGCTCGTGCCCACTCTCTGCCAGCACGAGCTTGGCGATGTTGCCCTCCGAACCTGGCGCGCCGCCGACGACGGCTCGATGGGCGGCGCGCATGTTCAGCGCCTCCAGCGCCTGGGTGGTGGCGACGAAGCGCCCGATGCGCCCCGCCCCGCCTGCAAGTCGCTCGGGGTGCACTTCGAACATCCGGAGGAGGCTGTCCAGCTGCTCCGCCGACGCGTTGTTGCGCCCACCGATGCTGACGCTCTCGTTGCCCAGGGTCGCCCGTGCGACCCTCCAGCCGCCGTCGACCGGTCCGACCACATCGTCGTCCGGAACGAGCACATCGTCGAAGAAGACCTCGTTGAAGTTCGAGTTACCGGTGATCTGCCGCAGAGGGCGAACTTCAACCCCCTCGCCCTTCATGTCGATGACCATGACGGAG
>WNFC01003000.1_pt1 | contig 25689 bp, 18 predicted proteins | sample 5400541 | NCBI WGS metagenome assembly WNFC01 (sample SAMN13153342, study PRJNA577476) | soil metagenome | isolation source: 120 cm saprolite under Douglas fir tree site 2 hole 2 replicate 1 | place: USA:California | collected 2015-04-18 | reverse complement strand
CATCCGCACGCCCACGCTAATCACCCGCTTGGGCCTTATGATCGCCCCAGTTGCGTCGCAACCGAGTGCGGTCGGTTTCGTCGGGATGACGGCCGCTCCGAGATATGCGACACCTTGCGCTGCCAGGCTACAGGGGCAGTGGGACGTGTGGTATTTACGACCACTCGCCGGGGGCAACTGCAGGCATGGACGCAGAGGCATCGCGCAGCCAGCTCGCCGCCGCCCTCGTGCGCGTCGCCGCCGGGGATCGTGCGGCGTTACGCATGGTCTACCAAGACACCTCGGCGAAGCTTTTTGGCGTTTGTCTTCGTATCTTGAATGACAAGAGCGAGGCCGAGGACGTGTTGCAGGACGTCTACGTGACGGTGTGGCGCAAAGCCGCCGGTTTCGATCCGGGCCGGGCGAGCCCAATCACCTGGCTGGTGGCAATCGCCCGCAACCGGGCGATCGACCGGCTGCGGGCGAGCGCCGTGAGCCGCCGCATGGCGCCCATCGAAGCTGCCGATGGGGTGGGCGATCCCGCTCCGGCCGCGGTCGAGCGCATCGAAATGGCGCAACAGCACCAGCGCCTTGCCCGCTGTCTGGAAGGGCTGGAAGCGCGACATTCAGCCGCTATCCGGGCCGCCTTTCTCGATGGCGCCACTTACGAGGAGCTGGCTCAACGCATGAGCGTGCCGCTCGGTACCATGAAAAGCTGGATCAGGCGCGGACTGTTGAAACTCAGGGCCTGTCTCGAGGGATGAGCGAGAACGACACCATAGATCCGGCGGACGACGGCAATCTCGTTGCCGCCGAATACGTATTGGGCGTGCTCGGTGCAGTGGAGCGACGCGAAGTCGAACGGCGTCTCGCGCAAGAGCCCGCGCTTGCCTCCGAGGTGGCGTTCTGGGAGGAGCGACTCGCCGGACTGGCCGATACGGTGGCGCCGGTGTCGCCGCCGGAGGCTACCTGGTCGCGCATCGAGACGGCGATCGGAGCCGCGTCACGGTCGCCGTCGGTTTGGCAGAGCCTGACGTTCTGGCGCAGCTTCGCCATCGCCTCGGCCACGCTCGCCGCTGCGAGCATCGCGGCGCTCGCCTATATCGGCCTTGTTCCTGGCGCACGTGCGCCGCTAATGGCAACGCTCAGCGGCAGCGCCGGCCAGCCGAACTTTGTCGCCTCGGTGACGGCAACCGGAAACACCCTGGTGATCGTGCCGGCGGCGTTGCTCACCAATGATCCGCGCGCCTTCGAGCTGTGGCTCATTCCGAGCGGCGAGACGCGGCCACGCTCGCTCGGACTCGTTCAGCCTGGTCAACCGATCAGACTCGAGATCCCTTCCGACCTCGCCGGCCGGGTCACGCCGGATGCCACGCTCGCCGTCTCGCTCGAACCGCCCGGCGGCTCGCCGACCGGCCTGCCCACCGGCCCGGTGATCGCCGCCGGCAAGCTGACGAATCTGTAGGTGGGCAAAGCCCAAGCTCATTCATTCGCTTAGTGGCGGCCTATCCAGATTGAGCGCAGCGAACTCCGGGTTAGGCCGTCGCGGATGTCGTTGCGCTCCATCCGGGCTACGGTCTGATCGAGATCGCGGGACAAGCCCGGCGATGACGAGTCGGCTGCCACGGTTTTTTGCCCTGATACTTCTCCTCTCCTCTCCCGCACACGGAGGAGAGTTAAAGAGGGGCCGAAGAATTCGAAAATCGTCTGCATCTGTTGACAGCATCATTCGTATCTCCATTGCAAGCCGCTGGTGCGGCGCGAATTGCAAACCCTAGATGGAGAACGACATGAAGCTTTCACGCACTGCAATGTTGGTGACTGTTGCCTCGCTCGCATTCGCCGGGGCGGCAGTACCCACTCTCGCGCAAATGCAAATGAGGGAGCAGACCGTCACCGTCGGTGGCTCCCCCATGTACCCTTCCAAGAACATCATCCAAAATGCGGTCAACTCCAAGGACCACACGACGCTCGTTGCCGCGGTCAAAGCTGCAGGCCTCGTCGAGACGCTGCAACGGCCTGGCCCCTTCACCGTCTTCGCGCCCACCAACGCCGCCTTCGCGAAGCTGCCGCCCGGCACAGTCGATTCGCTGCTCAAGCCTGAGATGAAGGCGAAGCTGACCGGAGTGTTGACCTACCACGTCGTGCCAGGACGCCTTTCCGCCAGGGACTTGATGGAAGCGGCGAAGAGGAACGGCGGCACCGCCGAGTTCAAGACCGTCGAAGGCGAGACGATCTCGGTCGAGAGCAAGGGCAACGCGCTCATGATCCGGGACTCCAAGGGCAATGCTTCCAAAGTGACGATCCAGAACGTGTTTCAGTCGAACGGCGTCATCCACGTAGTCGACGCCGTGCTGCTGCCGAGCTGATCTTCACGAAGCGGGGCTCGCCCGGCTCAACGTCCGGGGTTGACCGGTCGGCGCAGCCAATCTCCTATCCGCGCCGGCCGGCGCTCAGCCCGTCGCGACAACGCATCGGGCTTTCACTCAGCCTGGTCGGCAGCGGAAATTCAAGGGCGGGAGCTTAGACCGCGAATACTGAAGGCCTTCACGGGCCGGCTGAAGCCCTTGAGGACGAGGTCACCTTGCGCCTCCACGTCCGCGAGATTTTCGATCGCCCTGTGGACGTTGGCATCGACCAGGATCTGGCCATTGCTTGCCTCGTCGCACAGTCTTGAAGCGAGATTGGCAACCTTCCCGGTCACCGAGTACTGAAATCTTCCCTCGAATCCGATGCATCCAAGCGTTGCATAGCCGTGAGCAATGCCGATGCCAAAGCCGAGTTCATGCCCGAAATGACGCCATTTCGTCGCGAGACTTGCAACTTCATCGCGCATCTCGATTGCCATTTGTACCGCCCGCTCGACTGGGTTGGGGCAGGGCAGAGGATCGTTGAATAAAACCAAGAGCCCGTCGCCGGTAAAGCGCTCGACTGTGCCCTCGAATTTGTCGATGAGAACCCCCAAGGCGGCGTGATATTCGCGCAGGACCGCCAACACCTCCTCGGGCTCGGCGGCTTCGGCGAATGCCGTGAAGCCGCGAAGGTCACAGAATAGCACGGTGATCTCGCGGCGATGGCTTTCCAGGATGCTTTCGTCGTGCGACGACACGATGAGGTGCGCGACCTGGGAGGGAAGAAAGCGTTTCAGTCGTCCGACGCGCTCGATCTCGGCAACCTGTTCGGCCACCCGCAGTTCGAGACTGCGATTCCATTTTGCAAGGTCGTCCGCCTGCGCCTGCACGCGATCGTGGAGTTCCTTCAAGCGGAGAACCGACCTCACTCTGGCGACCAGCGCCGCATGATCGACCGGCTTCGTAAGATATTCGTCAGCGCCGGCATCAAGGCCAGCCACCACGTCCTTCGTATCGGTTCTGGCCGTCAGAATGATGATCGGCGTGAACGGGCGATTGCCGTCGCTCTTGAGACGGCGACAAACCTCGATGCCGTTGAGCTTCGGCATCGTGACGTCCAGGAGGATCAGGTCGGGAGCGCATTCGCTGACGGCCGCCAAACCTGTTTCGCCATCGGCCGCCTCCGACGTCTCGTCTCCAAGCGGGGGAGGGAAGGGCGGGGGGCACTGCCAACTCTGACACCATAGTCCGTATCAAGCCAATCGGAAATTCCTAACAGACTGATCGATGAAACCGATCATGCGCATGGCGCCATCCACAAATGAGGTGTCATCATTCCGGGGTGGCGGCCCCCCAGAATGAGATAGAATATGATTCGAAATTCAAAATCGACCAACTAAGGCACGTACTCCCGTATCTTTGCAAGGAGTTGACGGGTGCTATACGGCTTGCTGACATACCCATTGCAGCCCGCTGCTCGCGCTTTGCTCTCATCGCCGCTCAGCGCATAGGAGGTGACGACGATGATCGGAATGGCGCGCAACACCGGATCGGCCTTGAGGCGACGCGTGACCTCATAGCCATCAAGCACGGGAATTTGAACGTCCATCAAGATGAGGTCCGGCCGCTCGTTCTGCGCCATTGTGAGCGCCTGCTCGCCGTCTTCGGCCTCCACCAGGTTGTAGCCGCTGTTTGTCAAGAGGTCGCGAAGGATGCGTCGATTATCTTCCTGATCTTCGACCACGAGAATACATCTGTTCATGATTGTTGCGTCTTTTTCGCTTTGGAGGTTGGTAGCGTGAATGAAAAAGTCGAGCCTTCGCCCAGCGCCGACTCCACCCAGATGCATCCCCCGTGCATTTCAATGATTCGCTTGGCGATCGATAATCCCAGTCCAGTCCCTCCTTTGCGTCTGATCGACGAGCTGTCAGCCTGCTGAAACTCATCGAAAATCCTGCCTTGATCGGCTTCGGAGATGCCCGAACCGGTATCGCGGACGGCCACCAACAGCTGCTCGTCAGAGGCCGATGCCCGGATGGACACCTCGCCGGCGTCGGTGAACTTTATGGCGTTGCCGACAAGATTCACCAGAACCTGGGCGATGCGTCGCTCGTCCCCCCATCCCGACGGCAGATCCCGGGATATCTCGCCTCTGAGCGTGATCCGTTTTTCTCCGGCGAGCGGTTCGAGGCCGTCGAGCACGCCTTTCACCACGCGTTTCATCGAGTATTCGGCCATTTCGAGCATCAGTTGACCGGCCTCGATCTTAGCGAGATCGAGCACATCGTTGATGAGCCCAAGAAGGTGGCGGCCGTTCACCTGAACGCGCTCCATGACGCCGCGCATGCGATCCGGAATCTCGCCGTAAATGCGATCAAGCACCAGTTCGGTGTAGCCGAGGATGGCGTTCAACGGTGTGCGCAGCTCGTGGCTCATATTGGCGAGGAACTGCGATTTGTGCCGGCTCTCGATCTCGACCTGGAGGCTTTTCTCCTTCAGCTCGCTGAAAAGCCGGGCGTTCTGAATTGCCTGCACCGACTGCGCCGCAAATGTTTTGATGAGATCGACCGTGGTCTTTGGAAATGCTCCCGGCTCTTTGCGCCGCACGACCAGCAGGCCGGCCGCCAGATCCTGCCAGAGCAACGGCGCGATGAGGACAGCCCGGTAGCCGGAGCCCATGATGAAGTCTTTTATTGAACTTGCGGGCTCATCGCGAAAATCAGGAATCTGGACGGGTTCCTGCCGCGCCAGCGCCAGGCCGACATTCCGTTCGCCGATATCGACTGGGCGCCCGGCAAACGCCGCAACGGTGGCGGGATCCATGCCATAGGTTGCGCGCAGCTCGAATTTCTGCCGCTGCTCGTCGAAAACGTAGATCGATCCGCCTGTGGTGCTGGAGAGCTGCACGGCTTGGGCGACAATGGTGGCCAGCACATTTTCGAGGTTTAGCGTCGAATTAACCACTTGGCTGACCTCACCGAGCGCACGAAGCTCGAGGACCGATTGTTCAAGCTCGCGGGTGCGGACTTCGACCTGGGCTTCCAGATTGGCGTGTGAGTCTTGGAGCTTGCTCGCCATCTCATTGAACTGATCGGCGAGCGATTCGAGTTCGTCGCCGGTTTTGATCGAGATGCGCTGAGAAAGATCGCCGCCGCCGATGCGTGCGGCGCCGGCGCGCAGCGTCTCGACCGGCACCACCATTCTGCGCACCAGGAACATGCCGCCAAGCAACGCCAAACCAAGGGCTGCCAGCAACAGCAGAGCCGTTCGCACAATGGTTGCCCACAGCGGTGCGTAGGCCTCGTCGATCGGGAGCTCGACGAACACCAGCCAACCGAGCGGAGCGATCTCGGCAACGGAGGTCAAAACCTCGCGGCCTTCCAGATTGCGGCCGGCTTGCCCGGATTCGGTCGCGTTTCCCGAGAGTGCGGCGCGCGCCGCTTGCACCTGCGGGAGCCCGGACAGGTCCGTGTTCCTCAGCACCATGCTGATGTCGGGATGGGCGATCAGGCGGCCCCGGGCGTCGACCACATAGGCGTGACCGTGCTCGCCCACCTTGATCATCGAAACGACGTCCCACATGAACGTCAGGTTGACCTCGGCGACGCTGACGCCGTCGTCGCGAGCGCCGGCCATCGCAAGCGTCATGTAGGGCTCTGAATTGTGCCGAAAGTAGACCGGGCCGTAGTAGTTCGTGCGCGACGCGGCGTGGCGAAATTTGGGCTCGCCGGAGACATCAATTGCGCTGCCGACCTCATCCGGCTCCGTTCGCGAGACGCGCAGTTGCACGAGCCCCGACGGGTCGATCTGCTCAAGCTCGGTAATCGCCGACACCTGGCGAAGCAGACGCCAAGCGTCGATCCGCCGCTGTTGAAACGTGCTGGCGTCCCAGGGCACCTGGACGGTCCAACCGAGTTGGGCCTCGATGCCTTTGACGAACTGGCTGATCTTGGCCGCGGCGCCTTCTGCCTGTTCGCGTTGGATGCGGATGAGGGAGGCCTTATGCTCCCGATAGAAGAACCAAATCTCCGATGCCCCATTGGCCAGCAACGCCACCGAGACCAACGCTACGAGCAACGCGACGTATTTTACGAAGAGGCGGCTGCGCACCGGCAAGAACGGCAGGGCTTCAGGCATTCTGATGTATCGCGTTGCCACCAACATCGATGCCATCGCACCATTCGCAAGTGCACGGGTCTTTGAATGCCGCGTAGGATCGGCTAGCCTCATGGTGCGTTTTGCCTGCCTCTATCGAACGACAACACGTCCGGATCGAACGACGACACTGTCTGGCGCGTCGGATGGCATCCAACTGATTTCCTATCGGCCCTCACGCCGAGGAAACGCGCGGACGGACAACGAGAACACGAAGTCGCGGCTTTTGGCTGCGTTGTGGCACCCCATGCACCCATTTCCATCGACATGCTCCTGTCGGAAGGTTTCCATCGTGGTGTTCGCAAAGGCCGTTGCGTCGTTTGGTATCCCCGGGATGGCTGAACTGCCCGTTCCGGGGAATGTATTGCCGGGACTTCCGTCGAGGTCGGGCCGGTCGCGCTTCAGCGGCCACTGCGTCATGACAAGCTGATAATTCTGCCAGGGCGAATCCGGATACTGTTGTGCGAGCATCGCCCGGTACCTGACGTTCGTTCTTGCCGTTGAAAAATTCCCGATGTCGTGAATTTTCGTGATCCGTTCGACGTTGAAAGGCTCCGGCGCCGGACAGGTCGCTGGATCGAAACATGTGATCGGGTTTGATTTGGGCATTGGAGTGCCGTCGCCGTTATTAAAGGTGAACGGCTGGCCGGCCTGCGGACCCGGAACATTGTCGATGTGCTCGAACGTGCTCCAGATGCCTTGCGGATGGGTCGGTGTTTTGGTGACGATGTGAAGGCCTGCCAGCCCTACGGTTCTCTTTTCGCACTGGCCGGTTGCCATGTTGAACAGCCAGGCATCTCTGGTGTGAAAGCGTTCGGGTCGTTCGATGTCCTGCATATCGATCCAGGCCGACTTGACGCGGATCGTCGCGGCCGGAAGCGGCGTAAAGTTCACCAGATTTGCCCGGAGAAAGAAGCGCCCGCCCGCGATATGCCGAAAAAACGCCTCGTTGAATCCGGAGGTGTACCGAACGAAGGTGCGATTCTGGGCGAGCAGGGGTCCGGAACCACCTGACTGGATGATGTTGTCAAACTTCATGGAGCCGGCCAGGACGATATCGCCGAAGGCCAGGCCCGAAACGTCGCACGGGATCAGTCCGCCATACTCATTCCAGTCTTTCGGGTCCTGTCCGTCCTTTTGAAACAGCTCCCACTCTGACTTGAACGTCTCGAACACCGTCGGGCGGCCTGCCGCGCTGCCCAGCGTAAGTCCTCCGTCGGGCACGCCGCGCTCGCCATCTTTCGCCGGCCATGCCAGCGCGATGAAGCTTCGCCAGGAGAAATCATCGTAGAGGAGGATGGGCAGGCTGCTGACGGGAAACTGCTCAATAAAGCAGACGTCGCTCAACATCCGATATGAGACGGTCGGCTGCGGTCCGCCTTGCGGCATCGTGGCTGAAGCCGGACAGTCGATCCATTCCTGCGCGTTCGCGGCCGAGGCGTAAAGGAAGCCCATCAGGGCCGTTACTAACGCGCAGGTCATCTGCGAACGTCGCATGACGGTCTCCGTACGACTTGGCCCGGCATTGACATTGCGCCGGGCGCGCGTCCTTGTCGGCGTACTGCTGGGTTCTGACATCAACATAAGTCCGTCGCGAGTCCTAAGGCCGTCCAATCTGCCGCAAAATCCTTTCAGTCTGTGTGATTTAGCTCACACAAGCGGACCGGGTGTGGCTGATATTACCTGCATGCAAGGGTGGATTGTGTTGGCGCTACTATCTTACCAATCGTGCACATGCCGCGTTGGGGATCAGCGGGTTCAGAGGCCTGGAGTCGGCCCCGCGCCGACTAAATCGCTGTGCTGAGTTCCAAAGATGTATTCACTGCAACGGAGGGGTTGTTATGAGTGACGACAGGATTAGCGTGGGTCCGAAAAAAACGTTGGCCGAACTGGAGGCGGCGACGGGGCGACTTTCGCCGGAGCCGGGCGTGGCGGGTCAGCCGCCGCAAGAATACGACGAAAAGCTGAAGATCAATCATTGGAAATACCACCGCCACCTCGATCCTTCGTGGGACAACGCGGCGTGGGCTGAACAGCATGATAATACGGCCCCGGATTCTCCCTATAAGGGCGATCCGTATTTCGACCGCACCGGCAAAAAGCAGAATGACAAGCTGAAGGAAGCCATCGTCAAGGCGTTTGTTGAATGCAAGAACATCGACCTCACGGATCCCAATGGACCGGAATGGCTGCTGGCGTGGCGCATGTATCCGAATGAAGATCATCCGCGCTGGTCGAACTCTGGGTTCGAGGGATGCGGATGCAATTGCGGCTGCTATGCCCCGAAGAGTTGGGAGCAGCCCAAGAAATAGGACTCTGAAATTTTTCGCGGCCGTGATCGGAGTAGCATTATTTTGGAAAATGCCACTCCGACGCCCGCTCTTTCTGTAGGATTCTTGTTGTGATAACTCAAAACGCGAAAGGCACGTTGCGTTAAATACGCCCGAGTTTCGTGCTGTTCGCGGCTTGAGGAGGTGCGAATGGGGGGGCAATTGCCCGCGGTCGGCATCGGTTTTCGTGCGGCCATCGCCGATTGGACGCGCGCAAACCTCGATCGTTTCGACGCGCTCGAAATCACCGTCGATCACTGCCTTGCGGGCAGCCGATCGCTGCGCGCGGCAATATTCGATCTGGTGGGCCGCATTCCGCTCACGGCGCACGGGGTCGGGCTGTCGCTCGGCACCGATGCGCCGCTCGACCTTGCGTATCTTGATGAGGTCGCCGAGGTGGTCGAGCGCCTGCGCGCTCCGGCCTACAGCGAACACCTCGCGTTCACGCGGGTTCCGGGCCGCGAGACCGCTGCCCTCATGCCGCTGCCGAAGACGGAGGCGGTCGCCGAGTCGATCATCACCAAGGTGCGGACGGTGCAGTCGCGGGTGCCGTTTCCGTTCTTGCTCGAAAACATCACCTACGTGTTCGAGTGGCCGGACTCGAAAATGTCGGACGCGGAGTTTCTCAACCTGATCTGCCGCGAGACCGGGGCGGGACTCTTGCTCGATGTCGAGAATGTCTATTTGAATGCGACGAACCACGGGTTCGATCCCCGCGCCTTCATCGATGCGCTACGCCCGGGCCTCGTCAGGGAGGTGCACATGGCGGGCGGCGTCACCATCAGCGACGGGTCTCTTGCCAGGCCGCTGCTTGCGGATTCCCACAGCCATCCAGTCCCTGATGCGGCCCTCGATCTCCTCGCATACACGCTTGAGCGGCACACGCCTTCCGTCATCATCCTGGAGCGCGACGACCGGCTCGAGGCTGGCGACGAAATTCTCGATGACATCGCCCGCATTCGCGCGCGCGTCGCCGCTGCCCGATCAAGGAAGATCCATGGCGAAGCCCTTGTTGGAGCTGCAGGTTAGCCTCATCGAGCATCTGACGAGCGGCGCCGCGATTTTCGGCGGGGGAGGGGGCTCGGCTCCGAACCTCGAGGGCATCGATCGCGCGCTGTTGCGGGTCGAGGCGCGGTTCTCATACGCCAAGCGCATGGAAAAGATCACTGCGGTGCTGCCCAAGACTTTCGAGTTGCTGGGAAGCGGGGATACGCACGTCCGCGCATTCGTCGAGCGCTGTCCGCCGACCACCCTCAGCCGCCTCGAGAATGCGTGCCAGTTTCATCGGTTTCTTGTTTCTTGCTGGAAGCACGAGGCGCCCGATCCGCCCTACATCTGCGATGTGGCCGCATTGGAGATCGCTTGCGCCAAGGTCGATGCCGATCCTGAACACGATTCGTCCGATCGCGCGACAGGCGCGGATCGGGCACACCGCGGCCATATTCGTCGCTGTCCGAACGTCATTTTGCTGCCCTGCACCTATGACGTCCGGCCAATCTTTGAACCCGGGTCGGAAAAGGCCGCACCGGCGAAGCGTGACACGCCGCTGGTGGTCGCCATGCCACCCGGGGCGGAAGGTCCACAGGTGTTCCAGGTCGTTCCAGCAATCTTCGATCTGCTTGCCGCGCTCAACGATTGGACCAATCCACAGGGACTGGATGTCGTGCCAGACTTTGCCAAGCTCATCGCGGATCTGGTGGCGCGCGGGCTCGTCGAGGTGCGCCGGTGAGAATCTGCCTCATCGGCAAATTTCCGCCCATCCAGGGCGGGGTGAGCATGCGCACCTATTGGGCCGCGCATGCGCTTGCCGCACGCGGGCACGAGATCCACGTTGTCACCAACGCCAAGGAGGTGCGGCCGCCGTTCCGGATGCATATGAGAGAACAGGACTGGCGGCGTTGCGAGGCGAGCTATGGCGAAGGCTCGGTGACGGTTCACTGGACCGATCCGGTCGATAGATCGCAGGCCTATATCCCAATGGCGAGCCCGTTCGTCTCGAAGCTCGCAGGCATCGCGGTGCGGCTGCATGCGGAGCATCCGTTTGACGTGATCCATTCATTCTATCTGGAGCCTTACGGGGTGGCGGGACATCTCGCGGCGCAAATGACCGGTGTGCCCCATGTCACCCGAACGGCCGGAAGCGACGCCGGCCACCTGTGGCGCCATCCGCAGCTTGAAGCACTCTACGATCATCTCTTGCGCTCCGCTGCCGGCGTGATCACCGGCCAGGCTGTTGCCGCCCGCGCCATTCAGCGCGGCGTAGATGCCGATCGCATTGCGTTTGCGGGCGGCGTCATAGTGCCGGAGAGTGTTTTTACGCCCATCGGGCTGTCCCTCGATCTTGCGGCACTTCGCGCCGAAGTCGCCTCCGATCCTGATCTCAGCGAGTTGCTGTGGGGCGAATTTGCCGGCGACCGGCCCTATCTTGGAGTCTACGGCAAGCTCGGCGAATCCAAGGGGTCCTTTGCGCTTCTTGCAACCCTGCAGCGGTTGAAGAATGCCGGACTGGATGTCGGGCTTGTCGCCCTTGCGCATGGTCCACCCGCCGTGGAGGAGCGCTTCCGCGCGCAAGCGCGGGATTACGGGCTTGCCGATCGCATCCTCCAGCTTCCCTTCCTGCCGCATTGGCGGGTGCCGGAGTTCATCCGCGGCTGCCTCGCCATATGCTGCCTGGAACAGGATTTCCCGATCGGATTCCGCACGCCCATCATCCTGCGCGAGGTGCTGCTGTGCGGAACGTGTCTGGTCGCCGCAACTGAGGTGATCCGGAAGCTTCCGGGCTATAGCAAGCTGCCGCACAGTTTTGGCTGTGTCGCGATCGAAGACGTGAACGACGTCGACACCTTAAGCGAGCGCCTCGCGGCTATCGTAGCTGATCCCGCGCCGGCCCTCCACGTCGGCGCGCGCGGGCGTGAATTTGCGTGCGCGCTGCAGCGCGCTGAATCATTTCCGCAAGGGCTTGAGCGCGCGCTCAAAGCCGCAGCGGCAGGCCGCCCTATGAGGTCAGGCATGCCGCGGCCTTCAGACGCTGTCGCAGGACAAGAAGAAGCCGGGAGCCGCTTTCGGCTTTGTCAACTCGCGGCGGGCGTGATCGAACGCACGGACCGGGACGCCGGGACCGCCCGGAAGCCGGTTGCACGAGCGGAAATCCCTGACCTGCCATGGGCGCGTGAGCTGTTGGCTGCCATCAAGGAGCGAATAGCCGACGGCCACCAGCACTTCGTTGGGCTGGTCCAGGCCGTTGAGGCGGAGCTTGCGGTCGCGGCGGCGGAGTGCGACGCGGATGCGACAAGCACTGGGGAGTCAGGCGATCCGCTGTTTCGACTGCGCATCGGGCGATGGGGAATGACGACGGACGATCTCGCCGATTTGATTTGTGTTCGCGACCCGCGCCTGCGGGCGCTGGCATTCGACTTCGATGTCACGGCGCTCATGGCGGTTCGCGCCGCCGATGATCTGGCTACGCCTCCAGCATCCCGTCGAAGCTACATCGTGGCTTTCGGGCGCTCCGCCGGCCGGGATGGCGGGCGGCGTGATCCGCTGGTTATCGACGCCGCTGCGGCGCGAATTCTGGACCTGAGCGACGGAACACGCAGCGCTTCGGAGATCGTCACGGAATTGAACCGGGAAGGCCAGCCGTTGGGAGGCGACGTCGCGCTCAAGCGGATCGAAAGCATGTTCGCGCACGGCTTGATCTTATTGCGGGACAAGCGGCTCAATGTGGTTCGCGACGACCGTCCGGCCGTTGTTGAATTAGGCTTCGCGGCGAAATAAACGCTTGGATTGCGGCACGCGGTGCACAGGCCCCAAGCAAGCGGGGGAGTATAGGCGGCGGCCATTGGAATGGCAGCCCGGAGCTTCGGGCGCCGTCCTGGCACCGGGTCTAGGTCGGCCATTTCAGCGTAGGTCGCGCCCGTGCTAACCTGCCCCGGAATAAATGCGGGCGAAGTACGCTTCGTCTCCGGTGCAATTTATTTCCTGAAGGTGCGTAAGCAGGTGCCCAGTGGCGGGTTTCGATCGTGGTACATTTCAGATTCCAACGGCCGCTGGACACCTCGGCGCCTCGTCCGAGACAACGTTCTCCGGCCATTACAATTGTAATTCAATATGTTAAGTATGAATTCTAAGTTTTTTGCGAGTCCGATGTTTAATTGTGGGGAGGGGGAAAGCGGGGAGGTATCATGAAACGACGCGATTTTATAACCTTGGTCGGGGGCGGCTTGGCGTGGCCGTTCAACGCCCTTGCGCAAGGGCCGGACACGCCGGTGATCGGATTTCTCAACAGCGCCTCGCGAAAACCGTTTGCAGCGCTCGTTGCTGCCTTTCACAAAGGTTTGAACGAGCAGCGTTTCTGGGACGGTCGGAACGTCAAGGTCGAGGAAAGCTGGGCGGAAGGCGATGAAAATCGACTCATGCCGCTGCTGAAGGACCTCATTCAACGAAGGGTGAAACTGATCGCCGCAACCGGGGGGGTCCGGTCCGCTCAGACCGCGAGAGACGCAACCTCGGACATCCCGGTGCTCTTCATTTCCGGCGTCAATCCGGTCGAGCTTGGTCTGGTATCAAGCTTCAATCACCCTGGCCGCAATCTCACCGGCGTCAATCTCGACACCACGCACTTGATCTCAAAACGTCTCGAAATGCTGTATGAGTTCGTGCCTGCCGACACCAAAGTCGCCGTGCTGGCGAGCCCCGGACGATTCTCCCCAGAAGCTGAGGCACAATTCTATAAAGAAAAAAGAATGGTCGCCATCCCAGTCAAACCCAACGGGGAGCTGGAGGACGCCTTCAAGGCAGCCGTCGAACAGGACGCCCGCGCATTGCTCGTCGCTGCCGATCCGTTCTATTTCAACAGGCGTGAACGTATCGCTGCGCTTGCGGCGCAATATAAGATTCCGGCGCTTTATCCGGGACGGGAATATGCAGTGGCCGGCGGTCTTTTGAGCTATGGCCCAAGCATCTCGGACGCCTATCGACAGATCGGTGTTTATGCTGGCCGCATCCTCAATGGGGCGAGGCCGGAGGAGCTCCCGGTCGTGTCGCCGCAGAAATGGGAATTGGTGATCAATCGCAAGACCGCGAAGGCGCTCCCCCTGGCGATCCCGCCCTGGCTAATCGCCCGCGCCGACGAAACCATCGATTGAGGTATTGATCCGTCCCGGCATCCCGGCCGTGAGAGACCGGCATGGTCGCCGCAATATCCAACCGATCTCCGCCTCGCGGGGCGACTGAGATTGGGCAACATGGCGAACCGATTTCATTTCGCTTGAATCTGCCTCTATGTTCGCTCCACCGGCGAGGGGTTGGGCGCCTTCCCACTATTTTTGCCGTCAACGACAGTCTTGCGTTCCGAATAGCGGAAAGGGTGGGACGAAATACCAGAAAAGGTGGGACGAAAATAGTTGGATCATTTTGATGATCTACCGTTGATTGCTGCGCTTTGTTGTTTTCATTTCCACTGAAAAAGCTTTCCGCTTGCTTGAATCCGACTACACTGCGGCCGGCAACAAATGCCGCGTAAAACGCGAGGGGGAGGAACGCATGGGTGCGCGAAGCCGCATAGTTTTACTAATTGCATCGTCGTCGCTCGCGGTGGCGGCGATGATCGCTCCGGCTCTGGCGCGCGACGATGACAATGACCGCTGCGCCGGCGTGCGTGACCTGACGTTGATCAATGGAAAGATTCATACGCTCGATGCACGTAACTCGATCGTGTCGTCGGTGACGATCCGGAACGGCAAGTTCGCTGCGGTCGGCCGCGAGGCGCGGTCCGACGACAGTCGCTGCATGCGCACGATCGATCTGCGCGGACGCACCGCCGTGCCAGGGCTTGTCGACAACCACAATCATTTTCTGCTGCTCGGCTTGCGCCCGGGCCACGACACGCGGCTTGAGACGGCGGCGTCGATCGCCGACGTGCAGGCGGCAATCCGCGCGCGCACCAAGACCGTGAAGGCGGGTGCGTTCATCACCGCGATGGGCGGTTGGACGCCCGCACAGTTCGCCGAGAACCGCCTGCCGACTCTGGCCGAGCTCGATGCCGCCGCGCCGAACAATCCGGTGCTGGTCTTTAATTCGTTCACCGGGCCGGCGACCACCAATACGCCGGGAAGGACCTTCTTTACCGGCAAAGGCGTCGCCGTCGACGCCATGGGCAATATCGCGGCGAATGCCCCCTCGCTCGCTGCCCTCAACGCGCTGCGCGCCGTTCAGACCTTCGACGACAAGAAGCAGGGCACGCTCGGCGCCATGGCCTATTCGGCGAGCGTCGGCGTGACCACCAATGTCGACATGGGCGGCTTCGTCATTCCGGGCACGCCGAATATTCAGGACTCGGACGTCTTCGACACTCTGGCGAGTTGGGACCCGTTTACGGCTTATGATCCTCTCTTGGCGCTTCATGATGAAGGCAAAGTATCGGTGCGCGTGCGCATCTTCTTCCTCAGCATGGACCACAATCCGGACGTTCCGTTGACCACCCAGCGCGTGCTCAACGCGTTCAGCAATTTCGGCGACGACATGGTCCGCAGTTCGGGGATCGGGGAGTTCGCCACGAGCTGGCCGCTGTTCGGCAATCCGTTCCCGACCAACTACGGCGCCGCGTTGAACATCGTCGCCCAGCGCGGCTGGGCCTTCCAGCAGCACAGCCTGTCGCTGGCGGAAGACCAGTTCATCGCCAGCGCGTTCGAGACGGTGAATAAGACCATCCCGATCGCCGATCTGCGCTGGTCGGACGCCCACGTGCCGTCGATCGACCAGATCACAGTCAATCGGCTGAAGGCCATCGGCGCCGGCATTGCGGTCCATCCGTTCCGCTTTCTGAGCGGCGGCACCAACGGCGGCCCGCCGCTGCGCATGATCATCGACAGCGGCATCCATGTCGGCGCCGGATCGGATTCAGCACAAATCTCCACGCTCGATCCGTGGAACATGATCTACTACATGGTCACCGGCAAGAACGTTGCCGGCAAACTGGTCAATGGCGGCCAGCAGATTACCCGCGAGGAGGCAATCCGACTGTACTCCGTCGAGAACGGCTGGTTCCTCAAGGAGGAAAATAAGCTGGGCTCGATCGAAGAAGGCAAGCTCGGCGATGTCGTGGTATTGAGCGACGACTATTTCAACCCGGTGCGCGTTCCCGATGAATCGATCAAGAAGCTCCACTCAGTCCTGACGGTCGTCGACGGAAAAGTGGTGCATAATCTGCTCGGTGAGTAGTTCCCGCACCGACCTGGGGACGATGTGGGGGCGACCCTTGTGGTCGCCCCCACAGCGGCAAATGTTGGAGGCTACGTCCGCTCCACCGCCACCACCCGTCCCCTGTCTACCGCAAGCGCCAGCCGGCCGCGCTTGAGCGCGATGGCCTGTTCGCCGAACATCTCGCGGCGCCACCCGTGCAGCGCCGGCACGTCGGCGCGATCGTCGAGGGCGATGCGTTCGAGATCCTCGACCGTCGCGATCACTTTGGCCGCAACCCCGTGCTGCTCGGACGCCATGCGCAGCAGCACCTTGAGGAGTTCGACCGTGGCGCTGCCATTGATGCCTTGCCGCGGCTTGTCGAGCCGGGGCAGTTCCGAAGGATCGCGCGCCAGCCCCCGCTTGACGGCCTCGATGATCTCCGCCCCCCATTTGGAGCGCTCGAACCCCCGCGGCAGCGAGCGCAGCGAGGCGAGCCGTTCCGTCGTCGTCGGGGCGTGCATGGCGATGTCGCCGATCGCCTCGTCTTTGAGCACGCGCCCGCGCGGAACGTCGCGCGACTGCGCCTCGCGCTCGCGCCAGGACGCGACTTCCATCAGCACGCTCAGCTCCCTGGGCTTGCGCACCCGCGTCTTGAGACGTTCCCACGCGCTTTCCGGGTCGGCCCGATAGGTGTCGGGCGAAGTGAGGACTTCCATCTCCTCGCCGACCCACTCGCTCCGTCCCCGGCTCTGGAGGTCCGCCGAAAGCGACAGGAAAACCTCGCGCAGATGGGTCACATCGGAAATTGCGTAGCTGACCTGTGCGGCCGATAAGGGCCGGCGCGACCAGTCGGTGAAACGATTCGATTTATCGATGACGTCGCCGGTAATGCGCTGCACCAGTTGATCATAGGAAATGGAGTCGCCGTATCCGAGCACCATGGCGGCCACCTGGGTGTCGAAGATCGGACGCGGAACGAGCTTGGCTTGGTGCCAGACGATCTCGATGTCTTGACGTGCCGCGTGGAATACCTTGAGCACGCTCTCGTTCGCCATCAGCTCAAAAAACGGCGCCAGATCCAAATCCTGGGCAAGCGCATCGATGACGACGGCTTCGTCGGAAGTCGCGATCTGGGCAACGCACAGCAGCGGATAATAGGTGGTCTCGCGCAGGAATTCGGTGTCGACGGTGACAAAGGTGTGGCGTGACATTCGCTCGCACGCCGCCGCGAGATCGGCCGTGGTGGTGATTAAATTCATTGCAAGCTCTTATCGGACTCGGCGGGCCGTGTCGCGGGCGGAAGCGCAGGCTATGTTCATGGTATCTTAGTAGGGTGCCGTTCGAATTTCACCATGGCTGACTGCAATAGAGAATTTTGAATTGTGTGGCAATTTCCTGTTATCTCGGCCGTTTTTCTCATTCAGCGGGGAGGCCACGGCCACGCGCGATAAGTCTGGGATAGGATCGGGGATAACTGCGGGGATGACAAAAAGCGCCGCGGATTGAAGCCCTTGAGCTTAGAGCAAGATTCCGGTCAGGTTGAAACGCTTGGCACCTCTACCGGCGTCGTGGCCAGGCTTGTCCCGGCCACCTCGATTATTTTTGCTCCGTGCCTAAAAGCTCGGGGTCGCCGGAACAAGCCCAGCGACGACCCTCTGCGGTTGGCACCGCAAGCGATTAAGCCCCCCTCACTTTCGCCATGTGAATGAATTCCCATGGTGACGGCATGGCGCTGACCGGCACTTCAATGATGGTCGGGCCGTCGCGGCGGGCAAATCCGCGTCGGAGCGCCGCGCGTAGCCCGGCGGGGTCTTTGGCGCGCTCGGCCGCGGCGCCGAAGCTCTCCGCAAATCGCGCAAAATCCGGATTGGCGAGATCGCAGGCGATCAGGCGGTTGCCATATTGCTCGGCCTGAATTCGGCGCACATTGCCGAAGCCACCGTCATTGAACACGACGGCCACCAGCGGAATCCGGTGGCGGACCGCGGTGGCCAGTTCGTTCGCCGTGAACATGAAGCCGCCGTCGCCCGAGATGGCGAGGACGGGCACATCGGGCCGCGCGTGCTGGGCGCCGAGCGCTGTCGCATAGCCCCAACCGAGATTGTCCTGGTAGCCAGGCGAAAGGAAAGTGCGCGGCCGATAGACCGGGAAGGCGAGGCGGGCTGCGAAGCCAATTTGGGTCACCTCGTCGACGAAAATGCCGTCGTCCGGCAGTTCGGCCCGGATCGCGTCGAGGAAGCCGAGCTGGCGGGCGAGCTTTTCGAGACGCACATTCCACCGCGTGTGGCGCTCCCACATTTCGTCAGCCCGCGACGGCCGTTTGGCATTGTGCGCCGGCAGAACATCGAGGAGCCGCCGCAGGATCGGCGCTGCGTCGCCGACGAGCGACACCGCCGGCCGGTGCGCCCGCGCCGGCTCCTCGGGGTCGGAATCGATCCGGATCACGGCGATGTCGTCGTCAATCCCCCATTGCCGGAACGGGTAGAACATCCGCGTGCCGACGCCGAGCACCGCGTCGGCCTCGCCCCACAGCTCGCGGCCGAGCGGCAGCGTGACGCTGAGCGGATCACGGCTGTCGAGCACGCCGCGGCCGCGCCGATAGCCGAGCACCGGCGCCTGCAACATCGCTGAGAGTGCCGTCACCTCGGCGGATGCGCCCTGCGCACCGCCGCCGCAGACGATCATCGGGCGTTTCGCCGCGCCGAGCCGTTTCGCTGCCGCCGCTACCGCATCCTCGTCGACAGCGGGCTCCGGCGCCGCCACGGGCGCCTGCAGCGCTCCGGCGCCCGGCCGGCCCCACATGTCGATGGCGCATTCCAGCACAGCCGGACCGCGACGCCCAGTGAACATCGCCGCAACGGCTTGCGCCACCAGCCGCGACGCCTCAGCCGGCGCCTTGACGCGGGCGGAAAAATCGACGAGCCGTGCAATGATGCCGGCCTGGTCGCGGATTTCGTGAAGATGCCCCAAACCGCGGCCGATATCGGCCTCCGGGATCTGCCCGATCAGCCCGAGGACCGGCGCGTTCATCGCATAGGCCGTGAGCAACGCCGCGCCGGTGTTGAGGAGGCCGGGGCCGGGCACGACCGCGTAGGCCGAAGGCCGGCCGCTCGCGAGCGCCGCCCCCAGGGCCATGTAGCCGGCGCCCTGCTCATGACGCGGATGGACCACGCCGATGCGATCGGAGGCCCGGAAAAGGGCATCGAACAAATGATCGTTGTGGACGCCCGGCAGAGCGTAGAGCGTCTTGATGCCGTGGGCGATCAGCGAGGCGACAATGGCCTCGGCGGTGGTGGTTTTGTCCATTCGCGGCGCCTTGGTTCTCGGTTTGCGGCAGATGTGCAGATCGGATTGGCGCTGTCGAGGGGAGGGGTGTTTCCATTTCGCCGCGGGTCAGCTAATACCCCCTCACAATTTCTGGCTTGTCATGCCCCGCGAAAGCGGGGCATCCAGTACCCCCAGCCGTTGCCATTACACCGCATGATTTCGGCTGCGAATCCGGTGGTTGCTGGATCGTCCGCTCGTCAAGGACGATGACACTCGTCGTGGTATCTGAGGCAAACTTGATGCACCGTTATCGTACCCACACCTGCGGCGCGCTGCGCGCCAATCACATCGGTGCCACGGTCCGGCTGTCCGGGTGGTGCCACCGCATCCGCGACCATGGCGGGTTGCTGTTCATCGACCTGCGCGACCACTATGGCTTGACCCAGATTGTGGCCGACCCTGACTCGCCTGCCTTCAAGACCGTTGAGAAGTTGCGCGCCGAATGGGTCATCCGGGTCGACGGCCGGGTGCGCGCGCGCCCTGCCGGCACGGACAATCCGGACCTGCCGACCGGCGCCGTAGAGGTGTTTGCGACCGACATCGAGGTGCTGGGGCCGGCCGGCGAACTGCCGATGCCGGTGTTCGGCGACCAGGAATATCCGGAAGAGATTCGCCTCAAGTATCGCTTCCTCGACCTGCGGCGCGAGCGCCTGCATCGCAACATTATCAAGCGCGGCGCGATCATCGATTCGCTGCGGCGGCGCATGAAGGAGCAGGGCTTCTTCGAGTTCCAGACCCCGATCCTGACCGCGTCGAGCCCGGAAGGCGCACGCGACTTCCTGGTGCCGTCGCGGCTGCATCCGGGCAAATTCTACGCGCTGCCGCAGGCGCCGCAGCAGTTCAAGCAGCTTGTCATGATTTCGGGCTTCGACCGCTATTTCCAGATCGCGCCGTGCTTCCGCGACGAGGATGCGCGGGCGGATCGTTCGCCCGGCGAGTTCCACCAGCTCGATATCGAAATGAGCTTCGTCACCCAGGACGACGTGTTCGCGGCGGTCGAGCCGGTGCTGCGCGGGGTGTTCGAGGAGTTCGCGGACGGCAAGCCGGTGACGCCGAAGTTCCCGCGCATTCCCTATGCGGAGGCGATGCGCAGCTACGGGTCCGACAAGCCGGACCTGCGTAACCCGATCCGCATGCAGGACGTCACACCCCACTTCCGCGGCTCCGGTTTCAAGGTGTTCGCCGGCATGATCGCGTCCGATCCGGCCGTCGAGGTATGGGCAATTCCGGCGCCCAAAGGGGGCAACCGCGCATTTTGCGACCGCATGAATTCGTGGGCGCAGGGCGAAGGTCAGCCGGGACTTGGTTACATCTTCTGGCGCGAGGGCGAGGAGGGCGGCGCGGGGCCGCTCGCAAAAAATGTCGGCGTTGAGCGCACGGAAGGGATCCGCAATCAGCTCGGCGTCAACGTCGGCGATTCCGTGTTCTTCGTTGCCGGCCGGCCCAAGGACACCATCACATTCGCCGGCCTGGCGCGTGCCAAGATCGGTGCGGACCTCGGCCTGATCGACCGCAATCAATTCGCGTTCTGCTGGATCGTCGATTTCCCGATGTACGAATGGAACGAGGAGGAGAAGAAGATCGACTTCTCCCACAATCCGTTCTCGATGCCGAACATGGCGTCGGAGGAATTCCTCGCCCTCGATCCCGCTGACAACGAGAAAATCCTCGGCCTCAAGGCCTTCCAATACGACATCGTTTGCAACGGCGTCGAGCTGTCGTCGGGCGCGATCCGCAATCATCGTCCGGACGTGATGAAGAAGGCGTTTGCGATCGCCGGCTACGACGAAAGCGTGCTGGAGCAGAAGTTCGGCGGCATGCTGCGCGCCCTCTCGCTCGGCGCCCCGCCCCACGGCGGCATTGCCCCCGGCGTCGACCGCATCGTCATGCTGCTGTGCGGCGAGGAGAATTTGCGCGAAGTGGTGCTGTTCCCGATGAACCAGCGTGCCGAGGACCTCCTGATGGGCGCGCCGTCCGAGGTCACTCCGAAACAGCTGCGGGAGCTGCACATCAGGTTGAATCTGCCGCCATAAGCGACGCAAGCGGTGGCGGCGGAAGCGGCTAACGCTTGGAAAATCCGACGACGCCGCCCCGGGTCGTCTCTGCAATCTTGTGTGTCCGGCTGCATTACTTAGCCATCAAAAACTTATGCTGAATAAATTCTGCCGAAAAATAATCTTTATGAGTATATATTTATTAAAATAGTGAGATGGTCGCGAAACCGCGATGCGGGCTTGAGCCTGTCGTCGGTGGCGACCCAGGGCGTAAGAAAAGCCCCGCACGTCGGTGCGGGGCACAAAGGCTTGTCAGTGATGACGGCGTGTTAGTGATGACGGCTCTTGTGGCGCGTCGGGGCAACAGCGACGCTCGCAGGCTGCGGGCATGCGCCCCAAGTGCCAAAGGCGAGATCGCGCCCTTGCGAGTGAGAAGATGTGAAGCACTGACTTCCCACCTGTTTCGGCCCATAATTCTCTACGGCATTGGCCGGAGCCGATGCCAGTAGCGCCGCAAACGCCGTCATTGCCGCAGCCGAAATGATGACTTTTCGCATGATTTGTCTCCCTCGAGTTTGTCAGTTGTACATGCTCCAGGTTGTTTTTATGCCACCTTGGTTGCATGACATTGTATAATTTTACGCTCACTAAAGTATCGAAAATTTATGCCTTCGCAACAAGAAATTTATGAACGTTAATTTATGTTTATGAACGCTAATGGGGCGCCCCTTGCGCACCTAAAAGGCGCCGGCTACGGCTCTCCGTTGAGCCCTAGACACTCTGCGGCTGCGCTGCGCTTGAGCCAGAATCGCCCGCGCCCGGCGCTTGTCAGCATTCTCAGCGCGCTGCCGTAGTTGTGCGGGTCGGCCTGCACGGCCGCGCGCAGGCAGGCGATGCCGTCATCCAGCTGGCCGAGCTCGATCAGGCAATAGCCGAGATTCATGCGGGCGCGGTGATGCGCGGGGTCGTGCGCCAGCACGCGCCGGAAGCGCTCGGCCGCGCGGGCGAAGTCGCCTTCGTACTGCAGCGCCACTCCGAAGCCGACCAGGGCGTCCGTGTGTCCCGGCACAATCGAGAGCGCACGCGCGAACGCGATCTTGGCGTGCCTTGAGTCGGCGCGGTCGAGGCAAACGCCGCCGAGCGCCAGCGACAGTTCCGGCACCGTAGGCGCTGCTTCGACGCCGCGTTTGAGTACGGATGCCGCTTCGACGTAGCGGCGCTTCGCGCGCAGCAGATTTCCCAGCTCCTGAAATGCGCGCGCGCATACGGGCACCCGCTCGATCGCGCGGTAGAACCACGCCACCGCTTCATCCGTGCGCCCGATCTCGCGCAAGGCTATCGCCAGGCGGGTTTCGAGTTCTGAATTGACGCTGTGGCGGGCCGCTTCCTCGAGCGGCGCGATCGCCTCGCGCGGGCGCCTTTGCGCCATCAGCAACGCGCCTAAAAGCTGCAACGCCTCCAGGTGCTGCGGCTTTTGCGCAAGAACGACACGGGCGATGCGTTCGGCTTCGCTGATGTTTCCGCTTTCCGCGGCCGCCACCGCCCGCGCCAGCGCTTCGGCCTCGGCCGCCATCGCGGCGCGGGCGCCTTTGGAAATCCCGGCTTGCTTCTTCATCGCCAACTCAAGTCGCAGTCGTTATCTTGCGTTTGATGTGGAAAAGCTAAATGTGTCAAGTTTGCCGACGATACCCAACGGACCTCATCTTGAGGAGGCCGGTGTTAGGTCCCCGCCGCAACATGTCTCGTCAGTCTGATCGACAGCTACCGGAAACACGATGGCTTGCGCCCTGTTCACCCTCGCCGAGATTGAATCCGCACTGCCGATCGTGCGATCCGCGGTGCCGCCGACGCCACAGTACGCGTGGCCGCGCCTCGCGGCCCGCATCGGCGCGGATGTGTTCGTCAAGCATGAGAATCACACGCCGATCGGCGCGTTCAAGGTGCGCGGCGGCATGGTCTATATGGATCGGCTGAGAAGCGAGCGGCCGCAGGTCGTGGGGATCGCGTCGGCCACGCGCGGCAATCATGGTCAGTCGCTTGCGTTTGCGGCGCGGCGCGCCGGAATTGCCGCGACGATTGTGGTGCCGCGCGGCAACTCGGCCGAGAAGAATGCGGCCATGCGTGCGTTCGGGGCCGAGCTCATCGAACACGGCCGCGACTTCGACGAAGCGAAGGAATACGCCGCCGCGATCGCGCGCCAGCGCGGCTTGGTGCTCACGCCCGCGTTCCACCGCGATCTCGTCATCGGGGTTGCGAGCTATGCGTACGAGTTTTTTGCCGCGGTCAGCGACCTCGACACCGTCTATGTCCCGATCGGCCTCGGCTCCGGCATTTGCGGGGTGATCGGAATGCGCGACGCGCTCGGGCTTGCGACCAGAATTGTCGGCGTTGTCGCGCAGAATGCCAACGCCTATGCGCGCTCCTTCGCGGCCGGCCGGCTCATCGCAACCGACACGGCCAACACATTCGCGGATGGCTTGGCGGTGCGGGTGCCGGATGCGACGGCGCTCGCCGTCATTCGCGCCGGGGCCGATCGTATCGTCGAAGTCTCCGAAGGGGAGCTGGTCGAGGCGATCGGCATTTATTTCAGCGATACCCACACGCTCGCGGAGGGCGCCGGCGCGGCGCCGCTCGCGGCGCTCATCAAGGAACGCGCCCGCATGCAGGGACGCCGCGTCGGCCTCATCATGTCCGGACAGAACATCGATCGCGCCGTCATGCGCGAGGTGCTGGCGGGACGTGTGCCGGGTCAGCCGGACGGAGTGACGCCGCACCTCTCGGTCTGATATGGGACCGCGATGAAACCGCCCGGCCCCGCCAATCCAATCCAAGAACTGATGGCGCTCCATGCCATGGGCCGCTTTGCCGAAATGGAGGCGCGGGCGCGCGCCTAGGTATCGCGCTGTGCGCCCAACGGCGCTTCGAGGAAGCGCTTGGCTCGCTGCGCAAAGCCGTTGTCCGGCAGCCGCAGGATGCCCAGTTCCACGAGAACCTGGCGCTATGCCAACGCCAACTGAAGCAGTATGAGGCGGCGGCGGAGAGCTTGCGCAAATCGCTGCAGCTTCGCCCCGTTTCGGTCGAGACGGTGGCGGCGCTCGGCAGCGTGCTGCGCTCGCTGCGGCGCACCGAGGAGGCCGAGGTCATATTGCGGCAGGCCCTCGCATTGGCGCCGCGACATATGCAGGCGCTGTGCGTCCTTGGCAATGTGCTTTGTGATCTCGGAAACCACGCCGAAGCGGAGACCTGTTATCGGAGCGCAATTGCGCTTGACCCGGCAAATCCCATCGCGCTTGCGAATTTCGGCAATGTGCTGATGAGCACGGGGCGTCGTGCCGAGGCGTGCGCGGCCGCCGACGGCGCCCTGAAGGCGATCGGGGCGATCAATCCTGGCGCCGCCTCCGAGGCTTGCGATCTTGCCATGATCGCTGCGAGCGTGCTCGCGAGGGCGGAACAATACGCCGCGGCCGCGCAAGTCTACCTGCAGGTCTCAAGGGCGCGAAAATCGCTGGCAGACGCCCTGTCGGCCTATTCGACGATGCGTCAGGTCTGCGCCTGGGCAATCACGGTGGACACGGACGCGCAATGCCGCGGTCGGCATTTTTCGCAAGGCGAGCTTGACGCCATCTCACCATTCACCAGCACCATGATGGCAACGATGACGGCGTCGCAGCAACTGGCCGTGGCGCGCAATTATTCGCAACGTTTTGGCCCGCCCCCTCCCGACCTGGGACCGCGGGCGTCCCGCCCGCCTTTTGATGGTTTCCCTCCCCCGCTTGCGGGGGAGGGAAACAAAGCGGGCGGGACGCCCGCGGTCCCAGGTCGGGAGGCGGCGCGGCCGGGTTCGGCGCGGGATTGCATCCGTGTTGGGTATGTTTCCGGCGATCTGCGCGAGCACGCGTTTTCTCGGCTCACGTTGCCGGTGTTCGAGAATCACGATCGGGCTCGCTTCGAAGTGTTCGGCTACGGTTACGCGGCCCCCACGCAGGACGATCTTCGCTCCCGCGTCGAGGGCGCCTTCGACCGACTGGTGTCGTTGCACGGTTTGTCCGATGCGGCGGCCGCGCAACGCATCGCCGCCGATTCGTGCGCTCTCGTCGTCGATGGCACCGGATGGACGCAGGGCACGCGAAGCCAGATCCTGCGGTTCCGGCCGGCGCCGGTGCAAGTCCAGTGGCTGGGTTATCCGGGAACGCTGGGCGCCCCCTGGTGCGACTACATCGTGGCGGACAAGGTGCTGATCAAGCCCGGCGAGGAGCAATTTTACGCCGAGAAGATCATCAGGATGCCGTTCACCTACCAGCCTAACGGCGCGAGGGACGCAAGGTGCGATCGAGGCACCCGCGCGGAGCATGGGCTGCCCGGCGGCGCCCTCGT
>WNFC01003950.1_pt1 | contig 25691 bp, 17 predicted proteins | sample 5400541 | NCBI WGS metagenome assembly WNFC01 (sample SAMN13153342, study PRJNA577476) | soil metagenome | isolation source: 120 cm saprolite under Douglas fir tree site 2 hole 2 replicate 1 | place: USA:California | collected 2015-04-18 | reverse complement strand
ATGCCTGTTGTCATTCCGAATGGCGAACTGATTGCGAATGACGCCTTGGTTCAGGCTGGCCCGTCCCCCGGCGAACTCAGGGAGACCAAACCTGGAATCATCCACAAATACTGGCGCGCCGGTGCGGAGTATTGGCGGGGTCGTGTACTGTCAGTGGCAGGTCTGGCTATCGCTGTTGGGATCGTCGTGTTCGTACAACATCTGTCTTTTAGACCGCCGCGAACTCCAAAAGAGGAGCCGGCCCTGCCACTGCCGAACATTCCCTCGGTTGCGGTGCTGCCGTTCACCAACCTGACTGGCGACCCGCAACAGGATTACTTCAGCGACGGCATCACCGATGACCTCATCACCGACCTCTCTAGACTCCAGCATCTGTTTGTCATCGCGCGAACCTCCACTTTCGCCTACAAGGGCAAGGCCGTAAATGTACAGCAGGTGAGCCGGGAGCTAGGCGTGCGTTTCGTTGTGGAGGGCAGTGTACGCAAGGAAGCCAACCGGGTCCGAATCAATGCTCAACTGGTCGATGCGACCACGGGAGCTGAATTGTGGGCACAGCGCTACGAACGGCCGATGACCGACGTCTTTACGCTCCAGGATGAGATCGTGCGGAGGATCGTAACCACGCTCAATCTCCAGTTGACCTTGTTGGAGCAAGGGACGCTGGTTCGCAGAAAAACAGAAAATCTGGAGGCCTATGACGACATCCTGCGCGCAGCGGAACTCTCGTGGACCATGACCAAAGCCGGGAATGCGAAGGCGCGGCTAATGTTCCAACGGGCGCTTGAGTTGGATCCCGGATATGGGGATGCGTATGAGGGCTTGGGGGAGACCTATTGGCTAGATTGGTTCTATGGATACAGCCAGGACACCGATGCTCCGAGGCGAGCCGCCGAATTGGCGCAACGGGCCGTTGCCCTGGATGATTCAAACTCGGCCGCTTATGCCCTACTAGGGCAAGTCGATCTGGTCTATTGGCAGTACGATCAGGCCATCGCCGACGGCGAGCGGTCGATTGCCCTCGAGCCCAACTCTGCGCATCGATACTGGTACCTCGCCAATACTCTGATCTTTTCCGGGAAGCCTGCCGAAGCGATCGATTTGGCCAAGAAGGCGATGCGCCTCGACCCTCGTCATCAGGACATGTACTTGGTCGAGTTCGGTTTCGCTTACAGTGTTATGGGCCGCTATAGAGAAGCGATTTCGGTTCTTAAGCAGAGCCTCGCAGCCTATCCCAATAATATTGGCGGCCGGCTCATATTGGTTTTTGTCTATACGGAGGTTGGCCGGAACGCTGATGCGCGGGCCGAAGCGGCGGAAGTCCTGCGGCTTAGTCCCAAGTTTTCCAGCACGCAGAGAGGGGGACCCCGCATCAAAGATAAAGCGTTGCGAGATCGCTATATCGCCTCCTGGCACAAGGCCGGGTTATAGAGAAAGTTGCAAGGCGAGGGTAGGCAACCACCCGCGTGGCGCTCGCCGAGAACAGCGGCAATCTTGCGCAACTTGGCGTCTCCAAGGTCGGGGGTGTCGAAGCCTTCGGTGAACCAGGGTAGATCGCGGCGAGCATGGCACGAGCCTCATAGGGCCATCGCGGTAGCATGCATCATGGCGCGCAACACGCCGATTCGCGCCTCAGGAATCCTTGGCGATGGGAAGTCGGCGGATTCGGACGGCCGCCTCCTCTATGATGACGATTGCACCAGCCTTCAATGCATCTTCGATTTCATCCCAAGCCTCGACGAGGCACTGCTGCATCAGCTCTGCATGCACACGACGAAGCCGAAAAATGATGACAGAAGGTGCGGAGTCGCCGGAGAACGCCAGTAGTTGGCCGTAGTCCAGATCGTGGGTAAGAACGCATTCGCCTTGATCTTTTGCCTCGGCGAGGATGTTGGCATCGCTGGCTCGCATCATTCCGAGATTCGCCACATGACGCCACTCATGACCACGAGCCGCGAGCTTTCGGCCGAGTTCGCGCGGTAAGTTCATGTTGAGCAGGAATTTCACCGACGATCGAGCGGAACGACCTTCTCCTCCATCAGGGTCGCGGCGAAGCCCAATGCCTGATAAATGTCTTCACGTTCGAGCTCAGGCCATTGCGTGACGAGTTCGTCAATGCTCATACCACCGCTGAGGTAAGCGAGAATCGAAGCGACCGGCATTCTAAGTCCCCGTACGCATGGTTTGCCAAAGCACTTTTCGGGGTCCATTGAGATGCGATCAAACAGATGGTGCCGAATTTCCATCGCCTTCTTCTCCGTGTCCTTCATGCGCGGCGTTTCGCAGTGTGCAGGCGCCCCAGATTTAGCACGCGGCGATCAATAGGGCCATTTCCAATCGCGGATTTCGGGCTGGTCGATGCCGTTGGTGAACGCATACTCCTGGTGGTCCAGAATCTGGTTCTTCAGCCATTCCTTGACGTGCGCACCCGCAGTTTGCAGCCTCGCTACCCGATCGATGACATCAATCGCCAAATTGAAACGATCAGTCTGATTGTCGATCGCCAGCCCCAATGGCGTGTTGATGCTGCCGCGCTCCTTGTAACCCCGTACGTGCAGATTGTCGTGGTTCGTTCGCCGATAGGTCAGCTTATGCAGCAGCCAGGGGTAGCCGTGAAAATTGAAGATGACCGGCTTGCTGGTCGTGAAGATGCTGTCGAAGTCGCGATCCCGCAGCCCGTGAGGATGCTCGCTGTGTGGAAGAAGGGTGAACAGATCGACTACGTTGACGAAGCGAACTTTCAGGTCGGGAAATTTCTCGCGCAGCAGCGCGGTAGCAGCCAACGACTCAATCGTGGCGACATCGCCTGCACTCACCATTACCACATCGGGCTCACTGCCTTGATCGGTCGATGCCCACTCCCAGATACCGATGCCCTTGGTGCAATGCCTGACGGCATCTTCGATCCCAAGGAACTGCAGATGGGGCTGCTTGTCGGCCACTATGACGTTGACGTAATTGGTGCTGCGCAGGCAATGATCGGCCACGCTCAGGAGACAATTGGCATCCGGCGGCAAATAAATCCGGGTAACCGCCGGACTCTTGTTGGTGACCACGTCGATGAAGCCGGGGTCCTGATGGGTGAAGCCGTTATGGTCCTGCCGCCATACCGTGGAACTTATCAGGATGTTAAGCGACGAGATCGGCGCACGCCAGGTGACCTCGGCCGTACTCTTCTCCAGCCATTTGGCGTGCTGATTCACCATCGAGTCGATTATGTGCGCGAAGGCCTCGTAGGTGTTGAACAGCGCGTGCCGCCCGGTCAGCAAATAGCCCTCCATCCAGCCTTCGAGCGTGTGCTCGCTCAGCATCTCCATTACGCGGCCGTCGGGCGCGAGCTCGCTGCCGTCGGCATCCTCGGGCAGGGTTTGCTCCAGCCAGGTTTTTTTCGATGCCTCATAAATCAGGGTCAAATGATTCGAGGCGGTTTCGTCGGGACCAAAAACGCGGAAATTGTCGAGGTTGTCGCGCATGATGTCGCGCAGGAAGCCGCCCAGAATAAAAGTATTCTGCTCTTCCGTCGCCCCCGGCCGGTCCACCGCGACCGCGTAGTCACGGAAATTGGGCAGCCGCAACGGGCGGCGCAACAAGCCGCCGTTCGCGTGCGGATTCGCACTAATCCTGCGGTTGCCGCGCGGCGCGAGTTCACGCAACTCAGGAAGCAGGCGGCCGCTTCGATCGAACAGTTCGTGCGGCCGATAGCTTTCCATCCACTCCTGCAGCAGCTTGAGGTGAGCGAGATTGCCCGGAACATCCGCAATCGGCACCTGATGGGCGCGCCAGGACCCTTCGATATAATGGCCGTCGATTTTTTTCGGCGCCGTCCATCCCTTAGGGCTGCGCAGAATAATCATCGGCCATCGCGGCAGTTGCGTGTTACCACTCCGGCGCCGCTCGCTTTGGATTTTGCGGATTTGGTTGATGCAATCTTCCAGCGTCGCCGCCATCAACTGATGCATTTCAGCGGGATGATCACCTTCAACGACCGCCGGAGCATAGCCATAGCCGCGAAACAAACTGTCGAGTTCGTCGGGCGGGATGCGGGCCAGGATCGTGGGATTGGCGATCTTGTAGCCATTGAGATGAAGGATCGGCAGGACCGCGCCGTCCCGAATTGGATTGAGGAACTTATTCGAATGCCATGACGTCGCCAGCGGCCCGGTCTCCGCTTCACCATCCCCGACGACCGCCGCCACCAGCAGGTCGGGATTGTCAAACGCCGCGCCGAACGCATGCGAGAGGCTGTAACCGAGCTCGCCGCCTTCATGAATCGAACCCGGCGTTTCGGGCGTGCAATGGCTGCCGATGCCGCCGGGAAACGAGAAGGATCTGAAGAACTTTTGCAGGCCCGCCTCATCCTGGCTGCGGTCGGGATAGACCTCGGAATAGACTCCTTCCAGGTAACTGTTGGAGAGCGTGGCCGGAGCGCCGTGGCCGGGTCCGGAAATGTATAGTACGTCGAGGTCGTATTTCTTGATGAGCCGGTTCAGATGCACCCAGATAAACGTCTGGCCGGGATCGGAGCCCCAATGGCCCAGCAGGCGGTTTTTGATATCGTCAGGCTCGAGCGGCCGCCGCAGCAGCGGGTTCTGTTTCAGGTAAATCATGCCAACGCAAAGGTAATTGCAGGCGCGCCAGTAAGCATCGATTTTGTTCAGTTCGTCGGGGTTAAGCGGTGAGTTCGGCATAACCTTCAGGCTAAAGCCTGCGCCACGCTGGTCAAGCGGCTGAAGGCTCGGCGTGTATAAAATATTCGCAATGGCGGCGCGTAACGCGGCTGATGATTACCGGGATATTGCTTGACGATGTAGCGCGGATGAACGCTGCGACAAGACTTGTCGCTGTCGCCCATTGCTACGGGCTGCCGCCGGGATTGAAGAAGCCTTCCGAAGGATTGTTGAGACGGTTCCAACCCCGGGTCACGGCGGAATCCGCGTCGGCTTCCAATGTTGCAAGCAGCGCAACCAACTGCACAGGCATCTTGGCGTCAGGCAGCCACATCGAAGGAATCGACTAGCTCCGCCGCTAATCTCAGAACCTCGGCGATCGCTTCCGATGGGAAGGGTCCATTCGTCTCAGCAATTTCCTCGGCGGTCATGCCCTCTGCCAGGCAGGCCAGCACGAAGGAAACTGATAATCGCGTATTGCGGACTGTGAGCTTGCCGCCCAACAGATCGGGGTCGTGGACAATCCACTTGTAATTTCGGTAGCCTGCAGGGCTCCACTCTTTCATCAAATTGCACCTGGTAAAGCGTTTACACCAGCGAGCTCAAGAATCGTCGCCTTGATGACTTGTCACTCCAGCCGCCGCAGCAGCAACAATGAACGTCGCTCTACGCGCACCGCCTCACCGGCGCGATAGGTTTTGCCGCCGCGCCAGGAAGGTGTCTGGTAAGTGTCGAGCACGGGCGTCCACCGCTGACCCCACTCAGCGGCAGGGAGGATGAAGCCGAGCGGATTGTGGTGCGCGTTGAACACAAGGTAAAAACTTGCGTCCGTGATAGGTTCACCCATCGCGTCCGGGCTGGTAAAGCTGGTTCCGTTCAGGTAGACCCCGAGCGATTTGGCGAAGCCCATCTTCCAGTCTTCCTCCGACATCTCGCCGCCGTCGGGCTTGAACCAGCCGATATCCCGAATGCCGCTCCCATGAAGCTGGCGGTCCTGAAACCACCTGCGGCGCCGGAAAACGGGGTGGCGCTTGCGAAACAGCACGAGTCGGCGGCCGAACTCGAGCAATTGCTGGTCGGCATTTTCCCAGTTCAGCCACGAAATTTCATTGTCCTGACAATAGGCGTTATTGTTGCCCGCTTGGGTATGGCCAATCTCGTCGCCCGCGCGTATCATCGGCACACCTTGCGACAATATCAGGGTGGCGAGGAAATTGCGCTTCTGACGTGCGCGTAACGCGATTATCACCGGATCATCGGTCGGCCCTTCATCGCCGCAATTCCACGAGCGATTGTGGTTTTCGCCATCGCGGTTGCGCTCGCCGTTGGCCTCGTTGTGCTTTTCGTTGTACGAAACCAGGTCAGTCAGCGTAAAACCGTCATGCGAGGTGACAAAATTGATGCTCGCGGTCGGTGAACGGCCGCCCGCGCGATACAGGTCGGAGCTGCCGGTCAGCCGGTAGGCGAATTCGGCCAGGGTCTGATCGTTGCCGCGCCAATAGTCGCGCACGGTATCGCGATATTTGCCGTTCCACTCCGACCACAGCGGCGGGAAATTACCTACTTGATAACCGCCTTCACCTAAATCCCACGGTTCGGCGATAAGCTTGACCTGACACAGCACCGGATCCTGGTGAATGATGTCGAAGAAGGCCCCCAGCCGATCGACGTCGTGCAACTCGCGCGCGAGTGCGGCGGCCAGATCGAAACGAAAGCCGTCGACGTGCATTTCCAGTACCCAGTAGCGCAGGCTGTCCATTACCAACTGCAGCGCGCGCGGCGATACCATGTTCAGTGTATTGCCGCATCCAGTATAGTCAACATAGTAACGGCGATCATCAGGCTTCAGCCGGTAATAGTTGGCGTTATCGATGCCGCGCATGCACAATGTCGGTCCCAGATGGTTCCCCTCGGCGGTGTGATTGTAGACTACGTCGAGGATCACCTCGATTCCCGCGCGATGGAATGCCTTGACCATCGTCTTGAACTCACGCACCTGCTCGCCAAGCCGCCCACTGGATGAGTAACGGACATCTGGGGCAAAGTAGGCAATCGAGTTGTAGCCCCAATAGTTCACCAACCCCTGTTCGCTCAGATGACGATCGACGACGGCTTGATGAATCGGCATCAGCTCGACTGCAGTCAACGAAAGCGAACGAAAATATTCGATCACCCAGGGACTGGCCAGTCCGGCATAGGTTCCGCGCAGGTTCGGCGGCACCAAAGGATGGCGGGCGGTGAAGCCCTTGACGTGAAGCTCGTAGATCACCGTTTCATGCCAGGGGATATTGAGGTGGCGGTCGTTGCCCCAGGAAAATTTCGAATCGACCACCACGCACTTCGGCATCAAGCTGCTGTTATCGCGCTCGTCCCGGCTGAGGTCGGCGTCGCGATTGCCGACCTCATAGCCGATCAGCCGATCGTCCAAACTGAACTCGCGATCGACCGCTTTCGCATAAGGATCAATCAGCAGCTTCGCGGGGTTGAAGCGACTTCCGTTCCTGGGCTCGTAGGGCCCGTGCACGCGGTAGCCGTAGCGCTGGCCGGGCCGGATGCCGGGCAGATAGATATGCCAGACCTGGTCGGTTTGCTCATTAACCTGGAAGGATGCGGTCTCGTCGTTACCATCGGCGCTGCCGAATAGGCATAGTTCCACCGCGCTGGCATTTTCCGAAAAGAGCGCGAAGTTAACGCCGCCGGCATCGCAGGTCGCGCCCAGCGGATAAGGAACTCCTGGCCGTGGCTTCATTCAGGACATTTTCGCGATGTAGGCAAATTGCGGCAAGCAGTTCTCTCGGCGCCACGCCCCCTCTTTTCTCGAAGGCGCCCAGAGAGAGGGAGAGGTCTCTCCTTCCCCGCCGCCGCCCTTATAGTCCAAATAGCCTGCGGGCGCTGCGATGCAGAATTTGTTCAACCGCGCTGTCGTCTAAACCTGCCTCTCGAATGTAAGAAAACGTTTTTGCGTAACTCTCATAGGCCAGCAGCACCGGATAGTCGCTGCCGGTCACGAGATGCTCTGGTGTGAACGCTTCGCAGGCGCATCGTAGAGCGGCATGCGAGCCATGGCCAACGGTGTCGTACCAGAATCTGCGGGCCGTCACGCTGGGTTTTTCAGGTAGATCTTGGTTCATGGCAGCAACCTGGTTGTCCATGCGATTGAGCAGCATCGGAATAAGACCGCCAAAATGAGGCACGATTATTTTTATACCGGGATAACGATGAGGAATCTGCCGCACGATCATGTGCAGCACAACGACGGTGTCTTCGATGGTCGTGCCGGCCGCCCCCTCCAGTCCAAAATCTGTGATCAGCGGCGAACAAATGCCATTAACCATCGGATGAAAGAACAACACGGCGCCGCGCCGGTTCATTTCCTCGTAGAGCGGCACGAACTCTTTATCGGTGACCGAGCGATCTAAAATCGAGCAGCCGAAGGTGATTCCTGCCATCCCCAACTCGTCGAGTCCGCGCTCCATCTCGCGCAGCGATGCCTCTACATGGGGCAGCGGCAGCGACGCGTATGCCTTGAAACGCTCAGGCAGCCGATGAGTGAGTTCGGCATAACCGTCGTTGAGGATGCGGGCCGCTTCACGCGCGTCGGCTTGGTTTTCCAGATACGGCATCAGGTTCGAGGGCGATAGCACCTGCATATCGACCTCTGCCTGGTCCATCTGCTGAATGCGCTCGTTCAAGGTTGCGCCGGTAAGCACAGCAAGCAGTTGGCGGCCATGTTTCGCCATCACCCCGGCGTATCGATCAGGAAATTGATGGGCATGAACATCGATTAGCATTGTAGGGTACCGAGCGTTTCGGGCCTGGCGCCTGGGCAGGCCCCCCCACCTTCCCTTCCCCCATGCCCACACACAGACACCGGCGACAAGGGGGAGGGCGGCGGAGAGGTGTCTGATCTTTCAGGTGCGGAAAATCTCTTCGAAAAACGACCTCATCGCTTTCCAGGAGCGCTCGTCGGTTAGCTTGTGGTAAGCAAGCCCCGGATTGCCGACACTCGCTGCGTCGGGGTTGGTGAAACTGTGCACCGTGCCACTGTAGCTGACTACCTGCCAATCAGCCTTGGCCTTGGTCATTTCCTCCTCGAACTTGACCACCTGATCAGGCGTCACGAACGGATCGTCAGCGCCGGTTAAAACCAGGATACTAGCCTTCACCTGACCTTCAGAGGCTGGACTTTGTGTTTGGAGTCCAGCGTGGAATGTCGCCACACCTTTGAGCGGTGCACCGTCGCGTGCCAGCTCCAGGCCGAAGGTGCCGCCCATGCAGAAGCCGATCGCGGCCAGCCGTGTGCCATCCACTTGCTGGAATGACGCAAGCTTATCGAGCGCCGCGCGTCCGCGCTGGCGAAATTTTGTTGGATCCTGCGTCAGCGGGCCGGCTAATTTCATCGCGTCCGGCAAGTCCTTGGCTTCCATGCCGTTGCCATAGGGGTCTCCTGCAAACGCGACATAACCCAGTTCGACCAGTCGCTGCGCCCGTTGCTTGGCGTGTGCCCCCAGACCGAAGGCCTCGGGCATTACGAGAATGCCTGGCCGCTTGCCTGACTGATGTTCATCGTAGGCGAGAAAGCCCTTAAGGGTGACATCGCCGTCGCGATAATCAATCGTCTCCGTCTTCATACTGTCGCTCCTGTGATTAAGGTCGTGAGATGATGCGCGTTTCCATGATTCAGGTGCAACCGCGGCATCTGCGACTCCCGACCCAAACGCATCGAACCCGCGACGACAAGCACTCCTTTCTTCAGGAAGTCTCGTCTTCTCAACTTTCTCACTTTGCGCGCTCATCTCCCGGTCCGCGCTTGGTGAATGCGATCATCGAAAAAAATCGTACTGTCAATGGCCGGGCGCACCGGCCGTACGCTTCGAGCTGGGGAGCAAGATGAAGAGCGGAATCAGCGGGATGATCCCGATTGCGATAACCCAATAGATGTCATTGAACGACAGCATCGCCGATTGTGCCTGTACTGCCCCGTAGAGCATTCCGAGCTGTTGATGGCTACGCGGCAGCTCGGGCAAATAATTGAACGCCGGGGAGCCGGGCAAATGCGGCCCCAGGTTATGTAATCGCCAGGCGTCGAATATCGAAAAGTGCTCGACCAGACGCGACTGATGTACCTGCTGACGGCTGAGCAAGGTATTGGTCATGAAGGCGATACCAATGGCCGCCCCAGTATTGCGCAACATATTGAACAGGCTCGACGCATAACCGATTCGATGCGGCGGGACGCATGAGAGCGCAGCGGCGGAAGTAGTGGGGAAAATCATGCCGAAGCCCAGCGACATTACTGTGCGGTTCCAGACTACCGTCCAGGCACTGATTTCAAGATCCCACCCGGAAGTCAGCCAGGCACCCAGCGAGGCCAGCGCAAAGCCGAGACCTACCATCGGCCGGGTGTTGATTCCCGCGCGTGACAATTGCCCCGTCAACATCATCGAGAACATCGCCCCAAGACCCTGCGGGGCCAGTACCAGTCCCGCCTTCCAAGCGCTATAACCCAAAAGCTCCTGAAGAAAGAGCGGGGTCATAAGGATAACGCCGAATAATACGAAGCTCATTGAAACGGTGAGCGTGGTGGCAACCACAAACACGCCCTGTTTTAAGATACGCAAATCGAGAATAGGCTCACCGAACGACAGCTCGTGCGCGACCAGGAGCAGAAACGAAAGAGCCGAAAAGCTCGCAGCATAGACCACCCAAGCCGAGTGGAACCAATCGGCTCGCTGACCGCGGTCCAGCACGATCTGCAACAAGCCCAAACTCAGGGCGAGAAAGGCGATACCGGCATAATCGACCTTGCCGCCTCTGGCCCGGCGCTCACGCATGAAAGGTGGGTCATGAACAAATGCCGACACCATCAGGAACGCCACCGCCCCGACCGGAATGTTGATATAAAAATTCCAGCGCCAGCTCCAATTGTCGGTAATCCAACCGCCCAAGGTCGGTCCGGCAATCGGCGCGACCATCAATCCCACTCCCCATAGTGCCATCGCAAGTTGCTGCTCTTCGGGCGGAAATGTTTCCATCAGGATGGCTTGTGACGACGGAATCATGGCGGCCCCCGCGGCGCCCTGGACCAGGCGGTATATCACGATTTGCGTTAATGATTGGGCAGCGCCACACAATGCCGACGCCGTAACGAACACGAGCACCGAAGTCAGAAAATAGCGTTTGCGCCCGAACTGCGAGGAAATCCAGCCGGTCATCGGGATCATGATGCCGTTGGCTACCAGGTAGCTGGTCACTACCCAGGCAATCTCATCGACGCCAGCGGAAAATGACCCCTGCAGATGCGGCAGAGCGACGTTGACAATCGAGCTGTCGAGCACTTCGAGCGTGGTCCCGAGCATCACCGCCAGCGCGATCAGCCATTTATGCGATGACTCTCGCGACGATTCGACATGAGCGACCGTAGCCGGCGCTGCCATCGGTTCCGCACTCAGCCCCGCAGGGATGTTTTCCTAAAGCGATCGGCAGGCGTCACTTTGCGCATTTTTCTTTGGTACCCTAGACCACGCTCGGCGACCCTTCGCCGTCGGGAGCGCACCGGTCGGCACGCTACCCGCGTTGACCCTTTTACGTCGCGAGACGTTCAGTTTCAATGGGAATTTTTTTCCGTTTGACAATTCAGGGGCGCCAGTCCAACCTTCTTTACATAAGTTAACCGGCGCAACAGTTAACCGGCGCAATTCCGGCGAATTGACGGGCCAGCATCGGAACTAGGCGGCCGGTGATTAAAAGAAGGTCTCGCGCCAGGACAGTAAGCGCAGCGAGGCGTGGCCGAGTGAACGAGTCTGCGGCGTGCGCAGTCGGAGCGCGGACCTCAAACCAGGGGAGATGGCTATGGCTGAATTCGACGTGCTCATCCGAGGGGGAATGGTGGTCGACGGAACGCGGATGCCGAGATACCAGGCCGACCTCGGGATTAAGAGCGGCCTTATCGCGAAGATCGGCAATCTCAAAGCGCATCAGGCGGCCAAGGTGATTGATGCCGGCGGCATGTTCGTTGCCCCCGGCTTCGTCGATCTGCATACGCATTATGACGCGCAATTATTCTGGGACCCGTATTGCACGATTTCGAGCTGGCACGGTGTGACCTCGATCGTAATCGGCAACTGCGGTTTCGGTTTCGCTCCGGTCAGGCCGGAGTTGCGCGATCGCGCGATGCTGACAATGACCCGGACCGAGGCGATTCCCTATGCCTCGATGAAAGCCGGCTTACCATGGGACTGGGTCACCTACCCCGAATTCCTCAACAGCGTCGAGCGTCATCCCAAGGGCGTCAACATGCTGCCGTTCGTCCCGATGGCGCCGGTGATGACCTGGGTGATGGGGCTCGAGGACGCTAAATCAGGACGGCTGCCGACCGCAGCTGAAACCAAGGAGATGTGCCGGATCATCCACGAGGCGATGGACCAGGGTGCTTGTGGTTGGTCGGCGCAGCGTTTCGGCCGCAACAGCGTACAGGCTGATTATGACGGCACGCCGATGGTGACCGACCTGATGGCGGATGAAACCGCGCTCGCGCTGGCCAAGGTCCTCGGCGAGCGGAATGAAGGCTTCATCCAGATGTCTTATATTCCCGATGCGAGCAAGTACGAAGGCGACGTTCAGGATCATACCGAGCGCCATTTCGAAGAGCTGGCGATTGTCAGCGGCCGGCCGATTCTTTACAACGCGATCGCCGTGAATGACGCCTACCCTGAACGTTTCCGCCGCCAATTGCATTGGATCGAGAGCTGCGCGCGCCGCGGCATTCGGGTTTATGGGCAGAGCGCGACTCTCGAAGCAGGATTCGCCTTTAGCTTCAAGGACTGGAATTTGTGGGACGATATGCCTGCGTGGCGCGAAGTGACCATCGGCTCGATCGAAGACCGGTTGCTCAAGCTGTCCGATCCAACGCGGCGGCCGGAACTGCGCAAGGTGGAGCAAACCGGCCTTATTACCAACAACGTCGCCGAGATCTTCGTGCTCGAATGCAAAGACCCGAGCCTCAAGAAGTACGAGAACATGAAGATCGGCGAAATCGCCCAGCAGGAAAATAAGCATCCGGTGGATGCGATGCTGGATATCGCCACCGCCGATGGGCTCAATACCGACTTCTACACGCCGCCGATCAATCTCCGCGTCGATCACATGGCCGAGTTGATCAAGTCCGAGGGACTGGCAATTTTTGGTGTGTCTGACGGCGGCGCCCACACCAAGTTCTTCACCGGCGGCCGTTATGCAACCGAGGCGCTGATCAAGTTCGTGCGCGACAATCCGGTGATTCCGCTCGAAGAGGCACATTGGCGTCTAAGCGCTCATCCTGCAATGTGCGCGGGTTTCAAGAACCGCGGCACATTGGTCGAGGGATCAGCGGCGGACGTGGTGGTCTACGATCTGAATAAGCTGAATATTCGGCCGATGGAGATCGTGCACGACTTCCCCGGTGGCGAATGGCGCCGGGTTCAGCGTGCCGACGGCTATCGCGCGATCATGGTCAACGGCCAGGTCACGTTCGACGACGGCAACTGTACCGGCGCAACTCCGGGATCGCTCCTGCGGCGCGGCGGCGTCGCGGCTTAACTTCGTTAGCGGGGCGAGCCGCCAATGCGGCTCGCCTCGCTTTTGCGCCGGTCGAACAGAACCCTCACCCTTACCCTCTCCCGCAAACGAGCGGGCGAGGGGCTCAAAAGCGGTAGCGACGACGGAGTTTGTCGAATGCCTTATGCAGATAATCATGGAGTAAAGACTTTCTACGATACTTACGGCGAGGGAGTGCCTATCGTCTTCCTGCATCCGTGGACGACCAATGGTTATATCTGGTACTTCCAGGTTTTTCCTTTCGCGCGCACCAACCAGGTCATTGTTGTTGACGAGCGCGGACATGGGCGTTCGGATAAGCCGCGCAACGGTTACTCGATCCAGGAACACGCCCGTGACGTGGCCACAGTCTTCGATGCCGCTAAAATCGATAAGGCGATATTGGTTGGGAACTCCATCGGCGGGATGATCGCGATGCAATTCAATCTGGATTATCCCGACCGGGTCGTTGCCAACGTAATCCTCAGCTCCGGCACCGGGCTCGGCGAGAATATGCCGAAAGATGCGGCGGAGGCGTTCAAAAATAATTTCGAGGCGACCTTCTCGGCGTTGCTCGAAGGTGCCGTTTCCGCGCGTACCCGGCGCGAGCGTCCGGAAATCCTGGAAGTGATGCGCTCGCATTTCATGGTGCAGTCGAATTTCCCCAAGTATGTATTCGACTCAGCCGTCGCCGACCCCAATGGAGTATTCAACTGGAATATCAAGAGCCGGCTTGGCGAGATTCGCAAGCCGACTATGGTGCTGGCGGGCGAAGAGGATCAGGCAACCCCCATCGCCGCGAACAAATTGCTCGCCGACAACATACCGGGGGCGAGACTGAACGTTATTAAGGACGTCGGCCATTTCTATCAATTGGAAAAGCCGATGGAATTCAACGCGGCGGTAAAACAATTCATCGCGAGTTTGAACCTTAGATAAAGGGCTGATAAGTTTGCCCCGTCCTGAGGTAGAACAGGCTTTCCAGCCTGTCGTCTGACTATCCGTTGGGCGGCAAACGTCAGACCCTGAGGAGATCCAACGAATGTCCTACGATCTATTGATCAAGAACGGAACCGTGGTGGACGGGACCGGAGCCAAGCCGCGGCGCGCGGACGTTGCAGTAGCTAATGGCAAAATCGCTGAAATCGGCAACATCAGCGACAGCGCCAAACGGGTCGTCGACGCTTCCGACCTGACCGTCACGCCCGGCTTTATCGATCCGCACACCCACTATGACGCACAAATCTGCTGGGACCCCTACATCACCTCGTCGTCATGGCACGGCGTGACCAGCGTGATCATGGGTAATTGCGGCGTCGGCATTGCGCCCTGCAAGCCCAATGTACACGAAATTGCAGCATGGGACCTGGTCAACGTCGAAGCAATTCCGTTCGACGTATTGGGCAAAGGCGTGACTTGGGATTGGGAAACGTTTCCGCAGTACCTCGATGCGGCGCAGCGCCGCGGATGCGGTATTAACCTTGGCTTCATGGCCGCACTCACGCCGTTTCGCCATTACGTCATGGGTGAGCAGTCGATGGAGCGCGCGGCGAACTCAGAGGAGACCGCAAGAATCGCCGCCCTGATTAAGGAGGCGGTGGTGGCCGGTGCCTTCGGTTTTACCACTACCGCGGTCCCGCAGCATATCGGCTACAAGGGCAGACCGATCGCCTGCCGCAACGCCAGCCGCGACGAGTTCAAGGCCTACTGTGGTTCGCTCAGAGAACTCGGCCGTGGAGCAATCGAGCTGGCGCTGACCAAATCGGTCTCCCTAATGGCTGATGAGGAATACGAATTCCTCGATATGCTGCTGCGCGAAAGCACGCGGCCGGTCACTTGGCTGGCGCTGCTTAATCGTGACGATATGCCCGAGGCTTGCCTGGAAACCTTGCGCAAGGCCGAGCCGCTAATCCGACGTGGCGGCGTGCCCCAGGTAACCTGCCGTCCATTGACGATTCAGATCAACCTGCGCGACCCGTTCATTTTCGCCAATCTCGATAGCTGGAACCCGGTCTTCAATCAGCCCCCCGACGCGCAAAAGAAAATCTACCGCGAGGCAAAATTCCGCGCCGATTTCCGCGAAGCTCTCAAGCGGCCGGCGGTATTCAGTGGCAAATGGGAGCGGCTTGAGATCAAGGAAGTGAAAAAGCCCGCCCTGCAATCGCTCGTCGGCCGCAGCGTCGCCGACGTGGCGCGCGAGCGTGGATGCGACGGGGTTGACGCTTTCCTCGACCTCGGCCTTGAGGACGACCTCGGCATCGAGTTCACGATGGCGTTGTTTAACGCCAACGAGGATCGCATTCCGGAGTTGATCACCGACGCGCGCACGATGGTTGGCCTGAGCGATGGCGGCGCCCACGTGGATATGCTGTGCGATGCAGGCTATTGCACGTATCTGCTCGGCACATGGGTGCGCGATCGCCAGGCGATGCCGCTCGAATACGCCATCAAGCGAATCACCTCTGAACCGGCGGATTTCTTCGGCATCAAGAATCGCGGGCGTCTGCTGCCCGGGATGGTGGCCGACATCGTCGCCTTTGACTACGCCACTGTCGGTTCCGACAAGCGCGGCCAGATGCGCAATGATCTGCCGGGCGGCGGCCGCCGTCTGGTAATGCCTGCACGGGGGATCGAGCACGTGTTCGTCAACGGCCAATGGCTGTACGACCGCGGCAAAAGCAATGAAGAGCTGCACGGCGAAGTGCTGCGCTCGGGCACCTCCGGCAGGGAGAGGCGGACCCTCCAGCAAATCGTTCCGTTCTGCCAAAGCCCCTCCTGGGTGTGGAACGCTTTTTTCGCGCCTGCTAGAGCCGTGACGGGCGGCCGCCGCTTCTGCTAACCTGCCTGCGGAGAATTTACTGGACGGGGCGGATCATGAACGAAACTGGCGGCAGAAATGAACTCGGAATCGGCCGATATATCCTTCAGTTCCGTGTCCTGCTCGGCCTGTTTCTAATCGCCGTGACGATCCTCATGGCTTACTGGGCTGCGCGCGTTCGGATTGCAACTCGCTTCGAGAATTTCTTCCCGAGCAATCATCCCAATACGCTACTCTATCGCCAGTTCCACATTCACTACGGCGGCGCGCAGACGCTCGCCTTGATGCTGCGGGTAAAGAATGGCGACATCTTTAATTACACTACGCTGCAAAAGATCGAGGATATCACTCGCGCGGTGAATATCCTGCCGGGGGTCGATCACAATGAGATTTTTTCGCTGGCCTCATACCGTGTCGCCTTCGCCAAAGCGGTGCCCGGTGCAATTATTACCACCTGTTACATGTATCCGAGGATTCCCCAGAATCGACAGCAGTTGGACGAACTGAAGCATAACGTTTTTGTCCATCGCGAGCCGGTTGCCGGACTTATCACCTATGACAACAAAGGCGCGCTGGTCGCGGCGAGCTTCAATGAGGGTGCACTCGACTACAAGTATCTCTTCGATCAAATTCAGACGATCATTCATCAGTACTCGGATCAAAACACCGAGATATATGTCTCGGGCCAGCCGGTCATCTCGGGATGGGGGTATTACTACCTGCCCCGCATCACCGCCATCTTCATCATTTCGCTCGGCTTAATGCTGATCCTTTTGTACTTGAGCCTGGGCCATCGCAGCAGTTGGTGGGCGCCGATTATCACCGGGTCCTTCTCTGCCTTGTGGGGCCTCGGGTTCGTCAGTCTGATGGGCTACAACTTCGACCCGGTCATGCTGGTCATACCGTTTATTCTGACCGCCCGCGACCTGAGTCATGGAATTCAATGGCAGGGACGTTACTACGACGAACTGGACCGGCTGGACGACAAGATTCTGGCATGCGCGACCACGACGGACGTGATGCTGCCGCCCGGCCTGTTGTCAATTTTGGCCGATATCGCCGGAATCATATTTATTTCATTCGGCGGAATTCCGGCGCTCAAGGAGATTGGGCTCGGCGGCGCGGTATGGCTGGCATCAAGCCTGACGATGGTTTTCGTGTTTCAGCCGATTTTCATGAGTTTTCTGCCGCGGCCAACTATCCGCGAGCGCTGGTTGTCGTCGTCGGGACAGCCGCGCAGCACGCCGATACGTTGGCTGATTGACTGGCTGATTCGGCTGCCGGTGACGCCAGGGGTCGCACGAACTGTGCTGCTGGCCGCAGGCGCGGCGTTCATCGTCTGGGGTGGAATCTCGGGGCAGCGCGCACATGTCGGCTATGAAACGCCCGGTACGCCGCTTTACCGGCCTGATGCCAAAGTCAATCGCGATACTGCGCAGATCGGCAAATTCTTCCCCACCGATGAAGGTTGGGTGGTGCTCAGCACCCCGGATTACCCCAATCCTCAATCTGGTCTTGGGCCGGAAGTATTACGCATGTCCGATGACCTGGGTGCTTATCTGGTGAGCCGCGGCGACGTGTTGGCGGCGGTGCCTTTTGCATCCGTCATCAAACCGCTCAACTCGATGTTCCATAACGGCTACCCCAAGTTTATCGCCATCCCGACGGGGTTTGACCAGTCCAGGTACCAGAAGGTGTCAGTCGGGATCGAACTGGGTGGCAATCTATGGTTCTTGTTCCTCGGCGGTACCGCGCCTGGAGAGATGGAGCGCTTCTTCGCCCATAGTCCCCACATGAACAGCTCATGTATTCGCCTGCTGTTACCCGACCATACCTTCAGCCGTCTCAACCGGCTGCGGGATGACATTCGAACGTTCGTGGCGCGGCGAGTCCAACCCGATCCGAACCTGAGCCATGTTCAACTGCATTACCTGGGAGGTGAGGCCGGGCTCTTTCTTGCCGCCAACGATGTCCTCAAGCAGCTCGATTTCATGAATATCACCTTCGTCCTGCTGGTGATTTATATCTGCTGCTCGTTTACCTTCCGATCACTGACGGCTGGTGCGCTCTTTATCATCTCGTGCGTAATGGCTAATTTCGGCGCATTCGTTTACATGAACGCGCGCGGTATCGGCCTCACGATTGATACTATCCCGGTGATCTCGCTAGGTATTGGTTTGGGCGTCGATTATGGCATTTATACCGTCGCGCGGATTCGGGACGAGGTAACCGGGGGCGCCAGCATCGACGACTCAATTACTACGGCTCTGCGTACCACAGGCGCGGCGGTCTTCAGCACGTTTGCGGTGATGGTCGGCGGCATTTTGCCGTGGGCGTTTTCGCCCCTGCTGTTCCACAATGAGATGAGTGTGCTGCTGATCTTCCTGATGGGCACCAACATGATCGCAGGCGTACTGATTCTTCCCGCATACATTGCCTGGCGCCATCCGCAATTCATCACCCGCTACATGCAACCGAAACCACCGGCTGCGCACGCCGCCAGCGCGATGGGGACTGATTGAGAATCCGCGACTGCGTCAAACGCAGGCCGGCGGAATAGCAGGGCGGACGAATCGCCCGTTCGTTTCCCAAACACCACGCGCCGTGCAACTAACTATTCGGCGTTGCCGCACGCGGCGCCGAATTTGCCGCAGAATCAGATCGCGCGGCCAACTCTTTTATTTCGACTATTTCGACACCTATTTCGCGCTAAAGACGAGCACGCGCGAATTGTCCGTATCTGTGACGAAGAGTTCTCCGCGGCTGAACGATATCCCAATCGGTGATTCCAGGCCGCGAGCCGAGATAGCGCCACCCGCATTCGGCTCGCCATGGGTGAAGTCGCTTTGGCCGAGCACTTTCGTCGCCGCGGGTTGGTTGGTCGTGGGGAACGGTTGATAAACGAGGACACGGCTGTTGTCGCGGTCGGCCACGAACAGTCTCTTGCCGTCTGACGACACATCCGCTGGCTGCCCCAGACTCTGCGCATCCGGGGGCTCCGCAATGTCGTTGGAGGTGAAATCCGCCTGTCCCATTACTACATCGGCGGGCGCGCCATTGACGGCCGGAATGTTATTCCAGATGAGAACCCGGTTATTAGAGGAGTCTGCTACCGCCAGCCGCTTGCCATCGGACCAAAGCCCTTCGGGCTCATTAAAACCGGCCTGAGTCGGCGGCTTCGCGGGCGCGGAACTGATGAAATCCTTCTGGCCTACCACCACATCCGCCGGCGCGTCATTGACGGTCGGGATGCTGTTCCAGATCAGTATGCGGTTATTGTTGCGGTCTGAAACGAAGAGCTTTCCGCCTGCCACCGTGATACCTTCGGGCAAATTAAGCCCCGACTGCGTGGTACTCGGCGAATTCGACGTGAAATCGGGTTGCCCGACCACCACGTCTGCTGGCGTGCCCGTCACACTAGGCAACTTGTTCCAGATGAGCACGCGGCTGTTGCCGAAGTCGACTACAAACAGCTTCTTGCCTGCCGTTGCCAGGCGGGCGGGGAACTGGAACGTCGAAGCACTGGGCGGCAGCCCAAAGTTCGCAGTTGAGAGGTCGGGCTGCCCGAGAACAAAATTCGCCGACGCATCGCTTTTTTTTGGTACCTTGTTGAAACCCAGCACGCGGTTGTCGCTGCTGTCGGGAATATAAAGACGGCCTTTTCGCCGCGATGGCGCACCTTCGGGAACGCATAGATTATTGGCCGCCGGCACATCACTTCCCTGGTTGCAGTCGCCGCTGGTGAAATCCGCCTGTCCGATGACGATTTTCGCTGCTGCGAAATTCGACAACGCTGCCATATCGTCAGCGCGGGCTGCCACTGACAGGATCAGCAATACCGCAAGAGCGCCCATGGACAGCCAGCCGCGTGGCACCATTTTTCCCCTCCCGAGGCGATTCCAGGCGAATCGCAGCAGAGTAAGCTAACTGCCGAATTATCTAGGCGCACCCGAAACAACTCAAGAGCCTTTCAATCGCACTTTCAAATACTTCTTATACTACGGCTGTTCCTGCAGGTCCTTATTTCGTGGAGATTCTGCGACAACACCGGTTGACCTAAGCCGTGCCCATTCAGGAACCGCAACGGCTTCTGTGGCTTTGGCAGGATTTGACCGCTGGATGGAAAAAGTTGGCCTTGGAATTCGCTCATACACCGCTGGCCTTCGCGGGAATTTACATTCGATGGCTAGCGGCCAGATCGTGCCACAGGCAGACTCGCTTTGGCCGGTTAGTGCTAGTGGGTCAAATCGCAGCGGAAAATACTCAGCAACGCAACGCGCTTCCTATCATAGCCGCGCCACTTGGCAGGTGAGACCTCCGGTGGTTCTACCCGGCGAAACCTTAAATGCTCGAAAAGGTAGGCGGCGCGCTGTTCCGTCGTGCAGGCAAAGACATAGTGCAGGCGACGGGCGCGCGCTTCCTTAACTACCGCATTCATCAGTTCGGCGGCGACGCCTTCCCCCTGAAAGCGCGTGAGTGTATACAACGCGGTGATTTCGCCCGCACGGTCGTGGCGGTAGGGCTCCGTCAGGAGCGAGACGACACCAGCCAAATGTTCATCGCCAATACGATAGCCGAAGCATGACGGCAGCAGATTCGCTATTTCGCCTTCGCTACGGGACAGCAGGAAGCCTTCGTTTTGGGCACGAACGATTAACGCCTCGACTTCTTCAAAATCGTCGATGGAAATTTGCCGCACGCTGCCATAGCCGGCCTCGGTGAAAATCGTCCCAGTGCCGCTGAAGCTGAAGAGTTCCTCATAGACCTCGCGCGGCGACGCCAGGCTGACCGACGCGACGCCAGCGCGAATCGCGCGGCAGGCCGCGCGCACAAGCCGGCGGCGCGGGGGCGAAGGAACGTCGCCGAGTATGCGTCGTACGCGGCCAATCTGGACGAATGAATGACGATTCCCGGCGCCATCGATCAGACCTCCCGCGCAGTCCAACAGCAGGAGCTTGAAGACATGCAATCGCGAGGCTAATTGTTGGGCGAAGATGACGAGTTCGCCCGGGTCATCGGCTTCGACTTCAGCGGCAACGATAGAACCGGCCCGCAGGGCATGCCAAATCGCGCTGATCGCCGAATCGGGTGGATAGGGTCGGCTACGCAGCCCTTTAGCCGGATTAAAGCGCAGCGGTGCGTGGCGCGGGGCCAGGCGGCCGAGCCGCTGCATCAGACGCGGCAGTGCGCGCGTCGAGGCGATTACGATGCAGCGAGTTTGGTTGCGTCGCAGTTCGCGCAAGGTGCGGTTGAGCGAATCAAGCTCGGAGAGCCGTTCGCCGCTGGGAGGTACCAGCGCAAACAGTAAGCTCTTGCCGTAAAACTCTTCGAGGTAAAAGCTTTTTTCGGTAAAGACCGGCCCGCCTCTGCGCGAAGTTTCGTTCATTCCGACCTTATGCAAGTAAAGCGAAATCGAAACGGCTGAGACACACTATGCAAAGGGACGAGGATGCTTGAACCTCATCCATTCAAGCTGATGCAAAGTTCTGCTCACCTGCTTTTGCACTTAAGCAGGCGTGAATTTTAATCGCATTTGAGGTTGTTCCGCAAAACTGCGGTCGGAGCTTGCTCTTAGGCCGGCGGAATTCATGTCCGCCTCGCAAAATCTGACAGCCTCCTGGCAACAGGCAACCCGGCTGGAATCGGGGGGCGACGAATCAGCGGCGACGGCGTTACCGTTGGGCCGAAATACGCCAACTTCCCGAGTTCAGGAGCTGGTCGAGAGGAGCTTCGCTTCTATCGAGTTGTCGGGGACGCGAACCGGATAACTTTGCGGTCCGGGGGGAGTATAGTCGCTGAGCAAAGCCGGGTTAAGCCGTCGTAACATCGCGATGCTGGTGCGATTGGATACGGCGAGCGTGCCCAACGATGTATCGCCGCCGACCGCAATCACGCGATAACGAGGAACCCACTTCAAGTTCACCGTATCAAACGCATCCAGCCCATATTCCTTGGCATGGTGCGCGATTAGCGCCACCGCCATAAAGCGGTTCATCAGCGAGCGCGTGCGGCGCGGCAACCGTCGCATCAGGCGTTCGTAGGGGGCGGTCATGAGCTGCAAGTAACGGTAAACGCCATCGTCGCCGTTGTTCCATGCAACCAACGTCATGCGCCAATCAGCCCCGGTCTGGTCGTGCAACTCGGCTAAATAGTCGGCGGCCGCACGAGTCGATTTAATCGGGTCACGGCGTTCGTCCACCCATCGGTTAATAATCAAGCCATAGCGGCGCGCCGTGGTTTTGCTGAGCTGCCACGGACCGGCGCCGACGGCAGAAAATGCGCTTTCCGCAAAGGCCAGGTACACCAGATCAGGCGGGAGCCCGTCATCCTGGAACAGCGAGAGCATTTCGGGCATAAATGGACCGCTGCGTTCGAACGATTGCCGCAATCCCTGTGGTTGAGCGAGATAACCATCGATGTAAGCTTGAACCGCCCGGTTGAGAACTAACGGAAACGGCGGCACTGATTTCGGGCGGCTGCGAACAAAAGGCAGACTGCCGGGGGCTGATGCCACCGGAATCGACGAGGACAGGGTACCAATTTCCCCGGCGGTCAATAGCTCAGCGGCTCCGGCAGAGCTCGCCGCAGCTTCTTCGCGACTACTGGTGACCGAGATTTGATTGGCGGGATCAGAGGAAATGTCGATAGATGGGGTACAGCCGAACAGCGGCAAAATAAGGAACAGGCCGGTTATATTGAAGAGTTTCCCCCGCATCACTTCGGCAGTCCCCCCGTGCGCGCTTACCCTAACTGCCGCACGCGGGTCGATCAACCACTTTTCGATTAAAAAAACTAATGTTAGTCAGCAGTTGTTAACAGGCTCTGGCGACTTGTCGACAAGCTTTCAAGCTGAAAGAGCTTGTCTGACTGCCAAAATTGAGCGCACACGAGGTCTTTTCCGTAACCGGGCGCGCGTGAAGCTGATGCTTTTTGTGATAATTTCGGAACGATGGACGTGCGAGAAAGCAATGAGCTATGGCGCGAAATCGTCGATAGCCTGACTGATGCGGTAGTCGCGCTCTCGTCAGAGTTGGATGTGCTTGGGGTCAATGCGGCAGCCGAGACATTGCTAGGCACCTCTCACATCCGGCGGCCTCTTGTCGATCGCTTGTTCAGACGTAATCAGTGGCTCGCCACGATGGTGGCTAAGTGTCTCGCCTCGGGCCAAAGTCTCAATTATCCGGAAACAGCCCTTCAGCTCGCTCAGCGTGAGGCTATCGTGCGGGCCGAGGTCTCACCGCTGATGAACGCCCGCGGTGAAAGCGAAGGCGTGGTCATCCTGCTGCAAGACCTTTCTTACCAGCAGGGGCCGGAACCGGGATTTCGCGGAGACCCGGATGCGCTCGGATTATCCTCCGCCGGCCTTGCTCATGAAGTCAGGAACCCGCTGACCGGAATCAAAGGTGCGGCCGAATTGATGGCTGCGATGTTTCCGGCCGACCCTCGGGCCCGGCAGTACTGCGGTCTTATTGTCGACGGCGTCAAACGAATAGGGTCGCTGGTCGAACAGGTCCTGGCGGTTTCCGGGCCGCTCCGTCTCAAGCGCGAACCGATTAACGTTCACCAGGTACTCCATCAAGCGCTTAGGATGGCCGGTGCTCATCCTGAGCCTCCTGCCGGGGTTGCGATAGAACAACTGTTTGATCCAAGTCTGCCCGAAGTTAGTGGCGATGCAGCGGCACTCGAACGGGTTTTTTTGAACCTCATCAGGAATGGGCTCGAAGCGATCGCGGCGTTGCCGAAATCGACGTACGACAGTACTGCGACAAACGGCATTGGGGACGATGCCGCCTCAAACACCGGCGCTGCAGATAAGCAATCGTGCAAACTCCGATTAAAGACGGCGCTCGAACCTCAACTTCGAATGAATGTCCACGGACGCCGCCGCCAATTTCTCAGGGTCGAGATCAGTGACAATGGTAAGGGAATGACGCCGGAAGAGCTCCAGCAGCTTTTTACTCCGTTTTTCACGACCAAGGCGGCTGGCACGGGCCTCGGCCTGCTGCTCAGTAAGCGAATCGTCGCCCAGCATGGTGGCAAGCTGTGGGCGCAGATCGGCGGTGTCAGTCAGGACACCAAGGGAGAGAGTTCCCAAAGCGAGCAACCCTTGTCCCGCGGGATGACTTTCTGCGTCACTTTGCCGATCGGTCCGGAGTAGGCCATTCAAGATATCTTCGGACTACGAGTGCTTTCAGGCGGCCGGTCGCACAAGAGCGCCCCAAAAATACTAAGAAGCCCGACACAAAGCATTGTGCCGCAACCGAGGTTCAGGTCAGCGCTTGTCCCTTCGGATTGCGTTCGGGCGTGCTCAACCAGCTATACTAAGCCGATTATGGGATCGGCTCCTTCTAATCACCAAACGCCGACCAGTGCCCCGGGCCGGGCGTTAGTCCTGGTCGCCGATGACGACCCAGGCATTCGCCTGGTTTTGCGGCGTCGGCTCGAAGCCGCCGGCTACGAAGTCGAAGAGGCGGCCGACAGCCAAAGCACGCTCCAGGCCCTGACCAGCAATCGTTTCGACGTAGCGCTGGTCGACATCGTGATGCCCGGCGCCGGTGGCCTCGAAGTTCTTTCCAAGGCGCGTAATGAGGGTACCCGCACGCTCGTGATCGTAATCACCGCGGAGAGCACGATGAATCGTGCGGTCGAGGCGATGAAGCGGGGTGCACACGATTATTTGACCAAGCCATTCGAAAGCCTCGATCTGGTCGCGGCCACCGTCGGTCGGGCTCTGGAGGTTTCGGGGCTTGAAAGATTCGTGCGCGGGCTCGCCGGTTCGGGCACCGATTTTAGCCGCCTTCGCGACGAGACAAACCGCCAGGTCGTGGGCGGCGAGATCATCGGCCGCAGCGCCGCCATGCAGGAGGTCTACAAATTAATTGGCCGGGTGGTCACGAACGACGCTACGGTATTGCTATGTGGTGAAAGCGGCACCGGCAAAGAACTGGTCGCGCGCGCAATTCATTTGAACTCACCGCGATCCCGGGGGCCGTTCGTGGCCGTTAATTGTTCGGCGATTCCGCCGGGGCTGCTCGAAAGTGAGCTTTTTGGCCATGAACGGGGTGCTTTCACCGGCGCCAGCGAAAGGCGCACGGGCAAATTCGAGCAGGCCGGCGGCGGTACGCTGTTCCTGGACGAAATCGCCGACCTGCCCCTGGAGCTTCAGCCCAAGCTGCTGCGCGTGCTGCAGGAGCGCGAATTTTCGCGCGTCGGCGGTTTGGAGATTCTGCGCGCACAGGTGCGAATCATCGCCGCGACCAACCACGATCTGGAGGCGGCGGTGGCGGCGGGCAAGTTTCGCGAAGATCTCTATTTCCGTCTGCGCGTGATTCCGATCAATCTGCCGCCGCTGCGTGAGCGGCGCGAGGACATTGCTGAACTGACCGACTATTTCATGTCCAAGGCGGCGCGCGAGATGGGGGCGCACGCGCACTACGTTTCCCCCGAAGCCCGGGCCAAACTGCAAGCCTGCGGCTGGCCCGGCAACGTGCGCGAGCTGGAAAACTCCGTCTTGCGGGCCGCGTTGCTCACCCCAGGCAATACGATCAGAAAAGAAGATATCGAACTCAGCCGTGGTCCGCTGCGTTCACGTCCGCCGCTGACCGATACCAGCGCCTCGTTGACCGATCTTATCG
>WNFC01001336.1_pt1 | contig 25708 bp, 19 predicted proteins | sample 5400541 | NCBI WGS metagenome assembly WNFC01 (sample SAMN13153342, study PRJNA577476) | soil metagenome | isolation source: 120 cm saprolite under Douglas fir tree site 2 hole 2 replicate 1 | place: USA:California | collected 2015-04-18 | reverse complement strand
AATCGGTAACCGTCAGCTCGGCAGCCCAGTTGATCGAAACCACACGCACCGGCGTGGTGGATACGGTGAACCAGCGTAACATTGAGAACTTGCCAACCAACGGGCGCGACTACATCAAATTCGCCCAGACCGACTCCCAGGTGATCCGTGATAACGCCCCCAACATTGGCGCCGCTCCCACTTCGGGCCTGAACTTCAGCGGTCAGCGGGCCCGCTCCAACCTGGTCAACGTGGATGGCGCCGACTACACCGACAATTCCACCAATGGCGTGCGCTCCACCGTCTCGCAAGAAGCGGTGCAGGAATTCCAGATCATCACTAACAGCTACCAGCCGGAGTATGGTCGCGCCTCCGGCGGCGTAGTAAATATCGTCACCAAGTCGGGAGCCAACGATTTCCACGGTGATGTTTTCGGATTTCTGCGCAACCGGGACTTTCAGGCAGTGAACCCTTTCGCCACGTGTCCCAATCCCCCTTGCTCCAAACCTGCCTATACGCGGGTGCAGGCCGGCGTTGCATTCGGCGGGGCAATCAAAAAGGACAAGACGTTTTATTTCTTTTCCTACGAGGTTACGCGGCGGCACGAGACGGGGTTTTCCTCGATCGGAACGAATGGCTTTGATTTGCAACCTTTCGATGCCACCGGAATTTTCAACCCGCTCGCCCCTGCAGGCACATTCATGATGCCGGCCACGCCCCAGCAGATTGCCTTCCTGAGTGCACTGCCAAAGCCTGCACCGCTCGGGGCTCAGTTCTACACCTGGATGGTGGGTGCCTCGTCGTTGCTGGCCGAGACGCGGAGCCAGCAATCCTTTGCTCTGTTACCGTTCGGAGGCGGCACCGGAGCCCAGCAGTTCCCGACGAGCTGCAACGTTGTCTCTGGTCTGCTCTGCGCGGGGTTACCCACCTCGTTTCAGAGTCTCGATTCGCAGCGGGGAAACTTCCCGGTTTTTGAAGGCACCAGCCTTTACTCGCTGCGAATTGACCACAATATTAATAACAACCACCGCTTGACGCTGCGCGCCAACGTCAGCCCCAGCACGGTTACAGGAATCGAAGTCAATGGCGAGGACCAGCCCTACGGTCAGAACGCTTACTCGCGCACTTCGGAGCAGACCTACCGCGACGTTGCCGGGGTGGCCCAGGAGACCTGGATTATCGGCACCAACAAGGTGAACGACTTCCGCTTCCAGTACGCCCGCCGCGGGCTGTCTTACTTTTACAACACGGCCATTCCGGGAGGATCTGATCCGGCGGTGAACATTCCCGGCTTCGGTAATTTCGGACGCGAGCCTTACTCCTACATTCAACGCACCGAGCAGCGCTACCAGTTCAGCGACAATTTTTCCTGGACCCTGGGGCGGCACAATACCAAACTGGGGGGTGACCTCAACTACATTCCATTGACAGCAACCTTCACGGTCAACTACGGCGGGGTGTACGATTTCGGCTCGATCTCGGCCGCAAATCTTAGGTTCCCGTCCGCATTTCCAGGCCTTTCGCCGGTGCAGGCATACGGCGCTGGACTTCCCGGAAGCTTCGTGCAGGGCTTCGGTAGCCCGAGTGATTCTTTCCATGACATTCCGATCGGTGTCTATTGGCAGGACTCCTGGCGCGCCCGCCCCAATCTCACCTTCAACTTCGGCTTACGCTACGACGTGGAAATCCCGCCGAAATTCAAAGCACCCACTGGCCTGGCGGCCTACGGCTACAACTTCCTTGCCCTGCAGAAAGGCATTCAGACCGACAAGAATAACTTCCAGCCGCGCGTGGGCCTGGCTTGGGACCCGACCGGGGACGGCAGGACGGTGGTCCGCGCGTCCTATGGCATGTTCTACGATCACCCGCTGCTCGGTCTCTACTTCCTCGGCAACGCGTCGGATGGATCTACCAGCGGCCAGTTGGCCTTTGGCGGCACCGGAGGCTGTAGTGGACCCGGCCAACCGGGCAACCTGAATGCGATTCCGATCTTTCAAGGACTGCCAATCAATGTTCCGAGCGGCTCGAACCCGTGTGCAGCATCCACCAATTCCGCCACCACCACGGCCATGGGATATCTGCCCAACCAGCAACAGTTCCAGGCGCAAAATTTCCCGCAGTCAGTCTTTCTGAACCAAAACTATCTAAACCCTTCGACATTCCTGCCGCTGGGCTTCCAGCCATTCGGCTATCCGCAAGGCAAGAACTTCGTCTATGCCTACGCCCAGCAGGCCAACTTCAGCGTCGAGCGTGATCTCGGCCGTGGCTTTGCCCTGAATCTTGCGTACAACTTCAACGGCGGACGTCACCTGAATCGGCCAATCAACGCCAATACGGTTCGGGGCGATTTGATGGTCTCGAACTTTTTCACAGCTCTGGGCGCGGGGCAGACTTTCACCAGCCCGTTCGCCATGACCGGCTGCGGCTTCAACGGCACCACGCCGTGGGTTGATTCCGCGCTAACGAATTTCTTCCGGCCGTCGGGCATAAACCCATCGATCGCAGCGGCCTACATACAATCCGGGAACGGCGCGTGCGTGACCCTGGCGGAGCAAATTGAGCAGGGGTTGAAGAGTCAGGGTTTCAACACTGCCTGCGATCCGTTCACATCGTTCGCGAACTGCATTCCCTTCGGCGACATGGACGCCAATTACTCCAACGGCACTTCGGTATATCACGGCTTCAGCGCCAACCTGCGCAAGAGCAACAGGCACTTTCAGTTCCTGGCTTCGTACACTTGGTCTCATGCCATTGACGACTCGACCGACCTGCAGGCCACGTTAACGCCACAAGACAGCTACTACCCGGCACTCGACCGCAGTTCCTCTACTTTCGACCAGCGTCACCGCTTCGTGTTCAGCGGGGTTTATCAGACTGGGAAAGTGGGAGGCAACGGTGTCGGCAGCAAGTTCTTGAGCGATTGGACATTCGCTCCCATCGTGGAGTTTGCTTCGGGCCGACCTTTCAACATCATTACCGGCAACGGGGACAATCTGCAGTTGTCTGCCCTCACCGGTCGCCCCAACACATTCGTGAACCCCGCATGTACGGCAGCGGGGAATGCGCCCGTCAACTCCAAGTACTCACCCACTGGAGTCTTCCAGGAGCCTTGTATTCAAGGCTTCACTGGCACTTTGCTGTCGCTTGACGGCACGCAGGGCCGCAACGGCGGGGTTTCGCCGTGGACGGTCTTTGATGACCTGCGGGTGGCGAAACGAATCCCCATCGGCGAGCGTTTCAACCTGGACTTGATCGCTGACATTTTTAACATCGCCAACCGCTACAACGTTGCTGCCGTCAGTCCGCTATTCACCAACGCCGGACAGGCAACATCGGCTTACGACCCGCGCCAGTTTCAGTTTGGAATGAAGATCGCGTGGTAGTCACGACTACGGGCGCAGACACCCGTGTGTCCAAACCCAGTCTTGTGGAGTCACGGGCACCCCCCTGCCTCCAACTTTTCTCTCACCGGCTCACCCCCATTCCGGAAAGCACTCAGCAGTCATTCCCTCAGGCGTCTTGGCCGAATGCTGATTGCCAGGGCTGATCTTTTGGCCCCATCCGGAAGTAACGTGGACAAATCCGAATAGCCGTTGACCCGCCTAAACCGGGGTAGTACGATTCCCTATCCTCGCCGAAATCATTGGGTTTGGACAGGCGGTAAGCTATAGATGGATATGAGGATTAAGCTTCTCCACATGCCGGTTGCGGCCCTGTTGGCGATGCTGTTGGCAGGCCTCGGCTGCGCGAGCGCCAAGAAGCCCGCTTCCGTACTCCCCGCTTTCCAGGGTGCGCCTCCGATTCAGGCGTCCGGTGCGAAGAACAGTCAGCCACAGCCGCCAGCTGCGGGTACGACACCAACCGCGACTCCAGCCCCTAAGCCGGAAGTCAAACCAGCTGAGACGAAACCAGATCCCGTCATCGAGCTGATTTCGAGGACAGAAAAGGAACGCCAGGCTGGGGAAGACGAATACAGCGTAGGAAACAAAGATGCCGCCAAGGAGCACTTTGATCGTGCCTCCGACCTGCTAAACGGGGCCTCGTCGGAAGTTCATTCTGACCCGCGAGTTCAGCGCGAATATGACCGCGTACTGGAAGGATTGAAAAAACTGGAAGCGACCGCATTGCAGGCGGCCGACAACTCTTCGGAGCAGGAGAAGTCTGAGCCGGCGCCCATCGACGAAGCCAACGAAGTCACCAATTATCCGGTGGATCCGAGCCTGAAAGCGAAAGCCGCCGCCGAAATCAATCCACTCACTCCGATCTTCCGCTGATGATGACCGATCAGGTAGCGGGCTACATCAACTATTTCTCCAGCCGCGGACGCGGTACTTTAGAACATGCGCTAACCCGGAGCGGGCGCTACCGGGCAATGATTGAGCGGATTCTGAAGGAAGAAGGCGTCCCGCAGGATCTGATCTATCTGGCCCAGGCGGAGTCGGGCTTTCATCCCTACGCTGTCTCGCGAGCCGGAGCGCGCGGAATCTGGCAGTTCATGGGAAGCCGCGCCCGAGCCTATGATCTGCACCGCGACTACTGGATGGATGAGCGCCAGGACCCGGAAAAATCCACTCGCGCCGCTGCCCACCACTTGAGAGATCTCTATAACCAGTTCGGCGACTGGTATCTGGCCATGGCGGCCTACAATTCTGGCCCCGGCACGGTGCAGAGCGCGGTGAAGCGCACGGGATACGCTGATTTCTGGGAACTGTATCGCCGCAATGTTCTACCTAAAGAGACACGCAATTACGTTCCTATTATCGTCGCCGTGACCATCATGGCCAAGAACCCGTCACAGTATGGCCTGGACACGATTGTCCCTGACCCCAAGATGGATTATGACACGGTGAAGATCAACTACCCCGTGGATCTGCGGCTGGTGGCGGAATGTGTGGGCGTCACTCCTGCTGAATTGCAGGAGTTGAACCCCAGCCTCTTGCGGATGACGACTCCGAAAGGGCAATTTGATTTGCATCTGCCCGTGGGCGCCACCGAAAAATACGAAGTGGCCATCGCTCCCATCCCGCCCGACATGCGTTTGTGGTGGCGATATCACAGCGTCTCTCCGGGTGAAACGTTGATGTCGGTTGCGCGTAACAACCACACCACACTGCGAGCGATTGCAGACGCCAATCAGCTTGACACCACCGCGGACCTCGACGCAGGAGCGAAACTGATTATCCCGGTTGCTCCGGGCAAGCACTCCAGCGGTGACGTGGAGACTTATGCGAAGCACCTTACGGTTTATCGAGTCAGGAAGAGCGATTCGATCCAAACTGTAGCTGACAATCTCGGCATCCCGCCGGCCACACTGCGGCGCTGGAATCGTATGAAGGGCGACAGTCTGGCTGGCAGGCGAGTGCTTTACGTTCACCTTCCAATAAGCCCCGCAGCCTCCACCACTGAACGCGCTACAGCCTCTAAGCCTAAGCATGCCAGCCACTTAGCCGCTTCGAAATCGGGAACGACCCTGCACCACACCGTCAAACGCGGTGAGACTCTCTACTCCATCGCCACCAACTACAAGACCAGCGTGACCGCCATCAAGCAGACCAATGCCCACGTCGCAACCCTGCGGCCTGGAATGGTACTGATAATTCCCGCGCAGTAAAAACCTGCCCTTCAAATTTTTAGGCTCGCGCGAAATCGGTTGCTTAAGCTGTGAGCAACCCGTTATAATCCGGCGCCGTCGTAGTTTTGTCTTTCTAATTTTTCCTGCGCAACGTAACTGCGCACCCCGGCGCCGAGGCGTCCGGAAAATGAGGAGGAGAGAATGATGTTCGAGGAAACCCTCTATCTGCGTGACGACGAGGCCGACGAGTTCGGTGACTCTGGCGCTTTCGGCGACACGCTCGACCAGGATTACGAAGAGGAAGAAGAAGAGGAAGAAGAAGAAGCCGAAGTGGTATCGGTCGGCGACTTGGAAGCTGAGTTGGTGATTGAGGCTCCGGCGCCTCCGCCAGCGGCCGCAGGCGGCGGTGGCGGATCGAGGCCGACGCCGAAGAAGAAGTCTTCCGCGAAGAAAAAGGCGCCCAAGAAGACGAAAAAGAAAGCTGCCAAGAAAAAAGCAGCCAAAAAGCCCGCCAGGAAAGCGGGAAAGAAGAAGGCTGCCAAGAAAAAACCAGCCAAGAAAAAAGCTGCGAAGAAGAAAGCTGGAAAGAAAACGGCAAAGAAGAAGAAGAAAGGTGGCCGCCACCGCTGACCAGACTAAGAAGGATTTTGTAGGCCGCAGCCTCGACGCTGCGGCTTTTTGTTTTCTGCCTACTTCTTTGCCACCGCTTGAAGGCACTTCCCGTACAGCTCCAGGAGATGCCCCGCGTACTCTTCCGGTTTGGAGGCAGCGCCGCTTCCCTGGAAGCCAACGCCGGTGGAACTGGTCCGTCCGTAGCCGGTGGTCATAGCAATAAATTTCATCAGATCCAGCGCGATGTCCTCGTTGCGCCGCGATCCCGCGGTGGTGCCAGGCACTTCATCCATGAAACTCTCTCCGTGACGGTAGCGCTGCCTTCGATCATAACAAAGCCGCGCGTTTTCTGAGGGCTGACGGCTGAGAGCTGATCTATAATGCCTATGTAGGCAGCTGGACCGGACGGCCGCTCGCGGCGTCTTTCGGGATGCGGCGAGAGGAAAGTCCGAACTCCACAGAGCAGTGTGCCGGATAACGTCCGGGAGACCGGTTTCAAGACCGGCCGACGGCAAGTGCCACAGAAAACATACCGCCCTGGCGGCAACGTCAGGGTAAGGGTGAAAAGGTGCGGTAAGAGCGCACCGCCGTTCCAGCAATGGAGCGGGCATGGCAAACCCCACACGGAGCAAGACCAAATAGGGAGGAAGTCCGGCTACGGCCGGACGCGTGCCGGCTCGGTGCGCCAAACCTTCGGGTAGGTCGCTTGAGCCACGCAGTGATGCGTGGCCCAGAGGAATGGCCGTCCTGCCGGAGCAATCCGGCAGACAGAATTCGGCTTACAGGTCCGGCTGCTTTCAAATTATCCCCGTCCCCGCCTTGACATTTTCACAGGAGAGTCCATAATTGGCTCTCGCATCGCCTCTTCTCCGGCCCCTGTTCGATTGCTCAGGCGGTGAATTTCTTCCCAAGGAGAAGGTCATGAGTCTCCGCAGACTAGCTTCCAAGATATCCACTGGCGCGGCATATCCAGGTCATCGCCACTTCGCCCAGCGACTGCTGAGCCGAAGAAGCTTCCTGGAGAAAACCGGCCTCACGGTGGGAGCGCTCGCAGCCTCTGGCATACTGATGCCGGAACTGGCGCGCTCCGCCGCGCTCAACCTTCACGGGCACAACAGCACAACCGCAGCTACACCGCTTCCCATTCCCGGCGGCATGCAACTGCTCGGTCCTGGTGGCCCGCTCTTCCATGTGTTTCTACCGGCTCCGGGTGTTGAGCCATGCACCATTAGCAATTTCAACGGCTTCGTCGGATGGGCAGCCGTCGGAGGTATGGGCACCCACACTGTGACTGGCCAGGCCCCCGAACATCTTCCCTTCGAGTCCGACGTGCGCTTCATGAGCGGCGAATTCGTTGGCGCTGATGGACGCAACCACCATGGTGCCTTCGCCTTCATATGACTTGACGTATTCACAAGCCCCGTGGCGGGCTTGCAACAAATTCACGATTTCAATCCTGGGATCACTCAAAGTGGACTGTTCTGGACGATCCCAATTTCCGAAAACACAATCTCTGTAAATTTCGCTGCTGGAAGGGCCGCATTCCAGGCCAACAACGTGGATGTCGAGGATTACCACGACGTCGTCAATGCTCTGCTGGATGGACCCGAGGTGGACGCGGAAGTCTCCTGGGACATCCGCTGGAGCCATCCCGTTAGCCGCGCAAAGATCCGAGATGTGCAAAACGGTTTCGTCGGCGACTTCGTGCAGAACGTGGCGCAGATCGCTTGGGCCGGTCAGACAGATACGGCAACGTTTGTGTCGGACCCGGCGTCAACTTCGGTAAATGAATTCTCCTTGCTAGCGCACGAGCGCAACGGAGTGTTCTTCTCTTAGCGGCACAGAGTCGGTCGTTGGTCTGTGGGTCGTTGGCTATTCTTGGTCGATCTCGGCGTAGAGAGTTTTGGCCGACGACCAACAGCCAACGACCTTTTCAGTTAGAATCTTAATCACTAATCTAATTGCCCTGAGGAGTGCACCAATGTCCGCACCGAGCCGTCGTCCTGAGATTCGCCGCCGCCGCACGCGCAAAGAAAAAATCGTGAAGTTGCTTAAACGCCATGCCGCTGCGGGATCGGAAACCGATCGTTCCCGTCTCGCCGCCAAGCTATCGCGGCTGGCGCGCACGTCCCCGGGGCAGCCATTGCTGAAGAGCTAGCGGTTGGTTGTCGGCTGTTGGTTCTTGGCCAAAGCGCCTGGGCTACGAATTGACCACCTTCTCCACGGGCACTTCCGGTCCAGACTTGCCTACAGCTTCTTCGTATCCGGCGAGGACCTTCGCGGCCGACGCGTCCCAGGAGAACTTTTTCACTTGCTCGTATCCACGCTGGCGAAGTTTCTCTCTTAGCGACGGGTCGAGCAGCACGCGCTGCAGCGCGCGCATCATCTCAAAAATATTTTCCGGATTGACCATCACGGCTGCATTGCCAACCACTTCAGGAATGGAAGATGTGTTCGAGGTCAGCACCGGAGTGCCGTGCGCCATGGCCTCGAGCGGCGGCAGTCCGAAGCCCTCGTATAACGAGGGGAAGACGAACACCTTGGCGGCATCGTAAAAAATCCGCAGCACTTCAATCGGGACAAATCCCAGGAAGCGAACATCGTTCTGCACTCCGCCTCGTACCACGGTGCGGCGCAGGTCTGGGTGCTTGGAAAGCTCGTCGCCAATGATGATGAGCTTGAGATCGGGATAGAGATCATGCTTTGTCAGATCCGCTTTCAACGCTGAAAAGGCTTCTATGATTCGCACCAGGTTCTTGTGGGGGCTGATCCGCCCGGCATAAAGCAGAAACGGATAGGTGACCTGATAACGCTCGGCGAGGAATTGGCGGTCGGCATCGGTAGCGTGCCCGCTCAAGAAGCGATGGTCAATCGCGTTGTAGATGACCTCAATGCGGCCGGGCTCAATCGCAAACAGTTTTTCCACCTCGCTCTTGGTGAAGCGAGACACGGCAAAGATGCGCGCGGCATTCTGCACGACTCTTCGGGTGAGGTAAAAATGCAGAGAGCGCTTCAAGCCCGAGCGGCTGTGGGCCCGGTACATGTGCTCCAGCATGTCATGCACGGTCAGGACATAGGAGCAGGGCAGATGGCGCGGGAGCCAAAACAGGTGTGGAACGTGTACCAGGTCGCAGCCCAGGCGGCTGACAACTGCCTGACATTGCATGTATCCGCGCAGCGTGTCCGGGCCCAGCACCTCGATGGACTTAAAATTTCCCGGCAGCTCCCCAATTTCGTTGACTTTCTCCGCAGGGCCCAGCAGAAAATACTTGTTCCCGCAATCCAACCGGGCCAGCGCGCGGATGATGTTGCGCGTGTAAGTGCCCACGCCGAACTCGTTCATCCGGCGAATATCGATGGCTATCTTCACGGAGTGATTTAATCACAGCCGACGCGACACCACCAACCGCGTGTCGGGAGGCTCAAGCAAAAAACTTAACCACAGAGGACACCGAGGATCACAGAGTTTTTCTTGCTTTATTGCCTCTGTGATCCTCGGTGTCCTCTGTGGTAAAAGTCTTTTGCCGCGCGTAAGCCACCAAAGGCTACACTTCGGCGTGAGCCTTGGCTCTTCTTGCCGCGTACAGCGGAAAGGCTTCCGCCAGCTCCAGCACTTGACGTCGAACCCCGCCGAGCAAAGATGCATCTGTGCGCCCGTTTAGAACCTCTGCGATCCACCGCCCCACCTGCCGCATCTCGTCTTCCTTCATGCCTCGCGTAGTGAGCGCCGGAGTTCCTATGCGGATCCCGCTCGGCTTCATTGGCGGGTTGACGTCGAACGGGATGGCGTTCTTGTTGACTGTGATCCCCGCTTCGCCCAACGCCTTTTCCGCTTCGCTGCCGAACATGCCTTTGGAGAACACATCCACCAGCATCAGGTGAGTATCCGTGCCCCCGGAGATGATGCGGAAGCCTTCGGCAGCCAGAGTATCTGCCAGCACTTTGGCATTGGCGACGACCTGCCTCGCGTAGTCGCTGAATTCCGGCTGCAGAGCTTCGCGGAAGCAGACCGCCTTGGCTGCGATGATGTGCACCAGCGGCCCGCCCTGCATGCCGGGGAAAACGACTTTGTCGATCGCGGCGGCGAATTCCTGTTTAGAAAGAATCATTCCGGCGCGTGGGCCGCGAAGAGTTTTATGGGTGGTCGAAGTAACAATGTGCGCGTGCGGAACCGGCGACGGATGCACGCCTCCGGCGACCAGTCCGGCGAAATGCGCCATGTCCACCAGGTAAAGCGCACCAACTTTGTCCGCAATTTGCCGCATGCGCGCGAAGTCAATAATTCGCGGATACGCGCTGCCGCCGCCGATGATCAGCTTGGGACGATCTTTCTCCGCCAGCTTTTCCAGGTCGTCGTAATCGATGGTTTCCGTCTCTTTAGTTACGCCGTAGGGAACGATCCGGTACGTTTTACCAGAAAAATTAAGGTGATGGCCGTGGGTGAGGTGTCCGCCGTGCGCCAGGTTCAGTCCGAGAATGGTGTCCCCTGGCTGCAACACAGCCGCGTACGCTGCCATGTTGGCTTGCGACCCGGCGTGGGGCTGGACGTTGGCATGTTCTGCGCCAAAGAGTTGTTTCGCGCGATCGCGTGCCAGGTTTTCGACGATGTCCGCAAACTCGCAGCCGCCGTAGTAGCGCTTCCCAGGATATCCCTCGGCATACTTATTCGTGAACACCGAGCCCATGGCTTCAAGCACGGCCTCGCTCACGAAATTTTCAGAGGCAATCAGCTCCAGGCCTTCGTGCTGGCGGCGGGTCTCATCATCAATCGCCGCAGCGATTTGCGGATCGGCTTCATACAACGGACGGGACATGGGGTCTGGTTTCATGACAATGACATTGTACAAGGAGCACTCAGCACTCAGCATTCAGCACTCAGCCATGCAGCGGCCGGATGTAAGTTCGATGGTCAAATAACCAAATCTCTTGTGATAAGTGTCACTGCTTCTTAGACCGCCTTCGATTAGGTTTGGGGAGAGGTTTGTTCATGAAAGATTTCCGGGATCTGCAAGTCTGGAGTAAGGCGCACGCACTCACGCCCAATTGCTACAAGGCGACAAGTGACTTCCCCAAATCTGAGACCTACGGATTGACGGGTCAAATCAGACGTTCTGCTGCTTCGGTTGCAGCCAATATTGCGGAAGGTTGCGGGAAGCGCACCAACGGAGACTTTCAGCGTTTTCTGGGAATCGCCGCCGGTTCCGCCAGCGAGGTGGAATATCACTTTCTCTTGGCGCGCGACCTCGGGTTCCTCGACCGCGAGCAGTATCAGTCGCTCGACGCGACGGTAGTCGAAGTAAAACGCATGCTGGCATCTCTAATCATTAAACTCGAGAGCGACCGCCGGGCAAGCTGAGTGCTGAATGGTGAGTGCTGAATGCTATCTTTTCAACGCCCTCCCCAAGAACGACGCCAGATACCAGCCATCCATATATTTGTACGGCGTTTCTCCCATTGAGTAGTGGCCGCAGGGGAGCACCGCAACTTTGTGGTCGAGATTGTGACGTTCGAATTCGGCGACCACCTGACGGGAAAACTCGGGCAGGAAGGTCAAGTCATATTTCGCATAAACGATCAGCGATTTGGGTTTCCAGCGGGCGAATTGCTTGAAATACGACATCGGGCTGACCGCGACCCACAGAGCGCGCAGCCGGTCGATATCTAACTGCGGTTCCAGTCCCTGCCGGATGTGCCGCGTGGATTGCCCGTGCCAGACTACGTCGGCAACGTAGGTGGAGGCGTGGTTGAATGCGCCGACCTGGATTCGCGAATCGTGCGCGGCAGCCAGAAACGCGTAGCACGAGCCCAGGCTGGTGCCGGTAATGCCGAGGCGCTCGTAGCCCTGCTGCTGAAGCCAGTCGAGGCAGCAGCGAATGTCGAGGACGGCCTGACGGCAGGCGTCCATGGTGCGGCCGATGTTGGCGGAGACGGCGTAATCCGCGCGCCGTATTTCCGCCGGGCGGCGAATATCGTGATACGGCATGCTCAGTCGCAGCACGGAAATCCCCAGCCGGTTCAGAATGCGGCACAGCGCGTTGTAGTTCAGTGCGTCGGAATTCCAGTGCGGCAGCAGTACCACCGCGCTCTTCGCATTTTCCTTCGCCGGAAACCAGCGCGCGTTGGCCAGATTGTTTTCCGGATACGGCGTGCGCACCGGCGAAGTGAAACGAAGGAAATCCGCGTAGGCCCCGCGAACTTTCTTGTCCAGCACGGGATCGGGAACTTCGCGCGTGCTGAACACCTGCACTTCACGTTTTTCCAGCCGGAAATCGGAAGGCGTTTTGTGGGCGAAAAACTCGTCGCTCGCAGCAACCGCGCGCGCGTTGTACTCCAGAAGATAGCGCTCGCATTCCACCTGGGTCTGATGAGGAAGGAACCCATTGCGGCAGGGCCAGTCGCGCGTCCACTCAATCCCCCACTCCAGCGGGCGCACCACGCGATTGTTGTCCACGGAGGTGAGGCGCGTCTCCCAGTCGTACATCCAGCGGGCGTAAAGAGAGGGCATGTGGTTTTAGGATAGCAAAGCCAGCGTTCAGCACTCAGCCGTCAGCATTGATCGGCAAGAATGGGCATTTGTCCGCCAGATACGTCATTTAGCTCTGCGGCGGCTGAACGGCGAATGCCGTTTGACAAGGACTTAGCTACGGCTATCTCCGGAACAACGTCTGCAGGCCATTGACATCTTCCAGCACTGGCCATCCAGTATGCCGGTGCCTTAGAATTCGATTCCGACATTGAAGCCACATCGCGGGTATCGAGGTGATTTTGGCAAAGTCTCGCGCCGTCATATTTTCATGCTTTCTGCTCACCCTGGTATCCACCGCCCAGGTAACGGTTATCAAAGCCGGCCGGCTGATTGATCCCGATTCGGGCCAAGTGTTGACCAATCAACTCATCGTCATCCACGGAAGCAAAGTCGAAGCCGTGGGAGACCGTTTGACCATTCCTGCTGGCGCCAGCATCATCGATCTATCCCGCGCTACGGTGCTGCCGGGCCTGATTGATTGTCATACCCACGTGGCAGATGGCCAGAGCGGCGCCGACCCAGTGAATGTCCTGCGCAAAACAGCGTCTGAAATCGTCCTCGAGTCGGTTCCGAACGCGCTCAAGATGCTGGAATCCGGGTTCACCACGGTGCGTGATGTAGGCACCTACCGGGCTTTGAATGATGTAGCGTTACGAGACGCGATTGCCCGCGGGTACATCGAAGGTCCACGCATGTTTGTAGCCGGTGCATACATCACCATAACCGGCGGCGCCGGGGCGATGTCCGGTATGGCGCCCGACATTAATCTTCCCTGGGACTTGCACTACGGCGAAGCCAACAGTCCGTGGGAGGTTCGGCAAAAAGTCCGCCTCCTGGCCCATGACGGCGTGGATGTAATTAAGGTACTGTCCAGCGGCGCAGTAATGACTCATGGAAGTAATCCGAGCTCGCAGGAATTCACTCCAGAGGAGTTGCAGGCTGTAGTAGATGAGGCCAGCCAGTTCGGGTTACGAGTGGCTGCCCACGCGCATTCGCCGCGGGGGATCAAAAACGCAATCCGCGCGGGCGTCGCGTCCGTGGAGCACGCCACGCTGATTGACGATGAGGGCCTGGCGCTGGCCAAAGAGCACGGCACTTATCTCGACATGGATATCTACGATGAGGAGTGCATCCAGGAGCAGGGCCGCAACGGAACCATGCCCAAGGATTTCTTGGAGCACGATGCCAACCTGGCGCAGATCCAGCGCGACAACTTCCGCAAAGCGGTCCGCGCCGGGATCAAGCTCACTTTCGGCACGGATGCGGGCATCTGTCCGTACGGCAGCAGCGGAAAACAGTTTGCATTTATGGTCCGGTACGGAATGTCCCCGATGCAGGCCATCCAGTCCGCAACCAGCTCTGCGGCTGACTTATTGGGCCATGCCGATGAGATTGGCTCCATCAAACCTGGCAAGTACGCGGATGTTATTGCGGTCTCCGGAGACCCGCTGCAGAACATCAGAGTTCTGGAAGATGTTCAGTTCGTGATGAAAGACGGAAAGGTGTACAAGAGCTTTTCACCACCCGGACGTTAAGGCGCGGGCCCCAGGATCGAGAGCTGCGTGCGGAATTGTGAGGAATTCTCAGCCTCAGGCGGAACCGGTTTCTCAGCAGTACTTCCTCGGCACTCGCTTGGAAATCGCGCACAGTATTTCGTAAGGAATGGTGTGGGCAAGTTCGGCGTGTTCGCGGGCATCCACGCTGAGGCCGTCGTGGGAACCCAAGAGGATGACCTCATCGGCAACGGCGATGCCGGGAATTCCGGTCACATCCGCGAGTGTGAGATCCATGGAGATTCGACCGACAATCGGCGCGTAATGTTCGCGCACGATGACGCGCCCGCCCTCTGAGAGTCCGCGGTTCAGCCCGTCGGCGTACCCGACGGGAAGCACGGCGATTCGCGCCGCGGCCTTGGTAGTGTAGGTACCTCCGTATCCCAGCGCCTGGCCTGCCCGCATTTCGCGCAGAGAAAGGATCCGCGTTTTCCAGGTGAGCACGGGTTTCACATTGAGCCTGAGCCGGCTGCCTCCGCTCACCACTCGCCCGGCGCGCTCGAACGGCAGGTGATAGCCATAGAGCGCCAGTCCCGGACGCACCATGGTGTTCCAGCTTTCATGGTGAGAGATGACGGCCGAAGTATTCGCTGCGTGCACCATCGGCGGATTGAAACCAGCTTCACGAAGCACGCGTCGGCCGTCTTCAAAGACTTTGAGTTGTTCGCTGACCGAGGGCGCGTCCAGAACCTCCGATGATGCCAAATGGGTCGCGAAACCTTCAAGCATCAAATGCGGCGAAGATTTGAGGGTAGCGCAAAGTGCGGGGAGATCCTCCGGTGCCGCGCCCAGGCGTCCCATGCCTGTATCCAGCTTCAGATGGATCGCACGTTGGGAGACGCCGACTCGCGCGGCCGCACATTCTAGGAGTTCGATATGACCGATCTCCCAAACCGTTGGCGTCAGGCCGAGGCGGACGATTTCTTCTTCTTCGCCGCGCCAGAAACCGGTCATCAGTAGAATTCGGGTTGCAATGCCTTCTTCACGGAGAGGGATGGCTTCGTCGAGTGATGTCACTGCCAGCCAGGTGGCGCCTTCGGCCTCCAGCGCTTTCGAGCACTCTACCGCGCCGTGCCCATAGGCATAGGCCTTCACAACCGCGCAGACAGTCACTCCGTTGCCGACATAATCGCGGATGGTGCGGTAATTTTGCCGAAGATTTCCTAAGCAGACTTCAGCCCAAGTTGGACGAGTCGCGGTCCGCTTCGCGATTTCAATGGTAGCCACTCCTGGCGATTATAATTGGCCGCCGCGCCGTGCCCAGGTTACCGCTGTGCTACTCATGCTGGATCATTTCTCCCAGCACTCAGTGTCCGAGTACGAAATTTACGGTGATTTGGGTCTCCACCTCGACCGGCTCGCCGTTGAGTAGGTAGGGGCGGTATTTCCATTGCCGGACCGCTTCCGTCGCAGAACGGGCAAGCAGGCTTGGGCCGCTGGCCACGCCCACCTGTTCGATATTCCCTTGGCGGCTGATGATCGCCTTCAGAACCACCGCCCCTTCTAGACGAATCTGCCTGGCGATGGCCGGGTATTGTGGCTCGACGCGGTGGATGAGGTTGCCTTCCATCACAACCGAGGTGCGGATGGCCTGTGAGCGCACGGGTGGGTGCGGGAGAATCGTGGGACTGATATTCACAATGGGACCCAAGTCGAGCCCCATGCGGGATCCAGGCCCCAACTGGGGCGCTTCCGGGCCGGTATCGGTTGCCGTGGGATTAGCCTTGCCGAAGATGACACCGTTCCTGGAAACGATCAACACAGTGGGCTTGGCCGGTTCGCTTGAGCCCGTCCCTCCCCTGCTCGTTTCGGCCCGCACTTGTCCACTCGACATGGGCACGAAGATCCGTCGGGCCAGGAATACGGGCGGCAGGTTCTGTGGACAAAGCATGGGGAAAACCAAGGCAGCGGCGACGAAAACAGCCTGCAGTGTGAACGAAGCCAGAGCTGTCCAGCGTCGAGCGGAAGGTTGCGCAGCAGATGGTCCGGAAAACATGGGCCTTCTCCTCAACAGTGGTCCTGTTGCGAGATAGAGACACCGCAGCTGAGCTTGTCGGACTGGGGATGGCAAAAATAAAGAGGCCGCGATTGCTCGCGGCCCTGGGAACTAAATCCTGAGTCTGGTGTCGCCTATTGTTTGGTTGGCGGTGTGGTTGGTTTGGTTGCTGCCGGGGCAGCTGGCTTCGAAGTGGTTCCGCCGCCCGCGGGCTTTGCGCCGGTCGTACCAGCCGGCCTTACGGGTGCGGCAACACCCGATTTTGCGTTGTAGGCGTCCACGACCGTCTTAGTAATATCAAGGTTCCCGCTATTCCACAGCACCGGCCCATTTGGCCACTGGTTGCTGGGGGAGGCGTCAATGATCAAGCCAAAGCCGTTGTTCTTAGCGTAGTCCACGATCATCGGCGCCATCTTCTGCAGAATGCGCTGCGCGATCTCATTTTCTTGGTTGCGCGCATCCTCCTGGGCGTCCTGAGCGTCGCGCTCCAATGCTTTCTGTTTGGTTTCAATCTGTTTCATCAGGGCGTTCTTGGCGTCATCGTTGAGCTTGTCGCCCTGAGTGTTGAGCTGCTTTTTCAGGCCATCGATCTCGTCGTTTTTCGCCTTCAACTCATTTTGTCTGGGCTCAAGCTTCTTGCTCAGCACATCAAAGTCGCGCTGGCCTTCGTTACTGGCGAAGATGGCCCCTTCGACGTTGATGGTTCCAATCTTGTTACCGGTCGCGCCCGTGACCGCAGGAGGGTCGCCGGCCGAACCGGGTGCCGAAGGGAGTGCAGCGGGGGATCCGCCGCTGGTTTGGGCCATTGCCGCCGAGAACAGCACCGCCGCAGCCGTGAGAGAACGCATAAGCGTAAGTTTCATGTGATTAACTGGACTCCTTCGAGTACTGCTCCTGAATTTTGTAAGATGCGATTCCTTGAGATATCGGAATACCTGGCCACATAACTACCATTTTTGCGAGTAAGGCGAGCCGATTCAGACTCGCATGCAAACTGGGAGCGCCGCGATAACGCCACGCACGACCGGCGACTCAGGCGTGTGGATGATCCATTATAGAAACAGGCGCTCTCTACCGTCAATCCTCCTAGAAAGTCGTCCCCACGGTAAAGCGGAAGGTCTTGCGCGGCTCCCGCAGCAAGTAAGGCGGAGAGAATGTGTTGCGGGTCAACTGGAAGGTGTAGTCGCCAGCAGCCCCAGCCGGAAACATGCTGCGCGTAATCGGGACCGGCGACTGCGCCACTTCATTCAACCGCAACGGGTTGTACGCCCAATAGATACGGAACGGAGCGTTTACCACCGGCAGGAAGACCTGCAGCTCGATCCCGGTGGAGGCTCGCGGCTGCCAGTTCGAGCTGCCCAAAATCGCAAGGTTCTGGCTGAACTTGAGGTTCTGGGTACCCAGACAGGTGTTGAAGAAAGGATCCAGCGCCGGGCACCCATACGGGGTATTGTTGATGGCGGTAAACTGGCCATTGTTAATGCGCAATTGCGACTGTCTCAGGATCGGATCCACCCCTAGATCAAAGAAGGGCGCAATCGCCACGGGTCCGGCGATGGTGATCCGGTACTCTGCATTTGATACCAGGCTGAGATCTCCTCCGGGGAATGTGATCTGGTCCGCCGGAATAGGGATCGTGTAGCTACCCTTCGCTGGATTGCTTGGGTCTTTCGGGACCAACGAACCGTCCGGGTTTCGCAGTGCGATCGAAGAAGTTGTAGGCAGAAATGCCACCGGCGATATCGAGCGGACGTCGAAGCCGCGAATGTCGTTTTCGCCACCCATGTAGTAGCGCTGGAACGGGGGCGCAACTAGACCTCCAAATCCCGATAGAAACGACCCCTGGAAATGAATGCCCACGGTATTGCGCCGGTTCTGCACCGGGAAATGATGTTTGTACTCAACGATGGGGCGCACTGTTCTCACCGTCCCGCCCAGGCCGGAAATTTCGCCACCCAGGAAGTATTCAGTGCCCGAGTGCGGATATAACGCCGCATCCAACTTGTTCTCCGAGTAGCTCACAAGAATTTTGCTGGTCACAATCCCATTCAAAGCATTGGGACCGCTCACCCCACTGAACGCCAGGAAGTTAAACAAGTTCTGGGAGGCGGTGGTCAAGGCCACCAGTGACGAGACATCGTAAGAGTACGTGGCCCCGACCCGCTTAAACCCCCGGTGCAGCGGATACGAAGCGTTAAGCGTGAACCCCTTGCTGTTCTGAGTGTAGTTCTGCAAGCTCTGCAATTGTGCCGCTGAAAGGCTCAACGATTGCCCGGTGACGAGCGCGCTCTGTCTTGCCTGGTCATAACTCAGTTTTCGGCCATACACCGTGAAGCCGCCGCTAAGCGGGCGGTCAAACAAGTAGGGCTCAGTGAATCCGAGAGTAATGTCGCGCTGCAAACTGCCGATGTTGGCTTGCACGGTTAGAGTGTCGCCCAACCCCAAAAAGTTATTTGTGGTGTAACTCAGGCCGATGAATGACCCCGCCAAACCGCTGACTCCGCCCGAAAGCCCGATCTGGTTCTTGCCTTTCTCTTTCAGTTTGAGGGTCAGATCCACCGTGCCTTCTTTCTCGTCCAGATGGCGTTCGGTTACGGTAGGATCGTCGGGCTTGATCTGCTCGAAGTACCCAAGCTGATTCAGCCGCTGAATACTGATTTTCCAACGCTGCTCGTTGTAGAGTTGTCCCTCCTCGAGCACCAGTTCGCGGCGAATCACCTTGTCGCGGGTAGTCGTATTCCCGGAAAACTCGATCCGGCGCACGGAAAACTGCTTGCCCTCGTCCACATCAATATCAAAGGACACCAGCTTCTTTTGTTCGTCAAAGCTGGGGGTTGGAATGGAGGTGAAGTTGATGTAGCCCCCGCTGGCGTAAAACGTCTTCAGGTTTTCCAGTCCTTTGGCGATCTTCTGACGGTTAAAAATTTCACCGTCTTTGATGGGAAAAAGATTGCGCAGTACCTTGCTGTTGGGGAATGACTTGTTGTTCTTGAAGGTAATACTTCCGAGATTGTAGCGGTCCCCTTCGTCGATGGGCACAGTAATGTCCATTGCTTTGCCGGGGCCGTGCTGAATCAGAGGAACGTGAAATCCCGAATGCCCGGTGTCGCGGATCTTGGTTTCTGGTTCGCCCACGACGCCCTTGAAGTACCCCCGGTTCTGCAAGGCCTCGCGAACAAGTTCCATGTCCTCATCGAGCTTGGTCGCGTCGTAGGTCTTGGAAAAAATGTCTTCGAGGAAGATGGAATGCGGAATCCCAATGGGGCGCAGGAAGTGCATAGCATGCCGCAAGTCGCGGCTGCTCACATTCTTATTGCCTTCAAACTTGATCCGTCCTACTTTGACTTTTGGCCCTTCCCGGACCACGAAGGTAACACCTACTGATGCCGGTGGGATGGGCCGAACTTCGGTACGGATGGTGGCGAACTGGTGTCCGTGCTCCGCCTCCAACTGCTTGATGGTGACTTCCGCTTTCTTCACTTTGGTGGGATCGTATTGCGACTCGACAGAGAGCCCGACTTTGGCTTCCTTGAACCTGTCCAGAATGTCGCTCTTCGAAATCGCATTGATCCCCAAATAGTTGATCTCTTTGATCCGCGGCTTTTCTTTTACATAGACGTGCAGGATCCAGCCTTTGGGCGTGGCCTCGCGCTCGAAGCGGATGTCCTCGAAATAGCCAGTGTTCCATAGCGAGTTGAAATCCCGCTCCATGGCCGCCGGATCGTAAACGTCACCCGGCCGGCTGAAGATATGTGCACGAACCGCTTCTGCGGGAACACTACGGTTGCCGTGGACTTCAATGGCGCTGATCACGTCCGTCTGCGCGAACGCCGATACTGCACCTGCCAGTAGAACGAGCAGGCCTGCCAACCCATTGAGGAGACCAAAACAAGTCTTTCTAAATGAAAGAGATGCGCGCCTGGCTGTGAACTTCGCCAGACACTCGGAGGTGCTTTCTCCCCAAATTGCAGGGTTATCCTGATGAACGCGAGAAATCGCCAATTACCTCAGACAGGTAGAGTATGGAAAACCGCAATTATACGGTAGAGCTGTGGAGAGCGTCCAAGACCGCCCCTTCAATTTGTGCTCACGGGGTTCCGCCGAAAAAGCTCCACCTCAACCAAGACGGAATAAAACGTGGCGGAGTTGCCCATGTCGGTGAGTTTTTCGGACGTAAGCACGTTAATGTTTCGATTGCCGGGTGTAAGTTTTGCCCAGTAGAGCTTCGCCGCCACCACGCCAGGCGAAACTTTCCCGTCCACTCTTGCTGTTAGATGCAGGTCACCGCGACGGTTGAACGCCCTGACTGTGTCTCCGTCGCGAATGCCGCGCGGTTGCGCATCCGCCGGATTCATCTCCAGTAGCCCGACTTCCTCGAGCGATTGCAAGCCCGGCAAATTGGAGAAGGTCGAGTTCAGAAAATTATCGGCCTTCCGCGCCAGCAACTCCAAAGGAAAGGCTTTCGCGTTGTCGCTGTGACGCGACTCTTCCGGAGCAACAAAAGCCGCGACCGGGTCGAGCCCCAGAGCTTTGAGATTCTCGTTGTAAAGCTCCGCTTTCCCGCTGCGCGTGCGGAAATTGCCTTTAGCAAAGGGCAGAAACGCTTCTTCGGACTGTTTGCCATTGCCGCCAAAATTCAGGCGGATGTGGCCTTCTTTCTCCAGCCGCTCGCGTGTAATCCCGTGCAGCCATGGATTGGGCGAATCCAGCGCCTCATCCATCATATCCTCGACTGAATCCCGGAAGCATTCTTCCTTGAAACCCATTCTCTCAGCCAGGGCCCGGAATAAATCCACATTGGATCTGCACTCACCTAATGGCTCGATGGCTTGATTCGAGGCCTGGAGGTAGTAGTGGCCGTAAGCGGATTGCAGCTCTTTATGCTCGAAGAACGTCGTCGCCGGCAAGACGATGTCGGCATAGTCCGTAGTGTCGGTGAAGAACTGCTCATGCACCACGGTAAACAAGTCAGGCCGAAGCAAGCCGCGAACCACGTTGTTGTGATTGGGGCAAACCGCCGCCGGGTTCGAGTTGTACACGAACAACGCCTTCACCGGAGGATCGTTGACCAGGTTCAGCGCCTGACCCAGTTCGACCATGTTGATGGTGCGCGCCATCCTGCCTAGCGACGCCTGCATCAGATCGGCACGTTCCAGAGCGACGTTGTTCAATCCGAACGCGGCGCTGGTGGAGAGCTGGAATCCGCCGCCAACCTCTTTCCAGGAACCGGTGACGCACGGCAGCATGGCGATCGTCCGCGAGGCCATGCCGCCATTCTGCGAGCGTTGTACCCCATAGTTCATGCGAATCGCCGCCGGACGGCAGGTTGCGTACTCTACCGCGAGCTTCTCGATGTCGGCAGCAGACATTCCCGTCCACTGCGCGACCTTTTCCGGCGGATACTCCTGCACCTTCACCCGCAACTCGTCAAATCCTACGGTGTGCTGCGAGACGTAATCGGCGTCATGAAGATTCCGGTTGATGATGACGTGCATCATGCCGAGGGCAAGCGCAACGTCGGTGCCCGGGTTGATCGGAATGTGCCAGTCGGCGCAGGCAGCGGTGCGGGTACGATAGGGATCGATCGTCACCAGTTTCGCGCCATTGCGCCGGGCTTCCTCAATGAAAGGCCACAAGTGCACGTTATTGCCGTGGATGTTCGCGGCCCACGCGATGATGTACTTGGAATGACGGAACTGCTCCGGCTCCGTTCCCATATTGGCGCCGTAAACTGACCGCACCCCGGCACCGCCCGCCTCCGAACAAATATTGCGGGCAAGTTGCGAAGCACCCAGGCGATGGAAGAACCGGCGATCCATGGACCCGTAATTGAGCTTTCCCAGGGTCCCGCCGTAGGAGTACGGGAGGATGGCTTCGCTGCCGAATTCGGTGGCAATCTTGCGGAAGCGCGTTGTGATCTCGTCGAGGGCTTCGTCCCAGGTAACGCGCTGGAAGGCCTGCTCAGCCCGTGTGGTGCGGGCGCCCTCGCCCGCATGCCCTTTCGGACGAACTCGCTTCATCGGATACAATACGCGGTCCGGCGAGTAAACGCGATCCAGATACTTCGCAACCTTCGCACAAAGGAACCCGCGAGTCACTGGGTGCGTGGGATCGCCCTGGATCTTGACCGCACGCCCATCATCCACCGTGATCAGGACTCCGCACGCGTCGGGACAATCATGCGGACAAGCGGCATGGACCACTTTTTTCACAATGTCTGATTATACGGCGGGAGGGGATGCCGATTCGTCGCGCCAAGGTCTTATTTCATGCCCACGTAGAGATCAGCTTGCGCGTTTTGTGGGTCCTGGCTGCGCTGGTCATAAATTTCGAAGTCGGTCTTGTAGATTCGCTGAAGTTTCTTTTCATCCTCCAGCTTCCAGATTCTTTGCCAGGCTCCAGGGACGACCTTCGGAAGCGGCCCCTTGTCACTGGTGAGCACGGCAAAACGCCCGCCGCTCACACTCTTTAGTACCATACCTGCAGGCGCGGCAGTTCCATCCTTTACCATGGCCCCGATCACGAAGCTGTACTCGCCATTGCGATCGCTCGCGTAATCCGTGTACACAGCGTAGATGTTCGAACCGATCTTATTCGGAATCTTCGCCAGAATACCTTCCTGAAAAAATTTCTGCCACTGCCCTGGAATGACGCCCTCGGCCGTCTTCTCTTTCGCGTTTGTGGTGCGGACTCCAATTCCGATGACGAGAAATCCTGGCAAATCTGCGCGAGTAATAGGGTCCTCCTTACTTAATTTCCATCACTTCTTTTTCCTTGGCCTTGCACATCTCTTCCATTTTCTTGATTTCGTCGTCGGTGAGCTTTTGAATTTCGTCCATGGAGCGCTTCTCTTCGTCCTCACTGATCTTCTTGTCTTTCAGCGCCTTCTTGATCGCATCGTTGCCGTCGCGGCGGATGTTGCGGACCGCGGTGCGATGGTCTTCCAGAACCTTATGCAGATGTTTCACCATGTCCTTGCGGCGCTCTTCGGTCAAAGGCGGAACCGGCACGCGAATGATCTTGCCGTCATTCATCGGATTGAGCCCCAGCTCGCCGGCACGGATGGCCTTTTCAATGCCCGCAAGCTGGCTGGGGTCGTAAGGCTGCACCGTAATCAACTGGGGCTCCGGCGCGTGGACCGTGGCAACTTGATTGAGGGGCATTTGCGTACCATAGGCATCCACAGTGACCGAATCCAGCATGTGTACCGAAGCCCGCCCGGTGCGCGTGCCCACCAGCGCCTTGCGGAAATCTTCGACCGCCTTATCCATTCGGGTCTTCAGTTGTATGTAAGTTTCCTTGAGTCCGGGGACAGCCGCCATTGTGGGTTGCGCCATGTCTGTGCTCCCTCAGAAGTGAGCTTGGAACGGTGAATTATAAACCGTCGCGGACTTGACGGACTATTCACGACGGGAAGGGCACGGCTTCAGCCGTACCGTCGCTATGCCGATTCCGGCTTTAGCCGCTGAGGGACTTCGTGGAACGAAGATGTATTTTCGTGCGGAGGGCGGACCTCAGGGGCTGAAGCCCAATTCCAAATCAGAACTGTTCGGCACGGCTGAAAGCCGTGCCCTTCCCGGTTTTTTCGCCGGAAGACTTCTCCGTTGCAATCAATGAAGGAAGAACGCCTGGAATTTTTCGAGCACGTCGATTGGCAACGCGTCCGGCTTCTTCTTCCCCTTGAATCCCAAGTCGTGCCCCGCGCCTTCAACCGGCAGCAGCAGGGTCCTGTCAGAAATAAGCTTCCGCGCGCTTTCGATCTCGTCAATCGTCCCGAAGGGATCGCGGGTGCCGTGCACGAACATCACCGGTACTTCGATCTTGGGCAGATGCTGCGTCCGCGGCTTCTCGGGATGGCCGGGAGGGTGCAGGGGATACGACAGCAGAAGCAACCCGTCCGCCAGTGGCTTCTTCGTGGCTTCCGGGTGCTCGGTGCTAGCCTCGTCCGCGATCGGCGTCTCTGCGAGAAGCATCGACGCTTGGCGGCCGCCATAACTCTGTCCGCCGAGGAAGAGACGTCCGGGGAAAAGCTTCCTCATCGCGGCCACTGCGCGCTTCAGTCCTTCGCGATCACGGACCGCATCGCTGGGCCGGGGCGGGCCGTAGGGCCGCTGCTGGCGAAATGGCAGATCGCAGCGCAGCACGGCGAAACCGGCGCCAGCAAAGGCCTCCGCCAGCGCTACCAACAGGCCCATTTGCGCGTTGCCGCCGGCCCCGTGGGTGAGGATTAGGCTGTCGCCGGAGGGGGTTTCGGGGCGATGCAGGAATCCGCGAACTGGAGGGTCGGAGGAAGTATCGGAAAAGAGCTCGCGGGCGTTCATGAGATTAGAAATTATCAGAGATGGTTCGGTTAGGACTGATTACTACGCCTGCTACCGTTGGCTTAGAGTCTCTGCTCTTTGCCAAATCGGCGTAAACTACCATTGGCCAGCAGGCGGAGATCATTTGTCAGATCACCCTAAGGAATCGCGGCAGATGCCCCACTCTCTCAGGTGGGTTCTACGGGTGGTGATGCTGGTGGTCATACTTGCGTTGGGAGTTCGACGTGAGGCGAGCCGCAGAGGATCATCGGGGGACGGTAATTGCCCTGACCTCCTCAACTTGTTCGGTGGAACTGATGCCGCCGCCCATAATACCGCTGCGCCTTCGGCTACTACCTGCAAGGAAAGTCCTGCTAGGCACGGATGCCGAATCGGGGGACCAAGCGCTCCACCTCCTCTCACGAATGCGATCAACGAGACAATACCGTTTCTTACTCTTCGACGCTGATGAGTCCTTAGAATTTCAGGATGCGGCTGTTTTCCTCAACGATGTGCGTTCGGCACTTCCCGAGTGGAGGGTGCTATTGATAACTCCTGAAACCCGATCAGCTTGCGAGTTTCTGGTTGAAGCGAGAAGCGGTCCCGGATCCTGATTTTGAGTATTACCGTGACTCACTCTCCCCATTCACCACATGCAGCCGCATAAAATTGGTGGACCCCGTTGACATCTGCGTGCCCGCAACCACGCCCAGAATGTCTCCCGGCTTGAGCCTGCCGGAGCGGACCAGGTCCTGCTCGGCGGTCTCTACCATGCCTTCGACGCTGAGGTTTTGTTCCCAACACACCGGATGCACTCCCCACAGCAGGTTCATGCGATTGCAAATTCTGGCGCGGCTGAACGCGTAGATGGTGGTCCGGGGACGGTACTTGGAAATCATGCGCGCGGTGTTGCCGGTGTCGGTAAACACGGCGATGGCGGCCATGTCCACGTCTTCGGCGGCGTGGGCGATGGACTCGCAAATGGTTTCTGAAATCGAAAGCCCGGTGTGCTCGCGGCGGCGGCGCGGCTGCATGAAGTCGGCCATGTGGCTTTCGGCTTCGACCACAATTTTCGCCATCATGCAGACCGCTTCGCGCGGATATTTTCCGCTGGCGGTCTCCGCCGAAAGCATGACCGCATCGGTGCCGTCGAAAATCGCGTTGGCCACG
>WNFC01001334.1_pt1 | contig 25727 bp, 20 predicted proteins | sample 5400541 | NCBI WGS metagenome assembly WNFC01 (sample SAMN13153342, study PRJNA577476) | soil metagenome | isolation source: 120 cm saprolite under Douglas fir tree site 2 hole 2 replicate 1 | place: USA:California | collected 2015-04-18 | reverse complement strand
TAGGTAACATCATGCCCAGTGTGAAAGACCTTTACGACCAAGCCCAAACATTGCGGCTGGATGAGCGCGATGCGGACCCGTCCACGCTTACCGATCTGTCGGGAAACTGGAAAAGCGCCGACATTCCGGCGCTCCAATCCAAGGTATCCGACTACCAAATAGCGAAATTCCGCAACGGCGAGGTCGATCCGGTCTTCCAGTCCTTGATGGAGATCCTCGGCGTCTTCCCGGAGCCGCCGAAGACGATGCTCGACGCCGCTTGCGCAACGGGTTATTACAGTGAAGTCATTGAGCGCGTGTTGCCCGACGTCCATTATGTTGGCAGTGATTATTCATCAGCGATGGTGGACACCGCGCGTCTGCGCTATCCCCGGAAGCAGTTCGAGGTCGAAGATGCGACGAAGCTCAGCTTCGCGGATCACGAGTTCGATTGCGTCCTGCTTTCGGGAGCGTTGGAGCATATTCCGGACTATGGCGCCGCGATCTCGGAAATATGCCGCGCCGCCGGCAAATTCGTGGTGCTCCATCGCCTGCCGACCGTTCGGGGCGGCGAGATACGGCATACCGTCGGCAGCCAATATTCGATCGTGACTCCGAGAATTTATTATACGCAGTCGTTCATTCGGCGCGCGTTTCGCCGTGCCGGGTTCTTCAAGATTGCCGACATACCGACCTACGCGCGCACGCGTCGAGAAGCATTGCGCATGCTGATGCGCCGCGGCGAGCCCGACATCAGGACTATGGCATTCCAGCGCATTAGAGCGTGAAGTGCTTTCAAGGCGGAATGAAGCGTAAAAGATCCCCGTTCTCATCCCGTCCATCGCGCACGGACCCGAGCGCACGGCAGCGATGCCCTTCCTAGGAAGCCAGTATCGTCGGGCGCGGCTTGCGTTCGGATATTATTGGCCAAAGCTTCGCTTGATCGTGCGGTGGCTCTCGATTTCGCGTGAGCACACCAATTTCACTTACGACATCACCCCCAGAAACCGACTTCATCTCGCCCACGCGCTCGCGATCGTTTTCGGCCGATCGGCGGTGGACATGACGGCATACATCGATGAAGCTCTCGCTGATCGCATGCTGTCAGAGCACGTCATCAGCGCCGCGCGCGCCTCGCCGCGGGTCATCGTGGACGCGACGTGCCGTTTCGGCCGGCGTCTCGGCTGGTATGTCGCCGTCCGTGTCATGAAGCCGCGGGGGGTCGTCGAGACGGGCGTTGACAAGGGATTGGGTGCGGTGCTCCTGTGCGCCGCCTTGCGCCGCAACCAAGCCGAGGGTTATGGCGGCCGTTATTACGGCATTGATATCGATCCTGGCGCGGGGTTCCTCCTTGCTGGACCTTACGCCCCCTTCGGGACCCTTATCCAAGGCGATTCGATTGAATGCTTACGGCTGATCCGGGATGAGATCGACATCCTGATAACGGACAGCGACCACGCCGCGGAATACGAGTACCGCGAATACCTAGCGGCTCGCGAACGCTTGGCGGAGCGCGCTTTGATCCTCGCCGACAACGCTCACGCGAGCGATGCCCTGGCTCGCTTTTCCACCGAAACCGGGCGAAAGTTCCTTTTCCTCCGCGAGGAGCCGCTTGATCACTGGTATCCCGGGGCGGGCATCGGGTTTTCCTATCGTGCTTGAGGTCCTTGCGCGGCGATGGCGAGCGGTCGTCAGGCGAGGGCGAACGTTGTCATTGCGCCGGCGCCTGGTGGACCAGTTCGCGCAGTCGGCTCTTCATGCTTGCCCGGGCATCCGGTTCGAGCGCCTCGGTAGCGACTATGGCGGGTGGATGGTCCCTATCGACCTCATTACGCGCGATTGGATCTGCTATTGCGGCGGCGTCGGCGAAGACATCACCTTCGATCTTGAACTCATTCGACGGACCGGCTGCCAGGTCGTAGCCTTCGATCCGACGCCGCGCGCCGTTGCGCATGTTGCGGCGGTGGCTGCGGAAGAGCCAAGGTTTCGCTTCCTCGCCGTGGGTCTGTGGTCCAAAGACGCGGAACTCCAATTTTTTGCCCCGCGCGACCGGCGACACGTGTCTCATTCCATCGTCAACCTTCAAGGCACGAGCGACTATTTTGTCGCGCGCTGCCGTCCGATATCGGCGCTGATGCGTGAACTCGGGCATTCCCGGATCGACCTGCTGAAGCTCGATATCGAAGGAGCACAACACGAGGTTCTGCGCTCGATGCTGCGGGACGGTATCCGGCCGACGGTGGTCTGCGTCGAGTTCGATCAGCCGGACACTGTCGTAAGGATGTATCGCACCTATCGCCGCCTCAGGAACGCCGGCTATCGCCTTGTCGTCAGGGATGGCTGGAACTTGACCTTCTTGCGCTACCAATGAAGTATCCGCGGATCACCTTCGGCATCATCGTGCTGAACGGTGAGCCGTTCACGCGCTACAATTTGCGCGCGCTTTATCCCTTTGCGCACCAGATCATCGTGGTTGAAGGGGCCGCGCCGGCCGCCGCCGGTGTGGCGACAAAGAATGGTCATTCGCGCGACGGCACGCTCGATGTCCTGCACCGCTTCAAAGATGAGGAGGATATCGAGGCCAAGGTCATGATCGTCACGGCCGAAGATGAGGGCCATCCCAATGGCTTCTGGCCGGGCGAAAAGGATGAGCAGAGCCAAGCCTACGCGAAACGGGCAACGGGTGATTATCTCTGGCAGGTCGATATCGACGAGTTTTATGCGCCCGAGGACATGGTCAAGATATGCACTCTATTGCGCGAGGATCCAACGGTGACCGGTGCCTCCTTCTACCAGATCACATTCTGGGGGGGCTTGGATTATGTCGTAGATGGTTGGTTCCTGCGGCGAGGCATGTCAATTTACCATCGCCTCTTCAAATGGGGGCTCGGTTACCAGTATGCGACCCACCGCCCGCCCACCGTCCTTGACGCGAAAGGCCGCGATCTGCGCACGCTGAACTGGTGCGAAGCCGCGGAGCTCCGAAGCCGTGGCATTCAACTATACCACTATTCGCTGCTACTGCCGAAGCAAGTCGAGGAAAAGTGCACCTACTACGCGACCGCTCCGCTCTTCGCCCGGTCGAAGGCCTTGGCTTGGTATTCTGAGACCTTCATGAATTTGCGACGGCCCTTTCGACCTCATAACGTCTACCAGTACCCGAGTTGGCTCGAGCGATTTCGGGGCAGACATCCAGCACAGATCGAGGCAATGTTGGCCGATGTCAGAGCCGACAAATTGAACACGTCGCTACGACCCATCGATGACATAGAGCGGCTCTTGTCGCGGTGGTGGTATCGAGTCGGTCGCTTGTTGTTGATCGTAGCCGACCCGATCGATCTATGGTGGAAGTGGGTGTTTTCGCCTCGACGCAATTTCGAGCGGCTCTTGAAGATTGGGCGCATTGTCAGCGGCCTTCGATGAAAGTTTCGATCGTGACTACCTACTTGCATGGAGGAGCCGCCCGCGCTGCGCAACGATTGCATCGGGCATTTCGGGACGCCGGGCAAGAGTCGACGATCTTCGCGACGGCGGGGAACGGCGACGATCCGACGGTACGAGTCGTCGGTCGTGAGCGCCGCCGAGGCCCGGTCGCCCGCGTCGCCAGCTATTTGAGCAGGCGGCAGAGAACAAACTTAACGAAGCGATATGTTGCGCAGGGAGGCGACCCAAATGAACCCTTGCGCCCAGACTGGGCGCCGGACTATCGCGGCCTTCTGCGCGCGTTGGCAGAGAGCGACTTGGTGAACCTGCACTGGGTTGCCGGATTCGTCGATTCCAAGATGGTCTCCGCAATTGCAAACAGTGTCGCGCCAGTGGTGTGGACGATGCACGACATGCTGCCGCTTACGGGCGGTTGTCACTACGATTCCGGCTGCGGGAGATATCTGCAGGGTTGCGGATGCTGTCCGAAGCTTGCGTCTACAGACAGTTCGGATCCGACGGCACGGACGTGGGAAAAAAAACTGGCTGCACTTGCCAAAGTCCCCAATCGCAGCCTTCACGTTGTTGCGCCAAGCAATTGGCTGGCTGATTGTGCTCGCAACAGTCCTCTTTTCGCCGGTAAGGGCGTTTCCTTGATCCCGAATTCGATCGATACGGAAACGTTTGCGCCCCGTGACAAAGCCGCGGCGCGCACCGCTCTTGGCATCTCGGCTGAGGCTAAAGCGATCTTGCTCATTTCGCAAGACATCAACACTCCGCGAAAGGGGTCGGACCAGTTTGTCGCGGCGTTCTCCACACTTGATTCGCGCTCGGCTGAGAACTTGGTGCTGCTCACTGTCGGGGCCGGCATCCCCAATTTGTCGTTGCCGATAGCGCACCGGCACGTCGGCGAGATCCGGGACGACCGGCGACTGTCCGAGATATACAGCGCGGCCGATGTTTTCGTTCTCCCATCACGGCAGGACAACCTGCCCAATACGATGATCGAGGCGATGGCGTGCGGCACGCCAGTGGTGGGCTTCGCTGTAGGCGGCATTCCGGATATGGTGCGCTCCGAGGAGACGGGTATTCTCGTCCAGGCAGGCGACATCGCCGGCTTGCGGCAGGCGGTCGAGAGGGTTTTTAACGATCGAGATCTCCGGAACCGGATGGGCGCTCGCTGCCGCGAGTTCGTCCTGCGGGACTACCGGCCAGCCGTGCAGGCCAGCCGCTACATCCATCTGTTCCGAGATATGATTGCGCAACGCGGATTTGCGAACCAGATTGCTTGACCGAAACGACACGTATTACGTAGCGCAGGGCGCATGCACGAGCCATTTCTGGCCGCCGTTCGCTATGCCTCTGCTTGAGACTCTTTGTTAGCATGTTTACCGGATGGCCATCGTTGCCGAACGGCTCGGCGCAGTATTTGATCCCGACATTCGCTAAGCGGCAGACGGCACTCTCGTCGCTATATTGCAAGCGCCCCACCGACTGACGTCCTTTACCAAGATGACGCTGTATTCCGCATCCCCTCCGACCACATCCCGCAGCAACTGACCGGGCCCCGGTCGGGCTTTCGATGGTTAGACCTGCCGTGCCGTCATCGGCGTACGTTCTGACGACGATTAGGCCGCGCTCAGCCGCGTACTGCCGAATGGCCGCTTTGAGCGCATGTGCGTAGGGGATGACGCAGATTGCGGTTTCCGAAGATGACCCGCAACGGCTCGCCTACAACGCCGCGCAGCCCGCGCCCAGCCCCTTCGTGAAAGCACTTGCCGCCGATTGCACGGTTTTCTCCACCAGCACGCCTGCGCTCAACAGTACGTATGCGATTGACGCAGGGGTGGAGGCCAACATCACGTCGATTGCTGTGGGCATCGCGGCGCGGGGCGTGTGCCTGGCAGCGGCGCGACGTTCCCTTATGCTGATCTCGCTGGCTTCGATCATCTGTGCATCGGCCCGCAATTCCTCGACTTCGATTGAGGATTACGTGTTTTCGCTGATGCAGGGGCAACAGCCGTCGCAGCCCGGACGATTCCCTGAACCGTCAGGCGGCGATGCGGCGGGCAATGATGGTGCGCAGTCGAAATTTCCGCGTTCGCTGCGGCATGACAAAGTTATATGACGCCCCGGTTAGGCGCTCGACCCTGAAGCCGAGCACGGCCAGCCATTGTCGATAGAGCGTTGGTGAGATGAGCCACCATCCGTCATAGCTTCCCGTACCAGGTCCGGCGATGAGCCGCATGGTCGGGTGCCAGGCTCTCGGCATCCCCTCAGTGATAACCAGCGTGTCCCGGCACAGCCGTGCGCCTTGCTCGATCGCCCGCAGCGGGTCGCGCAGATGCACGAGGATCTGCCCGAAGAACACGACATCGAAGCGCCCGAGTTCGTCGGGCATGTCATAGACATCGCCATAGAAGGCTCGCGCTCTTGATCTGTTGGCGCCGTGCGCCAGCCAATAGGCATTCTTGAGCCGATCGATCTCGCGCCCGGTCGCGTCTAGGTCCATGCCTTTGCCAGGGATGAACTGGCGCTGGTCGGCGCGCTCGAGGTCGAACGATACCACGTCGGCACCGCGCTTCCCGGCCTCGAAAGAGACGAAGCCGGACGCTGCGCGGATCTCAAGAAAGCGCTTGCCGCGCAGGTCAACGCCGCCGCTATAATCTTCGAACTGTCCGCGCAGATCCCAATAGCTCTCGGCCTTGAAGTGCCACGATTCGGCAGGTCCATGGCGTGATAGAAAAAGCAATCATCAGGGTTCCTGACGGCGCGCGGCTCGGCATAGGGCATGGGCGGGCGGTCCTCGGTTGTCTCCGCGATCCCTACCACAACGGCCGCGGACAGGGAGCAGCTAAAATCGATGCTGCTTGGTTTTAGCAGTTCTGGCAATTCTGGCGGGGCCTGGCTCGCCGCCGGTGCGGAACGTGTTCACGCCGATCCTCGAGGATTGCGGCTAAACCGCGCTCGCCCGCTACAGCGCTGGGAGCCTGTAAGCGCCGGGACGGCCGGCGCGGCGTGCGCTGGCTGGCCTCTCCGTGCGACGCGCATCGCGGAGCAGTATCTTGAACCGGCGACGGGCCACCGGGTCCGCGAGCTGCTTGCCATCGAGAACGCCGCCAGGCTCGCCGAATTCTCGACATGAGCGGACGAGATTCGGCCTCAGCGCCGATACAACCGTGCCCTGGCATTTCGTCGACGTCCGATCCATCCTGCCGCGGGGCGCTCCTGCCAGATACGATGCCGAGCGCCCTCGTGTCATAAACTCGCCGGCAGCGGCCCCGGCCAAGGGTACGACGTTCTACGGCAATACCAACGACGGTGCCTACGTCTGCCGCAAAGAGGCGGAGGGCGACGGTTGGCACGCGGCAATAGACCGTTTGATGGATTCTTGGTGGGAATCGACGCGACGACTGCTCATTGTCGCCTTCGCGGCTCGGCAGCTATAAGGAAAAGCAGCCGACGGCGGGCATAGCGGGGGCTCTTCTCACACGGGGGGGCCACTAGAAAAGAATACCCGGACGCATGACCAGTACACGAAGCACAAGAAGTCCTGACTGGGACGACTGACGGCGCCGCTGGGAGTGCGGCGCCGTGCCCTTTTGCGGAAGATTAGGTTCTTTCTAGTGTCCGTGCCGGGCGCAGTGCATGCTGGAACCCCTCCGACAGGACGATGCCGCATGCGTTCCGGCCCCCGCTCACAACAGCTCACAATGCCTAAGCTACGCTGCGCGGCAGAATACGTGCGCATGTCAACGGACGGGCAGCAATATTCGATTGATAACCAGCAGTCAGCAATCCGCGAGTATGCGAGCCGCCGGGGGTTTGAGATCGTCCGCACTTATTCAGATGCCGGCAGATCCGGGTTGACGCTCGAGGCACGCCCCGGGCTTGCTCAGCTCCTGGCAGATGTTGTCGCCGGGCAGGCGAATTTTGAGGTCATCGTGGTGTTTGACGTAAGCCGTTGGGGCCGATTTCAGGACACCGATGAGAGTGCCCATTACGAATTTTTATGCCGTCGCTCCAATGTAGCGATTGAGTACTGCGCGGAACCGTTCGGTACTGAGGGCGGCCCCCTCGCGGCACTCATGAAGAGCCTAAAGCGCAGCATGGCTGCGGAATATAGTCGCGACCTCTCAGAGAGAATACGACAAGCCGACCGCCGCCTAGCCAGCCGCGGTTTTTTTATCGGGGGAGATCCTGGCTATGGCTTGCGGCGCCTATTGGTAGCTCGCGACGGGACGCCCAAAGGCATATTGGAGCGAGGCATGTGGAAGGCGGTCCACGAGGACCGCACCGTACTGGCAATGGGTCCGCCCGAGGAAGTACGGACGGTCCGACGGATCTTTCGGTTGTTTGTGGATGAGGAGCGTACGCCCGCTGAGATCGCACACACTCTAAACGCGGAAAGAATAATGAATGCACACGGGCGGCCGTGGGATCGCGACGTGATCCGTAGGCTGGTCGCGTGTGAGCGATACGTTGGTCGCTACGTGTATGCTCGCCGATCCGAGAACCTCGGCAAAGGCCGGGTCCGCAATGCCCCGGAAAGTTGGATCCGCGTTACAAATGCGGTGAAACCCATCATTTCCGAACGTCAGTTTGCCGCGGCACAGGCAATCATCGTCAAGCGATCACGTCGCTATTCCCCCGAGGAGATGACGACCTATCTGGGATCGATGCTTAGGAAACACGGTTACCTGTCCTACGGACTGCTCAAGGAAAGCACCAGCGGGCCGCCGCTCCACACGATGCTTTATCAATTCGGCGGCCGGCTCGAGCATGTATTCGCGGCAATCGGCTACAACCCGCCAGAGGGAATTGACCCGGCATTAAACAAGCGGAAGCAGAGGATCAGGCGGATCGTCAAAACCGCGTCGAGCGAAGTGGCCAAGAGGCTGCGGCACAAACGCTTGGGCGTAGTTCATGACCGAAACAGAGAAACGCTAACCATTGGCGAGACTCTTACGGTGGCTTTTAACGCAGCCACGTACGTTCAGACTGTGACACGAAAAAGAAAGTATTGGGCCGTCTCCACCGAACGTCGCAATCGACCACATCTGACCGTTCTCGTCCGATTGGTGGAGAGTAACCGCAGGGCGCTGGATTATTGGGTACTGCCCACGAGCGATGTTAGGCGTGGATGGATGCGCCTGGAAAAAGGCGACTTTGCACGTCTCAGATCGTCTCGGTGCGGCAGTATCGCGGGACTGGCGTCCCTTCTACTCGCGACTACGAAGCGGCGGAACTCCAAATAAGCTAATGCGGCGCCCCAGTCGGCGGCTCGCGCAGCGTGCCGATCGCCACGATAATGCGCAGCCAGGTATCGGCGCCGTCCTTGTCGCCCTTCTTCCGCGTGGTCTCGACCATCTCGCGCGCCTTCGCCGGGGCATTTACGCCGTGGGTCTGGATCCACAGATGCGCCGAGCGGTGGATGTCGAGATCGGAGACGGCCATGCCCTAGTGTATCTCAAATCGAGCGTGTCGTCTGGGCTGGCCGACTTACCGGAGTCCGGCCCAGGGCGACCGCGACGAAGTACGAATAAACGACGAGCCGCGGGCCAGCCACAACGCATTTTGGGCAGCCAGCGGCTTGTTCTCTTCGACGCTACGGCTCGCCAAGTCCGCTTCTGCCTTCCTTCCGAACGTTCAGCTATTGCCGGACTACTTCGCATTTTGACCCAATTCGGACATCAGCCTCGCTGACGCGGCCGACTGTCGACCGCCGCCCGATGGCTCCGTCGTTGTCCTTCTGCTGCGAAGAAGGAATAGAAGGCTTACGGTCTTGGCTGGCTCTGAGTCACGACGCGGCCTGCCAAAGGGAGTGTGAACTGAAAGATGGCACCCTGGGGTACGTTCGCGGTCGCCCACAATCGTCCGCCGTGCGCTTCGATGATCGAATGGCAGATCGATAGGCCCATGCCCAAGCCGCCGGGCTTGGTCGTGTAGAAAGTCTCGAAGAGGCGCTCGAGACTCGCTGGAGCCACACCAGGACCCGAATCCCGCACCGCGACGAGCACGCCGTCTGGCTCAGCTTTAGCGGTGCTGATCAGCAATTCCCGCGACCCATCGCTCGTTCCGATCATCGCCTCAATGGCGTTGATGATCAAGTTGAGGATCACTTGTTGCAGTTGGACCCGATCTCCTTGAATGGGCGGCAAGCCCTCCGCGAGTCGCGTCTGCACCGAGACATCGTTCTTCACCACTTCACCATGGGTCAAGGCAATGACCTCAAGGATCGCTTCGTTGATCTCCAAGCCATCCTTCCGCGGAGGCGCCTTCTTGAGGAGAGCATGGATCCGGCCAACGACGTCGCCGGCTCGGTTGCCGTTCTTGACGACGCGACCGAGCGCCTGCCGGGCCTCCTCCAGATCTGGCGGCTGGGCGCCCAGCCAGCGCAAAGCGGTCTGGGCGTTGGTGACCGCCGCTGCGATCGGCTGGTTGACTTCGTGGGCAATCGAAGCCGACAGCTGCCCCATCGTCGCGACGCGATTCGCGTGCGCGAGTTCCATCTGTACCTCGCGGTATCTCCGCTCGCTCTCGCGGGCTTCGGCTTCCGCCCGCTTGCGCTCGGTCAGATCCAGCACGAAGGCGACACCCTGGTCTCGTTGTTCGTCGAATGCGGCCGAGCCGACCAGCACCGGCACACGGCTGCCGTCCTTGCGGAAGTACTCCCTCTCATACGGTTGCAAGCTCCCGGTCATCTTGACCTCTTCAACGGCCCGTGCGCTGCGGTCGCGCCATTCCGGCGGCGTCAGGTCCGTCCAGCGCACGCGACCGGAGACGAGATCATCACGGTCGTATCCCAGCATGCGGAGAAAGGCTCCGTTGGCCTCCGTGATCCGACCGCCTAGATCCCAGATGAAAATCCCGATGATGTTGGCGTCGACCAGACGTCGGATCTTCGCTCCCCGTTCTTCGAGATCGCTATAGAGTCGGGTGTTCTCCAACGAGATCGCCGCTTGCGCCGCCAGCAGCTCTAGTACGGCGACCCGACTCGCTGTGAAGGCGTGCGTGGTAAGGGTATTTTCGAGGTAGAGCAGCCCCGTCAACCGCCCTTGGTTCATCAGCGGGACGCAGAGGATCGACTTGGTTTGTCGACCGCACAGATAATTGTCCTCGGAGAAGAGGTTCGGCCTGGAGGCATCATCGAGAATCACGCTTTCGCGCGTGCGGATGACATAGCGGACGAGGGATGCGGGACACGTGATCCCGGTGATTGGCTTTGGGCACAGCACGACTTCGACCTGATCGCCGGTGGCCTGGGCCTCTGCCTGAATCAAATGGTCATCCTCTGCCGGCAGTATCAGAAGACCGCGATCCGCGCCTGCGTTCTCGAGCGCGATCGTCAACAGCCGCTCGATCAGCTTGGGTAAGACGATCTCGCTGGACACGGCCTGAGAGGCTTTGACGACGCTCGCAACATCGAGCTGCGGGACCGGAGAGCCAATGGTCGCCGTGGGACGGTGCCCCTCCGGAGCGGCCAAACGCGGATAAAGCCGATCGAGCTGCCTCACCTTGCCGTCGGCGCCCCAGCGGAGATAACAGTCCCGGGCGCTGCGCAGATGAAGATGTGCAGTCGTCTCAATTCCGCGAGCCGCATAGAAACGGGCGGTCACCTCATGGGCTATGCCCTCGTTCTGCACGAAGCCGTGGTCACGGGCCGATCGAATGGCCTGCTCGTACAGACGCATGGCGTCGGTGTCCCGCCCTTCGAGCCGGGCGATCTCGGCCGACACCAGCGCGTGTTTGTCGCCGAAAGTCGGTGGATAGTTGTCGGCCCACTCGCGCAGTTGTTCTCGGTGCGCCGTCATGAGGTCGCGCCACCCGCTCTGCTCGTCGGCAGAGCCATTCTCATAGAGCACCGCCACCGTCAGCGCGGTGTAGTAAAAGTAGTCGAGCAACTGGATATGGCCGGGCGAAGCCCAAAGGACCGTCTTCGCCTTATCGGCTGCCGCGAGCGCCTCGGCGTGGTCCCCTGACAGGAACCGCGTCTTCAGTTTGACGATCCAGTACCAGCAGATCACCATGGGCATCCGGTCCCCTGTCAGCTGCGCCTCGAACGTCGCCTCGTCGAACTGCGCGTCGCTGAAGGTGGAGAAGGTCGTGGTGCGGCCGAGCATCGTGGCGATGAAGCGCTGCTGGCTCACGATGAGGTCTGCGGCGCGGCGGAACTTGGCTTTCCGGGCGAAGTCCAGCGCCATCTCCGACTCCCGCCACACCGCGTCGAGCGGATCGTTGCGGAGGAGAAGGCCTGTGAAGGATTGGAACATGCTTAATGAGGCGTAAGTCAGATCCCCTGTCTCGCTTGCGGTGCGAAAAGCCGCCCGATTGAAATCGATCGCCGTCGCGATCGGCCGCGTCCAGAGGGCAACCCATCCCATCGCGTGGTGAACCTTTGCCTGGTAAGCGATGAAGCGGTGTTTCTCGACAAGGTCGCATGCGAGCTGTGCGAAACGATAACCCTCCCGATAACGGTGAAACACCGGGCCGAGGATCGTCCCGAGGCGGCCATAGGCATGCGCGGAAGCGCCGCTCGTCCCGTGCTGGATGCTGACGTTCACCATGCGGCACACGAGCAAGCAGTAAAATTGGAAGTCGGTAAAGTAGGCGGGAATGATCAGGACCGAGGCCATATCCATCGCGGCCCGCTTTTCCGGATCGGTTCCCAGCGGCAGATCGATCAAGTTCTCGATAGGGCGCGCCCCAAGGTTGCGCCCGACCGTCTCGTATTCGGCCTGGACCTGCTCCCAGGTCGGGTGTGCCGGGAGGTCGATGCCGAACAGGCGCAGGCACGTGAGCGCGCTGGTCACAGCTTGCGGGTTTTCTGACTTCAGGAGGTGCAACTGGACCTTCAGGTGGTAGACGGCCGCCTGGTCGACTTTCGACGCGCCGCGCCGCAGCAACTCCACAATCAGGCGCTCGGCTTCTTCGAAGTTACCGGTCAGAAACTCGCACTCCGCGCGTTCGAGCCGGAGGTTGAACATCAATTCGTACTGGCTGTCCCAGTCCGTTTCGTCGAGCAGCGCCATGCCGGCCGCTAAATACGCGCACCCCGACGCATAGGCCGCCGACCCTTTGGCCTTTCGCCCGGCACGCAGGTCGATCGCCGCCACTTGCGCTTTCTCGTCCCGGTCGATCAGCTGTGCGGCGCCCGAATTGAAGTGGTTCGCGGCATAGAACAGATGCTCGTCGAGCTGGTTCGCGGTCATGCTCGCCAGCAGCACACGGCCGATGCGCAGGTGGACTTCGCCACGGCGCTCTTCTGGGATCAGCGAATAAGCCGCCTGCTGGATCCGATCGTGCAGGAACTTGTAGGCGCTGTCCTCGCGAAAGACGAGCCCAGCGTGGACGGCTTCCCAGAGCGCCGCGTGGATCGCCTCCTCTGTTTTCCCGTGAACGAGGACCAAGGTGGCGGTCGGGGCGACATTGCCCAGGCACGCGAGCTGTTTCAGGACTTCCTGGGTGGTGGCTGAAAACCGCTTCAGCTTCCCGGCCATGAGATCCACCACGTTATCGGTGTAGCTCTTGGCGCGGATGCGATCCATGTTCCATTGCCAAGCCCGCCTGACCGGGTCGAACGCGATCAGCCCCTCTTCGGCCAGCGCCGTGAAGAACTGGATTGCGAAGAACGGATTTCCGCCGGTCTTCTCGTGCACCAGTTGCGCCAGCGGCATGGCGCGCTCCGGTTGGCAGTGCAGAGAATCCCCAATCAACCGTCCCAAGTCTTCGCGGGCGAGGGGCGCAAGGGTGATCTCCTGCACTATCGCTCCGGCTTTGCGAATCCCCTCGAGCTTGAGCATCAGCGGATGGGCGGAGTTGACTTCGTTGTCTCGGTAGGCACCGATCAACATCAAGTGCTGCACATCCGGCCGGGTCAACACATCCTCGAGCAAATCGAGCGTTGCCGCGTCGAGCCATTGCAAATCGTCGAGGAATAGAGCAAGCGGATGTTCCGGCCGTGCGAATACGGAGATGAATCGCCGGAGCACCAACTGGAAGCGGCTTTGTGCGTCCTGTGGCGGAAGATCAGGGACCGGCGGCTGTTCTCCGATGATGAGCTTCAGTTCAGGGACCAGGTCCGCAATGAGCAGCCCGTTCGGGCCTAACGCCTGACGAAGGGCGTCGCGCCAGCTGCCCAGCTCGGCTTCGCTCTTACTCAGGAGCAGACGGATAAGGCTCTGAAAGGCTTGGGCCAAAGTGGCATAAGGGATGTCGCGCTTGTACTGGTCGAACTTGCCCGAAGCAAAAAGGCCGCGCGGCGGAACAAGCACCTTGTGCAGCTCATTGACGACGGAGGACTTGCCGATACCGGAATATCCGGAGACGAGCACCAACTCCGGCGTGCCGCTCGCGACGACGCGGTCGAAGGCGGCGAGCAAGGTATCGATCTCGCGCGCCCGCCCGTACAATTTCTCCGGGATCAGCAGACGGTCTGGCGTGTCGTCTTCGCCGAGCGGGAATTCGTCGATGCGGCACTGAGTTTCCCATTCAGAAAGGCAGCGCCGAAGATCACTCTCGACGCCGGCCGCTGTCTGGTAGCGTTCCTCAGCCGTCTTGGCGAGCAGCTTCATGATGATTGCAGAGACAGCAGCCGGGACATTCTTCGACCGCTCGCTTGGCGGCACTGGCTTCCTCGCGATATGGCAGTGAACCCACTCCATGGGATCGGAAGCTGTAAAGGGAAGACCGCCGGTCAGCATTTGGTAGAGAGTGACGCCGAGTGAGTAGAGGTCACTCCGGGAATCGATCGAGCGATTCATCCGCCCGGTTTGTTCGGGTGCCATGTAGGCGAGTGTGCCCGCGATGAACTCGGGAGGTTCGGGCGATTGCCGCTCGCGCGGAAGGCGCGATGCGATGCCGAAACCAGTGAGCCGTACCTCTCCGTTCGCGCCAGTCACCAGGATATTGGCCGGCTTGATCTCCTTGTGGACAAGGCCGCGTTGGTGAACATTGCCCAAGGCCCTGGCAATACCGATGGCGAGTCGCAGGAATCTTCCGACCTCCATGGGCGCGCCGAGACTCCGGTCGAGCGGCTCGCCCCCCGGATCCTCCAGCACGAGAACAGTCAGTCCGCGCTCGCGCACAAGGGACAGCGGCCGCACTGCCCACGCACGGTCCAGCTCATCCTTCAATCCGTATTCGTGAGCGAGGCGATCGAGGCTGCGAGGCGTCGGGGGATCCGAGGCGGGAAGCACTGCCAGAACCGCGGTCCCGTCGCCGTCGGCGCCATCGTGCCATCTTCTGCAGAAGACACGTTCGCCGTCCTCCCCCAACACCTGGAGGCTACTATTCCGACCAGCACCGAACCAAGAGGATGGGTTCATCTGCGGGACTCCGCAGTCAGGCCGTGGCCGCCATTGGGCGACGCTTCAACGTGCCAGTCTCCTCTTATCCTGGTCAAATGGAAGCTCAGTGCCGGTGGCCAGACCTTCGAGTCTCGCGCAATCTATGCCATGCCAAATCCAACGCGATAGATTTTACCTGCGCCGTCTTCAAATAAGATCCCGTCGGCATCTAGTTCGAAGGCCGGGGCGGAATTCCGCATCGAACGGAAACATGATTTTCAAAATCGTGGACCGTTTCCGCCGAATTCGGACGCGGCAGCCTGGTTGTCCTGCGGGCCAGCGATGGTCTTGCGACGCGATCGTTCCAACTTGTGGGCAGTGCTCGCGTGTACGTCCGTTACTGGCACTTCTCCGAAGAACAAGCGCGCTAAACCCAGGGCCGCTTCGGGGCTCTTAGCGGACGTGTGGGACCCGAGGGACCATTTCTCGGTTTGCCCCGAATGTATGGTCCGGTCGTGCGTTGCAAGAGGTCTTCGTCGAGCTGGCGGCGAATGGTCTTGCATCAACGTATCCAGCCTTTGATTGGAGCTCGATGGGCTCCGGGCAATCATGGATGTCAGCGCGCGTGCGATCTCATTAGCGGACAGGCCTCAACGGGCCGTTCGGGTCACCAGTGCTCGAATGCGCCGGGAAGACCGGTCCTCCATCTCGTCTCATCCTCTCGCAGACCTCGGCGTCGCCGCATCGCCGCCAGGCGCGGCTGGGCAGCGCAGCAGATCCGCCCGCTGCGCGGGCATCGTTCAGCCGCCAGTCGTAGCGGTCGTCCGCGATGCCGGCGACGCCGTTGAGCAGCTGGCCCAGCGGCGGATCGGCATACCGCTTCAGATGCTCGATGACCCCTGCGTCGCTGCCGCCAAAGTCAGCCTCGTACCAGCGATAGATCGAAGACACTGTCAGCTTGCCGCCGCTGACCGCCGCGCCGCGCGGATGGTTAACGTAGGCACGCGCCGCCGCGTCCAACATCGCGTCGAGCCGGTCCGCTTCGTAGGCTGAGTGGGCTAGGTTCGGACAGCCGAGAGAGGCGCAATTGACGGCATAATGGACGCGCGGATCGTGCCAGAGGGGTCGGAGGATGCGGTGCTCGATGTCGTTCAGGCTGAGCGCCTGACCCTCCACCGACAGGAGCTTGCGGTCCCAGGGGCCTCGGGTGAACAGCCCCGGCGAGATCGAGATGTCGCGGATGCTGTCGACGGGGTAGTGGGCGAGCACGGTCGCGACCGTCAGCGCGTTGTAGAGGTTGATCCAGTAGGCCATCTGCTGCGGTCGGGCGTAGCGCCGGATGGGCAGCGCCGCCAGGCGGGCGAGATCCTTATCGAGCGCCATGCGGTCGGCCTGGGTAACGGCGCCGTAGCCAACGCGATTTATGCCGTCAGGGCTCGCCTGGACGTAACGGGCGAGAAAGAGGTTCCAGAAGCCAAAGTCGATCTTCGTGGTTGAGGTGGCATCGCTTTCCGCCCAGAACGGCCAGCGGTCGGCAGTCGGGGCGGCCGAGGCCTCGACCGATATCGTGAGAAAGGCGAGGAGGCAAGCAAGCAGGCGGCGCACGAGCGGTCTCCGCCGGGTCAGTTCCCGCCGTGCCGAGGAGCGCCGCTCGGCGCTCGCCGCTTGTCGCGGTGCGACGGGTGTCACGCGTCGATCTCCGGCTGGCGGTTGATCGTCCAGTCATAGGGGAAGAAGCGGATCTCGTAGCCCTTGGGCAGCTGATCGTCGCGCCAGCGATCGACGTAGTCGACCAGGCTCGGCGCCTGACGTAGGAAGTCCTTCGTATAGAAGCTCAGAATTTCGCTCAACCAAACCTCGCGCCGCGACGGATCGATCATGAGGTTGCGGGGCTCGGCGAAGAACGCATGCGCCGCCGCGTCGAATTGGCGGTCGAGATTCGTGCCGTCGAACGGCACCTGCGGCAGGCGCGGGCAGGAGACCGACATGCAGTTGAGCGCGAAATGCACGCGTTCGTCGCCGACCGGCCGGATCTTCTCGTTCTCCAGGTCGTAGAGCGAGATCGCCTTGCCGCCGACAATGACACGCTTTAGCCAAAAGAACTGAACCCGGCCGAAGACGCCAAGCCGTTCCGGAATGCCCGAATCGAGCACGTTGTACATTGAGAGCGCGTTGTAGGCATTGACGAGATAGGCGAGGCGGCGCTTCGGGTCAGCGATGCGGTCGGGGGGTGTCGCGGCGACGTAGGCGACATAGCTGTCGAGATCGGTTCGGTGGGTGGCCAGCCCCGCGAAATCGACCCGGCCCTGCTTGTCGACATAGCTGGCAAGAACCCGCGCCCATGCTTCCTCAGGGTCGGCCACACGGCTCGGGGACGAAGGGACTGGCACGGTCGAGCAAGCGGCGAGCAGCGACAGGAGAGCCGCAGCGAACGCCTGCTGGAGCGGTGCGCCGCGGCTCATGACGGCGTCTGCCGCGGAAGGCGAGACCGGCCCTTCGCCGGCACCCTACGTGGTCTGGCCGGTTCGTCGACGTAGCCCGATAGCGGCTCCCAGCGCCGCCGAGCACCGCCGGTCTCGAGCTCGAGCGGCTCGAGGATGAAGCTGTCGCGCCGTGCATTGTGCAGGCACATCGATACCGGCCCCTGGGCGGTCATGGCCATGAAGACGCAGGCTTCGACCCGATCGCGCTCGAGGGCACCCGCGTCCATGAAGTTGTGGATAAGGAAGCTGAGCTTGTGCACTCGGCCGCGTCCGCGCACGAGATCGCGACGCATCGCCCACAGCTTGCGCGCTGCCCAGCCGAAACCGCGGCGCCACAGCCACGGCTGTACGGCGGCCCAGCGGGCGAAGGCGGCGATCGCGCGCCCCGGCCGCCGCCGATCGTCGATGAGATCGGTCGACGCGTCGAGCACATCGGCGACCAGCGCCTGGTGGTCCAGCAGGTCATGCATCCGGCCGCCGGCGACGAGACCCGCGGCGTAGCGGTTGCACCGCGCATGACCGACCGGCGTATCGAAATCGAGGCGGGTGCCGGCTCCTTCTTCGATCTGCCGCGCGACCGTGTCGGGCGTGATCATGATCGGCCGGCTGCCAGCAATGCCACGGCCGGTGTTGGCCTGCAGCTGGAAGGAAGCAAGACGCACGACGTCGGCATGCTCGACGAAGAACCGCACCAGCGCCGGCACGTAGGCGAAGTTGCCGCGATGGACGGTCGTGTTGAACATCACGGCGATGCCCAGCCCCCGCGCGCGCTCAATGTACTCCCGGCGCAGCGCATTGAGCGCCTGCTCGTCCGCATAGCCCTTGCGCTGCTGGGTATCGTCGACATGGAAGGCCACGTCGACGAGCCCGGCGGCGGCGAGTTCGGCCAGCACCGGCCGGGTCGCCTTTATGCCATTGGTCATCAGCGTCGGCCGCATCCCGAGCGCGGCAATTCGCCGAACGATCGCGACCAGTTCGTCGCGCCGGCGCAGTGTCGGATCGCCGCCGGTCACTTGGACGTCGCAGTTGCGGCCATAGAACGCGTGGATCAGATCGATGCGGCGAAAGACCTCTGCCAACGGCGGGTCGAGCACCGCTTCCGACATCTCCGAAAGATAGCAGAGCGTGCAGTCGAGATTGCAGCGCTGGGTGATCTCGAGCGCGACGCAGCCGGCAGCGAAGCGTCGCCCCATGGGCTGGCCCTTGCGCCATTGCCCGGTGGTTTCCATGCGACGACGCGCGCGGGCGAGCATGCCCTCGGGCGTGTCGGGCCTATCGGGTTGCCATTCGGCGATCTCGTCTCGGGTCAAATAGGCCATGACACCTCCGCCGGGGCGTCGAGTGTGAGTGCACGTAACCCAAAAGGTAGCTTGCCGTCGGGCCGGACCCGCATAACAACTTGGCACATCGCCGACACAATTCTGCGAGTGACATGTGGGGCGGGCAGCACCAACGTCACAGACCGCGAGTTACGAACAACTCATTGCACACCGCCCCCGGCTCGTACGCGGTGCCCGAAGCACAGCACACGCATCCACGGCGTCATCGCTGCTTCCAGATGAGGCGACAGAGTTCGCGCCCGTCCATATCAGAGAGCCCGACGTCAAGGAGGATCGCATCGAAAGAGTGATGCCGCACGCATTCGAGCGCAGTGCTGGCCGTTTCCGCCTCTGCCGTCGAGAATTCCCCGCGCAGTTTCAGCTGTTCACCCAGAGAGCGGCGCCGCGCGTCGTCGCGTCGAGAATCTTGCATCCGCGGATCATTGTGGTGCTCCCTTGCACCGGAAACAGACCATCACCACTCTTTGGCCGCGTCTGACCAAATGTCAGGGACGTGGTCGAGAGCCTCGGCGCACCCGTCATCTGCTGTCTTCCGGTATATTCGTGCGACAGCGTCCGTAGGCACGACGTCGAGCCGCTTATTCGGCCGCCGCGCTTTGTCGCATCAGTACCTCAAGCACCTCGTGCGGGTCGGCCCGATCGCGATAGTCGACGTCCGTATGGCCATAGATGATCACGCCATCTCTGCCGATGACGTATGTCGCGGGCACCGGGAGAGCCCATTCGCCGGGGGTGCCGTTGTGTCCGGGGATGTCCCGTCCGAAACCCTCATAGGCGCTCCGCAGCTCTGCGGTGAAATCGTAAACCAGGCCGAAGGCGCGTCCGACCTTCTGTCCTACGTCGCTCAACACCTCGAAGCCGAGGGCGTCCTTCTCCACGGTCGAGAGCGTATCGTTGGGCTTCTCCGGGCTGATCGCGACGAGCGAGGCACCTGCCGCCTTGATGTCCGGCAGGATCTCCTGAAACGCCCTCAGTCCGAGGTTGCAATAAGGGCACCAGCCGCCGCGATAGAAGGTAACGATCACGGGTCCTCGCCAAAGCAGGGTGTCGACGTTCACCTTCTTGCCCTTGCCACTGGTGAGCACGATCGCTGGAGCGCGGTCACCGACCTTCAACATTGTCCGAGCTATAGCGCCGTTGCGCAGCTCCTCGATGTGACGTTCTATGACTGCTTTGCGCTCGGCCGGAACGCGTTCGTGCCAACCGGCTCGGTATTCGGCGAGCTGTTCTTTCAGGGACATTGCAGACTCCTTCGATCTTTGTTGAAAAGCAAGGCGCTGATGAAGATCAGTTCTCGGCCCCCATGCTGATGTGCGTGTTGTCAGGCGTCATAGCCGGGCGCCGCCCGGGCCAGGCCGTCGAATGCATCAAGCAGTCGATTACGCCAGCGCGCGATCGGATCATCGGGCGCCAGCAGCGTGAACGGGCTGATGCAGCGCGCCCATTGGAACGGGCCAAAGACGGCGTAATCGGCGTAGAGCGGCCGATCGCCGCCGAGGAATGGCTGCGCTCTGAACGTCAGACGCAGCGGCGCTAGGCTTTCGCGGAAGGCAAGCAATCTCTGGTCGCGATCGGCGACGAGCGTCTCCAGCGTCATGCCGACGCGTTCTTCGCGGCTTCCACGGAAATAGTCGCGATCCTTCTCGTGGACACGCTCGAGGATGTCGAGCGCGATGAACCGGAAGATGCCGCTGACCAGAGTGTCGGCGAGGCTCGAATAGAGGCGGCTCAGCGCGCGCCCCGCCGGTCCGCCGAAGAGCGGCGGGCGATCCGAATAGGTGTCCTCGAGGTAATTCGCTATGGTCCAAGAGTCGGCGATCCAGCGGTCGCCGTCGACGAGCACCGGGACGCGCGTCTGACCGGACGGCGCGATCACCTCCTTGTCAGTGAACCGCCAGGGGATCGTCTCGACCGGCAATTTCTTGTGTGCCAGCGCCATACGGGTGCGCCAGCAATAGGGGCTGAAACGCCGGTCGACATCGGCGGCTGCGAGATCATAGAGCTGAAGGGGCATCGCCGGTCACCGGTCAACCATCGCCGCGCCCTGTCCGAACAGTATTCTCTTGGCCTCCTCTGTGACGGTCGGCTGAGTATTTATCTCCTTGGCCCGCGCGTAGGCCCGCTCGGTGGCGGGCCGCGCCTTGATCGCCTCGAACCAACGCTTCAGATTGGGAAAGTCATCGAGCTTCTGGCCCTGGCGCTCATAGGGCACGATCCAGGGATAGCTCGCCATGTCGGCGATCGAGTAGGCGCCGGCGATGAACTCGCGGTCGGCGAGGCGCTTGTCGAGCACGGCATAGAGCCGGCTCGTCTCTTTGACATAGCGGTCGATGGCGTAGGGCAGCTTCTCCGGCGCATATTGCGAGAAGTGGTGGTTCTGCCCGGCCATCGGGCCGAGTCCGCCCATCTGCCAGAACAGCCATTGCAGCACGTTGAAGCGGCCGCGCAGGTCCTTGGGCAGGAACTTGCCGGTCTTCTCGGCGAGATAGACGAGAATCGCGCCGGACTCGAACACGCTCAGCGGTGCCCCGCCGCCTGGCGGCTCGTCGTCGATGATCGCCGGCATGCGGTTGTTCGGCGAGATCTTGAGGAAGTCGGGCTTGAACTGCTCGCCCTTGCTGATGTTGACCGGCACTATGCGGTAGGGCAGCCCGGTCTCCTCGAGGAACAATGTGATCTTGTGGCCGTTCGGGGTCGTCCAATAGTACAGGTCGATCATCGCTTTGCGCCTTTCTTCGTTTGACTCGGCCAGTCGAGCAGCGCGAGAGCGGGCCGCGCCACGCCCTCCAGGAGAGCCCGGCTTGGTTGCGAGCGGGCGAGTACGCGAACACCCAGCGTCACGCCGAGCAACAATCGCGCGATATCCTTGGGATCGCGGTCAGGCGGCACGGAGCCTTCAGTCTGCGCCGCTGAAATCGAACGACGAAAAAACGCCTCGATCTCGCCCAGCCGATCGGCGACCGCCGCGCCAAGCTCCGGGTCGTGGGGTGCGACCTCGAGCGCGGAATTTACCAGAAGGCAGCCGCGACGATCGCGGTCGTCGAGCGAGCGCTCGACGATCTCGGTCAGAAAAGCGCGAACCGCTTGTTTTGGCGCCAGAGTGGATTCCAGCCGTGCAATCCGCGCACGTGTCGAACACTCCGCGTAACGTTCCAGCACCTTCCGAAAGAGCGACCGTTTGTCCCCAAACGCATTGTAAAGGCTCGTGCTGGTTATTCCCATGCGAGCAGCCAGGTCACGAACCGACGTCGCCTCGTAGCCATCCTGCCAGAAGCAACCCATTGCGGCGTCGAGCACCGTACCCTCGTCAAATTCTCTCGGTCTGGCCATCGCCGATGCTTTCAGTCAGCTTGATCGTAACCCCATCCTACCCTGTTTTGTGTCAAGCGTCACAAATATTTTGTTCCATTCGTCATAAAACAGGTCTGGCGTAGTGCGCACCGGAGAAGGACAGCCCGTTGGTCAGAGGAATACTTCCCTTAGATTGACGGTTGAGCGCTTGCCTATATCGGCGATGTTCGTATCGAGCCACGCTCCGGCGCAGCGACGGCCCACACACTTTAGATGGTCGAGGAATTCCATCTCCGCGTTGAACTTGCTCGCCACGCCGAGATCGTTCATATCGTCGCCGCCTGCGATCATATGGATGTGCATTCTCTTGACGCGGGATGCCGCTCCGGGCGTGAGCCACTGCTCGTCAAGAAGTAGATTGACGAACGCAATGGCCCGCATCTCTCGCATCAGCGAGGAGTTGAAACTGATTTCGTTCAGGCGGTTCGAGATTTCCGCCGCGGTCTTGGGGATACCCTCGCGCGTCAACGGATTGATCTGCACAATCACCACGTCGGCGCTGTGGCAGCCGTAGATCAGCGGGAAGATGGCCGGATTTCCCATGTAACCGCCATCCCAATACGGATCGCCTTCGATCTCGACGGCTTGAAACAAGTGAGGCAGGCAGGCCGACGCGAGCAACGCATCGACGGTCAATGCCTTGCGGTCGAAGACGCGTATCTTGCCCGTGCGCACGTTGGTGGCGCAGACGAAGAGCTTGAAGTGCTCGCACGCCCTTACCGTGGGAATGTCGATTGCCGACGCCAGAGTATCGCGAAGCGGATTGAGGCCCAAAGCGTTGAACTGATAGGGCGACAGAAACCGCAGGATGGCGTCGAGCCAGATGTGGCCGGGTGATTGATCGAGGTTCCAGTTGCCGAATATGCGTTGAATCGCCGAGCGGCGCATCAGGCCAAAGGCCGAATACGAGGCGATGCGATGCCAGAACCCGTCGAGCGATTTCCGAGCGCCGTCTTTGCCGCCGCTGACGAAGCCCTGCGCAAGGATGGCGGCATTGATTGCTCCCGCGCTGGTTCCGCTGATGCCCTCGATCTCGATGCGATCGTCCTCGAGGAGGCGATCAAGCACTCCCCAGGTGAAAGCGCCATGGGCGCCACCGCCCTGGAGCGCCAAGTTCAGAGTCCGTGGGTTGCTCGTTCGAGCACGCGCCATCGATTGTTGGTTCCGCCGTGGGCTTGTCGTCGCAGCAGACTACAGCCATTCGCCTCGGCCACCGCCCTCACATCGGCTTAAAAGCGCGTGAACGTCGCTATCCGCGGCGGCGCCTACTCCAGAGCGACCACCTCGATAGGCTTGGTAAGCCCCGGAAGCGTACAGCTGTGATGCCGCTGATGGGGACGACTGGGTCGAAAGCCCTGCTCGATCGCCATCTCCCAGGCAGTCGTGGTGACCAGCGCCCGTGCGCCCATAGCCGTGGTAAGGGCCTGGAGCTTCGCCGCGCGGCTCACGGGATCGCCGATTACCGCGTACTCCAGGCGGCCTTCCGTGCCGACCGCGCCGTAGATCACCTTGCCCCAGGCCACGCCGATACCCGCCGGCGGCCCGGGCAGCCCATCGAGGCGTCTCCTCTCCGCCCAGGATCCGAGCGCGTCGACCAGTTCCTCGGCAGCGGCGAGCGCATCAGCCGCGCAGCTATCACTGACCCGAGTGGCGCCGAAAGTCACCATGATGCCGTCGCCGAGATACGTGATGATGCTGCCGTGGTGGCGCCGAATAATCGGCATGGCGACAGCCTGATATTCGCCGAGCATGGCCACGAGACTGGTTGGCTCCAGTGTGGTCGCCAGGGCCGTGAAGCCGCGCAGATCGATGAACATGGCGACCGCGTCGCGCTGCACGCCGACGCCAGGCCGGATCGCCTCCTCAGTGCCGAGGATGGTCTCGGCAACGTCGGGAGCGAAAAAGCGCGATAGCTCGAGAGTCGCCGCTTCATCTGCGACCGAGCGGACAAGCAACCGCCGGGCCCTAACGAGGGCCAGCGCCAGCACCGCCGTCACCACCAAGATGGACACGATCTTATCCACTTCGGCGCCGACCAGCAGCTTGAGCGACGTGGCGTATTCGACGTAACTATGCGTCAACACTGCGCCCATCGATTGCCCCTGGAGCGCGTAAAGCAGGAGAACGAGCCAGCCGAACGCCGCCGATACGCCGGCGACGACCACCCAGCGCGGATCAAAACGCAGGGCGCGCAGCGCAATGATGATGAAGACGTAGAGGAGTGTTGGCGCCTTCAGATAAAGCGTCGGAGGCTGATCATATTGAAGATGGAAGCTCCAGATTGTAATCATCAACACCGCGATGTCGATGACCACCGAGAGAGCGACGAACCACGTGCGCAGGGCGGAGCGATAGGCAAGCACGAGGCGAAGCGCGGTGAACAAAGTGTAGACGCCGAGCGTCGCCGGCACCGGCGCGAAGGGAACATTGGGCGCGAACGCCTTCGGGGCGATCGAGTAGAACACGGCGAAGAAGATGATCGCCGCGATCTGGACCCACCCGATCAAGATCTCGCTGTTCTCTTCCTGCTTATGGATCGACCGAACGACCCGGCTCGACGCATGGCGCGGCAACGCGGGGCCGAGGACCGCGCTGGCGATCCGCTTCCAAATGACTGTGACGGGGACGGCGTTCATCGTCGCAAGCCTCAACGATCGTGATTTTTCTCTTGCGTCCATCACCGCAGCAACGGGCCGAGAACATTCTCTTGATTCCGTAGCTGTTCAGCCGTGTAGCGATAGCCGGCGTCTATGGCGCGGTCGATCGCCTTCCAATCGCGCATATCGATATCTTGTAACGGGGGCTCCAGAAGCAGATCGGACTGACTTCGACAAAGTCTTGCCTGCGCATCGCTGGTTACCATCGCCGAGCGCAGCAGCAAGTTCACGATCCCCGGTGCGTCACGCTGGTCGCGCGGGAAGAGCCAGCGCCGCAACATGGTCTGTTCGTCATCACCAATCGCTCGTAGGTTCTGATACCGAGCGACATCCACGCCAATCACGGGGCCGCGGCGCAGGCTTCTCATGATATCCGCGGGCAGATTGTTCATAACGGCGCCGTCGACCAGCACCTCTCCCGCCTCAATATGCGGCGGCATCAACCCGGGGATGGCGACGCTCGCCTTCAGCGCGCGCCACAGCGGTCCTTGCTGTTGCACGACAATTCGCCCGGATGTGAGGTTCGAGGCCACAGCAAAATAGGGTCGCCAAAGATCCTCCGCGCGAGCATCGCCGAAGTGCTCGTGCAGCCGGCGCGCCACTTTACGGCCTTTCGTGAGCGAGACGAACGGAAAGCCGTAATCGCTCAGTGGATTAGAGCGGACGAAAGCATCGCGGATCCGGGTTCGCAGCTCGACATCATCCCATTCCAGCGCAATGCCGGCGGCGATGATCGAGCCCATACTGGTGCCGCCGACGAGGTCGATGGGAATTCCAGCCTCGCGCAGCGCCTTGATGACGCCAATATGTCCGCAGCCCCGGGCGCCACCGCCGGAAAGCGCGATGCCGACGGCTTGCCCCACCAAATATCGGGCGAGCCGCGCCATGTCCGCCCTGCTGCCGAATCGGACATGGCAGTGAAAGCCGACTCCCAACTTCATCAGCCAGGGCACCGCAGGCGATGGCAAACGTCTGGCAGCACTCTGCACCAGGACCAGATCGAATGCACGGGACGACAACTGCGTCATGCGATCGAATATGCCGAGATCGTGCGGCGGCTGCGCGTCGGCGTTGGCAACGACAAGGATACGGTCGGCGCGGCGAACGCACAGCTGTGTCCAAACGGCATCGGACACGTCTCCCTGGTAGACCGTTAGGTCGTGCATCGCCTCAACGGCGTGGAAGGCTTCCTCCGTGTGCCCGACC
>WNFC01002622.1_pt1 | contig 25743 bp, 21 predicted proteins | sample 5400541 | NCBI WGS metagenome assembly WNFC01 (sample SAMN13153342, study PRJNA577476) | soil metagenome | isolation source: 120 cm saprolite under Douglas fir tree site 2 hole 2 replicate 1 | place: USA:California | collected 2015-04-18 | reverse complement strand
GTAGCCGCACTGGAAACGAAATACCGCCAGGTTTTCCTGTTGCGCCACTGGTTGCAACTTGACATGCCAGACGTCGCTCGCCAGTTAGGCATTACGGTTGATAACGCCAACACGCGCCTGCATCGAGCGCACCAGGCGCTACGGTCGCCACTGGCTGCACTGTTCAGGCCACGCGCCAATGTTTGCGCACCACGCGAGAAAACTTCACGAGGCATCGGAGTTTCGGCGTAAAATCGACGCGGCTCTCAGGGTCGCCTTGTAATCGGCATCACGGCTGCTGTGCCGGCTGCGCTGATTCGCGGTGGTCCGCTGTTTGCGCAGCATTAGAGTGTGCCGCGCCTTGTGCCGCTAGAAAGTTGATGAGCGCATTGACATCTTCATTGGCCAGGCGCAGGTTGGGCATGCGCACCTGTTTGTATTTCTCAAACAGTCCCTGCGCGATGGGATCACCTTCCGCGATGACCTGGTCGGGCACGGTGATGAAGCGCGCCAACCATGCACGCTGGCGGATGGCGGTCACGCCCAGCAAATCCGGGCCAATCCGGTCACCATATCCAATGGAATGGCATGCGGCGCAATGCGTAGCGAAAATATATTGACCTTGATCCTTAATTTTGAGAGGCGTAGCCTCGGCGTAATTCGATCTGTTTGCCGCATTGGAGTTTTTCCAACTGTTCAGCCAGTCACCAATCATCACCGCCAGAAATCTTGGATTATCAGTGGCGGAGTTTCGCATCCATTGACCAGTTGCTTCATTGCCGATTAACACAGCGGCAATGTGGCCGTCACGATTTCGTGGATTGGGGTTCGAATAGAGGCCAATCCTTTTGCTGAGAAGATCAATGTCTTCCTTTTTGCCGGTGAGAAAAAGCCACCCAGGGCCAGCGTGATATTTTTCAGCGTAATCTTTCAATACTTTCGGCGTGTCTCGTTTGGGGTCAATAGTAATGGAATAAAAAAATACATCTTTACCCACACGATCGCCGAGCATCTGCTGCACTTGCGCCAGTCGAGCCGTTTCCAGCGGACAGGCGTCCACACAGTGCGTGTAAATCAGATCAATCACGACGATCTTGTTCTTGATCAAGTCACTATAGAAATGGACAACCTGGCCATCCTGTGTGGTCAACTCAACATTGGGAAAGTAACCTGCTCCCCAGCGAGAATTGTCATAAGCCAAAAGAATGGCAGAGGGCACAATCAGAATCAGCGCCAGAGACAGTGCGCTTGACATGACTCTTGAAAAACGACAGCACGCAAACATGACCCACCTCAAAAGCTGCGCAATGACACGCGAAACAAAATTTCCGGCAGCCGCCATGTTGCTTGAACATGTTGCTCAAAGCGGCCGGGCTGCTGCCGAATGTAACCGCCTCAGTTTCCTCCACTTTTACCACCGGTAAATGCGGTTGGCAGGATTTCGTCGGGAGCGATAAAGGTGACGCCTTGCGGCGATGGCAGTGGCGTTGGCAGCGGGCGCAGGAAAGGAGCGCCTCCATCGTCTAATTCCCAGCGCAGTAACATTGCGTTGTCTTCGTGCACGGTGTTGTGGCAATGTTCCATGAACATGCCGCCCCAGTCGCGGAATTGCATGGTCAGGGTCACGCTGCCGTCCGGATGCAACCGGTAAACATCTTTGCGGCCTTTTTCCCAGGCAGGAACATTTCTGGCGCTACCGTTTCGCGCCAGTATCTGCCCTTCTTCAAAATGGATGTGAATAGGATGGTCCCATTCGCCGCCGTCGTTGATAAGTGTCCAGATCTCCCGTGTTCCGAACTTCGGCGCGGCTGAGACGCGACCGAAGTCAGCATCAAGTTGGTCGCCGCCATCGGTGCCTATGCCCCATTTGCCGCGAAATGAAGTGATCGGATTACGCGTAGTCTGGTTACCGCCGTCGCCAAAGACAAATGTCCGTGTTGCAGCGACTGGAACCGTGCTGAGATCCGGATTGGGAATCAGCGTTGCCGAAACGTGGCTTACGTCTGGCTTTGCCGGGTTGCGGACCACGCGGAACTCCAGAAACTTTCCCACACACGGATCGGAAGTATTGCCAGACAGCACTTGCGCGAGCGAAACAGCGCCACTGGGACCAGCGCCATTTTCGTGCGCCAGAACGTTGGCCATCCAGACCTTGGTACCAATGCTGTAACGCGAGAAATCGATGACGACCTCATAACGTTCACCAATGCCAAGCTGATCGAGCCTGGTCAGGGTGACCGGATTCGGCAACAGGTTTCCGTCGTTGGCGATCTGGATCATGGGCGAGTTGTCGCTCATTTGTATCTGGAAGAACCGCGAGACTGAGGCGTTGAGAATACGGAACCGGTATTTGCGGCGTTCCACTTCGAAATACGGCTTGTAAAAGAAGTTGACCGTCATCACGTCGCCGAGAAAACCGTCGAAATTAAAGATGTCAAAGAACAACTGGCCGTCTTTGTCCCACGCCTTGTCGGCGAGCATGAGATTGATGTCATATTCAAGGTTGGCGTGGTCAGTGTTATACCCGCTTGGCAGGCACAGATTGACGCCATCGGTGATGGACTCATTCCCCCGATCCAAAGAGCTGTATATGTTGAACAATGCGGCGTTACCTTTGTAAACGTTCTGCGCGGTGAAGCTGAACATATGGTCGTGAAACCAGTGACTGCTCATGGTCTCATGCCAGTCGCCGGGAACTTTCGTGATTCCGCCATTTCCGTCGGGGGCGCCGGCGCGCGGGTCAGTGGCTGCGGTATTTACCGTGTCACGCCCTGCCAGCACCATGGGCCAGTGATTGTCATAGAACTGGTTTGGGAAGAAGTAAGCGCCGGCAAAACCGTCATTCTCGGCGCCGTGATGGCCGTTGTGCAAGTGCGTGGAAATTGTATGGCGTCCAAAACCGCCGTTTTGCGTCACATCAACCGGAAGTTTGTTGTGATGCCGGAACAGAATCGGTTCACCATACTTCGCGATCACCAGCTTAGGCGGAATCGTGCCGTTGAAAGTCCAAAGCGCGCTTGGATTCTGATCAGGGAAGGCTGGATGAAACCGCGGATGGATGGTCTGCGTGGGAGCGATGCCCGAATTTTGCGCGTTTGCAACCCCCGGATTGTAAACATTATTGAGAGTGGAGCCCGATTGTGAAACCTCAACAGCCACTTGAGGAGGAAACGTGCTGAATCTCTGGTGGGCCCAGATCGGTCCCGGTGGACGGCCCTCGAGTGGCCCAGTCCCTCCGCCCAGGAACGGATCCACACTTTGAGATGTGGTGTTCGCCTGCGCCGTCGGTGCCGGATTTAACGCCGAGACTGGCAGCTTGGGCAGCACGTCCAGTCGCCCCATCGGTTGAGTGAACGGTTGAGCGCCAAAAAGTGGGCTAGGCGGCGCGCCCGTGGGTATTCCGCCATCGTCAGCATATGCACTTTTCACAAACGGACTCAACCCGTGCACTGGCGCCAGCAATCCGGCGCCGGTGATCAATCCCAGCTTTATCAGGTCTCTGCGGGTGACTTGTCCGCGCGAATAGGCTCGTACAATTTCGGCCCGGTGCTGTCGCGCGTCTTCTGCTTCCCTGACACGCGCCGACGATGCGTTTTTAAGAAAAAAATCTCTTTGCAAGAGGCTGCGGCTCATCGTGCGCTCCTTGATAAAGTATTTTCTCGAATGCAACGCTTGCGTGCAGAGGTTTCGCTTACTTGGTTGATCCAGACGGAAGCAAGAACTTACATTAAGAATTGAAAATTCTTTCGCGCCCCGCAGACCATCAGGCTGCGCGGAGGGATTATTCACTGGGCTCGTTCGATATTCACAGAGAGAGCTGCGGGAAGCTTCTTGATCGTGCCAGCTCTCCTTTTTCGCGCGAGAAGGGGCATCTTCCCACCCTCAAAATCTTTCTCATTGCCTGATACAGCAAAGGAGAATTGAAAATGGCAGATGACACTCTCGATCTGGTGAAAGACTTGATTCAGACCTGCAAAGATGGTGAGACCGGTTATGCGCATGCCACAGGTGTAGCCACCGACCCGCAACTCAAGGCATATTTCAGCGAACAAAGCCTGGAACGAGCCCGCTTTGGCCAGGAACTCCGCATAGAGGCAGAGCGACTGGGTGACAAACCTGAGGTCTCCAGCAGCGTGCCTGCTGTTCTGCATCGCCTATGGTTTGAAACCAAGGCCACAATGGGCCTGGGCGACCACTCAATCCTGAACAGCGTTGAACAAGGAGAAGACAGCGCCAAGAAATATTACGAGAAGGCCCTCTCCAGCCAGCTTCCGAGTGACTTGCGCGTCATCATTCAGCGCCAGGCAGACAGCGTTCTCAAAGCGCATGACTACATTCGCGATATGCGCGATGGACAAGCCCAGCCCGGACAGCAAGCGGCCTAAACAGCAAAATCAAGCACAGAAAGCCAGGGCCTGGAACTTAAGGGGTTTCGGGCCTTTTCTTTTAACCAGTGTTGTTTACAAAGCTTTGCGGTTCCCAGAAACTTTTCCCCCGATTTCCAAAATATGTTAAATAATGATGTCTTTCGCGCATGCGATTGGGGAGCTCACTATGGTGCACACTGGTCGTCACTTTCTTCAGATTCCTGGTCCAACCAACGTTCCAGATCGTGTTCTGCGCGCGATGGACCGTCCTGTTCTGGATCATCGCGGACGCGAGTTCGCCGACCTGGGCAAGGAAGTGCTTGAAGGCGTAAGGACCATCTTTCAGACTCGCGGACCTGTCGTCATTTTTCCCGCCTCCGGAACCGGTGCATGGGAAGCTGCCATTGTGAACACCCTTAATCCGGGTGATCGCGTGCTGATGTTTGAGACCGGGCACTTCTCTCTGCTATGGAAGCAGGTTGCGGAGAAGCATGGACTCAACGTTGAGTACGTTCCGGGAAACTGGCGCAGAGGAGCGGCTGCGGCTGACGTTGAGACTCAGTTGTCGAATGACCGGCAGCACAGCTTCAAGGCAGTGATGGTGGTCCATAACGAAACCTCCACGGGCGTTACCAGCCGTATCGCGGAAATTCGCAAGGCCGTGGATCGGGCGAAACACCCAGCGCTATTGATGGTGGACACAATCTCATCTCTTGGTTCCATGGACTATCGCCATGAAGAGTGGGGAGTGGACGTGACGGTGGGAGGATCGCAAAAAGGTCTGATGCTCCCGCCCGGACTCAGCTTTAACGCCGTGTCTGAAAAAGCAGTTGCCGCCAACCAGCGCTGCACCATGCCTCGCTATTACTGGGATTGGATGGAGATGCTTAAGCCCAACCAGAACGGATTCTTCCCTTACACTCCGGCGACCAACCTTTTATATGGATTGAAAGAAGCCATTGCCATGCTGCATGAAGAGGGCCTGAGCAATGTCTTTGCCCGGCATGCACGTCATGGACAGGCCACGCGCGCGGCCACCAAGGCATGGGGGCTGGAAGTTGTATGCGAAGAACCTGCGGAATATTCAAACTCGCTAACCGCCATCTTCATGCCACAAGGGCATGACGCTGATCAACTGCGCGAGGTGATTCTTCAGAACTTTGATATGTCACTGGGCGCGGGACTGTCCAAGCTGGCGAAAAACGTGTTTCGTATCGGACATCTGGGTCACTTTAATGACCTAACCCTAATGGGCACTCTTAGCGGTGTGGAAATGGGTTTGCGACTGGCCGGCGTTCCGCATAGAGACGGCGGGGTTACAGCGGCGATGGAGTCATTAGTGGCAGCGGCAAGAAAGTCAGAACCTGTAATGGCGAAATAACAATTTAACAGGCACGTAAAGCAAGCACGTAAAACTGGAGGCGTTATGCAGCGCAGAAGTATCTTCTCGGCAACGTCGTTCGTGCTGTTCCTGATGTGCGTGATGTACGGCATCACGTATGTTGACCGCGTTAATGTGAGCACCGCGGCCAGCGTATTTTCAAAAGAGCTTCACCTCAATAACGCGCAGGTCGGTTTCATCTTCTCCGCCTTCGCGTACCCTTACCTGATCTTTCAGATCATCGGGGGCTGGGTCAGTGATAAATTCGGCGCCCGCATGGCGCTCACGGTTTCAGCAGTTATATGGGCAGGGGCCACTCTTGCTACGGGATTTGCCGGAACCTTCACTACCATTGTTATTGCCCGGGTGTTGCTGGGATTCGGTGAAGGCGCAACTTTCCCCACTGCCACACGTGCCATGTCAGACTGGGCTCCGGCTTCTAAACGCGGTTTTGTTCAGGGTGTGACTCATTCGGCGGCGCGACTTGGCAATGCAATTACGCCTCCGCTGGTGGCATGGCTCATCGCCCTCACCAGTTGGCGGGGATCGTTTATCGCTCTCGGCATTGTGAGTATGGCCTGGGCCGTGGCATGGGGATGGTATTTTCGCAACGATCCTGCTTCTCACAAGTCCGTCACACAGGAAGAACTGGCGGAGCTGCCCAAGTTCAATCCCGCGCGGAGAAAAGATCCCGTGCCGTGGATGGCGCTCACCAAGCGCATGCTTCCGGTGACCCTGGTTTACTTCTGTTATGGATGGACGCTCTGGCTGTACCTGGCGTGGATCCCGTCTTTTTTCCTGCATAGTTATAAGCTCGATCTCAAAAAGTCTGCGCTGTTCTCCGCCGGAGTCTTTTTTGCCGGCGTGGTTGGTGACACCCTCGGCGGCGTGGTCAGTGACCGTATTTACGCGCGCACAGGTGATTCCGACAAAGCACGGCGCAATCTGGTGGTCATCGGTTTCCTGGCTTCGCTCGCCTTCATGGTCCCGATTCTGTTTCTGCACAACCTGAACTATGCTGCCATCTGCCTGAGCGCAGCCTTCTTCTTTGCCGAGTTCACGATTGGTCCCATGTGGGCGATTCCCATGGACATCGCGCCACGGTTCTCCGGCTCCGCCAGCGGACTAATGAATACCGGTTCTGCCGCGGCCGCCATCCTTTCACCTCTCATCGGCGGCATGATCGTCGATAAGACACACAACTGGGAACTGCCATTCGTCGGCAGCATCGGTCTGCTGTTGTTTGGAGCCATCATGGCTTTCTGGATGAAACCATCCAACCAGTTGCCCGATCCCACGCCCGTCGCGGAGCAGGTGGTCGCCTGACTAATGTGAATGATCAAGGAGCGCAATTGCCGCTCAGCTCGCACGCCAAGCCAGTGGATAGTTTTTCTCAGGCGACGCAGCTCGAAGCTGAGTTGAAAAGAAATGTGCGCGGCGAGGTCCGTTTTGATCGCGGCAGCCGCGCACTGTATGCCACCGATGGATCGAATTACCGTCAGTTCCCCATCGGACTGGTCATTCCTCTTGATGCCGAGGATGTAATCGCCGCGGTTGCCGTGTGCCGCCAGTTCGGAGCACCGGTACTTTCACGCGGCGCGGGCACCAGTCTGGCCGGCCAGTGCTGCAACGTGGCCGTCGTGCTTGATTTCACCAAGTACATGAATCGGGTTCTGGAAGTGGATCCGGAGCGCAAATTTGCGCGCGTTCAGCCAGGCATTGTCCTGGACTCTCTCCAAAAGCAGATCAAGCAACACAACCTGATGTTTGCTCCCGATCCTTCCACGCACAGCCGCTGCACCATCGGAGGAATGATCGGCAATAACTCATGCGGCACACATTCCCTGCTGGGCGGCAAGACCGTGGACAACGTGGAAGAGCTCACTATCCTTCTATACGACGGTACGCAGATGAAGGTGAGCGCCACCAGCGAAGCCGAATTGGATTCAATTGTCCGTGCCGGCGGACGCCGGGGCGAGACGTACCGGACGTTAAAATCCATAAGCGATCGCAATGCTGAACGCATACGCGGCGGTTATCCTCTGATTCCCCGACGCGTCTCCGGGTATAACCTGGATGAACTTCTTCCCGAACGTGGCTTCAACGTTGCGCGGGCCCTGGTGGGGACGGAAGGAACATGCGTAGTCATTCTTGAAGCCAAGCTCAAGCTGATCAACAACCCTCTGCATCGCTCACTGGTCGCACTGGGTTTTGATGACGCTTTCATTGCCGCTGATCACGTACCCGAAATATTGGAATTAAAGCCCATCGGTCTTGAAGGCATTGAGGGCAGCATCATTGATGGGCTTCGCCGCAAGCAAGCGCCACACATGGACCTGCTGCCCGAAGGGCACGGATATCTTCTGGTCGAGTTTGGCTCGGACGATCCCGACACTTGCCGGCAACGCGCAGAGCAACTGGTTGGCCGGATGCAGAAACTGTCACAGCCTCCCGGATCCCGCATCTATACACCCGAAGAATCCAAACACATCTGGCAGATTCGCGAAGCCGGTCCCCGAGCAGCGGCCTTCGCTCCAGGAGCTCCCGCTGAATGGGAAGGCTGGGATGATGCCGCGGTGGCGCCGGAAAAGCTGGGCGCCTATCTGCGCGACATCCGCAAGCTCATGGACGAATACGGTTATCGCGGCGCATTCTACGGCCACTTTGGTCACGGCTGTATTCACATGCGCGTAAGCTTTGATCTGGAGAGCCAGGCCGGCATCCGCAATTATTCTCAGTTCGTCAATCGCGCGGCCGATCTTGTAGTGAGCTATGGCGGCTCTCTCTCAGGGGAACACGGTGATGGCCAGTCGCGCGGCGCACTGTTGCCCAAGATGTTTGGCCCGGAGTTGATGGACGCATTCCGCGAATTCAAATCGGCCTGGGACCCCGCCAACAAAATGAACCCGGGCAAAGTGGTGAATGCCTATCAGCCGACGGAAAATCTGCGCCTGGGAGCGGACTACAAACCGCTGCAGCCGAAAACGCATTTTCAATTTCCTGATGACGATGGCTCGCTGGCCAAAGCCACGCTGCGCTGCCTGGGCCTGGGCGCATGCCGCAAGCTTGAGGGCGGCACTATGTGTCCAAGTTATCTTGGCACGCTGGAAGAAGAGCACAGCACGCGCGGACGCGCGCACATGTTGTTTGAAATGCTTCAGGGTGAGATCGTCAGCGGTGGCTGGGAAGATGAGAACGTCAAAAAATCGCTTGATCTCTGTCTATCGTGCAAGGCCTGCAAGACAGAGTGTCCCGCCAACGTTGATCTGGCTACCTATAAGGCGGAATTTCTCTCTCATTATTATGAGCGCAAGCGGCGTCCGCTGCATGCGTATGCATTTGGGATGATTGACCGATGGGCCCTGCTGGCTTCCTTTACGCCGCGGCTGGCCAACTGGGCTCCGACTGCGCCGTTGCTGGGAAGCTTCATGCGCAAGAGCCTGAATCTGGCTCGCGAACGTCAGCTCCCTCGATTTGCGAATCACACCTTCAAGCAATGGGCGAACCGGCAGAAGATCAGCTCACTGGAATCGGCCGTGCTTTCGTCGGGAAATGATCAATCCCGGCCACAAGTTGTACTCTGGGCAGACACATTCAACAACTTCTTTCATCCGCAGACCGCGCAAGCTGCAGCGGAGGTCCTTTCCCGGGCCGGCTTTGACGTGCTGGTCCCGCAACAGCATCTCTGCTGCGGACGGCCGCTGTATGACTTCGGCATGCTTGACCGCGCCAAAGAATATCTGCAGCGCATCTTGCATGCACTGGGCGATGCGATTGATGCCGGTCTGCCGGTGATTGTTCTGGAACCCAGTTGCGCCTCAGTTTTTCGCGACGAACTCCGCAACCTGTTTCCCAAAGATGCGCGCGCGCAGCGGCTGCAACGCCAGACATTTTTACTCAGCGAGTTTCTTCAGCGATACGCTCCGGATTGGCAGCCCCCGCATCTTCCCCGCAAGGTTCTGCTTCACGGACACTGCCATCACAAATCATTGATGAAGATGAATGACGAAGAAGCACTGCTCAGGAGAATGGGAGTGGAGCTACAGACACCTGACAGCGGCTGCTGCGGTATGGCGGGACCTTTTGGCTTTGAGCAGGATAAATACGCGCTTTCGCAAAAAATCGGCGAACGTGTTCTACTGCCCGCAGTGCGAAAAGTATCCGATGACACCTTGATCGTCTCTGACGGTTTTAGCTGTCGTGAGCAAATCGAGCAGTCCACCGGCAAAGCGACGCTACATCTGGCTGAGCTCATTCAACTGGCTTTGAACAAATAGGCCAAACTAGCCTGCCGGGATTCAGTTAATCTTTCTGGCTTCCGCCAGCATTTCATTGCCCCGGGCGCGTATGCGGATGTCTTCAGTAAAGTTGCTCCAGCGAACGATGCCGTTCTGATCCACCAGAAACTCCGCCGGACGCGATATGTCAGTTCCGGACGGCCCAGCTGCCGTGTGAAGCACATGATAATTACGAATCGTTGCAGTGTCCGGATCGGAAAGGATGGTGAAGGCATATCCCGCTTTTTTGCTCAAACCAAGAGATACGTCCGGTTGGTCCACACTGATGGCCACTGGCCTTACACGAGCTGCACTGAATTCGCCCAACTGCTTTTCCACTCCTCGTAACTCGAGGTTGCAGAACGGTCACCAATAACCACGATAAAAGATCAGCAGCACTGCTTTTGGCGGTTCGCTGGAGCCGGGAATTGGAGAAGAAAGCAGTTGTGCCAGAGTGACCGGAACGCCCTTGGTATCGCGCAATGTAAAGTCCGGAGCTTTTTGTCCTACTTGAGGGGCTCCGTTTGGAGAGGGCAGCTTGCGTGCTGCGAAGAAACCGAGCATCGAGAAGGCGAGAAGGAGTAAAGACAAAATACTCAGCGTCCAGCCAGCAGCTTTGCCGCGACGCAATTCGGGTTGACTCTGGCTGCGCCTGAGCGCCGTTACGCAGAAGGCCACGGCCAATGCCCCTAGAAGCAGGTTAAGCCATGGCAGTGCTTGTTGTCCGGGAACTTTGGCAAAGAACAGCCCATTGCTCAAGATTGTGGCGAAGAGAAAAAACGTACCCAGCCACATGGCTGGGTTCACGCGATGGTTGGCTGAGTCTGTCATGCAGCGCGATTTTAACAGCCGCTACTCTGGTGGACAACTGTTCCTCGAAAACGGAATGGCCCGGTTCTCACAAATCACTTTCAGCGTACCTGGTGCCACAGCCAACATGGCGGGCACATACAGCTTGTCCGACAAGCGAGTGAAATTCAATGGCAAGATGCGTATGAAAGCCACTTTGTCGCAAGCCACCACGGGGGGCAAAGTCAGTGTTCCTGAAAGTAATGGGTCCTTTTTATAAAAAGAAGGGCGCCGGAGCGGAACTGCCTGTGCAGAGGACGGAATTTACGGCGACACGCATTTCAGTGTGGGGCTCGGGCTAAGAAGTAATACCTATTGAACGCGCGGCGATGCCGTTTCCAGGCGTTGTTTCACCATCTTGTAAAAGGTCCAGACGTTTTCTTCACCGTTCTGTGAGATTCGCCGGTGCACCTTGATGGAAGGATACATCTTGTTTCCCGCGATGTTGAGAGTGAGCGTAGCAAACTGTTTCCCTGGGTAGGTCTCAATACTCCATTCGCCGCCAAAGCGCCGGCGCACCACCTCACCCAGATAACAACCCCACGTCTTGCACAATTCGGTCAGGTCATCGTCACTGGGGCGGTCAGCGCGGACGTGATGCGCGCACTGGTCGAGAATGGTTTCCAGTTCCATAATCGAGTTCTCGCTGAAGTCGAGCGCAGCGTCGAATTCCCGGCCCAGTTCCACAGCCCGTTGCGCGTAAGAGCTTGCCATTGTCTCAATCGAATCGTGCGCTTCATTCGCCATGCGCTGTTGTTGCCTCATTTCCCTTTTCTACGATTGTAAATGCTGCGCAGCGAGCCAGTAACCCACTTAGTCCGCACGCTGAAGATCGCGCGCGGGAAGGCAAACCGGGGACAACCCAACAGCTTTGAGCGTGCTCAAAGGTCTAAAGAATCCCAGAACTCGCGCAGGGTGCAGTTGTGCCCTTCGGTATTTGCTTTCCATTTTTTCTTCTATTTTTTTCCACTTGGTCTGCAGGGGGGCCGCCGCCATGATGTCTTCAATTCAAGCTGTTCACATCGCAAGCCAGATCGTTCGCCGGAAAGCAGGATTTCGTTTTGCCGGGTTCACTATTTTGGCGGTCATGCTAAACGGAACCGCGGCATGGTCGCAAACGTGTAACTCCACCGTGAATGACACGGTCAAAATCTGCTCGCCCGTAAGTGGCTCAACTGTGGCCTCTCCCGTTCAGTTCAACGCCGGAGCACTGGACAACGCGCATACCATCACCGGCATGGTGCTTTATGTGGATTCTGTGAACAAGGCCAGCACTACCAGTGCCCAGTTGGTGGCGGCGCTCTCCATCCCGGCAGGTAAACACACAATTGTGGTCCGTGCGTGGGATTCCACCGGCTTTAATTTCTCCACCACGGAAACATTCAGTGCCGGTGTGCCATCGCCGACCCCAACGCCAACGCCAACACCGACGCCCACCGCGACTCCTACGCCGACTCCTGTGCCGACAGCAACCCCGTCGCCGACGCCCTCCGGTATTACCGCCGTAAACCACGTGATCTTTATGCTGCAGGAGAACCGCAGCTTCGATACCTATTTCGGCTTGCTGAATCCGTACCGTCGCGCCCGGGGTTGGAACGTGGGCGACGATCAGCACGTGTATGACGTGGACGGCATCGATGACAAGCTCACCACGATTTCCAACGTGAATGATGAGGGCACTATTTTCAATCTCTTCCATACGACAAGTTCCTGCCTGGATGACATGACTTCGTCGTGGTTCGAGAGCTATGGCGACATAAGCCGGTTCGACTTCACCACCACCCGAAAAATGCTGATGGATGGTTTTGTCCATACGGCCGAGGGATTTGCGAAGTTCAACGCCAGTACCGGCGCATTTACTGACATGGCCGGAGAACGTACCATGGCCTACTACACTGACACCAGTACAGCCGGCGCGCCGGAGCTGAATTACTACTACTTCATGGCGTCACAGTTTGCGCTGTCAGATCGCTGGTTCTCGCCGGTTTCAAGCAAAACCATACCGAACCGCCTTGCCACCATCACCGGCGGCACAACGCAGGGCTATGCCTTCGATCCTGGCAGTGACGATCATGCCCCACAACTCACCGCCAAAACGATCTTCCAATTGCTGGATGAGCACGCTGTTTCCTGGAAGATTTATTATTCGCACCTTGACGCGGACGGCAGCCCTTCCACCGAGTTCAAGTACTTCGGCTACAGCGGTAAGTACATTTTCAGGAACGCCTCCGGCGCGATCGTTGTGGACGCCACCCACATTGCGCCAGTCAGCCAATATTTCACTGACGTGGCGAATGGCACCTTGCCGTCTTTCTCCTACATTGAAGCCGACTTCGGCGTCACGGATGAGCATCCGGGGGTTGGCCACTCCATCCTGACGGGGCAGCAGCAAGTGGCTAGCCTCGTCAATGCTCTCACCGCAAGTGTTTCGTGGAAGGATTCCGTATTGTTCTTCACCTATGACGAAGGCGGCGGACCATACGATCACGTGCCTCCTGTACCCGGACACACCAATGACAACACGGCGCCGGCGCTGGCTGCGGTGGAGGGCGATCTTACTCCCATCGCGGTCAACCCAGACACCTTCCTGCCCTGCCCTCCAGCCACAGCGGGTGTTTTCACCAACCATTGTGATATCCGGCCGAACCAACCAGGAACTCATTCGGCCGATGCAGCCACGCAGCAAGGCTTTGCTGCACAACTGGGATTCCGTGTACCCAATATGATTATTTCTCCATTTACCCGCCGTCATTATGTCGGGCATACCGCCATGGATCACACTGCTGTAATCCATTTCCTGGAACAGCGGTTCGGGCTACCGGCACTCACCAAACGCGACGCCGCTCAACCGAACTTGCTTGATTTCTTTGATTTCACGGGGAAGCCCTGGGCCACGCCGCCAACCGGAGTGCCCGCGCCTCCGGCACCCGGTGGCACATGCCATCCGGCGACCATGCACTAGATGAGATCCACGCCGAAATAAATCAGGGACGCTTCATCTTGAAGCGTCCCTTTGATTTTTAACCCGCGATCGAGTTCAGGCTTACTTTTTGGAGGCTGGCGCTTTGGCACTGTGGACAGCAGCCACAGCCTGCTTTTGCTCCGGCGTTGGAGCTGGCGGCTCAGGCACCAGCAGTTTCAAGCCCAGAACTTTGCGAAGTTCTGATTCCAGCTTCGCGGCCATATCCTTATTATCTTTCATGAATTGCTTGGCATTTTCGCGACCCTGGCCGATCCGTTCAGTCTTGTAACTGAACCACGCACCGGATTTCTCCACCAGGCCCTTTTCAACGCCGAGATCAAGAATGTCACCTTCTCGCGAAATCCCTTCTCCGTACATGATGTCGAATTCCGCCTCACGGAAAGGCGCAGCAGTCTTGTTCTTGACTACCTTGACCTTGGTGCGTGAACCAACCACTACATCACCGTCTTTGATGGCGCCGATGCGGCGGATATCCACGCGGACGGATGAATAAAACTTCAGCGCTCTACCACCCGTGGTGGTTTCAGGGTTTCCGAACATCACGCCAATCTTCTCGCGGATCTGATTGATGAAAACCAGGCAGGTCCTCGACTTGGAAACGATGGCGGTCAGCTTGCGCAAAGCCTGCGACATCAAGCGCGCCTGCAGGCCCATGTGGCTGTCACCCATCTCGCCTTCCAGTTCCGCTTTCGGCACCAGGGCCGCGACGGAGTCCACGACCAGGACGTCGATGGAGTTCGAGCGCACCAGTGCCTCGGCGATCTCTAACGCCTGCTCGCCGAAATCAGGTTGAGAGACCAGCAGATTGTCCACATCAACCCCAAGCTTTCGCGCATAGATGGGGTCTAACGCATGTTCAGCATCCACGAAAGCGGCCATGCCACCGGCTTTCTGGGCTTCCGCAATCACCTGGAGAGCGATGGTGGTTTTGCCGCTGGATTCCGGCCCAAACACCTCAACCACACGCCCGCGCGGGAATCCGCCCACCCCCAGGGCCGCGTCAAAGGAGATGGAGCCGGTTGAAATCACAGCGATGGGAACAATTGCTTCCTTGCTCCCCAGCCGCATGATGGATCCCTTGCCAAACTGCTTTTCGATCTGTGCCAGCGCAAGATCAATTGCTTTGTTCTTCTCTGCTCTCTCGTCAACCATAGCCATTCATCTCTCCATTTATTTTTGCGCAGACCCGTCCGCCGCAGAACGAATTATAAATATACACCATGGGCGAACAAAAAGTGAATAGCAAAATTGAGGCAAAAAAATCCCGGGCTTCGCAGCCCGGGAGTGGTTCGCCAATGGGGGAGAACTCTGTTTACCAGTATTTCAAGCTAACGGCGTCGAGCCAGGTCTGGTAGGTCACGTGATTTGCGCGCTGGTCCATCTGGAAAGCCACGTTCAGTTCGTTCACCCAGGAAGGCCGACCCCAGTAGGTACGGTAGACGTAGTGCTTCACGCCGTCATAGGTCATCGCGACAAACTGCAACTGTTGCTCGTTGCGCCTGAATTCCCAGGTCAGATGGTGCCACCTGTAAGCCGTGGGCGCTGTGCATGGGATTCCGGTGTTAATCCAGTTGCCGTTTGCATTGCCCCAGACATCCCAGTGTCCGCCGGCGATGTTGCACTGGGTGCCATAGATAAATCGCACTCTGCCATTGGCTTGGTTGGAATCAAACTCCAGGGCCTGCGATGCTGCAGGATTCTTGATGTAGAACCAGAGGTCGTAGACCACGTTGTGAGCGGTATTTACTGCGCCCAGTTGCTTCCACCACAACGCATCAGCATAGGCATAGTTGGAAGCGATCTGGAAGATACGCGAACTGCCGGTGATGGAAGGGTTTACGATTCCCGGGGCGGTATACAGCCATGCGGTCGGACCAGCGCCGCCGATGCCTGCACAGGCGGCGCAGCTGGACCAGGGGTTCATTCTCTGGATTTGGGTTTTCGTCACTTGGGCGGATGCGGACACGCTCATCGAGATGGCCATCGCCAAAAATGCAATGACGAACTGAATCTTGGTGGTTCTCTTCAATTTTGTTCTCTGCAACATTTACTTCTTCTCCAATCAGGGGTTTTGGATTTTCCTTATTACCTACCGCAGCTCTTGCTTTGGGCAGGCTGGACTCTATCGAGCGATCTACTCTGCCTCAATCCTTTTCAGCTTCTTAGGGCGATTAACACACCCACCTAGTGGGAAAAGCCCAAGAAGTGGATTAGGGATATGGAACCAGAGGTCGTTCTTTCCGGGCTCACCGGTGCAAATCACGTTCAAGGTTGCCACTGCCAGGGACAAGCGACGCGATCTGGGTTGGATTGAAGTTTGTGCGCTCGGCCAGAGCACTTTGCGCCTGGACCAGCGGATAGCTTGCTGGTTCTTTAACTGCCGTGAATTTCGCACAGGAACGATTTGCGGTGACGATCACAATCAATGCCTTTTTGAAGCCTGAGTTTTTCGCGTACGGCCCCGGGAAACCGCGAAATACCTCCCGGAGGCGGGGACCCTCCAGGAGTGGCCATTGCGGCAACAGAAAATCGATGCTTGGTTCAGGGGACGCTTGAAGTGCGTCACCAGTTATTTCAGGTCATCTTGCGACCGGCTAGACGCGAAATCCAGCCACGCTTGAGACGTTCGAATCAGGCTCGCACCTGCGATCAGGTGCATCGCCCTTTTTACAAGCGGCTTCTTCCCAGCGAGCAGTTTCCGTGAGGACCACGGTATCCAGTGACCTTGCCTGATTTTGTGCCGAAGCTGATGTGCGCGAGGGGGGAACGGGCACACTTTCGGATGCGGCCGCAGGAATCGAACAGCGTTGAGGAAGAAGGTGAAGCATGTATCTACTATGACTCCGAATGATTTATGAATGAGTGATTTATGAACGCTTGGTTAGTACCACGCGAAGGTGGAGATTAAAGAGCGTTCTACTCAGCTTCAACAATTTTCCAAAGCAGCTCAAAAAAAGGTTGCCCGGGGGACTACTTACGAATTAAGAAAGGTTCTTAGCCCGAAAGCCTGGGACGGTCTACGATTGCCCCGCATCGCCCAGTCTTTATCATCTTCAAAGCGGTATGCGGCAGCCGATTGCATATGTACAGAGCTGCGGGCCTTAGCAGCTTCCGTAGTACTACCAGTGCAGAGTTAAACCAGGTTCCGTGAGACGCGGCTGGCAGAGCATTGATCTGTCCTCGCTGACTCTTGTTGGTGACGGCGGCCGTCGCGCGAGCGAAGCTTGCGGGAAAATCACGCGTCAGTTGGAGACCAAGCGAGCTCATAGCGAGCCACGTTTCTAGACTGGCAGCGTCTACCATCGCTGCATTTGCACAGCCGGAGGCGGCTGCTCCATGCGAGTATCGCTGGCGATCCCCAGAGCCGAAGCCGCGACAAAAGAAACAGGCGGCTTTTAAGGGCCGCCTGTTGGAGTTGTTTATAAATCGATCATTACGTTCCCAGCTTATGTTCGCGCATGACGAAGGCGATTCCCGGCCTTACCAGGCCGTGAGTGAAACCTTGTCAAGCCATGTGCTGTAGGCATGCATTGCATAGTCACCGTCCATCTGGAAGGCCACATTGAGCTCGCTCACGCCACTGTTTATACCAGGATATGAGCGATTCACGTAGTGAGTGACTCCATCAAGGGTGAATCCGACGAACACCGCATTAGTGGCGGTGCGCTGAAATTCCCAAACCAGATGATGCCAGGTGAAGGCAGAAGGGACGGTACAGGCAATACCGGTGTTTTGCCAGGTCCCTGAAGTTCCGCCCCAAACATCCCAGTGGGCGCCGTTTCTGATATTGCACTGCGTACCAAAGATGAACTTGTGCGCGCCATTGGATTGATTCACGTCGAATTCCAGGGCCTGAGCGGCATTCGGGTTGGTCAGATAGAAATAGACGTCGTATTTGAAATTCTGCGTAGCGTTATTGGCGCCGAGCTGCTTCCACCACAGAGCATCTGAGTACGGGGTGGGACCGCTGATGTTAAATTGTGAAGATCTTCCGTCCATTGAAGGTGAAACTACATTCTGCCACTGGGAAAAAGCAGCTACCGGGCCGCTCCCGCCCGCACCCGCACATTGCGAGCAGCTTTGCCAGCCAGTCAACTGGTCGATGTTACTTTGAACCACGGCATTGCTGGGCGGGGCAGGCAGCCCTGAACCGGTTGAAACGGTACCTACGTTTACGGTCATGGATGTTGTAAAGACTGCGCCGCTGCTGTCCCATGCCTGAGTGACCACGAACCGAGAGCCGGAAGCCATGGCGATTGACGTATCAATGCTGGCCGCTGCTGTGGCAAACACGCTCACGTTGTCCACGTAAACGCGGATTCCGGTGATGGGGAACGTTGAGCTTGCGCTGGCGACGAAGTGCGCGGGCGATGCAACGGTGGAACCTGCGGTTGGGGATGTGACCGTTACTCCAGCAAAGGCGGCTGAAGCCGAAACCAGGGTGAGAATCACTACGCACAACAAATTTCTAGACTGCATTACTTTTCTCTCCAAAAAAGTGTGGTGGTGGCGCGACCTTCTGAATGGTTTGTAGACACTACTGACAATCCAGCTCTGCCTCAAATGTTTTCTGCGCCGGAACAAGAAACTTGAGAGGGAGGGTTAATGCGGTGTTACGGCGAAAGTAGTATTAAGGTGACGGTAAAAAACAAAAGGGCGACCTGTTTTTCAGGCCGCCCTGCCAACTACTGAGCCTTAAAAGATCAGCGTAGCTACCACCGGGTGAGGCTGACTTTGTCCACCCATACGGAATACGGATCCTGCCTGAAGTCGCCATCCATTTGGAACGCGACGTTCAGTTCGTTCACGGATGACGGGGCGGCGGTGTATGTACGGTTCACATAATGGGTCACGCCGTCATACGTGAATCCGATAAAGATCACCTGTGTGGCCGTGCGCGTGAACTCCCAGGTGAGGTGATGCCACACAAATGCAGCTGGCGCGGAACACGCTATACCGGTGCTGATCCAGTTACCGTTTGCGTTACCCCAGACATCCCAGACTCCGCCATTGCGAATATTGCATTGGGTACCGAAGATGAACCGCCTGGTGCCAATGGCCTGGTTGGAATCGAATTCCAGAGACTGCGCCGCAGCGGGATTTGTCAGGTAGAAATACATGTCATATTTGAAGTTGGTTGCGGTGTTGACAGCGCCTAGCTGCTTCCACCACAGAGCATCCGAGTAAGGCGTGGTCCCGCCAAGGCTGAATTTAACTGACCTGCCATCCAGTGACGGTGAGGCTTGATTCTGAAGCATTGAAAAAGTTGCCAGTGGCCCACTTCCGCCAGCGCCGGCGCACGTGGTACAGCTCAGCCATCCGGTCATCTGATCAATGTCGCTATACGTGAAAGCCGTGGCAGGGGGGACTGGCAAGCCGGGGGCTGGCGCGGCAGACATGGCGACGGAAGTATCGATCTTCGCCGCCGCAATCGAATATACGCTGACGTTATCCACGTAAACCCGCATACCGGTGATGGGGGAAGTTGAAGTTGCCGCAGCAACAAAGTGGACCGGGGATGCTTGGGTGGTCCCGGCAGTGGGGGAGCTGACGGTGACGCCCGCAAAAGCGGCGGTGGCCAGACCGAAAGTCATAATCAAGAGGCGGATGGCATTCTTCAAGGCTCGAACTCCTTCGAGGAACTAAGCTTGCTTAATCTCAACGAGGGACGAATGTAGGGAAGCATCTACTCTGGCTGTATCAGGAGAGTACTTAGTTCAAGAGGTATTGAGCCCTAGTATCTGAAGTAATTGTGGAAAAACGAATTGCGGAAAAGAGCTATGGAAAAAGCGGAGCTGATCACTGCGCGAGGTGAGAATGCGTGCGCCTCGGGCTGTGCGATGATTTTGCGGTGGTGCCGATTTTTCAGGCAGAGGTTACGCCGCTTCGTCCTCTTCGATGGCGTGTTTCATGAAGGAAGTAACAGTGGCCCGAGTGCTCACCACGTCAGCCCGCCCAACGCTGTAATAGTTCAGCCCGGCAGCTTCCATGAGTGCAGGCTTGAAGAGATTTCGCCCGTCAACCACAATCGGGTAACGGAGCAGTTGCTTCATGCGCCGCAGATCAAGCGCGCTGAAGTCTTCCCACTCCGTCAAGATGAGGCAGGCATCGGCTCCATCGATGGCTTCATAGGCGTCACTGGCGAATTTTACCGAGCCGGCCGGAAATTCTTCTTTGGCCCGTTTCATTGCTGCCGGATCATAAGCCGTGACGCGGCAGCCTTCCTTCAGCAGGGATTTCACGATGGCAATGGCGGGTGATTCGCGAATGTCGTCAGTTCCGTTTTTGAACGCCAGCCCAAGAACACCAAGCTTTTTGCCTTTCAGAGTCCAGAGGGCTTTCTTCACCTTACGCAGAAAACGATGACGCTGGTCTTCATTGACACGGGCTACTTCATCCAGCAGTCCGAAGTGCAAACCGCTCTCACGAGCGACAGCGCGAAATGCGAGCAAATCCTTGGGAAAGCAGGAACCGCCGTAACCCACTCCAGGGCGCAAAAAGCGCCGCCCAATGCGCGAGTCACTGCCAATGCCTTCACAAACCTGCTCAACATCCGCTCCGACCACTTCGCACATGGAGGCGACGGCGTTGACGAAGGAAATTTTCATAGCCAGAAAGGCGTTGGAAGCGTGCTTGATCAGTTCCGCACTTTTGGTGCTGGTTTCAATCAGGCGGGCCTTAAAGTGTCCATCCACCGGACCGGGGATCATGTCAGATTTTTCGTAATAGGAACCATCCGTCAACGGCCGGTAGGCTTCGGCCACCAAAGCAAAGCAACGAGCAGTTTGCGCTCCGACAACGATGCGATCAGGGTAAAGAAAATCAGCTACGGCGCTGCCTTCGCGGAGAAATTCAGGGTTGGAAGCAACGTCAAATAGCTCCGGAGGGGCCCCGTTCAATAGCATGATCCGGCGAACCCAGGTGTTGGTGTAAACAGGGACCGTGCTTTTCTCTACAATCACCTTGTACGTATCAATTGCGCCTGCGATGTCTGCAGCGACGGATTCCACGTAGGAAAGATCAACATCCCCGTCATCTTTGGGCGGCGTGCCCACCGCAATGAAGATGATCTGGCTCTTGCGGACTGCATCAACCAGATTGCCGGTGAAATGCAGCCTTTTACCGCGATGCCGCTGAAGCAGTTCAGGAAGGAACTCTTCGTGTATCGGACATTCGCCCGCCTGAAGGGCGGCAAGTTTGTCCCGGTCGTTGTCCACGAGGCACACATCGTGGCCCAATTCAGCAAAGCACGCGCCAGCGACCAGTCCTACATAACCTGATCCAACAACTCCAATTTTCATCAGCCAGTTTTCCCACAGCCTGCGCCAAAATTCTTATATCGAATGGGTACTACCAGAGACGGCAAGGCAGTAAGTTCTTGGATGGCAACAAAACGCCTGGAGATGGAACTTACCTTTTCCAAATCTCCGGGCAGCGCCATTTTCGGCCAAAATACTGCCAAAATACTAAGGAAGAAGACCGTAGACGTCCAATTCTGTGGCTGTGCCCACGAATACCCGCCCATTGGCTACCGTGGGCGATGTAAACTTCAACGCCTTTCCTGCCTGATCACGGGTTCCAGCCTGCGCACTGTTGTAAAGTTCGTGCAGGCTCGAAGCCGAGTAAGCGTGCAGGACTGCCGGCCCGGAAGTATTAACTCCTCCTTCTGGTGTACCGCCTGCATAAGCATGCAGATCAAGCGCCCAGACAATGCCGGAACTGCCTCCTGTAGAAACCATGGGTGAAGTACCTGGGTAGGCAAAGACCTGAGAAGACTGGGCGGTTGGCGCCGTGGAAAGCAACCCGTTGCTGAACGTGAACAACTCCAAAGGCTGATTGACCTGGCCTAAGTACAAGAGCTTATTCCATGCTGCCGGTGTGGCAAAGAATCCGTTTGTCGGCTCAGGATGGCCAAGAGGCAGCGTCTGGACATCATGGTTCGCAGCTGAATTGAATTGGCCCATGTTGTTCCGGTTCACGCTGTAAAGGTTTCCGTCTTTGCCGCCCACCAGAACGAGAGATGGAGCTGCCGCGCCGCTTTGGGTTGCGGGAAGGACCGAGGCTGTTACGAAACTCGCTAACCGCACAAAGGGCCGTGCGGATGAGTTTCGAGAAGCCGACTTAAGTACCAATGCTAAGCCGAGCTAACGACCTGTTTACTCCCTCGTCCGGCTCTCCATTTAGGGGTTCGGATGCCGAAGAGCGCTTGATCGACCAATTGCTTCCCGTACTCCTCCGTCAGTGCGGGGTGACGGAGCAGAAGCCGGAGATACACCGGCGCAACAATCGCATCGATCAGAAGTTCCGGTTCTGTAGCGGCCAGGAATTCGCCCGACGCGATTCCACGCTCTATGCCGGCCAAGGTGGACGCTCTTCTGGGGCGGATGTGGCTCTCGTAAAGCTCTTTCAGGATCGACGGGTCCCCTTGGCCCTCTGCGATCAGATCGGCGACCACCTTTCCGAAAAGGCCATTGCATTGGGCGATAAGGTGGCTCACCCTTGTCCGCAGTGCCTCCTCCGCCGTAGTCGCTTCCGGCACTTCGAGGATGCCACCAAACCGCTCATGGAACATGGCCATGATAAGGGCAGCCTTGGAGGACCACCACTTATAAAGTGTTGGCTTCCCGACACCTGCTCGTTTCGCGACAGCAATGATCGCAGCATGAGAGACCGCCGCTTCGCTGCGTGGCCTGCCGATAGGGACCGGTTTGGACTTCGCCTTTGGCATACCACCAAACTTATCTGAACGAAGCGTAAAAAGAAATGAATCCTGCAACTTTACTTTACGTCTAGTTAAATATAGGGAAGCTTACAACTGCAAAAGACAGAGGAGGAACATTATGCAAACACTTCGGGAACATCACAGTACGGCTTCGTGGTTGGTGCACCATCCATGTAGCGCGGAGGACCAAGCTGCGATGGCCGCCATGCGCGCCATCGTCGAACCCAACAAAGGCAAGCTTCAGGGAATTGCAGCTCGAGTTCCGTTCGACGCCATCATGGAGCACGTCGCTGCCCCTGTCGGCGTTGTCTACGAGGCTGACCGTGTTGGTGGTGTTTCGGGATGGTGGTGCCTGCCCGAAGCCGCGCGGCCCGGCCAGGCCGTCATGCACATCCACGGCGGGTGGTTCAACTGGGGCTCTGCACAAGCGTTTCGTCATTTGGCAGGCCATATCGCTGTTAGTGCCGGGGTAGCGGCCTTCGTGCCTGACTACCGGCTAGCTCCGGAGCATCCATTTCCTGCTGCCGTTGAAGATGTCCGGGCTTGCTATGTCGGTTTGACCGAGCGAGGCTTCTCGAAGATCGCCATCACTGGTGACTCCGCCGGTGGCAACCTGGCGATTGAGTTGCTTGTGCATCTTGCGACAAACAGAGCTTCTGGCAGTGAAGCGCTCGTTGGAGGAGTAGCGCTCTCGCCGGTCACCGATTTGGCCTTCTCCGGCGAGAGCTGGTCGACACGCGCTATTGCCGATCCATACTTCACCCAGCCGCAAGCAGCCGAGCTGGTGCGTTCCTATTTGGATGGACATAATCCGGAGGATCCCTTCGCCTCACCGCTTCAAGCTGATCTAAAGGGTCTACGTCCGATCCGTGTGCATGTCGGCAACGACGAGGTCTTACTCGATGATTCGGTCCGCCTTGTCGAGCGGTCGGTTGCGGCCGGAGTCGATGCTCGGCTCGACGTATGGCAAGGGATGGTCCACGGATACCTAGGGGGCATAGGACGCCTCGCAGCTTCCACTGGGACCCTTCAACTCATCGGGGAGTTTCTGATCGACCGGTTTGCTACGGCGGCAAATGAACGGTAGGCGGAATTGCTGACAGAAGACGATATAGACCATATTGATCCCGATGGTTTCTCAATCGTGAGGGACTTGCCGAGGCGTTCATCGCCTCGGCAACCGGGACAATACTCTTCGAAGCTCGTAGCTGCGAGAAACGCTAATCTCGTCATCTGGAATGTGCACGCAAAGCACTACAGCGGAATTCGTTGCGTTTCCAACGGTGATCAATGAGAGGATGTTCTCGGAAGCGCGAGGACATCGTCGTTTATGGCTTATATCCAAGGTGAAGGCCGCAGTCAGGGCTCTCTGTTTCCGGTCGTTCTAGACGACCTTGTTCCTGTCGATCATATGTGCCGCGTCCTCGATGCCTTCGTCGCAAGGCTTGCGCTATCAGAGCTCGGCTTCGAGCGCGCTCAAGCAGCAGAGACAGGACGACCCGGCTATGATCCACGCGATTTGCTGAAGCTTTATCTGTACGGCTACCTGAATCAGATTCGTTCATCACGACGCTTGGAAGCTGAGTGCCGTCGGAACGTTGAACTGATGTGGCTTCTTGGCCGCTTGTATCCAGACCATAAGAGCATCTCTGAATTTCGGCGAATTCACTCGGAAGCCGTGACAGCAGCAGGCGCGGCCCTCATTCGCTTTGCACGGACTTGTGGTCTTATCCGTGGCGAGTGGATCGCTATCGACGGGTCGAAGTTTCGTGCTGTCGCCAGCGTTGACAGCACCCGCGAACGGCTGGACCTTCAACGCTATCTAGAAAGCATCAAGAAAGCGGATGAAGAGCAACAAGCAAATATCGATCAGTCCGCGGTGCGAGCTGCCGTAGAGAGGTTGAAGCAGCATCCTGAACCTGAGGTTGGCTACATGTTGGTGCGACAGATCGCGCTTCCGGCCTACAACGTCCAGACAGCCGTCGATGCGGAACATGCGTTGATAGTGGCACACGCGGTGGTCCTCGATGCTTCTGATATTCGATGTCTGAAGCCAATGGCTGAGGCTGCAAAGCATGCACTTGGGCTAGAGACTTTCAACGTCGTGGCGGATGCCGGTTACTCCAATGGCGAGCAGGCTGCGCACTGCGAAGCAGCCGGCATGATCCCGTATGTTCCCGTCATGCGCACGGTCAACAACCAGGGCGACGGCACCCTATTCGGTCGTACCGACTTCCGTTATGAACCGGGAAGCGATACGTACATCTGTCCCGGAGACAAGAGGCTGGTACGCAAACATACTAATCACAAAGACCGATACACGATGTATAAAGCGTCGGCTGCCGACTGTGCCGCCTGCTCCCTCAAGTCACGCTGCACACAGGCTCCGAGGCGTGGTTTAGCCCGCCATTTGTACGAAGACGCTCTGAACCGGATGCAGGAGCGCGTTACGCCGGAAGCGATGAGACTGCGCCGATGCACGGTTGAACATCCGTTCGCCACGATCAAGTACCGCATCTTCGGACATCCCCGTCTGTTGATGCGTGGGTTAACCGGTGCACGAGCCGAAATCGGCATCGCGACAATGGCCTACAATCTAAAGCGCATCACGAATGTGCTTGGGGCCGCCAAACTGACGAAGGCACTCCTCCACGCCTGATAGAACGGCCGCACTTTTGCGAATCGCGAACCGTGAGTTCTGTCAGCTATATCGTCAACCTTTTTTTGACTGTTTGCTGAGAACAGTTTCGTAACGCCCTCGACCGGTCCCGAAGCGCCAAAATCCAGATCTTGAGACGTCAGGCTTGCCTCGTCGAACGGGGTGAAATAATCAAGCCTTACCAGAGTATTGCCCTGAAGTGCGAGCTTGAGAACGGTATTGCCGGCATCACGACCGCCGGTGTTTAGATCAAAAGCTCCGTTGGGTCAGCCGCCGGGCCATCACCGCTTTGCCAGATGGCAGACGCGCCTTTGTCCGGACTAGTACACAACGCCGAAACCTGGTGAAGTGTGCCGCCCGCCGCGCTATACACGAAAAGCCAGCCGTTGTAAGGCAGAACATCGCCATTGGATCCGTAGGCGATATAAACGTTTCCGTTGACCAGTAGCAACGCCGGACGTTGAAGGTGTTGGCTGGCGGCGAAATGAACCCTACCGTTCGTCGCGAACGGCGGATAAGTCCCGGG
>WNFC01001326.1_pt1 | contig 25748 bp, 24 predicted proteins | sample 5400541 | NCBI WGS metagenome assembly WNFC01 (sample SAMN13153342, study PRJNA577476) | soil metagenome | isolation source: 120 cm saprolite under Douglas fir tree site 2 hole 2 replicate 1 | place: USA:California | collected 2015-04-18 | reverse complement strand
GACAACGTTCAAGAGATACAGTAATATTGGGCGTGTCCCCAGGACGCTAACCAGGCCGAAGTGGTGAAATTGGTAGACACGCAACGTTCAGGGCGTTGTGCCTTAACTGGCATGGGGGTTCGAGTCCCCCCTTCGGCACTACCTGTCTTTCACCATCCACCAATGTCTTCCACCCGCTCCACAAGCCAATCGAATGTCTAGCCTTATCCACGGAAATCCACTGTTGTCTACCGGTTTTGCTGTCAGTTTTGCTGTCAACAGAAAACATTGAATGGCAGTATGTAAGCAGCTTTCTGAGGTATCTACATGAGTGAAAAGGGGATCTTCCACGCTTTCTGTGCTCAGCCATTATGATTGAGCTGCCAAGAGACCGGTGCAGAACGGCGATGTGGGATGTTTCTCTCAAAAATCATCCCTTATACAGTCAATCAGATGTCTGATGTCTTGTTACGCCAGCTCTCGCCGTTTCTCTCTACTGCTGAACACTACAAATGCGGAAGAGAGCCAGACTATTGTATAGTCTCTATGCAGGACATTGACAAACCTTCACTCTTCCAGTATGCTAATCAGCAGACTAGCATACTCCTTAAGAGGAAATATATGACTTTTGGGCAAATACTGGCCGATGCAAGAAAAAAAGCAAATCTTAGCTTGCGGGAGCTTGCTGCTAAAATCAAAAAGGAAGATGGTACCTCTATTTCTCCCCAATATTTGAATGACTTAGAACATGACCGGCGCAATCCGCCGTCCGACTTCCTATTGCAGCAGCTTGCAAAAGTTCTGGATATCCCTATTGATACTCTCTATTATCATGCAGATGAGTTTCCTCCTGAGTTGCGCGGGATGCATGTAGATAGTGAGCAGATTACCGAAGCTTTCAAAGCATTTCGTCGCAAACTTCAAGGAGGATCACAGTGAAGTATGTACGTGATACTACGCATCGCTTCCGTCTGCGCCCTCATTATGAAAGGAAAGAGTTGGATGATGAATGCGAACATATCATCAGCACCTTTATGCAAGAATTGCATGGTCGTTTGATTTTCCCTCTTTCTACCGATGATCTTACTAAACTTATTGAGCGAGATGCTGCAGACCTTGATCTGTATGCTGATCTCACTGACGAGGGAGATGATGTAGAGGGGGTGACCTACTTTCAACCCCATCAAAAGCCTATAGTGCGTATTTCCAATCGCTTATCCGAGGGAAGCCAACTAGAATATCGTCTGCATACAACACTCACACATGAATATGGTCATGTGAAGTTTCATGCTCCACTCTGGCAAGCGATGAATACATCGCCTCTTGCTTTATTTACTGATTTACCGTCCGCGACGACTCAAAAATGCCAGAGGGCTACGATTACTCAGGCACCAACAATTGACTGGATGGAATGGCAGGCAGGGTATGTGTGTGGTGCGTTATTGATGCCTATTAGTGCCCTACGAACAATAGTACAATCCTATTTTGAGAGATATGATCTCTACACGCCACCACATCAAGCCTCGCAAGCCGCACGTAAGCTCATCTATCAAGTAGCTACGCACTTTGCTGTATCTCAGGATGCTGCTCGTGTCCGACTCATCAAGCTAGGCTACATGACCGAGCAAGAGGTAGGCCCGACATTATTCGGGTAAAAAGCTCTTGCAATTAGCTGCAGCCTGTGATATAGTACTCAAAACGTCCGCCAGTCGGCGGACAAGCAGATATCAGATGGCTATTCTGAGCCATTCAGATAGGCCACTATTCAGTTTTAGGAGGAATACCTTATGATCCAGCAGGAACAACATCAGCACGTAGTGACAGTTCAAGTGTTTGCCCCGCGCTCAGCCGAACCAAAAATCTTTACCTGGTCGCTTAACCTCACAGTAGGTCAGGCGGCTCAAGAAGCAGCTCTCGCATTTGGATATCAACCGGGCGGCAATCCTACACTTGGCCACGGGAACAAAGTGTTTGACCGCAATAAGACGCTAGAGCAAGAACATGTGCATGAACATGAGGAACTCGAACTTCTCGATGTAGGTGGTGGTGTCTAAGCGATGCTCGATCCAATAGTCACACAAGCAGTGTTAACGGTTGAATATCCTCTCCTTCAAGATCGTGCCAGGCGTGCAGGATGGGAAGTGACGTTCAACCACGAGAGCTTGATCCTGGAAGTACGATTAACGCATGAAAAGGCCGGTCAACTCTATATACTCCGTGGATATCTAGATGGCTATAAGGCTATTCCGCCAGCATGGGAATTTGTTGACCCCGACACAGGAGACGAGGGGACTGCTGCTGCATATCCTGAGCCACCTAACCCGACTCCTGGAGGGGGTGCATCAGTCTTTCTCAAAACGAACCCACCGCGACAACGTGTCATATGTTTGCCATGCAATCGATTAGCGTATGGTGAGCATCAAGGTCCGCACCGTGAGTGGACCCTTGCCAATTGGATGCAAGTGTCATTTAACTATCAGACATTGTGCGAGATGGTCAATCGAATCAATGTGGATCTACAAGCGAGCCCGGGTCCGCAAGGGCCAAGAAAGGGCAAAGCAGCATGAGCATTTCATCAAGATCTCAGAGAAATGCTTACCGGTCAATCTGGCCCAAGGGATCTGTGCAGGGAAAATTTCTACTTCAGACCGACTTATTGGCAGCTACAGAAGCGGCTCTACGAACTTTTAGAGGGCCAGAGGGACCACATGAAGGTATAGTGTTTTGGGGAGGGAGAGATATGGAAGGGTTTACGCTTTTTACCACTGCTGTCATTCCCCATGCAAAACATACTAAGGGATCTGTACAATGTGATGAAGTCGCTATACGAGAGATAGTACATGCCTTACGCCCACACGGACTTGGCTTGCTCGCTCAGATACATAGTCATCCAGGGGGAGATGCTCGCCATTCACTAGGAGATGACGATATGATCTTCCTTCCTTTCGAGGGAATGCTATCAATCGTGGTGCCGTGGTATGGCAGAGATGGTATGCATCCACTTTCTACCTGCGGCATTCATCAATTTCAACATGACCGATGGGTGCTGTGCGACAGCGACCTTGAGAATATTCAAGTGGTGCCAGGATCGGTTGACTTACGATGACGAATTGTAATGACTTTTATCAACAGCGTGATCATCGCACCTCATACTATCTCAACAGCAGTACAATTGAGCCACAACCTGTTCAAGTCTACTGGGGAGAAGATGCAGCACACTCCCCATCAGGGCAAATGCTCTTGCTTGCATTGAGCAATCAGTTAGCAAGATTTTGCCGAAGGGCTGGGTTCTCTGGCCCAGATGCTCCTCTCCTCGTTCTTGCGCCACTAGGAGGATCTTCGCTTCATGAGGCAATCTTAACAGCATGTTCTCGCATTGATCCATGCGGGCAATGGATGATGGAAGAGCTTATTGAGGCCGTTTATAGACTCGGAGTCGGTCGGGAGTCTCAAGCAGCAGATCTGTATCTAGGAGCAGATGGATGGGTTGCATATGCGTTATCTCAGGTGGCTGATCTTCCCGCTTTCTCCGAGACAGAGAATCTGTTAGGAGCAGCTATGGCTGCATGCATAGGAGCTGCGAATGCGTTCAAGATGAGCTTCAACCTACCACAGCAGCGTATGGCTGGAATTTTCTCTCTTTTGTCGTTCAAACGTGACGATATAGAACCTGGTCCAGCTCTGGTGCCCACAGAGCTAGGAAATGTGCTGATGGTGGGGGCAGGTGCAGTAGCATCTGCTCTTACCTACTGGCTTTGTTTCTTCCCCATCACTGGCAGATGGGATATCGTAGATCACGACGACGTTCAACTCGATAATACCAATCGAGGGATGCTCTTTACCTCCGAAGATGCTGGATGGCCAGATCATACCAGGCAAAAGAAAGTGAAAGTGCTGGAACGTTATATACATAGCGCTCAAGCGTATGATCACTGGTTTGATGAGTTTGAGAATCACAGCAAACGTTGGGATATCGTTCTCCCATTAGCGAATGAGCGGGGAGTACGAGGGCTGTTACAGGCCAGCTACCCACCGCTAATGATACATGCGACAACCAGTCCTAATTGGCAGACACAGCTTCATCGCCATCGGCCAGGGAGAGACCGCTGCATTAATTGTCGGCTACCAGAATCTCATCTTCCCCCTCCTGCCTGTGCTGTTGGATCGATTGGCGTTAACAATCTAGGAGAAGAGCATCCTCCCGATGCAGCGCTTCCTTTTCTTTCTGCTGCAGCAGGACTGCTCATTGTGGCTGATTTATTGCGACTTGAGCTGGAGGAATATGACCAACTCTATGGCAACCTGATCACATTGGATTGGTTTGATGATCTAGGCCGACCAACGGTACGCCATGAACAATGTCAGGAAAACTGTCAGGGTTGGGGAAATCCAGAAGTGTGCCGCATCCTAAACCATACTACACGTTGGTATACAGTGGACATGGATGCTTGAACAATCGTTTTTCATTTACCAAGCAAATAGACATGTTTAGAAGATAGCAGTGTTATGAAAGGTGAACGCATGCTCGATCATACCTCACAGTTGTGGCTTCCGCCTTGGTATCGAGAACGTAGGCATTATCATCAATCTCAGCCGCCTATTTACTCCTTTGCCTACCTTACCTGGAGCGCTGTGACCGGTAAGAGTGTGGGAATCAGTCGTCTTCGGGAATTAGCAGCAGCAGTTTATACAGAAACTGCGCTCACACTGATCAGTACGATCAGCATTATCCAAACGAATACACCCTGGCATCCAAATACGCTCCCTGCGCAACAACGGGAGTTGTCGCATTACCTGTTTTCTCCAGACCTAGCGCGGAAAGTTGACGAATTGATTGCGTCCGGAAAATATGGCATGTTTGTCGAAGAAAAACAATGCCTACTAGCCGCAAAACTGGTCATCCTGTATGGGAAGCCAGGGTTGCCACAGTCGCAAGAAGACTCATCCATCTGCTTTGAGGCCCTCGGAGAACTTTTTCTAAGCATCAATGATGTGCTCCAAACGGAAGAAGTTGTGCCGGAGCAAACCAATGAGTTGCTCACAACAGTCGCACTCCAAAATATAGAAATGCTGCGGAGAGAACAATTCCGCTATCTCATTACACGCTATTATGATCTTCTTGCCACTCGCTCCAGGAGCAGCACTCGTCCTGATAAGCTTGATCTCGATTCTGCTTTTCACAAACACACTGGTTTGAGTATCGAAGCATATATCAGTTTTGGATTCACATATCTCACGGGATTTTATGGACACGCTACTTTCAAAGAACTCATGGACGCTCATTATTTTGATGCAGTTCGTATGATCGAGGGGCAGATACGGCAGCCTGAAATAGCGGAACGATGCAAGCAACTGCTTTCAGGAGAGAGGCCAGACTATAGCTTTGAAGATATGGAAGGCCAGCTTCTCAGTCAATCGAGTTTCCTCCCTTTCAAGCAGAAACCGTTATTTCGAACTTCCAATGGGTCAGCACTTCCCATCACACTGCGTCTTCTCATGGAGAAGATAGCTGTAGGAGCATATTGGTTTTTGCACGACTATTTCAAGCAGTCAGATCCAAAAGAAGGTGTCCGGACATTTACGAAATATGTTGGTCAGTTATTTGAGGAATATATTACTGATCTTTTTACACGTATATACCATGGTCCAGCGCCTGGCGACCAACGCTTCTATAGCGAGAAAGCATTTCAAGCTACGTGTAAAAGGCCGGGTAAGAAGGCTGATGGTGTCATTGTAAGTGGCAACAGCATTGTGCTTCTGGAGGTATGTGCAACTGATCTCACCGCCGCAGTGATGACAACCGGGGACCCAATGCAGTTTAGGGAAGAGGTAAAGAAAAAGTTTGTTGCTGAGATTGCACAGCTCAAGAAAACAATCAACGGAATTGCTGAGGGTAAATGGATTATTCCGAATATCGACAGAAGAGATATTGAACGAGTCTATCCCGTACTTGTGCTTCTTCACCCATTCCCTCAAACGGGGGGAACGTATGAACAATTAATAGCGGAGCTTCCTCAGGATATGTACCAGTTTGGAAGAGAATTCCTTACTACCCACATATACAACCCGCAGATTCTTACATCCGAGGAGCTGGAGATGTTGGAGCCTTTCCTGCACAAGGGGGAACTCATATTGTCTGACTTGCTTCAGCACAAACTCAGCAATCGTAGTACGGAATTTTTCAGTATGAAGACATTCTTACTGAGTTACTTTCAGTTACAAGAGCAACGCAATGATAATATGCATGCGCTGTTTACCAAACTATCAGAGCAAATTCGCCCCGTTTTAGACACTCATATCGATTTCACACCCAAAGTGGCAGAGTGATGAGAAAATCACACTATAGAAAAGGAGCGTTTTGAGTTGTATGACTCACTTGTAAATGATCTGCGGAAAAGGAGTGTTAAGTAGCACCCTGATAGCAACGTTAAGCAGGGCTGTATCCAGCTTCGAATTGATCGATGGTATACTCCATCGTGTTCACCGGCTCAATGTAACCCCATTGTAAGAATCTGGCAAGCGTATAGGCTATATCGAGTTCGCCGCGCTGCGTCAAACGGGCCAGGTCAGCGACAGAGCGCCTCCCATCGAGAAGCAAAAGTACCCAACGTTCTCTGCGAGAGAGTTTGCTGGCAAGTGAGGTGGCGTGGTGGCCGGGGACCACGCGGAACACGGCAGAGGGACCAAAGATTCTTTCCTGTATTCGGAAATCTGTCATCATTCCTCTACTCTCTACGTAAGGAACTGGCGGAGCATATCCTACAAATGTACAACTTCTTTGTCGTCCGCATGCGTCCGGCTCAATGAAATACATACCTGCCGGAGTCACAGGCGCGGCGCCCAGGCCCGCAGGAGGAAGGACAACCCGCAGAACTCCTGGTTGGTGAGTTCTGTTGCGAGCAGGTCGCACAAGGCAGCATATTCTATCTCCTCGATCACCCCGGTGCGCAGCAGTAAAGGCTTCACCTGCCCGGCGAAGCGTCTCGCCTGCCGCACGAATCCCGAGAAGGCTGGCTGCCCCGCTGATACTTCAATCGCATACGCTGTTTCGTAGATCACGCGCTCGTCGATCCCCCAGATACTGTACAGAGGCCTTTCACGTGGCGCGCCACAGCCCGCGTCGCGCAGCCAGCGGCCCAGCATCGGAGTGATGCCTAGGTGGCGTCGTTGATACGAAGAGCGATCAACCTCTGGCTTCCCTGAGTGTGCCGCAACCAACTCTGCCCATTCCCACATACTCTCGGGGATAAAGCTCTGCCCCGAACGCTGCAAGGCTTCGCAGACGAGCGAGCTCAGGCGCTCAAACGCAGCACTGGTGGTGATCGGCAATTCCGCCTCGGTCCAGCACACCATACCGCCTGGACGACATAGAGCAGCGCACATCCTGGCAAGCGAGGGGTAGTCGGCCGTCAGCACGTACCGACTGAGGAAGCTGAGATGGACGAGATCGAAGCTTACCTGCGGAAAGAGCGTGAGCGGAATATCGTTGATCGGATGCGCGAGAAAGGCAACCTGTGCCAGACCATCTCGGTAGGCCAGGGCATTGGCGGCTTTCACCTGAAGTTCGTCTTCGTCGATGCCGATACACTGCAGGTTGGGATACTGCTGCGCCATCGCGCGCAGCCATTCACCTGTCCCGCAGCCGATTTCCAGGATCGAGCGGGCGCGAGACAGGTCGCATTCCGCCAGCAGTTTCGCAGGCAGCAACTCGCCCATCTCCTCGACGATAACGCGCTGGAAGCGGATGTCGTCATACACATTGCTGGTCAGTTCTTCGTGAGCTATCACCGGTGTTGCTCCCTCTCCTACATCATTCATTCCTGCCAAGCATACCTACCCCAAAGAGGCGGCACTGTGGCAGCGATGGACGCAAGGCGGAAGAATCCGGACGCCGGAGGGACGGGAGCGGGACGCCACCGGTCGAGGGCGGCATGGGTTGTGTTATAATGCGGAAAAGTCGAGTGCTACATAAGACCTTCTACTATGTGCGGGGGAGTATGGCAAACAGGCCGATCAGCAGTCAAACGAACAGGAAGGTAGACCTGTCGAGGAGCGTCGATGCCCACGCAGCGTTCCTGCGCGTATACACCTTTGGCGCCTTTCATCTTGATTGGCAGGTTCCCCCGTTTACGGCCGAAGACCTGTGGAAGAGCCGGACATCGGCACGCACGTTGTTCAAGCTGTTGCTGTGCGCGCCAGGGCGGCAGGCATCCAGGAGCCAGCTCGCAGGCATCCTGTGGCCCGAGACCGATGAGGACAAGGCGCGCGAATCCCTGCGCTCTGCCAGCAAGGTGCTACGCAAGGTCCTGCGCACAGCGAGCGGAGAGGAACTGCTCGAGCAGCGCAACCAGAACACCATCCTCAAGCTGGCTGAACAGTCCCGCCTGTGGGTAGACGCCGACGCCTTTGAAGACCTGATCTCCCAGGCAGGGCGAGCGATGACCCCTGACGAGGCGCTCGCGCTCTGGCAGCAGGCGAAGGCCTTGCTGCGCGGCGAGTTCCTGGCCGACGACCAGGGAAGCGAGTGGATGCGGCACCGTTGGATCAAACTGCGGCAACAGGCGCTGCGGATGGCCCGTGGCCGCATGGTGCGCCACCTGGCCGATCTCTATCTGCAGCGCGGGCATGTCAGCCTGGCGGAAGAGGTCTTAGGGCAGCAGATCATTCGTTTTCCCACGGACCAGGACGCGCTCTACCGCTTACTCCTGCTCCTGGAGCGGCAGGGATACATTGAAGAGGCTTGTGCGCTCTACCAGCGAGCCAACCACGCGCTGGGAGCTGTAGGGAAACAGCCAGCAGCTCACGTGAGAGCGTATTATGAGCAGTTGCAGCAAGCTATCCTGGCAGGCAAGCAGATTGTTCCCGTCGCGCAGGCGCAGCCTCCCGAGCCCTTCCCAGGTGGAATGCAGAGAGCGACAGTTTTGCCCCAAACGCATGCTCAGGGTGTGTTCCTTTCGGCTTCTATTGCATCCACTGCCCTCGCCTCAAGCCAGGAGAACACTTTGGATCTGGTGAAAACACACAGGCAGATGCTGCACGACTTGCTCATGCTCGCGAGCGCCGTGCTGGTGCTCTCACCCTATGCGCGCTGGCCGATCAGCGAAGGGGAGCGATCGCCTTTCACTCTCGTCAATACAGCAATTGACGAACTGGAGCGCATGACCGAGAGTTTCTGGCGGCTGTGCGCCAATACCTCCCTCGATCTGCTGGGAAACCTGGTAGAGCACTTTAGGACCATCATCCAACTGCTCAAACAGGTGCAGGCGCGCGATGCCGTCCAGCGCCTCTGTTCGCTTGCCGGGGAAAGCGCGCAAATCCTGGGAAAAACCTTGTTTGATCTGCACGAATACGCGCTGGCCTGGTCCTACTACACCTTTTCGCTCAAGGCGGCGCAAGCGGCCTTCAACCAGGATCTGTGGGCGGTTGGCCTGGGGCGGATGAGCCTGTTGCTCATATACTGGGATCAGCCTCGCGAGGCGCTGCCCCTCTTGCAGGAGGCGCAGCAATTGACGGTCCAGAGCCCCAGGATAGCGTGCTGGCTCGCAGCGGTCAGCGCTGAAGTGTACGCGCACCTCGGTGACTCCGAGGCCTGTGTCGCCGCGCTGACCGTCGCCAGAACACTCGCATCGCAGGCATCTTTAGGAGAAGACCGCTACGCTACCGGCTTCAACCCCTCTCGCCTGGCCGGGTACGAAGGCGCCTGCTTTGTGCGGCTGCGTCAACCGGACCGCGCACTGCCAGCGCTCCAACGAGCGCTGGCCCTGCTCAATCCGCAGGCCATTCGCAGGCAGTCAACGCTCTTCACCGATATGGGAATCGCTCATGCCCAAGAGGGAAACGTGCAAACTGCGTGCAAATTTGCCATCCAGGCGCTGGCCATCACCATGCAAACCAAATCTTTGAGCGTGCTGGAGCGCGTGCGCCAGGTGCGGAAAGAATTGGAGGCCTGGCAGGACGCGGAGGAAGTCAAAGACCTGGAGAGGCAGCTTGAAGCAACGTCGATGCTTATCGCTAGGTAAAGAAGGGTGTTCATGAGTGAACTGGCGTCTCCCCGGTCCCCAATCCTGTATCTGATCGTGTGCGCAGCGCCTCCAGCGCAACAGACGCAAGAGGTGGTGCCGCTGCTCCAGACGGCGGGATGGGATGTGTGTGTTATCGCCACGCCTCAAGCCTCGCGCTGGATGAAGATTGAGGCCCTTGCCGAACTGTCGGGACACATCGTCCGGACGGACTACAAGCTGCCGTGGGAGGCAGATCCACTCCCCAAAGCAGATGCAATGCTGGTCATGCCAGCGACATTTAACACCATCAACAAATGGGCGCAGGGCATTGGCGATACGCTGGTGACCAGTATTTTGTGCGAAGCGCTTGGACGTGGTAGCCCTCCGATCGTTACCGTTCCCTGTCTCAAGATGGATCTCGTGCGCCATCCGGCCTTCTCCAGAAGTATTGCTTTGTTGCGCGAGTGTGGTGTGCATGTCCTGCATGAACCAGAACGCTATCCATCTCCACTGATGGTTCCCTGGGAGATGGTCCTTGAGTCACTCCCGCATGTCTAGGATAGGAGAGAAGGATACGGTAGAATTTGCATCACTTGCGCGCTCTTTTGAGCACCTGGAACACACGAACTCCTGGCGCACGATGATCGCAACGTTAGCAGAACTCTTTCGTTCGAGTGGCAGCCCAGATGAGATTCAACACCTCTGGCCGCGCAAGCCATACCAGGACCAAGAGACGATGCAACGTGTTCAAGCTGTTCTCCGTTCCGCTTTGATGCGTCCATGAAAGATCAAGAGGTGCAGAACTATGACAGTGGAGCAGGTCATCGCACTGTTACAACAGCATGCCAACCCACAAGCCGTCCAGGGTATGGCTCGAGTCGGCATCAGCTCTGCCCGGACGCTAGGGGTCTCGATCCCGACATTGCGAAGCATCGCCAAAGACATTGGCAGGAACCATCCTCTGGCCATCGAACTGTGGCGTTCTGGCATCCATGAGGCGCGCATCCTTGCCTCCATGATCGCTGACTCGCGCCTGGTTTCTCCCGAGCACATGGAAGCGTGGGTCAACGATTTCGATTCGTGGGATGTCTGCGATCAGGTCTGTGGGAATCTCTTCGATAAAACCCCCTATGCCTATCACAAGGCCATGGAATGGTGCCACCGGGAGCAAGAGTTTGTACGGCGGGCAGGTTTTGTGCTGATGGCTGAACTGGCGGTTCATGACAAGCGAGCCTCTGACGAGGCGTTCTTGCCCTTTTTTCCACTGATCAAGCAGTATGCAGTCGACGAGCGCAATTTTGTGAAGAAAGCGGTGAACTGGGCTTTACGGCAGATTGGGAAACGCAATAGCCATCTTCGCGCTGTGGCGCTGGACTGGGCGCACGCGATCAAACAGATGGATTCTCGCGCAGCCAGGTGGATAGCCAACGATGCGCTCAAAGAGTTGCAGAAGAAGGCCCCTTAGCTCTCATACGCTGCCAACGAAGCGGAATCCCACCGCCTGCATAGCTCCGTGCTCGATCAGATACTGTTCCATGCGTTTGAGAAAGGCGAGCAATTCTCGCTCCTGCTCGGGCGCCACATGGCGAATTCCATTGCCGATATAGACGAAGAGGTAGGGAACCCAGGCAAACAAGTGCTCGTGACATGCCTTATGCAGCGCTGACATCATCTCCTCATACTGGTTGAGGTGGTGCTCGGAGGCCCGTGTGAGCCAGGCAGTTTTCAAGGCCTCAATGGAGGCTGACTCTTCGGGCAGCGTGGCCGGATTGGCATCATAGCGCCCGCTCAAGAAGAGCAGGCGTTGCATCTGATAGAGCCAGCAGGCCGTCTGCTCATCGAAACGATCATAGGCGTAATCCTGGCAGATGATCCTGCCGCCCTGCTTCAAGAGGCGTTTCACCTTCGCCATCGTCTGCGGGAGGGCCGAGAGATGATGGAGGGTGCGATTGAAGATGACACAGTCAAAATGAGCCTCTGGGGCCTGCCAGGTGTTCAAGTCTGTACAGACATAGCGCAGGCTGCCAAATCCAGGGGGATGAGGATAAGCGGCGCTGCTCCGCTCGGCTACCTCGATGCTGTCTGGCGATAGATCAATGCCGATCACCTCGTGACCGTCTCTGGCCAACTCAAGGGAGAGGTAGCCGTTGCCACAGCCGACCTCCACGATGGTCTGCGCAGGGTGGGGGAGCATGCTTTGCACGAACTGGTAGGTGTCGAGCGCGCTCAGCTCGATCAGAGGCACGCTGCGCCATTGGAACCACTGGCCCGCATCGAGGTCTGGGTATCCGATGGGATGTCGCAGGTCAGCGATGAAGTGCGCAGGAAGGGTACTCATGCCTTCTCTCCTCTCAGTGGATGAGGTGTACTCGCCAGCTCAAGAAAGGTCTCTTCGTCCACATCCTCTGCTTCTGCGGCGTCCATCTCATACTGCTTTCCGTATTTCTGGGCTAAGAGGGCATTAGCATACGCATGCTGAGCCACTGGCAGTTCGCGCGCATACGCTTCGATCTGTGGCCCAAGCACGTTGCCCATCAGATCGCAGGGAGCCAAGAGGACACGACTGGTTGTGCGAATACGTTTGAGCTTGCCGGTCGTGCGACCGGTGACCAGGTAGAGCTTCCCGTGCTCATGGGCGAACCACATGGCGGTGGGAACGCCCATGCCACTTGTGCGAAAGGTCGTCAGCAGCACAAATTCGTAGGGAGACAGGGAGGCAAACGGGTCGTTGATCTCTCCCTGGTGCTGTGGGCTTTCGAGGGTCATGTGCCCTTCCTTTCCTCATGTTGTCTCTGCATAGCCCGCTCGTGGAGCAGTGTGTATCCTCGGCTCTTGACCGCCGGACTGCCCATGCTTGCGATCTGTCCCAGGATGGTCTGTTGTCGAAGCGCAAACCCCACAGTGAGAGAACTGCGAGCGCTTGCAGCGCACACGCCTTTACCATGCGGTTCGTGTCAGTTGACGCATGAACTCCTTACTGCTATATTACGCTATTTTGACATACCTTGGAGAAGTTGAAAAGAATGATCTGTCCTGCTCCTGGGTACGACCCGTCTTGCTCCCAGGTGTGATCCACCTTCTCCCGTTATCTCCAGACCCCGATTCGCTAGACTGGTGATGAGGCATGCGGTGAGCTTGCAAACACACGAATGCAAGCGGCGCCAGCGCTCTCCGGCCCGGCTCACCTGAGTGGGCTCGCTTTCATCAAACGATCGCAAGATCCCGTACAAGGTAAAGGAAGGAGACATTGCATTATGGATCAGACACAACTCCCATCTGATGGCAACCAGTCGAGTGGTTCCCAGGAGTCGCGAGGCCCAGATGCCCAGCCAGTGGCTTCCCCATCGCACCCGCAGACAGCACATGAACACGATGACTTCCCGGAGGATGTCCTGCTGGAGGATGAAGCAGCGGGATGGAGCGCGCAGTTCGTCGTCCCGTTCCAGCAATCCGGGCCGATGCCTGCAGTGAATCCGCAAACAGCACGAGCAAGTACCAATCAGACGGGCGCGCCCACACAAGGACGCACAACCCCGCGTCGGTTTCCCGTCCTCAAGGTCGCTCTGATCGGCTCGCTCATTGTGCTAGCGATGGGGTTCCTCGCGCTCTCGGTCTTCGCACAGCCAGCATCGCACCTGACTCCTATCGCAAAGCATCCCACGCAGGGACCCCTGATGTCACATACAGCGCCAACAGCCAGGCCGACGCGTACGATACAGAACACCCCCACTCCGGCCATGGCCACAGCCACCGCGCAGGCAACACCTCCGAGCGACTGGGTTCCTTCGGTGCTCACGCTGCAGCAACTCGGGTGGACAGGGGCCGGCCTTTCGACGGGAGATGCGCTTGAAGCCGAGCGCACCGCCTGGACCTTCACCGACCGCGAGATGAGCCTGGATTACAGGAACGCGGGGACGCGGGCACAGCATGGCGGCACGTTTACGGCCGCGGTGTTTCTCCTGACGCCAAATGCCAGGGTGCGGTTTATCGCCAACGATGTCCGCGAGATAAATAATGCGCTCTTCGACCGGGTACAGCAGCAGCAACTGATTCAGGAGGTGGTCAATGGTCAACCGCGCTTAGTCCGGTTCCAGGTCCAGGGCCAGCAGGAGTTTGCCTGGGTCGATGTTTCCTTCCAACTCTGGCAGTCCCAGCTTGACCAACAGACTGGGAGCCGAGTCGAGGGCCTAGAACTGGACCCGGCAACCAACGGACCGCGCGTCCACCACATGCTCGTCTTGCTGCTGCGTGTGGCCCCCGGCACACAGGGGACCAACGCTCCTATGGGGGGCACAGGCTGGCTAGTCAGCACCTACGCGCTGGATCCCGCGGGAGGCATCTTACCAGCCATCATTCAACCAGCTTGACGTTCTACAACCAGCCAGAAAGATGAGCTACTGTACTCCCAACTTTCCTTCTGGTTTCTTTTAACTGTGAAGGCGCATGGGCTTTGCAACGAAACATTTTAGACCGCAGAACTTTCAAGAGTGTATAGGGGCTGTGAATTAATGCTGGTGCTTCCTGTCTCTATTGCAACACTACATTAATTTGTTCCACCACACTTTTTTGTGGTGAACCATCCCCAGGCTCACGCTGACGAGCAAAACGCTCTGCTTCCAGCAAAGGAAGACCTTCTGGGATGGGCGAAATCGTATCAGGTCGTGGTATGCCGATATCATTTACGCCGCTCTGCCACCAATCTCGTAGAGCGATGAGCATGCGCTGACCTTCTTTTCCACGTTCCAGGCAATGCGGAATTATAGGTCGCAGTGGTGTACTTAGCTCTCCTCCTGAAAGCGCCTCGTCCAGTAAAAGGTGATTGAAGCGTAGGGCGTGGATAAGAACAAGCTGGTAATAGTGTCGAGCGGAGTCAAAGCCCCTCTCCCATTCGGGAATAAGGCCCTCCCAGGTGATATGCGCTCGGGTAAGGAACAATGAGGTGAAGTAGTCGTTGTACTCATACTGCTCTGCCAGTCGCTTAGCCTCAGTCCAGAGTGGCGGTATAGCCGCATAGTCCTTCTGGACATGTTTCACGCGCACTAGACCGGCAAGCGCACCACACTCAAAGTAATGGCGATCTAAAGGATGTGTTTGCGTATACGCAAAGTGGTAGAAATACTCAGCTTTCTCAACGTCATCCTGAACTTCGTAAACGATGGCAAGAAACACAGGAGTTACATCAAGATGGGCCTGTATCTTTTGTCCCGCTGTAATAGCCTGAGTAAGATACTCCTTGGCTTTGTCTAACTTGCCACATTTAAAACAAACAATGCCGTATATACCCAATGCTGCAATCGCTCCCAGTTCACCTATGCTCCCTAAGCTTTGTGCAAGAGAATGACTCTCTTTTGCCGCAGCAAGGGCTTCCGAGCATTTGCCTTGAAGACCGAGGCAAAGTGCTAGATCGCGAGTTTTCCAGCATAGGTACTCCTGATCTTGCAATGACCTTGCGACTTCTAGCGCTATGCCGAACTCTTTCTCACGCTCAGCATAATATCCCGCCCAGATCCATCCCCATGTTGGAGAGATTCGAGTTCTTAAGTAAAGAGGTTCACCAGCTGCAGTATAGGTTTTCCACATCTCTTTCTCGATATCAAATACCTTCCGCAGATGCCCCTGACGTTCGTAGATGCCACGCTCAGATTCAAGTACGGTCAGCAGACCTGAGAAATCACTGTCTTCAGTGAAAAATCTCCTGGCCTGATCAAGATAAAAAAGTGCCTGTTTCCAGTGAGCCTTGGCGGTGTATATGTCGCCCAGATATACCCAACTCATCGCCAATTTCAGATCTGTTGCGGCTCCAGCATTGAGACTCGCCTCGAGAACATGGATGGCTTTTTCTTCTCCACCTGGTTCGCGTAGACGTTTTCTATTGCAGAGTAACCCTCCCCAATCACAAAGCGCATAAGCCCGCAAATTTGGTTCTACACGTTCGTTCTCTCCAATGCTCTGGTAGACTGCTTCTGCATCGAGGTACTGTCCTCCCAAATGTGCCAGGCGTGCGTTGTAATACTCTCGCCATTGGCGGCTGTTCTGTTGCTCCAATGGGTAGGTGTTCACATCGTTCAGCAGCGCTCGCAGTCGGTTAGCCATTCGGTAGCGGGTGAGTTCTTCGGCTAATTCCTGGAATATTTGCATACCACTAACTTCATCAGCACGAACCCGATGGTACAACCGCTCCGATATGTAGCGCTCGCGCTCGTCCCCAGTTGCTTTCTCCAATCGCACTTCATAATACGCTGCCGCTCGCTCGTGCAACGTTCGAAAGCGTTCCGGCGTGCGAACATGCAATGCTTCATTAATCATCTCGCGCATGGTATCATGAACGGCCAGACCTTCCTTACGGGAGCGGATGAAAGGCCAGCGCCGCAACTCCGCATACAACTGCTCTGCATTACCGCCATCCAATAACACCCCTAGTGTCTCAGCATTGAAATAGCGCAACACCGCAGCCACCTCGAACGCAGGGCGCATCTCTTGTGGTACACCCTCTAGCAGGCGATCAACTAGATCAGCCACGACCTGTGGTCGCACTGTCTGGAACTCCTCTAGTCCGTATTTGACCCACAACTGCACGACCGTTGTGGCTACCATGGGCAAGCCACGCGCGAACTGCACGATGGCCTCTACTTGCTGTGGATCAGGGTCGCCACTGCGAATATGCCCATAATAGCGGTGCACCAGGGTATGTATATCACTGGGTGCCATTTCTTTGAGTTCAAGGATTTCGGCCCTCCCCATCCAGCCTGGCCAGGCTCGATCCCATGCTGGCACCACTCGCCCGGCCAGAACCAGCAGGACGTTGTTTGGCAGTCGTCTTGCCAGTTCGCGCATCCAGTCATCCAGCGCGGTCATCCGCTCGTAGGTATCGGTTATCAGCACAATACGCTGGCGGGCAGCGAAACGGACCAGGTCGCTTAAAAAATCATCGTCTAAGCGCTTTGCGGGATCAAGGTAGAGGTCCATATCGGGTTTGGTGAGGAAGCTGTGCAGCCAATCGATAAAGGCTTCTGCGCTTTCACCTCCAACGGTGCCCACCAGTGGGCCAACGATGGGGATGGCGCTGGCAGCCATGTTGATGGCAGTTTTAGCGGCAGCCTTACCCATCCTTCCCGCGATCTCAGACTTTGCTTGATGTCCTTTTTTTGACTCGTCTTCAACCTTGACCTGGAGAGCGCGATAACGGGTCAGGGTCTTCTGAAAGGTTGGCAGCACAACGCCATCATGACCCAAATCGTCTGCCCAATCTGAGAGCACATCGACCGGCGATGATGCTTCTTCACTGGCAACCAGGGCTACTGAGATATGGTGCTTATGACAGGAGAGCGCATACATCTTGAGTAGCGTGGATTTGCCTACCCCGCCGAGACCGTGGATGACAAGCAGGCGTTTGGTCAGATTCGTTGCAGTGACTAGCTGTTCAAAAATCTGACGTGTATGTTCGGCATTCGTGTAGAACTGTTCCAGATTGGTGTCTTCATCGGTTGGTTGTGGTGCCTGCTGATGCCCAAAGAGTTTGCGCAGAAAGCCCACCATGGTTTTCCTCCTGACGCTCTTTCGAGCGAGAGAAATGTAAAAGGATTATAGATGCTAATAAAGCGATTCCTGAGAGAAAGGTACGCTACAGTTGCTCAATTGTCAACGAGGTAGAGGTAGCATCAGAATCCGTGAATGAGTGCTGAAACTGGCCCGTGCTCACTGGAGCATCCAGAACCCTCTCCATTAAATGCACGAAAATTGCTCTCACTTGCATTCTGGCTATGCCCTACACCTCATAGCCACGCTACGCGATAGGGAGGGTCAGCAAAAATTCACAAGCCCTCAAGAGCAGATCACCTACGATTGACAAACGTTTGTCTCTTGTGTTAGAGTGGGAATCGGCCAATCGCTTGTCGCTGAACATAAGCTTCATTACCGGCATTGTGCATGCCTTGGTAGAGCAAGACACCGTTTGCGTCATCGTTCTGTCTGCATCACGCGCGGACAGAAGTGCAGTGGCATACCCCAATTCTACGCAAACGAGCTAGCTGCCTTCAGAACACAACTTCCATGCTTTTTTGCGTGCGTGTGCTCTACCCCGAAGGGTAATGAGCTAGATGCTCATCGCCCTCTCATCTACTTCCTACTGTCACTCCTGGAGAGCGATCCAGTTCGCTGTTTTGTACCCGGGAGGCTCAGCACATTCCAGATGCAAGTGAACCCATTCAGCCGATGCCTGCTGAACGGACCTTCGCCGCCTCCTCGTTCATATAACGCTAACAGCAAGCCCCTCCAGGGGTATTTCAACGGGACAAGCAAAGAGCTACAGCTCCTTGCTAGAAGGAAAGGTACCATGCAGAATTCTTCCTCTTTCACAGATGAGCAAGACGAGCGGTCGGCGGCAACCGAAGAGAGCAGTCGCGAACAGCAAGGAGAGGAACCGTGGCTCCCACACGAAACGCAACTTCCTCCAGGCATTTCTTCCCCGCCTTCCTCCAGGCGACCACCAGAAAGAAAACAGCTTGCGTTCATCGCCGTTGTGGTCTCGCTCCTCGTGGCGGTGAGTGCGCTCCTCCTGCCCGTCTTGCTGGCACAGCCTGGCAAACTCGCCACCGCATCTCACCCGGTGACGTCCGCACCCATCGTTGGGCGCGTCTTCTTCACGAGTAGTGGGCAACTGGATCCGACCAGTTCAGAGGGCCTCAATGATGTGTTGCATATCGAGCTGGGTGGCCTCACGCCTCCTGCCTCCGGGAAGAGCGACGACGCCTGGCTGCTGCCAGATACCTCACAAGATGAACAGCAGCCGGTATTCCTGGGCGCGCTGCAGATTCTCAGGGGCTCGGCACAGCTCATCTATACCTCTCCCAATCACACGAATTTGCTGGCAACGTACAGCCGCTTTCTGGTGACCGAGCAGGCTGCAAACGAGGAGCCATTCATTCCCTCGCTTGACCCTGCCACCTGGCGCTACGCCGGGAGTATTCCTGATATCCCCACGCCGGGCGACGCGAACCATTACAGCCTGCTCTCACACCTGCGGCATCTGCTAGCGAAAGATCCCACCATTGAACTCATCGGCCTGTCAGGCGGACTCGCTATCTGGCTCTACCGCAATGCGGGCAAGATCCTGGAGTGGTCCAGCGCAGCGCGTGATGACTGGGCCGGTGGGCAAGCCTCCCTTGCCCTGATGCGCCGGCAGATCGAGCGGGTGCTTGATTACCTGGATGGCGCGAACTTCGCCTGGCGTGATGCTCCCCCCAATACGCCGTTGCTCGTCGATCCCAACGCAGGGCGCATCGGCTTGTTAGAATTTGTCCAGGGGCAAAACCCACCGGGATTCCTGGCGCACGTTGATTTCCACCTGGTGGGATATACTCACGCGCCGGGCGTGATGGTCGATCAGAAGCGGCTCGCCACTAAGATAGATGCGATGCTGATCGCGGTGACAGCGCTGCTGTGGAAGGTACACGGTGACGCAACCCTGCTCGCGCAGATGAGTGATACAGCGCTCCTTGAGCCTCAGGCCCTCTCGCTGCTGGACGACATGTACACGAATGCCACTGACGCCTTCGTCGGTCAGCCAGACCCGGCAACAGGCAGTGTGCAGGGAGGGGTCACCCAGATTCACGACGAACTGCAGAGGCTTTCCACTATCGAGGTGAGCAAGATCATGGGGAGGTGAAAACGGCTGGGCCAGGACGGAACCAGAAGAGGGGTGTCCTTTGCTTTACTGGGTGTGATTGTTGCTAGTCAGGCGGCATGCAGGTTCCACACGACAACAGCCTTCCCTGATGCTACCGCAAGCTGGAAACCTTCGGGCGACCAGGCGAGACTGAGTATAGCGCTCCCCGGTTGACCCGGCATGGTGAGCAACGGCTCCTGGGCCTGCGCAGGATCCCAGAGCGATAACGTGCCATCGTCACTGCCACTTGCCAGGTAACGGGCATCAGGCGACCAGACCAGCGAGCGAATGGGGCTGCGCGAGGACTGCAACCGCCTGGGCATATCCAGGCAAATCGGCCCTTCGCTGACTGCCTCCGTATGCTGGCACACGAGCCCATTCCAGAGGCGGATGACGCCGTCATCGCCGCCAACCGCGAGCTGCATGCCGATGGGGGCGAAGGCGGCAGCGCGCATGGGCAAGCGAGCGTCCTGGTAGAGGGGATGTACTTCTCGCCCGCTTTCGGCGTTCCATATACGCACAACGCCACCGTGCGATGAGGACGCGATAGTGTGACCATCGACCGCCCAGGAGACAGACTCAATGGGAGCGGCGTGGCGGGTAAAGATGGTTTGAGGCTGATACGGTGTCGTCTGCCAGACGATGGCGCGCTGATCCAAGGCGCCACTCACCACCTGCTGCTGGTTGTGCGTGGCCCAGGCAAGGCTGGTCACCGTCGAGAAGTGGTCATGCGGAAAGCTGGCTAAGACCATGCCCGAAAGCGCGCTAAGAAACGTGACCTGGTTAGCCGCGCCCGTCACCAGTCGCTCACTGTCAGGAGACCAGGCCAGCGCGCTCACAGCTGCCGGGTGGAGCACGCGCTGCCGGGCCACCCCATCGGTTCCCCAGACCAGAAGCTGGCCATCGTCTCCTCCGGAGGCGAGATACTGCCCATTGGGCGACCAGGCCACGACGCGCACCGTCTGCTGGTGGCCCGCAAAGGCCAGCACCGGGGTCGCGGAGACGATGCGTAGTGCAGCCGTTGTGGGCGAAACGAGGGGAGCGGCATCAGCCCTCTTCCCACTCAGGTACCGTTGTGCCAGCGCCACTGTTAGACCCATTCCCAGACCGGTAAGCGCAAATGCGGCAATGGTTCCTGTTGTAAGAAACGCTCGCCGACTCCATCGGCGACGATGGCGCGGCGCGGATTGGGTGACAGTTGAAAGACCGACGGCATAGACAAGCCCTGTTGGAGCGCTGGCTAGCGACGACATGAGTGTAACGTGTGTCCCTGAGACAAGTTGGAGGTCGCGAAACCGCTGATCGTTGGGGAGCAGGCTTCCTGTCGAGGTGAGACGAAGCTGATAGATCACAGGCGCACCAGCGCTGTCGGACAGCGGATAGCCGAGTTGAGCAGCAAGCTGCGTGGCACAGGCACCAATGAGCATCGCATCATCCACATCGACCGCTGCACCTTTGGGATCAAGTATCAGTCTGAGCATTGGCATGGTCTTCTCGCGCGTCTTAGCCTGCATGGGAAGCGAATCCTGAACTGCGTGATCACCAGTCTTTCGCGGTCACGACTATCAGTAGTAGTATAGCCGGGGCGGTCGGATCGCACCTGGGAAAAAGACGGAACGAGACGGGAAAAAGTGAATCACTGGCAAGTGCACAAGCAAGGCGTCAGGCAGCCCATAGCGATGGTCAGAATCCTTGAGCCTTACGCTGTTTAGTAAGTAATCCTAGCCGGTCTTGTTCGGGAACCGCTATTTTTTTCGAGGGTGCGTGGATTGGTTGCTATACGATAGGTCTTTCCTTATTCGTGTGGCAACCTCGTGCTTAATCGTCGCTCTCAGGCGTAAGAGCGCTTTCAGTTGGTACAAATTGAGAAAGCCGGCGGGCGCGGTCCAGCACTCTCTCGCCTTCATCTGTCTTCCCACACTTCAGCAGGTGACGACCCAGCAGATCGAGCGCCTTCATCTTCGCAGCTATCCGATCCGTCTTTTCTAGCTCACTGATGGCCTGCCGGAATGCCTCTTCTGCCGCTGTGCCATCACACTCCGGATGCTCACGGCTCTGTGCTTCCAGAATTCTGCCCAACATCATCGCTGCCTCTGCCCGCCGCAACGTGTAGCTTTCCTTGCCTGCCTCCTGTGCTTGCTGCACATACGCAAGAGCAGCATCATACTTGCCAGCATCCAGTTCGACACCAGCTAGATAGCAGGCAGCAGCAGACACCACATTGGCTCGCTCTTGCTTGCGGCGTTTACCCGCCGGAGTCTGCTCCACGACCTCGTCAAGCTTCAACTGCCACGTCTCAAGCACCTCACGCAGGGATAAACGTGCTTGATCTAGATTACCCGTGGCCTGTTCAATCAGGCCGATCTCGCAGGTGAGCGAGGCAGCCTTGAGCAGATCGCCAATGGATTGGTAGAGAATCCGTGCGCTCTCTGTGTGCTCACGCGCAGCCTCTACCTCTGACCCCTGGACAAAGGTGCTCCCTGCCTCGTCAGCTATCCTGCGGGCATGTTCAAATGAGACGAGCGCCATCCCCCGATGTGCTTCGGCAATATAACGCAGCGAAGTACCTGCATCCATCATCCCTAGGGCGGTCTCGTAGTACGTCGCTGCATCGTCAAGCTGCCCCAATTCTCTGCTGGCTGCAGCCAGGTGCAGGGCAAGCATCATGGCTTCTACTGCTTGACCCGATGGCACAATCACTGGTTTCTCAGCCATGGCATAGAGGCAGTTGTGCTGTGCCTGCCGGAGCTCGCGCAGATTGAAGTAACTCTGGCCACGTAGCGCTGCAATACGCCAGCGCACATGTGTGGGAAGCTGAGTGAGATCAATCCCCTCCAAGTAGTTCAGCGCTTCGCGGGACCGGTTGTTCGCGAGAGCCTGTTGCGCCTGGTTTCTTTGCTCTTCGTATATCTTGTACCTCGGTACTTCAGCCTCCGACTCGCGATGTTGCTGGGCTAAAGCCATCAAATCTTCAATTGGCAGCTTTAAAAACTCTGCCAGGTAACTCAGGCTTTCTTGTGAAGGGTCCACACGATTGCGTTCAATCTGGGAGATCAAGCTCGTGCTATAACGCTCCCCAGCAACTTCTGCCAGCGAAAGATGCAGATCTTGTCGTGCTGCCCTAATACGGCCACCCAGGGTATCTGGCGAGACTCGTTTTGATGGACGTGGCATGTGTTCTTCCTCTTTCTACCAAGAAGCCCCAGTAATAACTGCTGGGAGTTATCACTGACCTATTTTCCTTGTAAGCCGGATTATCGCCCATTCCAAGCCCTGGTAAACCCAGCAATAATCCCTGTGAACAGAGTAAGTTCGCTTGCTCTGACGAAAATACTCTTCAGGTTCACCAACTGCACGACCAACCCTGCACTTACAGCAGCCATCAGGTGGGGTGCTAGTTACAACGGTCTTATCTGACTCCTGTAACCTATTAATAAAGCTGATAGGAGCTTTTTCTAAGAAACCTAAAGTCGCGGAATTGAGAAAAGCTGATATGAAGGTTACTTTTAAGGCTAAAACGCTCATGGTAGGTTCTCAGTTGTTTTTGCTCCTCATGAGAGAGAACAAAAACAACTGTCCCTGGATCAACTCCCTATGCCCCCGCCGGACAGGTGATCGTGATCTTGCGCGTGTTGGCGTCGAGCGCAAAGGAACACGCCTGCCCGTTGATTGTTGCCGTCCCCGTACACCCGGCCAGAGGGTTCCCGTTGACAACGCAGTCAAAGCTCATCCCGGTGGGGGACGGCGTGCCTGGGGCTGAGATCATCGCGTCTACGGTCACGCCATTCGCGTCGGTCGTTACTGTGACGGGATCGGGCTGATTCAGCCTCTTCATGCAATTCAAGCCGTTTGCCTCATAGGTCGTGACGAAGCGCTGGGCCAGGAAGGTGAACAGCGAATTGGCCACCGCCGGGTCGGCCGGGGGTGCCTGCCTTGTGAGCGGCTCATCTAGCAGCAACCGCCCAGGCGCGACATGCAAGAGATTCTGGCAGAACGCACGGGTACTGGAAGTCTGGGCGTCTGGCGAGGGGGGCTGATCGACGCCTGCCCGGTAGGCGTTGAGTTTGGCGAGATCGGGCTGGGTGTTCACCAGGACCATGGGGTCCGCATTGGGTACCAGGGCCACCGGCATGCCCTGCGCTGTCGCCGCTTGCAGTTCGTTGAGTGGCAGCGCTGGGACCATGTGTCCTGGGTTCGCCAGGTCGGGGGCCATCCACGGCGTGCAGCCGATTGCGGCGTCCACGAGCGTGAGCAGACGCTCATCGCTGCCGTTCTTCTGCACCTGTGTGCCGAGGGCGGCGGCGTTGGCTTGCGTGTCCTGGGCGGTCTGGCCCGAAGCCGTGACGAGATAGGTGGTGGTGACGTTATCGCTCGGGTCTTGATCGACGATGGAGAAATCACGCGTGGTAGGACAGGGTTGCCCATCTAACGCCGTGCCCAGCGGTGGGGGGACAAGCTTTCCCGCTTGTATCGCCTGATTGGCGGCCTGGAAGAACGCAGGCGCGTTGCAGTAGGAGACCTGTCCAAAGATGGACCCGTTGCTGCCATTGACACACTGGCCCTGTGCGAGGCTGCCATTGCTATCTTGTAAGGTCAGGGTATTGCCGTTGGACCCGAACCAGAGCGCCACGCTATCCCCTGGTGGTATCTGCCCCCCAAATGGAGGCTGAGGCTCCACTGCGGGCTGCGTTCCCTGGTCCACGACCAGTGGATTGTAGATGGAGATCGCCCCCGTGGCGGGATCAATGATCGCCCCCTGGACAAAGGCTGCCTGCGCTTTGTTGCTTTCATTGCAGGGGCCGTTCGCCGGATTGGTAGCGGTCAATTGATAGGGGGTGGCCAGCCCTTGTGCGGAGAGCGGGTCGGCAGGCACGATCAACGTGCAATCCATGGTCACGGCCTGCTGCTTCGTCTGCTGCCCCTGCTTGTCAAGGTGATGCTGCCCGGCCTGATTGAGCCGAAGTGCTCCCAGCACTGCAAGCACGATACCCGCTGTTCTGCTCTGCTGCCCAAGCACTATTCCTGCTCCCAGCGCCATTGGTATCAGCAGGGTGATGGCAGCAAGCGAGAGGAAAGGAAAAAGATAGCGTTTTCTTTTCATACGTGGCTCCTTTTTTCTTGTGTGTCAGGAACACGTGAGCTGTGCAGCAAGTTCACGCTACGACCGGCCGCGCAGTTCGCGTTCGCGCTTCAACGGTTCATGAGAAGCTGGCATATCCGAGCTCCGAAAGCCAGCCCTTGAAGTTGGGTCTAAAGGCTGTTTTCCGTGTGGGATCATGGCCACCAGGTAGTATAACTGGGGCAGGCGGGTCACGCCTGGTAATCGGGCAGGAAAAAGACGGATCGCACCTAGAAAAAGAACGGCAACCCAGGTCGAAGAGCAGAACACAAAGTGGTTCGTGTTAGCCACAAGAACCGAGGCAACGAGCATGAGAGACGCGCTTCTTGGCAGCAAGAGCGCAGGACGACTCGGCCCATGTGGCGGCCTATCAGGAGCAATTGAGCTTCCGCCAGTACACGTGGGGAGATCAGCCTGCTCACCTTTCGAGCGACGGGACACGATGAGACGCGGGAGGCGAGGCTACAATCCGGATATCCTTCCAACCCTTTATGAGCATACTTGCTCACGAGGGGGGTACGTATTGTTGCACTTCTTCATTGCAAAAAAACGCTCCGTGTGAAAGAGACCCCCCTTGCTTTCCTCAGAGCCACTTTTTACACTGAGAAGCAAAGCGCACATTGCGCGCAGCTCATCGAAGTCGAAAGGAGTGGCATATGCAGTCAAAAGACCTCCATCAAATTAAGGCGGCGATCCGCGATCAGGCGTTCCTCGGGAACGCGCGAGTGTTCTGCATCATGGGACCGGTGGTCGCCGCGAGGCGTCGAAAAGGCCAGCTTCTGGCGATGATTCGCGGTTGGGGGCGCTGGTATCCCGTAGAAAGTGTCAGAATCGAATATGCAAGCCGACAGCTTCTCTCGTAAAGGAGCTGGCCCGATGAAAGAGCGTTTGCAACAACTCCTGTCCGAAGCTGGGGAAAGTTTCGATTACTTAAAGAGCGATATTCGCCATCTCAGCCGATATATGGCCGAACTGGAAGAATTGA
>WNFC01001731.1_pt1 | contig 25750 bp, 22 predicted proteins | sample 5400541 | NCBI WGS metagenome assembly WNFC01 (sample SAMN13153342, study PRJNA577476) | soil metagenome | isolation source: 120 cm saprolite under Douglas fir tree site 2 hole 2 replicate 1 | place: USA:California | collected 2015-04-18 | reverse complement strand
GGTGTGCGACTGAACGAAACCTCTTTCGTCCAGGCTTTCTCCTCGGCCTCCTCTGCGGCAACCGGCGTCTCGTCGGCGGCCTGCGCCGCGAGAGGCTCGACCGCCGGTGTGCGGCTGAACGACACCTCTTTCGTCCACGCCGTCTCCTCGGGCGCCTCCGCGACGAACGGCTCGGCTTCCACCTGTTCATCTGTAACGGACTCCTCGTCAGCAACCGGCGTCTCGTCCGCGGCCTGCGCCGCGAGAGGCTCGACCGCCGGTGTGCGACTGAAGGAGACCTCCTTCGTCCAGGCCGTCTCCTCGGGCGCCTCCGCGACGACTGGCTCGGCTTCCACCGACTCGTCCTCGGACGACGCGCGAGGACCAAAGCTGATCTCTTTCTTCCACACGGTCTCATCGACGACTTCCGGCTCCGCAGCGACGGGTTCTGCGAGGACAGGCTCTTCGACGACAAGTTGGTCGTCAGGCGGGTCCGCAGCGACGTCGGCGTCCACGGCTTCGGCCTTCGGCTTGCGCTTGAACGAAAGCTCCTTCTTCCACACCGACGTCGGCTTCTCGTCGGATGCAGCCGAGTCGTCCTCGTCTTTCTGATCCTTGGGCTTGCGCCTGAAGGACAACTCCTTCTTCCAGATCGACTGATCGTCCATCGCTAGCTCCCGGCGACGCGCAGCCCAGCGCCGAGCTGCGGCTCTTCTTGCGGCTGGCTGAGATCGACCGGAGGTTCGACCGGGAAGCCGGCGCGCTCGAGCACACCGATGAGCTGCGCGGGCCGGCTCGAACGCGTGAGACCGGCTTCCAGCTCGACGACGCCACGCGTGATCAGATCCGCCAGCGACTGCTCCATCGTCTGCATGCCGCGGCTCGTGTTCGTCTGCATCACCGAATAGATCTGCTCGACCTTGCCCTGACGGATGAGGTTGCGGACAGCGTCGTCCGGCAGCAGGACCTCGAGCGCGGGAACGCGTCCCATGCCGTCGGCCGTCGGCAGCAGCGCCTGGGTGACCACGCCCTGCAGCGAGCTGGCGATCTGAATTCGGATCTGCTCCTGTTGCTCGGCGGGGAAGACGTCGATGATGCGGTCGATCGTCGAGGGCGCGCTCTGAGTGTGCAGCGTCCCGAAGACGAGGTGACCCGTCTCCGCAGCGGTGAGGGCAGTCGAGATCGTCTCGAGATCGCGCATCTCGCCGACGAGGATCACGTCGGGGTCCTGGCGGAGCGCTGCACGCAACGCCTCGGCGAAGCTCGTCGCGTCAGGGCCGATCTCGCGCTGGTTGACGATGCAACGTTTGTGGCGGTGGAGAAACTCGATGGGGTCCTCGATCGTGAGGATGTGCTCCGACCGCTTGCGGTTGATCTCGTCGATGATCGCGGCGAGCGTCGTCGACTTACCGGAGCCGGTCGGGCCGGTGACGAGGACGAGGCCCCGCGGCTTCTCGGCCAGCTGATGCAGCGTCGCCGGAATGCCGAGCTCCTCGAGCGTCTTGATCTCGGCCGGGATCAGGCGGAAGGCGGCGCCGATCGACTCCCGCTGGAAATACACGTTCACTCGGAAGCGGGCCAGGCCGGGAATCGAGTGCGAGAAATCCAGCTGGCGCTTGATCTCGAGGTTCTTCTGCTGCTCGCTCGAGAGGATGCGGTAGAGGAGCTGCTGCGTCTCCTCCGGAGTGAGGGGCGCGTAATCCTCCACGCGCTCGACTTCTCCACGCACGCGAATGACAGGTGGCGTCCCAACGGTCACATGGAGGTCCGACGCGTCGCGCGCCACCATGTGCTCCAGGAGCTCGTCGATTGAATTCACGGGCCGCATAACTCGAACGAGTCATCGGCAGGCCGTGGTGCGTCCTTTACCTCTCTAGGAACACCTGGTTTTCAAAGGCCACGATCACCCCTTCGAGGGTTACCCACGGTGGGTGATTCGGCCGATGCAGGCGGGGCCACTCTGTTCGTTCGTTTCCCCATGGAAGGAGCACCTGCATGACCAGCAAGATCCGGCGGCGGCTTGCCGGTGAGGAGAGTGGATTCACCCTCATCGAACTGCTCGTCGTCATCATCATCCTCGGCATCCTGCTCGCGATCGCGATCCCCTCGTACTTGAGCTTCCGGGATCGACATCCAGACGGCGACCTCGGTCACCTACTGCGTCGACAGCACCGTCGGCGGCAAAGTCTGGAACAAGTCTGGCCCCGGCGCCGACATCGTGTCCGGAGCTTGTCCGTAAACCAGGAGACCACGAGATCGGGAGCGGGCATGTCGCTCGCGCCTGATTTCTTCCGTCCCGGAAGGAGCATCAAAATCATGCACACGAAGTTGATGAAGAGACTGCAAGGTGAGGAGAGCGGGTTCACCCTCATCGAGCTCCTCGTTGTCATCATCATCCTCGGCATCCTGCTGGCGATCGCGATCCCCTCGTACCTGAGCTTCCGGGATCGTGCGAACAACTCGGCCGCCAAGGCCAACGTTCGCGCGGCGATTCCAGCTGTCGAGGCCTACAACGCCGACAACCTGGGCACCGGCAACTCCGCCGGCTATGCAGGCATGACCGTCTCTACTGCGTCGACAGCACGGTTGGTGCCAAGGCCTGGAACAAGGCCGGTCCCGGCGCCGACATCGTCTCCGGACTCTGCCCGTAATCACGAGCGGAAAACGAGGCTCGAGGGGCGCGGGAAACCGCGCCCCTCGTCTTTCAAGTCGCTCCTTTTCGCTGCCGATAGAGACTCAGTGACCTTCGCGATCTCGCCCCCGGTCCGCTATGCCGCCCTGCTCGCGCTGCTGGCTGCCCTGCTGATCGGCGGCGGGATGACCATGTTGGGACACCGCGGAAGCCCGGCGGCCACGACCCCTCACGTCATCAAGCATCATCCCTTCGGGCTCGGCTCGAAGAAACGAGCGACCGCGGCTCCGAAGAAGCATTCGACCACTGCGGCGAAGCCGAACGCAACGCCGCACGTCGCGGCGGCGCCGAAGGCAGCGGCGCAGCGAGCGGCAGTCCTCGCCGCGATTGCTGCCGGCCTCCCGACCCCGGTCGCCAAGGCGCTCGGGCGGCACCCGGTCGTTGTCGTGTCGGTCTTCAACCCGTACTCGGAGGTGGACGGCATCGCCTTCGCCGAAGCGCAGGCCGGCGCACGGCTGGCCGGAGTGGGATTCGTCGGTCTGAACGTCCTCAGCCAGGCCCAGGTCGGCAAGCTGACGCAGACGCTCGGCCTGCTTCCCGATCCGGGCTTTCTCGTCTATACGCGCCCCGGAACGCTTGTCGCCAGGATCAACGGGTTCGCTGACAAAGAGACCGTCGCGCAGGCCGCCCAGAACGCCGCCCACGGGGCATGACCGACGCGGCCCCGGAGGCTGCGGGAGCGCGGGAGCTGTTCGTCCGCCACGCGCGCCGTGACGGACGCTCCGTAGCGATCCTTCGCGCCGTCGACTACGGCGACTCCTGCGTCATCGAGGCCGAGGTGTATCCGGCCGGCGGCCGTAGCGCCGAGCCCTCCCGCCCCGGGCCCTACACGTTTGCCGACGTCCACCAGGCGACGGCGTTCATGACGGAAGCGGTCGAGGCTCTCATGGTCCTCGGCTGCGACGTCCATGCACAGTAACGTCGGAAAATCCGGCCGCTTCGCGGCCATGATGATTTTCCGCCGCGCTCCTAGCGGAGAGCCGTTGCGGCGAAGTCGGGCAAAGCCCGCCTCCTCGGCGAAAGGCTGTTACGGGATGCACCCCGTCGTCACCGGCTCGCTCTGCGCGTACTGGCCATTGACCGCCTCCACTACGACTGACGAAGCACCCCACGTGCAGGCATCTGCCCGCTTTGCCGGCGGTGCGCTCGCTGCCACCGTCAGCACGACCAGCAGGCAGGCGAAGACGAGGATGAGGGGTCGTGACGTCGGAAAATCTGGCCGCTGCGCGGCCATGATGATTTTGCGCCGCGGGTCCTAGCGGAGAGCGTTAGCGGCGAAGTCGGGCAGAGCCCGCCTCCGCTGCGAAAGACTGGTTACGGGATGCAGCCGGTTGTGTCCGGCCCGCTCTGGACGGTCTGGCCGTTGACAACCTCCACCACCACTGAGGAGGCACCCCAGGTGCAGGCATCCGCGCGCTTTGCCGGCGCTGCGCTCGCTGCCACCGTCAGCACGACCAGCAGGCAGGCGAAGACGAGCATGAGGGGCCGCTTCATATGGATTCAACGCCATATGGCTTGAAAGAGATACGCCGCGCAGGTCCTCCCATCCCTATCTCGAGACGCACAGGCGAGCACGGATCTTCCTCCACCTGCCGCGAGGACGGGCTCTGCCTGTCCTCGCCACCAGCGTTGGCCGGCAGCCTTGTAGCCGCAAGATCATCATGGCCCGCGAAGCGGGCCGGATCTCGCGGCTAAATCGAGACGCGAGCCAGTTCTTCGATCGACGTGAGGCCGGCCGCGACCTTGGCCAGGCCGTCGTCCCACAGGGTTCGCATGCCTTCGCCGATGGCGGCGCGCTCGATGTCCTCGCGGCTCGCCTTGGTGACCGCCAGGCTCTCCAACTGCTCGCTCATGGTCAGCAGCTGGTAGACGCCGATCCGGCCCTTGTACCCGGATTGGTTGCACCTGGGGCACCCTTTCTTCCGGTAGAAGACCATCCCGTCGCTGGCGGCGGCCACTTCGCGGGAGACTCGTGCCTTGATCAGCTCGTCGACCGTCGGCTGGTACATCTCGCAGCAGTGCGTGCAGAGCTTGCGGGCAAGACGCTGGGCGAGCACGGCCGAGACGGCGGCGCCGATCAGGAACGGCTCGACGCCCATCTCGCCGAGGCGCGTCAGCGCCTGCGGGGCGTCGTTCGTGTGCAGCGTCGAGAGGACGAGGTGGCCGGTCAGGGCAGCCTCGATCGAGATCTTGGCGGTTTCGCCGTCCCGGATCTCACCGACCATCACCACGTCCGGGTCGGAGCGCAGGATCGACCGCAACGCGGTCGCGAAGGTGAGCCCGGCCTTCGCGTTGATCTGAACCTGGTTCACGCCCCCAAGGCGGTACTCGACCGGATCCTCGACGGTGATGATGTTGATCTCGGGCCGGTTGATCTCCGTCAGCGCGGCGTAGAGGGTCGTGGACTTACCGGAGCCCGTCGGCCCAGTGACGAGCAGGGCGCCGGTGGGCTTGCGGATCAGCGTCTCGAGTGTGGCCCGCATCTCGTCGGACATGCCCAGCTCCTCGAGGGTCGGAGCCTTCTTGGACTTGTCCAGCAGACGCATGACGATCGACTCGCCCTCGACCGTCGGCAGCGTCGCGACACGAACGTCCAGGGTGCGGCCTGCGGCTGCGGCGTTGAGTGAGATACGGCCGTCTTGTGGCTTGCGGCGCTCGGCAATGTCCAGCTTCGCGAGCACCTTCAGACGGGTGAGGACGCCCGGCATCATCCGCTTCGGGATCCGCTGAACTTCGTGCAGCACACCGTCCACGCGGAAGCGGACGAGTAGCGCATCCTCCTGCGGTTCGAAGTGGACGTCGGAGGCCCCGTCCTCGGCGGCCTGGAAGATCACTGAGTTGACGAGGCGGACGAGCGGCGCATCGGAGATGCCGTCGTCGACCTCGAGGTCGTCGGCCTCCTCCTCTTCCGCTTCGATCTCGAGCTCGTCCTCGACGGCGGCGCGTGCGCCGAACGCCTCGGAGGCACGAGCGAGCCGACGGATCTCGACGAAGATGTCGTCGCGAGCCGCAACGCCGATGTCGAGCGGGTAGCGCGTGGCCAGCCGGAGCTCGTCGATCCCCTGGATGTTGCCAGGATCGCCAACGGCAATCTTGAGCGTCCCGTCCTCGATCGCATAGGGAATGGCGACGAGTCGCTCGAGCACATGGAGGGCGATCTGGCTGCTTGCCTCCTCCTGGACGCCGGTCAAGGCTAGGTCGACGAGCGGCATTTGGTAGCGGGCAGCGAGCGTGCGGGCGAGGCCTTCGCTGGAGGCGACGTTCTGCTCCACGAGGGCATGGGCAAAGGAGCCCATTCCCGCGGCGCTCCTGACCTGAGCCAGCTTGTCCGCGGGGACGAGGCCGGTGGCTGCGATCAGGTCCGCGACGAGCTCGGCGAGCGCATTGATCGGCGGCGGAGGGCCGCCGATCCCAGCGCCACCTGGCGACGCCGCAGGCCCGGACTCTGTGCCCGGAGTGCGCAGTTTCGGTGGACGTTCGATGTCCATGTATCCCTCGTTCGAGGTATCGGCAGGAGCCGCCCGTCCCTTGATCCCGGCTCCCTCAACCTCACCCCTCCAGGGGCCGATATCGCCCTAGATGAGGGACTTTCTGCGCTCGCCAGTCGCTCGACTGTGGGTACCCGTCCTGGGCCCGGCGGCGGTCCTCGCCTACCTCGATCGAGGGACGGACGCCGGCGACCTCATGTACTTCGTCCACAGGGGCGAACAGCTGCTTTCCGGCGGCTGGGCCGACACCTTCGCCAACCCCCAATTGCAGTCGGGACCCTTGCAGCTCGTGTTGTTCGGCGCCGTCGGCGACCTGGGAGCACTCGCTCTCCTGATCGAGCTCGGCGTCGCCGCGCTCCTCCTCTACGTCCTCGGCCGACTCGGCCTCTCCGACCGGGCCAGGCTTGCGGTCGGACTGCTGGCGGTCGCCTCAGGCCTCACGCACATCGCGTTCGTCTACGGCCATCCTGGGGAGGCGGTCATTCCGCTCCTGTGGGTGCTCGCAGGCCTCTGGGCGCGTGAGGGCCGCGTGTTGGCCGCCGGGGCGCTCGTCGGACTCTCCGCGGGCTTCGAGCTCTGGGGGGTGCTCGGCGTGGCGGTGCTGTTGCTGGCTCCTAGGCTGACTCGGGCCGTGGCAGGAGCCTGCGTGCAGGCGGCGGTGGTGGCGGCGATGCTCGCGCCGTTCGTCCTTGCCGGCACGTTTCGGATGTTCGACCACGAGTGGCGATTGACGTCCGGAACGGTGATCGGGCTGCTCGTCGGGCCCGGCGCTTACTTCGGCTGGCCGCTCAGGGTCGCGCAGGCCTCACTCGCCGTCGGTGCGGGCGCGGCGCTGGCGTTTGCGCTGCGCCGCACCGTGCACGCGTTATGGATCGTCCCGCTTGGAGTCGCGCTCGTGCGGCTGATGCTCGACCCCGTCTCCTTCGGCTGGTACTGGCTCGAGGTAGAAGTGCTCGTCCTCGTCGGCGCAGGAGTGATCCTCAACGAGTTGCCGAGGCGGCTCCCCGCAAGCCGGCTCGGGCGCGCGCTGGGCCCGCAGCACTAACGCAGCGTCGAGAAGTACGCGTGCAGGATCTCGTGACCCCAGAAGAGCGCGACGACTGAGCCGATCGCGAGGAACGGGCCGAACGGGATTCCCATCTTGCGGGCCTTCGCCCCGTGGCGAGCGAGCAGCACCACGCTGGGGACGAGAGCAACCACCATTCCGGCCATCAGGGCTACGGACACAGTGCGTCCGAGCGCGGCGCCCATCAGCAGCGCGAGCTTCACGTCACCCATGCCCATTCCCGCGGGGTAGGCGATCGCCGCCGCGAAGAGGAAGCCCGAGCCGGCGAGGGCGGCGAGCGCCCATTCCGGGCTGAGATCCCGCGCGCTGTTCGCGACCAGTACGACGACCGTTGCCGGCAGGACGATGCGGTTGGGGATGATGCGATGCTCGAGGTCGATCACCGACACGGCCACGAGCACGGCGCAGAAGAACGCAGCGATCGCTGCCTCTGCAGTCAGCCCGAAGGCGAGCACACACCCAGCGAGAAGGAGGGCTGTGACGAGCTCGACGGCCGGATAGAGAAACGGGATTCGTGCCTCACAGTGACGGCAGCGGCCGCGGAGCAGGAAATAGGAGAGGAGTGGAACGTTGTCGTACCAGGCGATCTCCTGGTTGCAGGACATGCAGGCCGAGGGCGGCCGGACGATCGACCGCCGCAGCGGCACTCGCGCAGCGACGACGTTCAGGAAGCTTCCGAGCGCGAGGCCCGGGGCGAATACGACCACTGCGAGGGCGAAATCCACGTGCTCTCTATCGGCAGCCTCAGTCCCTGAGTTGAGGGATGAGAGGCGGCGGGACGGTTCTTGCGAAGAGCTCGCTAGCCGCCGGTCATCTGGGGCAACTGGGCAAGCGCGTACACGGTGGGATTGCCGGGCATCCCGACCGGAACGAACGTGAAGCCGCTGAACGTGGAATTCGAGGACTGCCCGAGCATGACGGTCGACCCGTCGAGCGGCCCGTCCACGATCGCCGTCGTCCCGATGTCGACGACGTTCGTCGCATAGACGGCGCCCTCGAAATACGAGCTGACGAACTCGACACCGTCTCCGGGCGAAACCTGGTTGTCAGCCACCACGGAGCCGTTGCCGTTGGCGACCCAGCCGAGGAGATCTTTCGTCGAGTCCCAATTGCCGACCGTGCAACTCGGGCCGGCGCTGTAACCGCAGAGGCTCGTGTTCTTGACGAGCACCGTGCCCGAGGTGTAGATCGTCGCCTGGCCCTTGTACCGAACAGTGCCGCCGATGTCGACCTTGGCGCTGCCGTCGAGGAAGATCGTGCCGTTGATGGTGAGGACTTTGTTCGGATAGTCCCAGGAGAGCTCGCCGTTGACGGTCTTGCACGTGTAGGAACTCCCAGGCGTGAGGTTGACGATGCCCTGGTTGTCGTTCTTGAAGGCGAGCTTGTTCGCGTCCGTGTCGCTGACTTGAGCGACGGGGTTGTCGAAGGCGAATGTCGGGTTGGGCGCCTCGCCGGCCTGGGGAGCGGCGCATGGGTAATACGGGCCCGGGCTCGCGTTGAGATACCAGTCGTTCCACTGGACGGTCGGCGCCGTGACGGGGGGCGGCGTCGCGTCGAGCATCGTCGCCCAGATGTTGTCCATCGTGCCCGCGCCTCCGCCGGCGCCGGCCACGCAGGGGTTGTGCAGCGACTGGGCTTTATAGCGGCAACCCTTGCCGATGTGGGCCTCGTTGATGGGCGTCCCTGCTGCACCGACATGGTTATTAGTGGCCTGCTGATCCAGCGATCCCTTCACGATCAGAGGCCCTTTACTGACAGCTGCGGTGTTCTGGAGACACAGATTGCCCATGACGTAGAGCGGCGCTGTGACGTTCACGCTGTTCGTCAGCGTCATGTCGCAACCGCTGAGCGCCACGCCGCTTCCGGTTGCGCGCGAGAAGATGTAGTTCCACGAGGGGTTGTTCAGGGGCTGGGTCGTCGTCGGGACGACCGGAATCGTCGCGCGGATCGTCTTCATGTAGTCGGCTCCGCCGAAGGGATTGCGTACGTGCCCCGTCGAGAAGAGATCCCAGTACGCGGTTCCTGCCGCGGGGTTCTGATACAGGGTGCCGTACCAGGTGACCGTTCCCGAAGAGTAGGTATCGGTGCGTGTGCACGGGAGCGTCGGGAGACTGGCCGCGTCGGGACAGAAGACGTACCTGTCGAGCGCGTTGTTCGTCGGCAAGCGCAGGACCGACATCGCGTTGTTGACACCGGCTTCGGCGAGATCGTACGCGGACGCGCGGCCGCTACTCATCGTCGCGCTGTGCTGATTGGACTGCGCGGATTCGATCACGGTGACGACCGTCATGCTGAAGACCACGGTCACCCCGAGGGCGAGCACGAGGGCGAAGCCCCGCTGGTCCTCGATCACCCGGCGGAAACGCTCTCTCAGTCGGCTGGTCATCGCGTCAGATCCTCGTGCTGTTCCGCAGGAAGATCGTGTCGGTGAGGTCGTAGGCACCGACGCTCGTCCCAGTCACGCTCACGTTGAAATCGACCTGAAGCGATGCGAGGCAGAGACAGCCGGTGACGTGCGCGAACGCCGGAAAGACGTTGCCGCTCGTCAGATAGTCGACCACCATCACCCCGGTCGAGTCGCACGTGGCCCCGGACTGCCTGTACAGCCGGTAGCGGTTCGTGGAACCGGAAACCGCCGCAGTGCACCAGCTGACGTCGCCGCCGCAACCCGACGGGACCTTCAGCGTGACGGCCGTCGTCGCAAACGGGGTGACGTCGCTGGCGCAATGGATGTCGCGGCGAATCTTGTCGAGCGCCAAGCGGGTGGTCACCTGCGCCTGGAAGCGGCGCTCCTGATCCGACTGCGCCTTCGAACCGGCGACGAAGACGGTCGTAATGCCTGCGAAGACAACGGTCATGATCACCATCACGGTGATCATCTCGACGAGGTTGTAACCGGCCTCTCCCCTGAGGCGCCGCAGCCGCTCGATCACTTCATCCTCGCTTCGACCTCCGCGAGCGCTCTGCGGGCGACGAGCTCGCTCTTCTTGCCGATGCCCCAACGCTGCTGCGCGATCTGGTCGGCGGCGATCAGCTTCCGGAGCGCTGCGGCTCCGTGCCACCAGCCGAACGATGCGCCGGTGACGATCCAGCTGTGCTGGTAGAGGTAGTGCCGCACGTTCGCCTTCGTCTTCGAATGCGTCCCGATCCACGCCGAGAGCAGCTCGGCGCGCTGTGCGAGCGGCATCTCCTTCAGCGGTTCGGCTGGGGCGCCCTTCACCACGAACGCGGGTGGGCGCGCAGCCGTGCCAGTTGCGGCCTTCGGCTCAGCCGTCTTCGTCGCCGGCTTCGTCTGCGTTCCCTTGGGAGCGGTAGGAGCGGGCGTCGTCGGACTGACGGAGGTCGAGGCGAGAGCGATGGGCTGCACGGCCGTCCCGCCGTACGGGGAGACGTCCTCGGGACTGCCCTTCTCCGCGTAGGCGGTCCGCTTGAGCGTCACGGAGATGGTGGGAGCGCCGGTATCGCGCACCCGCGTGCCGGCGGGCGGCGACTGGCGTGCAATCGTATTCGCCGCATAGCCATGGACCGAGCCGAGGACCTGCCAGGCGAACCCGTTGTCCTCGAGCGTCCCCTTCGCAAAGACGAACGCCTGACCGGACAGATCCGGAACGACGAGCGTGGCGGGGGCGACCGGCGCTGGAGCGCCTTCGGGGACCGCGGTCATTCGCTTCGCTGCGCCGACGGCAAGGGTCGCGCTGGCGAGCAGCAGGACCACGCCGACGATCGCAAGGCGCGGCAAGCGGGTGGCTATCCGCAGAGCCATGCTTCGCGAATCGGCAGAAAGCGGCTTGAACTCAAGCCCCACCGCGAGTGAAGACGATGACGGCATCCCTCGAATCAGGGACGACGGAGAAGACCCGCGGCGAGATTGGAGTGGCGTCTGGCAGTTCGAGGGGCGTGGGCGCGTCCTGCCACGTGAACGCGCTGCCGGCGAACCTCTGGAACCAGGGTTGGTTCTGCGGGAACTCGGTCGGCGGCTGCAGCTGCAGGTGGAGGTGCGGGCCCGTCGCGTGCCCGGTCGAACCGACGAGTCCGACCTGTGTTCCGGCCGTCAGGGAGACCCCGTCCACGACCGAAGGCTCGAGAAACGCCAGATGGCAATACGTCCAGACGAGGCCGTCCTGTGTGCGCAGCGTCAGGCCGATGCCGCAACGGGGGTCGGCCGTTTGCCAGGCATTGAGCACGACGGCGTTCGAGAGGGCGTAGACCGGCGAGCCCTCCGGAGCGGCGATGTCCGCTGCCGGATAGTCGTGATGCGTGTGGGCAACGGACACGAACTGCGGCCCACCGCCCACGGGGAAGACGTAGTCGTCGTGGTAGGAGGCCGCTCCCATCAACGTCCCCACACCCTGTGCAAACGACGGCGCCTGGGCGCTCTGGGTTGCGCTCGCCAGCGCGGACTGCGCTTGCTCGAGGTTCGCACGCGCGGCGTCGGTAGCGGCGTGAGCCTCATCGACGTGGGTGTTGTAGAGGACGGCGCGCTGCTCTGCCGCAAGCCGATCCGAGAGCAATGCAGCCCGGTCCACTCGCGCGTGCAGCCGCTTCGAGACCTTCTGGAGTTGTTGCTCGAAATCCTGCGCGGCCAGAAGCTGCTCATTCGCCCGCACGACCTCACGCCGGGCCTCGTCGAGCCTCATCTGAACGTGCTGCAGATCGACGGTCTGCGTGATCCCGCCCTGGCCGTAGACGTTGGCGAGATCGAGCACCTCGCGGACGTACCAGTCCGCATGGTTGTACGCGAAGACACCCCGCGAGATGTCGGTCTGGCCTCCAGCGGCAGCGAGATAGCGAGCGGCGGCGTAGACGGCATCGGTCGCATTCCACGGATCGGCGATGCCGTCCCCGTCTGCGTCGACTCCCCACCGCAACCAGGTCGAGGGCATGAACTGCATCCAGCCGACCGCCCCGGCAGAGCTCGGTCCCATGTTCTGGCCGAAGTTCGACTCGACCTTGTTGATCGCGGCAAGCACCTGCCAGGGAATCCCGTACGCGGCGCCCGCCTGCTGCCAGAGGACGTTCAGGCTCGAGAGCGGCAGCTGCTGAAGGTTCGCGGGAGGAGAGGTGAAGGAGACGGGGACGGAGATCGAGCCCGGCGCGTTCGGCGTCGCAGCACTCGGCAAGGAAATGTGCTGTAGGCCCGATTGCGTGCCGGGAGAGATGGAGAAGCCGAGCACAGGTGGACCCGCTGCTCGAGCTGAGCCTGCCAGCAGCGCAAGGCCGAGGGCCGCAACGACGAGGAGGCGCATCAGTCTCCGGCTTTGGCGAGACGGAGCGCCGGAACCTCTGGCTCGGGCTCGGGCTCGGGCTCGCGCGCCTGCTCTTCTTCGGCCTTGGCTTCCTTTTCCGCAGCGACGACGTCGGCCTTCTGCTGCTTCAACGCGCGCTCGAGGGTGACGAGGAAGTCGTGCCGGTTCGTCGCGGCGTTCGCGGCGACCTCCTGGTCGACCTTACCGGAGACGACGAGATCGATGAGTGCCGCTGAGAAGGACTGCATGTCGAAGAAGCTCCCCTCCTCGATCGCGTCCGTGATCGCCTCGGGCTGGTTCTCGCGAATGAGATCCGCGATGCGCGTATTGGTCACCATCACCTCCACCGCGGCGATCCGGCCGCCATCGACACGCGGTAGGAGCCGCTGGCTGACGACGCCTCGCAGGACGCCCGCCATGATCGAGCGAATCATCTGCTGCTTTCCTTCGGGAAAGAACTCGACCATGCGGCCGATGGTCTCCGCCGTGTCGACGGTGTGGAGCGTCGAGAGGACGAGATGGCCGGACTCGGCGGCCTGCAGCGCTGTCTGCGCCGTTTCTGCGTCGCGCAGCTCTCCGATGAGGATGACGTCCGGATCCTGGCGGAGTGCCCGCCGCAGGGCCTGCATGAAGTCCGTGGTGTCGAGCCCGACCTCGCGCTGGTTGACGATGCACGAGTGGTCGCTGTGCAGGATCTCGATCGGGTCCTCGATCGTGACGATGTGCTGCTGCCGCGACCGGTTGATGTGATCGACCATCGCCGCGAGCGTCGTCGACTTACCCGAGCCTGTCGCGCCGGTGACGAGCACCAGCCCGCGATGCTCTTCGGCCAGCCGGCGAATGCCGGCCGGCAGACCGAGCGTCTCGAAGTTCGGGACGTTCTTGGGGATGACGCGGAAGGCGAACGAGATGTGGCCGCGTTGCCTGAAGGCGTTGACGCGGAACCGCGGAAGATCGTCGTCCTGGTAGGCGATGTCGAGGTCGCCGGTCTGCTTGAAAGTGGCGAGTCGGTCGGGCGCGCGCTTCCCGACCAGCTCGATCAGCTCCTCCATGTCCCGGTCGACCAGGATCGCGGACTCCTCGAGTGGCGCGAGCGCGCCGTCGCGCCGGAGGATCGGCGGCAGGCCGACCTTCAGGTGGATGTCGCTGGCGCCGAGGTCAACGGCGCGTTTGAGCAGGGGATTGAGCTCCATGGCCGACCCCCATGCATCGGCAGGGCCTTCCGGGCGCTTTAGGGAGGTTCGACCGGCGAGTCGCCGCGTGGTTTGTACAGCCTCATGGGCAAAGCCCATGAGGCCTCTATGCGGCGCCGCCGAGTCGGCGGCTGGGACGCGCTTCAGGCTGCGGCCACGTGCGGCTCGCCGGCCATCCGAGCCAGGGCCTGGATCAGCTGCATCGCCTTCCCCCCGGCCCCTCGGGCCTCGCCGGGATGGGACACCTCGCCCAGCACGAGCTTGTCGAGGACCCGCCAGGTGACGGGTAGGCGCATCACGGCAAAGACAGCGCGTGGATAGCGGTCGAGTGCGACCTTCGCGCCCCAGCCCGCGGACGCGAGGGGATCGAGCTCTCGCCTCACGGCTGCGTCGTAGGGCTGGAGGCTCGTTGCGCAGCCGACAAGCAACTCGAGTGTGTGCTCCGCAGCGAGCCTGGCCGTGACGAGGGCCTCATAGATACCGTCGCCCGAAACCGGATCGAGCGCGCCCGCCGCATCGCCGACGACCAGCGCCCGGCCCCGGGCGAGCACGGTGGCGGGCCGGCGCATCGGCAGTCGATGGCCGCGGAGGTCGGAGAGCTGCCGCAGCTCGACGCCGTAGTGCTCACACAGAACCTGCAGGTGCCGACGGAGGTGGGGTCCCTGGTGGGCCCAGCCACCGACCCCCACGTTGACATGGTCGCCCTTCGGGAAGATCCAGCCGTACCCGCCCGGCACCGTGCCCAGCTCGAGCACGAGCCTCCCGTGCCACGCGCCGTCCGGAAGTTCCTGGTAGGGCAGGTTGCCCTCGAGCGCGACACCGTTGACGATGGCGCCCCCGAGCCCGAGCGAACGAGCCGTGATTCCGTTCGCGCCATCGGCCCCGATCACCGCGTCGACTTCCACCGGCCGGCCATCCACACGCACCTCGGTCTCGGAGTCGACTGCGACCTGAACACCGTCGCGAAACTCGACCCCTGCCGCAACTGCCTGCTCGACGAGGAACTCATCCAGGCGCCGGCGCTGCGTCATCAGGCAAAGCACGCGCGGAGATTCGTGTTCGATCTTCGGCCCGTAGCGGAGTCGGCAGTGCGTGCGCGTGATCCTGTCCTCCACGACGGGCTCGACCGAGAAGGGCAACTGCCGGACCGCCCTCATCGTCAGCCCGCCTCCACACGGCTTGTCCCGCGGGAAGGGCACTTTGTCTATTAGTAAGACGCGCGCGCGAGAGCGAGCTAGGCGGTAAGCGGCGGTGGACCCTGCAGGCCCAGCGCCGATCACGGCGACATCGAACCGCTCCACAAGCCAAAGCTACAATGCCCGACCCCGGGGGTGTGCCCGAGTGGCCAAAGGGAACGGCCTCAACGCCAGAAAGTCCGGCCGCTTCGCGGCCATTATGACTTTCCGGCGATCTCCTACCGGCGAGCGCCACAGGCCGCGCCCGGCAAAGCCCGGCGCGGCGGCGAAGAGCCTTGAAAGCCACAGCTACAATCCGCCGTCCCCGGGGGTGTGCCCGAGTGGCCAAAGGGAACGGGCTGTAAACCCGTCGGCTCAGCCTACGGAGGTTCGAATCCTCCCGCCCCCACTCCGCTGGGAAATCCGCTCCGCTGGAAAATCCGGCCGCGTTGCGGCCATGATCATTTCCCACATCGATCGATCAGTCGATGTCCTCCGGGCGATCGGAGCCGCCGCAGCCGATCTGGTCGTAGAGCACTATCGCGCGCTCGGCAGAGCCGTTCGAGCGGAGCCCCGCAGTACGAGGTCACACGCACCCCGAGCTCAGTTCATCGCGTTCGAATTGTCACGCGGTGTGGGCGCGTGCCGGAGCCACATCGTTTCAGCGAACTCGTCCGTGAGTGGTTCCAGCAGATGCTCCGCGCGAGCTAGCGAATCGTCCAGCCGCCGTCGATGACGAGCGTCTCCCCCGTGATCAGAGACGCCGCCGGCGAACAGAGGAAGACGACGGCCCCGGCGACTTCATCCGGCTCGCCGATCCGGTGCAGGGCCGCGATCCGCTCCTCGACCTCCGCCTTGAAGATTGGATCGGAGAGTGACCGCTCCGTTCCGGGGGTGCGGATGTATGTCGGCGCGACCGAGTTGGCGTTGATCCCGTAGCGCCCCCACTCCACGGCCAGGCAGCGCGTGAGATGCGAAACGGCTGCTTTGGTCATGCAATAGACCGCCTCGCCGGGCAGCGCCACCAGACCGGCCTGAGAGGAGACGTTCACGATGCGGCCAAACCGCTGCTCGCGCATCGGCGCGAAGGCGGCTTGGCAGGCGAAGAACGTTCCTCTGAGATTGACGTCGAGCGTCCGCTGGAAGGCCTCGAGTGAAATCTCTTCGGCAGGAACATGGCCTGCACCGCCGCCGGCGTTGTTCACGAGGAGGTCAAGCGTCCCGAACTCATCGACCGTCGCCGCAACAGCAGCCCTGATCTGATCGAGCAGGCCGACGTCCATCTGGAGCGGTAACACACGAGACCCATGCGAGCGGATCTCTTCCGCAAAACCCCCGTCTCGCGTCATGTCCCGAAGACCCAGCGCGACATTCGCACCCGCTTCCGCGAACGCCAGTGCGATCGCGCGCCCGAGCCCGCGCGCCGCCCCCGTGATCAAGGCCGTGCGCCCACTCAGATCAAACCGCGTCGTCATTCGACTCCCTCGCGTGATATAGCGATCCTATGGGCCGACCACAGCCCAATCGAGAACCGCGCCAATCGCGGGACGAACGCATCGCCGAGCGAGTGCGCGCAATTCCCGAGGGGTTCGTGCGCACGTACGGCGACATCGATCCTCGCGCGCCGCGCCGAGTCGGTCTCGTCCTCTCCCGGACGCACGGCATCCCGTGGCACCGCGTCGTTCGTGCGGATGGCAGCCTGCCAAAGGGGGCAGCGCAACGGCAGTTCTTGCTTCAAGAAGGCGTGCCGATGCGCGGCGAGCGGGTCGATCTCGCCCAAGCGCGGTTGCCACCGGAGCTCTAGGAGTGCCGCGAACGACCCTCGGTGCCGCGATCGGCGAGGTCGCCTCGCGGGATCCTGTTCTCGCGAAGCTCGTCAAGCAGATCGGACCGGTCAAACACCGTCCTCGTGATCCCGACGGACCATTCGGCGCGCTCGTCCGGGCGGTCGTCTTCCAACAGTTGGCCGGACGCGCGGCCCAGGCGATCTACGGCCGGCTGCGGGCAACCGTCGGCGACGCGCTGACGCCACAGACGCTGAACGCGGCATCCGACTCTGCGCTACGAGCCGCCGGCCTATCGGCGAACAAGCTGGCGTCGCTCCGCGATCTCTCAGCCAAGGTCCTCGACGGGACGGTCGTGCTCACCCGGACGTCGAGGCGAAGCGACGACGAGCTCATCGCCGCCCTCGTCACAGTGCGCGGCATCGGCCGCTGGACCGCACAGATGTATCTCATGTTCCAGCTACGCCGACTCGACGTGTGGCCCGTCGAGGACCTAGGCATCCGACAGGGCTACGGCCTCGCCTGGAACCTCGACCCGCCACCGACCGCAAAGCAGCTCGAACCACTCGGAGATCGCTTCCGGCCGTACCGCTCCATCGTCGCCCGCTACTGCTGGGCAGCAGTACCGCTCTTGCGGCGCGGCGGCACCGACATCGCGCTCCGGTAGACGAGCGAAGCTTCCCTAGAACCCGAGCGCCTCGTCGACGAAGACGACGGTGATGCGCCCCGGCACGTACTCCCGGTTGATGATGAGAATCTTGTTGACGCCGCTGTGGACGCCGTACGCCGCCTCGGCACGTGCGTCCTCGAGGGGGAAGACGTAATCGTCGATGCGGCGGAGTGCCTCGTCGAGGTCCGACACGATCTTCTGGGTCCCGACCACGAGAATGACTTTCCCGGCACCGGACGCGTAGGGCCCGAGTTGGCTGCCACTCGCGGATGCCGTCACCAGCGACCCGGTCTCGGTGACCGCGTGCACGCTGCCGAGCATCACGTCCGGCGACGCGGTCAGCCGGCGGATCTCATCCGCCTGTGTCTCCCGGTCCATGCTCCAGATCCGCTGGTGGATGGGGTCGTAGCGACCGGAGTTGTGGATCTCCTCGGCGATGCCCGTTTCCTCGAGCGACTGCGAGGCGCCGTTGTGGACCTGGGCTCCGGCCGGGACCAGACCCAAGACGATTCGCTTCGCCTCATCGGCATCAGCGGCTCGGAGGACGCTGATCCCGTTGGCCTCGAGTGCTGCAGCCGTTCGTGCAACGCTGGCGTCATCTGGGACGACTGCGAATTGACGGCTCAGCGACTCGAGGTCGGGCTTGTTTCGAGTATCCACGGCGTCCTTTCGGTTGATTCGGCGTTATACTTGCGTCCGCAAATACATTACTCACTAGGTGGTTGCGTGTGCAAGTAAGTTCGAAACCCGAGCTCGCCGGCCTCATCGATCGCCTCGTAGCGGAGGCGCTTCCGAACCGCGGCGGGCTCGAGGCCTGGAGCGCTCTGCTCCAGGCACACGCGACGCTGATGCGGCGGCTCGAGACCGATCTGGCGCAGGAGACCGGACTGGCCCTGGCCGATTTCGACGTGCTCGCGCAGCTGGCAAACGCGGGAGGCGAGCTACGCATGACTGAGCTCGCCGCCCGGGCGCTCATCTCGCGGTCCGGCATGACTCGCCGCGTTTCCCGCCTCGTCGATGAAGGGCTCGTCCGGCGAGCCAACGCCGCTGCGGACGCACGGGCCGTTGTCGTCGCGCTCACCGACGCCGGCGTGACCCGCCTCACCGAGACGGCCCCGGTTCACCTCCGTGGCATCTCGGAACTGTTCATCTCGAAACTCGACGAGCAGGAGCTCGCGGTTCTCGAGAGCGCTCTCGACAAGGTCACCGTCGACTGCACGTTCGGCTGAGAGTTATGGCGTCAGACCACGACTAGCCATCGCCTTCAGCCCTAGGGACACCGACGCCGGCACATCGTCGAGAACTCACGAGCGGGTGAAGCGCGAGTCGATGCCGCCCTGGCCGCGGCCGGGGCCAGAGCCGTCGAAGACGAGCTACTGGCTGCCCTCGACAACGAGCAGCGGGCCCAGCTCCGCGAGCTGCTCGTCCTGGTTGCAGAGAGCAGCGGGCTCAGCGAACCATGCGAGCCACAATCGACCGCGTCGCCAAAGAGCCCGACGCCTGCGACTAAGCGGTTTCAACGAAGCTCAGGTTCGGGCTAGGCTCGGGCGGCGGGGCGCCACGTAGAATGGCGAGCTCGCCCTCTTAGCTCAGTTGGTAGAGCACCTCCATGGTAAGGAGGGGGTCGACGGTTCGAGTCCGTCAGAGGGCTCTGCAAAAACGGCTCAACGACGCGGATTCCGCCGCGCTCCCGCTCAGCTTCACTTGCAGAATCAGCAGTGTGCGGCGGGTATGGAGCCGTTTATGGAGCTTTCGCGTTCAGAACGGCGCCGCGAGCATGGCCCGGCGCCACAGAGCTATCGTCACGGCCGATGCGTTCCTCGACATACGACTCCACGTCCAGCCTGCTCGCCCCGCTCACCATAGGCGATCGGCTCCCGTGGAAACTCGACAACGAACGCGAACCGCAATGGCTCGTCGTCATCGACGTGCTCAGCCCGACCAGCTACGTCGTACGGTATCCGGACGGCAGCCTCGGGGCTCTCGTCGACTCCGAGTGAGCCGGGGCGTCGCGGTTCTGAGCAACCGTTTCTGACGCTTGGGCGGGGACCGTTGGCCGCTCGCGAGCAGGCGCAGCCCGCACGCCGCCTGCGTGTACTAGGCCGCGCGGCGTAGCTGCGCGGCAGCCGAAGCAACGCTGCTGGAGCTGAACAGTGGCAAGACGAGCCGGCCAATGTCGAGGCCCAAGAGTGGCGGCACCGCGTTCCCGATCATGCGCGCAAGCGCGCTGCGCGTGGTCGCATGCTCGAAGTCGAACCAGTCCGGGATCGTCTGGAGGCGAGCAGCCTCGTGCGGAGTGAGCGTTCGTCTCCGCCCGGGGTGCACGTAGCGTCCTTGCCCCATCGAGCCGTAGCCGCTCGTGATCGTCTGCGCTGGCTTGTTCCAACGCAGCCGGCCGTACATCGAGCTGTAGCTGTGCTCGTAGTCGCGGTGGCATTTGGGGCGCAGGGAGTTCGGGAGGTCGTAGCGGCCGCGCTCGAACAGGAACGCGATGCGACGACGGTTTTCCTCTGACGGAACGCTCGCTGAGTCATAGGTCGCGTCGGACTTGATGTCCTTGATGTCGTCGATCGCCCAGCGAACGTCCCGCGGCAAGTGGTCACTGCAAGGATGCGTAACAAGCTGCTCAAGGAGCGTTGTGGGATCGCCGTAGCCGGGTTCGCACGCGAGCAGGATGTGACGACGCCGACGCTGCGGAACGCCGATTAGGTGCATGTCGACGAACTCGTCGTCGACGACGTATCCGAGCCGTTCGAGCCCTGTCTTGGTTGTCTCGAGCACGCCACCTTGGTCGTTGCGGACAGCCGGGACGTTCTCGACGCAAAGCACGCTCGGCTCGAAAACAGCAGCAGCTCGCGCGACCTTCGCGTACAGCGCGTTCCTTGGGTCGGCTCGGCGCGTGTGGTTGTTGAGATCGGAATGCCCTTGGCATGGTGGTCCAGCCAACCCGATCTGCACCTCGCCCACCTTCTTCTTCACTGCGCGCTCGGCGGACGTGAGCGCGCCTCCGAGCTCGCCATCGAGCAACGTCTCGATCGCTTCTTGGTGAACGACGTTGCCGATGTTCATGGCGTACGTCGCGGCCGGGATCTCTTCTTTTTCGATCGCGAATCGAGCGCCGAGTTCGATGCCGGACTCGACTCCGGCGAGGAGAAAGCCCGCGCTCAGGGCGCCACAGCCGGCAAAGGCATCGAAAAGGCGAACCGGAGCGTCGCGGTCAGGGAAGTCTGGTCGGTCCGCCGTTCGCAGAATGTCGTGATCGGCGGTGCAACGGGGACAGCTCAGCTGCCTGCTCCTTCGATGCGGGCGCGGGCGAAGGCGCGAGCTCCTCGCGCCGTGCCAACGGTAGTCCGCTCGCCGGATGGATTCGCCGACCCTGGCTCAGGCCGGCCGATCGTGCTTTCGAGCAGCGAGCCGAGCTTCTCGTCGAGCGCGCTCGGGTCCTCGGTCTCGCATTCCCAGACGACGAGCGTCCGGAAGCCGGCCTGCTCGAGTTCCGCGCTGCGGGCCGTGTCGCGGGCGACGTTGGCGGCGAACTTGTCGAGCCAGAAGCCGCGATTCCGGGTCGGGGTAGTAGTTCGGACGCAGCCGGGATGGCGGTGCCAATAGCAGCCGTGAACGAAGATCGCGAAGCCGGCCCGCCTGTTGGCGAAATCGGGCCGGCCGGGAAGGATGCGAACGTTGCGGCGATAGCCGAGATGGTGGTCGCGTAGCCAGGCAGCGACCGCCTGTTCGGGAGCCGTTTTGGATTGCCGAACCCGGCCCATCAGGCGTGAGCGCTCAATCGTCGTGAGACCCGGGCCTCGCTTGAACGGGACGAGCATCTGGGTGGAGACGGCGCGGCGAGCCACGGAGCCTCACCCTAACCCTGGCGACGGTGCGGGTCGAGGCGATCGCCTCAGCTTCCACGAAGGGCCGTTTATGGCCGGCCTAGGCTCGCCGCCGCCTGCTGCCTCTTGTGCATTTGGCTGGATGTGGCGAGAGTACGACGGGCGGTGAACAGGGCAGGGGAAACGGTGTTGGAAGACGACGAGCGCGGCTGGGAGGCCGACTCGGACTCGAAGCGGCAGCGCTCGATCAGACCTTCGTCGATCCCGCCGAACCAAGCGTGGGGCTGATATCGGTGGACTGCTCCGCGATCAGGCGTTCTCAAGGCGTGTCGGTCGATTCCCGCTTTCGGCTCGGAGCCCGAACGAGATGACGCTGTGGGATGCCCAACTCCTCGAGACCCGGCACGACTCGCACCTCGTGCGGATCGGCCGTGACCGCCGCCTCGTTCTCGACGAGGGGCGAGGCGCACGACACGTCGACCTCTGTTGGGTCGACGAGGTCGCGCTGCTCTTGGTCGACCAAGCCGTCGCACGCCAGAGGAACCTCGACCTCGTCTACCCGGCACCCGCAGGTCAGGTAGCAGTACTTCTCGCGGCCGAGCTCCTGATCGGACAGCTACTTAGCGGCGTGCCCTCACCGTCACTTGGGATCGTGACCGCAGACGCGACGATGGCCTCCCGAACCTGGAATGCGCTTTCCATCGCCAACCCCGGGGCGCCCGCCTCCCTTGCCGACGTCTTTCCCTGCTTCAGGTCGGGTCCGGACGGCGAGAGCCCTTTCGGTCAGCGCCAGTTCAAGGGGATTCTCATCGGGCAGCGCTGCAGCCGCTGGCCGGTCGACTTGCTCATCGTCGATCACCTGGCCGGTCCCGTCCGCGTCGATGCGGATCAACCCGTCATCGAGATCTTCTCCGACCCGCTCGACCCGGCGCTTCGTAAGGCCGAGGAAGCTGGAGAACTCGTCTGGGGATGGTCCGATGCCGACGTCGCAGACTCCAACGACTTCCTCGAGGTTGCGCGAGAACACACCGTTCCTTTCTCGGTCGCCGCCGATCGCCTCGAGTCCATCGCCCGAGGCGTTGCGGTCACGATCGATGTCGCCCGCCACGCGGAGGCCGAGGCTGCACTTCGACGTGTTCGCGAGGACTTGCGCGAATTGCGGGCCTTGTCGCCGCGCGGCGCCGACCGTCACTTTGAGCGTGGTCTTTCTGTCGCCTGGCATCACCTTTCGACCCTGACCTCCCTACCGAGCACGCCGGAGCGTTTCGACCGGTTCTCCGGCCTTCCGCCCTGGGCAGCTCGCGCCACGCGGAGCTTCATGCCCGAACTGAGCGCGTGGGCATCGACGCTGGCCGGCGACGCCGGCGAGATCGCGACGATCCTCGCGAGCGACATCGGCGACCTCCGCGCCGAACTCGATCGCGGGAACCCGTTCGAAACCCTCGTGAAGGAGGCGAGCCGAGGCGACGTCGAGACCCTCGTTGTGACACGCACGCGAACAGCGTCGCGCTCACTGCTCGATGCCCTGGGCGTCGACCCGGATTCCACCGGAACCGGATGCCTGACGGTCTGCTCGATGGGTCGCCTGCACCGGGAGGGGACATGGCCGCGCGCGATCGTCATCGGCGAGCCCTCTCCCTGGGACTGGCACCGACTGCTGTCCGGACTCTCGACGGACCTCCGCGTCTTCGCACTCGGCGACCAGTCGGCACGCGCGTGCGCGTCGACGATCGCATCCGAGCGCGAGGCGCGAAACCACTGGGGCAGCGACTCGGTACGCCGGCGGACATGGGCTGCGCTCCTGGAGACCAAACCGCCACCCTCGTTAGCCATCAACGGCTCCGCACGCCCTGTCCTGGTGGTGGACGGAGCAGAGTTCGTACCCGAACCCGACCCCTTCGATCCGTTCGCAGCACTGTTCGAGCTCGACCCGCTCGAGCTCGGCGGCGAAGGCCCACAGAGTGGGCTCGCGCGCGAGACGGAGCGTGGCGAATGGACCGCCGCGGTGCCGGCCGTCGAGGTTGTCACCGATCACGGGCGCCTGCTTCTGGAAGCGGACCGAACGGTCGAGGTGCGTATCGAGCAGAAGATCGTGGACCGGCTCCCCGAGCAGCTGCGCTCCGGTGACGTCCTCCTCGTCGGCCGCCGCCAGGGCCGGGTGGGTCTCTTGGAGGCCCTGGAGGAACGGTTGGGGGACCGGCCGGACCTGCTCGCCGCTCGACTCCTCATCAACCACTACCACGAACTCGTTCGCACCCGGTTCCGCGAGTCGGGCCTCAACATCGTCGATCTCCACCGCGCACTAACGAGGGTTGGCTGCGACAAGACCTCGGTCGCGGTCCGCAGCTGGATCGGCGCCGGCGGGATCATGGCACCACGCGATTTCGCCGATCTCGACCGGCTGAATGCCGTCCTTGGTCTCGGCATGTCGGATACCCGGCTGCGTGAGCTCTTCGCGGTCGTGCAGCGGCGACGTGTCTTCCGGCGTGCAGCCGGTCGCGCGCTCGCCGCGGCCGCGCGCAGCGCGACAGTCGTCGAGGACGACCTTCGCGTCGACCCCGAGACGGGCCTCTCCGTCGCCGACCTCAAGGACGCGGTCGTCGAGGCGACCGTCCTGTCAGTGTCGCGATGCGAGTCGCCGGTGCCGCTCACCATTCTCGGCAGACTGGAGGGCACGTGACCAACCACATCGACCCCGCCACCGCCACACGGTTTGTCTCGTGGATGTTCGAAGGCGTCACCGCCGAGGCGCGCGGCGACCGGATCACGACCCTCCCCGTGCGGCCAGACGGTCGCTTCTGGCTAGGCCGGCTCGCACCCGAGATCGTCGTCCAGAACAGTCGGCTCGGCGAGCGCACCGAACGTCTCGACCCGTGTGAGGTGGGTGTCCGCGTACGCCCGTCCGCGATGGACGGCCGCAAAGTCTCGTGTTCCGCTCGGCTGGTCGTGTGGGCCGAGTTCGACGGAGGCGAAGAACCCGATGCCGACCGATGGAGAAAAAGCGAGCCCGTCGAAGTCGCCGCCGTCATCGAGACGCCCGACTCCCTCGGAGTCGTGAACACCGCCGGCCACCACGAGTTCGCGGCGGCATTCGCAGCCGTCGGCGCAACCGGCATGGCCTGCGAATTCCACGCCGAGCTCGAACTCGGCAAGGACGGAGTCGACCTCGTCGTCACCCTCGTCAACGTCTCACCGGAAGAACTCGACGGTTGGGACACAAACGTCTACGAGGCCAGCCTCGAGGTCGACGTCGGCGCCACCGTGCCGTTCACGCTCGACAACCTCCCGGACTCGTTCAGATACGACCGCTCAGTGGACGCCTACGGCGTCAACGGAGGCGTGGAACGGCGCTCGGCGAACGTCTTCGCGACCGCCGACGTCGCGCTGTACGACCAGCCCCGGCCGACCTACTGGGACGGCACCATCGGGCCGCCACCTGACGTGACGTTCGTGACGCTCGCCGCCAACCCCGTACCGTCTCTGCGCGAGCTGGTGGCCACCGTCGCCGCCTGGGGAGTCGAGCACTGGTCGGACCAGGTACTCGACGCTCGCCAGACAGCCGACGGCTGGGACACTGGCATGCGTACTCAAGCGGGCGTCGAAGCGGAAGCCTTCCACGGCGAACTCGCACGTCTGCGCCATGGGCTCGAGCTCATCGAGACCGACCAGGACCTGCGCCGTGCCTTCATGCTCGCCAACCGCTCGTTCGCCGACTCGCCCGCAATCGGTCACACCGAGTGGCGGCCGTTCCAGCTTGGCTTCGTCCTCGCCAACCTGCCCTCGATTCTCGACGACTCCGAGAGTGGTGACCGAAGCATCGTCGACACGCTCTGGTTCGCGACGGGCGGCGGGAAAACAGAGACCTACCTCCTTTTCGTCCTCACCGCCGCGTTTCACGACCGTCTCCGTGGCAAGCGCGAGGGCATCACGTCGTGGGGGCGGTTTCCGCTCCGCATGCTCTCGCTCCAGCAAACGCAACGCTTCGCCGATGTCCTCGCGACCGCGGAACTCGTCCGACGGGACGAAAGGATCGACGGCCATCCGTTCTCGCTCGGGTTCTTTGTCGGCAGTAACGGCACGCCCAACCGCATCCCCACGCGCCGCGACCTCCGGCCGGGACAGCCCGACCCGGACGACCACGACATGCCCGCCCGCTACCAGGTTCTGCTGCGCTGTCCTTTCTGCACCTCGTCCGAGATCGAGATGCGGTTCGACCCTGATCGTTGGGCACTCGACCACGTGTGTACCGCGGCCGGATGCCCGTGGGGCGGGCGGCCGTTCCTCTTCAGGATCGTCGACGAGGAGATCTATCGGTCGCTGCCCACGGTCGTCCTCGGGACCCTCGACAAGGCGGCCAGCATCTCGATGCAGGCCGCCATGCGCGGGTTCTACGGACCGCCGGCGGGCCGCTGCCCCGACCACCGCCATGGCTATACGTATGCGCCGAGAAGTAAGACGCCAACCGGTTGCCTGTTCCCCGGCTGCACCGCGACGCCTGGGCCGCTCGGACAGCCGGCCTCCATGTACGCCCCAACAATCCGGATGCAGGACGAGCTGCACCTCCTCCGTGACAGCCTCGGTGCAGTTGACGCGCATTACGAAGCCATCCTCGATGGGCTTCAGCTGC
>WNFC01001419.1_pt1 | contig 25762 bp, 19 predicted proteins | sample 5400541 | NCBI WGS metagenome assembly WNFC01 (sample SAMN13153342, study PRJNA577476) | soil metagenome | isolation source: 120 cm saprolite under Douglas fir tree site 2 hole 2 replicate 1 | place: USA:California | collected 2015-04-18 | reverse complement strand
ACCGTGGGGATACGTCCGACTGGTATTCCTCGCGACGGGTGGGATTGCGCCATACCGGTTTCAAGACACTTGTCGAGGAGGAGACGGGGCGTATTTTGGGCGCCCACCTGTTGGGTCCGCACGCCGAGGAAGTCATCAACCTCTTTGGCCTCGCGATCCGCGCGGGGATGCGCGCAGCTGACCTCAAGGACATGGTCTACACCTACCCGACAAGCGCATCCGACCTCGGATCGATGATCTAGCCTGTCCGGCGGGGGGCCGCCCTCAGAAGTAGTACTTGGTCTCTAATAGCGGCCGAGGGAGCCTCAGCTTCGGGCGCTTCGTTCGCCAAGGCTGAAAACTGCGATTCCGAACAGCAAATAGGCGGCGCTGATCCCGACCATCCAGAGGATGCCGCCGCCTGCGACCGGAAATGACTGCCGGCCATCGATCAGCACGGCCCTGAGCGCGACGACGCCCTCACTGATCGAGGCAGGCGAAACCATAGTCTTCAGGGTCGACAACCTACCCGCCGTAACCTACACATTCTTCTGCGACCAGCCCGGCTACGAGACCTCGGGCATAAAGGGAACACTGACGGCCAGTTAGGCCGGCTCGCCCCGCCATTCGTGCCCCAAGCGCTGGGCAACCGAGGCGAGGTTGCGCACTCGCTGCCTGTGGGGCGAAAGGCAGCGCGATGATCCGGACGGGCCAAACGGGAGGCAAAGGATGACCGACCAACTCTTGCCCGAGAGCGGGCGCCTGGAACAGATCCTCGAATCTGTGGACCATTTCAAGCCGATTACCACCCGGCGAAGCTTCATGCAGAAGGTTCTGCTAGCGGGCGGCAGCGCTGCAGTGGCAGCCGCCAGTCTTGGAAAGGTGGCCAACGTGTTCGCTTCCTCGAACCCGGTCCTTGACTTCGTCAACGCCGCCGTGGGCGCCGAGAGGATCGGGATCGCTTTCTATGGCAACGTGCGACACAACGCCCCACAGTTCCCTTAGGCGTCCGACATTAATAGAGGACGCGAGCAACGGACGATTTAGTTAGGCAAATGGCGGTTGCCGCAACCTTGCGGTTTTGCGCCGTACGCATGGTGGATGAGACCGCGGTTGGTGGGTCGCTTCGAGTTCGGATGATCGGTACGGAGTTTCCAGCACCCGGCCGAGATTGCGCTGCCGTTGCCGTACAACTGCTGTACCGCGGCTGACCGCCCAAAGGACCAAGACCGATTTCGTATTCAGATTTGGCTCCGGGTGTCGGCCTTCGGTTGACGCGTAACGGTTCTAGTTCGGTTGATGGGTAACACTCCCGTTCAATTTATCGCCTCGGCGCTGTGCCGTTGGCGTGCATCTTGCGGACCGCACCAGGGTTCCTGCGAGCCACCGTTTTGAGCAACTCGCTGCCAACCCAGAACTGAAGCAGCCCGTCGGTCACCAGGACATCGCAAGCGCTGCGGCTGTAGTTCTTGCCCACGCTGACTTGCTGATATCCGACAGACACGATGCCGTTGCTGGCGACCTTCCGGCAAACCCACTGCTCGCCGTTGCGCTCTGGACGCGGCGTCAGCTCACGGTTGAGCCTGCCGTCGCCGGCGCGGAAGCGGCTCTCGGTCGTCGCGTCCCCCAGTGACTGGTGCGAGGGTGCCCAAGCTGCCATTTTTGTGACTTCAGGTCGCTACACGGCTGATTGCCTAGATTTCGCCCGAGGCAAGGACTATCGACTTATCACGGGCGAAGAGTTGCTGGTGCTGATTGAGAACGTTGAAGAAGGACCGAAGCGGGGTTCTCCGGCGGGAGTTGTTCGGCCGACCGTCGGACCCGAATTGCCTCCTTCGTGTCCAAGGTGTGGATCGCCGATGGTGCGGCATGCCGGCGTGGATGGCAAACCGGACTTTTGGGGCTCCCTGAGATTTCCTGCTTGCCGTGGCTTGGTACCAGTGAGTTGATTGGGGTCGTAACAAGCTACCGATAACCCGCCGTTAGCGCGTGCAACGGGTTGTCAGGCCGCGGAGGCGCTCCCGCGAGTCTCTTTACGGGTCTCTAGCGCTGCACTATGCTCCAGCGAAGGTGAAGGAGGGGGTCCTAGCGCGGCGCCGCCACGATGAAGAGTTGGCGACCATCTTCGAGACGGCCGCCCAACTTGCCGCGGAACTCGACGTGGAGACTGTGCTCCAGGCAATCGTCGAGCGGGCGCGCAGCCTGATCGGGACTGATCTTGCGTATATCACACTCCTCGATGCCGAGGCCGGTTGCGTCCGGATGCGGGTCGCCGCCGGCAACCGCACCCCGGAGTTCATGGCGATCGTGCTGCCGCTGGGCGCGGGCCTTGGTGGCCGGGTGGCCCGCGACGTGCGACCGATTTACACCAGCGACTACCTCAATGAACCCGCGTTTGCCCACGAGCCCGCGGTTGATCAAGCCGTCCGCGCCGAGGGCATTCGATCCATCCTCGGTGTCCCGCTGATCGGGCGAAGCGGCACCATCGGCGTCCTCTACGTGGCGAATCGCCAGATCAATGCGTTTGCCGACCCGGACCTGGAACTGCTCGCCGCCCTCGCCCACCATGCCGCTCTCGCGCTCGAGAACGCGCGTCTATATGAGGAGGCGGTCGCCGCCGCCCGTTCGAGCGAGGTTGCCAAGGCCGTCGCGGAGGCTCTCTACAAAGATCTGTTGCTCGTCAACGAGCTGCACGAGGGGCTCACCGATGTGCTGCTTGCGGGGGAGGGCGTGAGCGGTGTCGCGCGCTCGCTGGCGAGCACGCTCAACGTGGGCATCGTCATCACCGACCGCTCTCATTTCCTGTTGGCCCAGAACAATGCGCCTGGCATCGAGGCGGTGTCGACTGACGATCGCGGCTGCCTACCTCAAAGCCTGATCGGTCACCCCGACGTCCACGCCGCGGTCCTCCGGTCATGCAGCGACTACAAAGCCACCCCGCTCAAGGCTTTCAATTGGATCCTCTGCCCGGTCGCCACCCGGGAGGAGCTCCTTGGCTACATCTGGGCCATGCTGCCAGCGCAGCGCGAGGCGACCGACGTCCTGCGCACCGCGATCGAGCAGGCGGCCCGCGCTGTGGCTCTCGAGATGCTGCGTGACCGAGCGGCGGTGGAGACCGAGGCTCGGCTCCGGCGGGAATTCCTGGACGACCTGCTGAGTGAGCGTCCCGTTCCGATCGACGTACTCCGTCATCGGGCTCGGCAGGTGTGGCACTCGTTCTCCGTGCCGCACCGCCCGTTCATCGGCCGAATCACCTCTTCTCCTGAAGTCACCAACTCGTTGGAGCGGGCCCGCGAAACCATCGCCGACACCCGGCCGGGAGATTTCGTTTCGATCTACGGAGATCGCCTCATCGGGTTGCTGCCGATCGCCGATCCAGAGGAAGCCCATGACCAGCTAGACCATGTCATTTCAGCCCTTGGCAGGAACGGGATCAAGGCCAACCTGGTGGTCGGCGGCATCTGCCGAAACCTCGACGAAGACCGGCGGGTGATCAAGAAAGCTCGGGAGCTGCAGGACTTGCTCTTCTCGCCCTCGTCGGAGCGGATCCTCTGGCTAGAGCAGCTTGAGGTTCTTACCGCGTTATTCGAACCGTCCGCCGGCCCCCGACTGCAGGCGTTCATTGAAGGCGCGCTGGCTCCCGTCCTCAAGTTGGAGAGCCGCCAGAGCGCGACGCTACTGAGGACCCTGGACATTTACTACCAGACCTTCGGCAACCGGGCTGTGACCGCACGCAAGCTGGGCGTCCATATCAACACGCTCTACCACCGTTTGGAGCGGCTCACGGAACTGGTTGGGCCACTCGACGACCCTGTCCGGGCAGTGCCTTTGCAGGTCGCGATCCTCGCGCGAGCGAATCGGGAGTTGTAGGTTTCCTCTAAGTCAGCCTGCAAACTCGGTAGGCTTCGACCCTTTCCTTCCCTGACCTTCAAGCCTACGATCCGCGCCATAAAGGCAGGCGGTACCGCCTCGCCTCGTTCCAGGGGAGGGTTGCGCAGCTGCTCGAAGGCTATCGCGGGCGCAGCATCGAGGAGATCGAACGGGACTTCCAGTGGAGCATCCCCGTTCGCTACAACCTCGGCGTCGATTGCAGCGATCGTCAGCCGGCTCGAAACCCGGCGCTGATTCACGAGAAGCTGGACGGCGCGGTCGAGCGATATAGCTTCGGCGACCTCGCCCAGCTGTCCAACCGGTTCGCCAACGCGCTGCGATCAGATGGCATCGCCCTGGGCGACCGCGTTGCCGTCGTCCTGCCCCAGCTGCCGGCCACCGTCATCGCCCACCTCGCCGTCTACAAGCTGGGGGCCGTCGCCGTACCGATGTCGACGCTCTTCGGCCCGGATGCCTTTGAGATGCGGCTCGGGGACTCCGGCACCAAGCTGATCGTCACGGATGAGGCGACCCTGCCTCGAATCGAGGAGATCGCGGATCGCCTGCCGAGCCTTCGGCGGTTCGTGTTGACCAGTGGCAATGCCCGTCAGCGTCCATCTCGGACGGTTGAGCAGATGCTGGCAGACGGATCGGCCGAGCTCACGGTGGCTCCAACGAAGTCCGAAGACCCTGGGCTACTGATCTATACGAGCGGTACGACCGGCGGCCCGAAGGGTGCGCTGCATGGACATCGCATCCTCTTCGGTCATCTGCCGGGATTTGAGCTGTCGCATGACTTTTTCCCGCAGGGTGACGACCTCTTCTGGACCCCGGCGGACTGGGCGTGGATCGGCGGTCTCATGGACGCCCTCTTTCCTGCTCTGCATCACGGCCGCTGCACCTTCAGCATGGAGTCGTCGGGTCCCTTCGATCCGGAACGCGCACTCAGCCGGATGGCGAAGCATGCGGTGCGCAATACGTTTCTTCCCCCGACGGCGCTGAAGATGATGCGTCAGGGCGATGCCCGACCACCGCGGGACTTCCGGCTGCGCACCATCATGAGCGGCGGGGAGGCGCTTGGCGAGGAGATGCTCGACTGGGTCAGAGAGCGCCTCGGCGTCACGGTCAACGAGATTTACGGGCAAACCGAGTGCAACTACGTGGTCGGCAATTCCTCGACCCTGTACCCGGTCAAACCCGGAAGCATGGGCAAGGGATATCCCGGCCACCGGGTGGCCGTCGTCAACGAACATGGCGAACCCACACGTCCGGACACGCTCGGCGAGATCGCGGTCAAGCGCCCCGACCCGGTGATGTTCCTTGGGTATTGGCAGAACCCGAAGGCGACGAAGGAGAAATACCTGGGCGAGTGGCTCCTGACCGGAGACCTGGCCCGGGTCGATGACGATGGGTACCTTCATTTCGCCGGACGGAAGGACGACGTGATCAACTCCGCGGGCTATCGGATCGGGCCAACCGAAATCGAAAGCACGCTCATCAAGCACCCGGCAGTAGCGATGGCAGCCGTCATCGGCGTACCGGATCAGATCCGGGGGGAGGTGGTCAAGGCGTACATAACGACCAAGCAGGGCGTCGAGGGCAGCGGCGAACTCGCGACCGACATCCAGGCGTTCGTCAAGACGCGCCTGGCCGCTTACGAATACCCGCGCGAAGTGGAGTTCATCGACCAGATGCCGCTGACGACGACCGGAAAGATCCGGCGCAACGAGCTCCGGGCCCGACATCAAGAAAATGTCGGGACCCGGGATCAACAAGAAAGGAGGTAGCGAATGGCCAAAGACGAGTATGAGGTGAACCTGACACGCCTGATCCAGGGCGACCTGTCGCGACGCCAGTTCCTGTGGGGAAGCGGGCTGGCTTTGGGCAGCCTTGGGTTGGCGGCTTGCGGGGTCGGCAGCACGCCGACCACGAGCGGCGGGCCCGTCCCTGTGGGAAGTCTGCTGGACGGGACCGGGGGCCTGAACATCTACGGCACGGTGATGATCGATTCGACGAACTTCGCGGTCGACGACATCAACAAGAAGGGCGGGGTGCTCGGCCGTCAGCTGAAGCTGACGGCATTCGACACCCAATCAACCAACGACAAGTACGTCCAGTACGCCGACCAGTTGATGCTCGAGACCAAGGCCGCCGTTGTGATGGGAGGCATCACCAGCGGTTCACGAGAGGCGATCCGGCCGTCCATCGATCGCAACAAGCAGCTCTACTTCTACAACGAGCAGTACGAAGGCGGCGTCTGCGACAAGTACGTCTTCAGCACCGGCGTCGTCCCCTCCCAGCAGCTGAGCACGCTGGTCAAGTGGACGATGGACAACGTGGGCAAGACGGTCTACACGCTCGCGGCCGACTACAACTACGGCCACATCTCGTCGGACTGGGTGAAGTACTACCTCAACAAGAACGGCGGGACACTTCTCGGAGTCGACTTCATTCCACTTGATGTCGCCGACTTCGGAGCCATCCTCACCAAGCTGCAGCAGAAGAAGCCGGCTGCGGTGATGTCGCTCCTCGTCGGTGGGGCGCACATCTCGTTCTACCGCCAGTTCGCCGCAGCAGGTTTGCAGAGCAAGATGAAAATCGTGTCGCCGACCTTCGGCCTCGGCAACGAGCAGGTGGTGCTGACGTCCAATGAATCAGCCGGGATCACCGTTGCCTATCCGTACTTTCAAGAGCTGAGCAACAGCACAAACCAGAAGTGGGTTGCTGACTGGAAGGCTCGCTTCGGTGCCGACTATCCGTACGTGACGGACTCCGCCAACGCAGTCTGGACCGGTTGGCATTTCTGGGCGGAGGCGGTCAACAAGGCCGGGACGCTGGATCGCGACAAAGTCATCTCGACGCTCGAAAGCGGCCTGAGCTTCGATGCGCCGGAAGGAACGGTGCACCTCGATGGCAAGAGCCACCACCTGACGCACAACGTCAACATCGCCCAGACCAACAGCAACCACGGCTTCAACATCATTCAGACCCTCAGCGCCATCAGCCCGGATCCGCAGGGGCAATGCGACCTGATAGCGAACCCGAACCAACACACTCAGTTCACGCCATCGCTCTGAGCCTGAACTGGCGACGTTCAGCGGGGCGGGCGATTCGCTGGCCCGCCCCGGGCACCTAAGGGACCCGCATGGATCAAGCCCTGACCATCGTCGTTTCGGTCCTCGCAAGCATCGCCACGCTGCTGCTCATCTCCGTCGGCCTGGCGGTGATCTTCGGGCTGATGCGCGTCATCAACCTGGCTCATGGCGAGTTCTTGATGCTGGGCGCGTACGCCGTCCTGGTCGGCACCCGGCTCGGGGTGAACCTGTGGATCGCGATTCCTCTAGCGGGACTCGCCGTTGGAATATTCGGAATCGTTGTCGAGCGGCTTTTGATCCGCCCGCTTTACGGCCGCATCCTGGACACGCTGCTCGCCACGTGGGGCCTCAGCCTGGTCCTCGTCCAGGCCGTCAGCATCGTCTTTGGTCCGGCGACGAACGGCATCGGGACGCCGCTGGGCAGCGTGCGCGTCGGCGGCTACTCCTTCTCTCAGTACTCGCTGGTGCTGATCGTCATGGCCGCGGTCACTCTCGCCGCTGTCTTCCTGCTTTTCACCCGCACGCGATACGGGGTCATGGCCCGGGCGGCGATCCAGAATCCCGCGATGGCCCGGGCGCTCGGTATCGATACGGCGCGGATGAACATGCTGACGTTCGGGATCGGTTCCGCGTTAGCTGGGCTTGCCGGCGCCTTGCTGGCGCCAATTGCGGGAGTCGTCCCGAGCTTCGGCCAGGCGTACATCGCCCAGGCGTTCATGACCGTGATCGTCGGCGGTCCCGATGTCATCACCGGCACGTCGGCGGCCGCCGGATTGCTGGGAGGTTCCTACAGCCTGGTGTCCTATTTCGCGACGCCATTCATCGGCCAGGCAGCGCTGCTGCTGATAGCGATCGTCCTCCTGCGCGTGATGCCACAAGGTCTTTCGGGCAACTGGAGGACGTATTTGTGAGCCGCGCTAGGGCGGTATGGGATTCGTCGTGGCTCCAACCTGTCGTCGTGGTACTCGCGGCGCTACTGGCCGGCATCTTCGTCTCTGACTTCCAGAAGGTGACCCTGGCGCTCTGGGTCATTTACGGCCTGGTCGCTTTGAGCCTGGACTTCGTCTGGGGCCGGGCGGGAATTTTCAGCTTCGGCCAGACAGCGTTCTTCGGGGTTGCCGCTTACGCGTATGGCGTAATCGGCATCAACCTAAGCCCGACCACGGGGGAGACGATCAGCGCGCTCATCGGAGCCGTCGTGGTGGCGTCCGCGATGGCGGCAGCGCTCGGGTACTTCATGTTCTACGGCAAGGTCGGCGATGTGTACGTCGCGATCATCACCCTGGCGGTAACCCTGGTCCTTCTTCAAGTGATGACCAGCACGGCCGGGCCCCAGTACCACATCGGCAAGGCGCAGCTGGGTGGGTACAACGGCATGACCAATATCCCGAGTATGGAATTTGGCTATCCAGGTCACCCCGGTGACCAGATGAGCCAGCCCGACACCTACAACTTCGTCGTGCTGCTGGCAGGCCTCGCTTTCTTGGTGGTGCGAGTGCTGCTGCGGAGCGGCTTTGGTCGGGTGATCACCGCGATCCGCGAGAACGAGCTTCGAACCGAGCTGCTCGGCTACGACGTGAGGCGGGCCAAGGTAATTGTCTTCGCCGTGGGGGGTGCCGTGGCCGGATTGGCCGGGGGCGCCTACGCCGGTTGGGGCAACTTCATGAATCCGGCTCCGTTCAGCCTCCCGGCGGCCGCGTTGATCGTGATCTACGTGCTCGTGGGCGGGAAGGGCACGCTGGTGGGCGCCTTCATCGGTGCGGTCGCGGTGGAGTGGCTGTCGACGGTGCTCGGTGGAATCCTGCCCAGCAGCACGACCCTTGTGGTCGGGGCCATCCTCATCGTGGTTGTCCTGCTGGTCCCCGGCGGGTTGACCCCGCTGATCGGGGGCTTGCTGAACAGAGTCATCCCGCTTCGCTCGCAGGCGCGGCGCCAGGCGGCCATCGGCAGCGCCGTCGGTGGTGTTGGGCGGGGTCGGGGACTCCAGGCGCAGGGGCTGGTGAAGATGTTTGGAGGCCTCAGGGCGGTCGATTCGATCAGCCTCGAGTTTCCGGCCGGCCAGCTTCATTGCCTGATCGGTCCGAACGGAGCGGGAAAGAGCACCTTCTTCAACCTGCTGGTCGGCCGATACCGGCCGACGGAGGGCAAGATCCTGCTGGAGGGCCGTCCGATCACCCGGCTGTTGCCTCATCAGCGAGCACAGCGGGGAATCGGCATCAAGCTGCAGGTGCCGAGCATTTACCGGGAGCTTTCGGTTCAGGAGAACGTGTGGCTTGCAGCCTTTGCCAAGATGTCGAGCACGCGACTGGCGGAGGCGGCTGTCGATCGCGTCCTCGCTCGGATCGGGCTGGTCGAGCGCGCGGACAACCCTGCCGGCGATCTCTCCCATGGCGAGCAGCAGTGGCTCGAGATCGGCATGGTCGTGGCCTCGTCGCCTCAAGTGATCTTGCTCGACGAGCCGACCGCCGGCATGACCCATGAGGAGACGATCCGCACGGTCGAGCTGGTCCGTGGCCTGGCGGAGACAGCGACGGTCGTCGTCGTCGAGCATGACATGGAGTTCGTGCAACGACTGGACGCGCCCGTCACCGTGCTGCATGAAGGCCGGATTCTTGCCCAAGGCCGGCTCTCGGAAATCCGTCTCGATGAGAGGGTGCTCGACGTCTATCTCGGGAGGACCTTCCGTGCTACGGGTAGCTGATCTTCGCGCCGGCTACGGGTCGACTCCGGTGCTGGCCGGCGTCAACCTGGAAGTCGGCGAGGGGGAGATGGTCGCGGTCATGGGTCGAAACGGCATGGGCAAGACGACCTTGCTGCGCACGCTGATGGGCTTGCTGCCTGCGCGAGGGGGGAGCATCCGCTGGAAAGACGGCCAGGAGATCAGCAAGCTACCGACGCACCTCCGAGCGAGACTAGGCCTCGGCTACGTGCCGCAGGGACGCGACATCTTTCCTGGCCTGACCGTGAACGAAAATCTCCGCCTCGGGGGGATGGCCATCGGGCGCGATGGGAACCGCCGGCTCCAGGATGTCTTGAAGCTGTTCCCCATGCTCTCCGAGAAGTTGACCGCGCGCGGGGCGAGCTTGAGTGGGGGGCAGCAGCAGCTGCTTGCTCTCGCGCGGGCGCTCGTGTCGGGGCCAAAAATCCTGCTGCTCGATGAACCGTCCGAGGGCATTCAACCCTCGATCCTGGAGCAGATCGTAGACAGCATCCGGATGATCAACCGGGAGGAGGGCATCGCCGTTCTACTGGTCGAGCAGAACCTTCAGTTTGCCGCTGCGCTTGCCGGGCGGGCGTACATCATGAACAAGGGCGTGGTGGTCCGTGAGCTGCCGATTGCGCGGATCGTCGAGGACCCTGAGATTCAACGGGAGTACATGGGAGTCTAGTTAGGAGGGAGCATGAGCGACGAGATCACCGAGAAAGAAGTCGAGGTCTTCGAGCGGTTGGCGGATCTCAAGCTGAAAGCCGAGCGCCGGAAGGCGGTCGCCGGCATCCTGTCGGTCTGGGTGCCGGCCGCTAACGAGTTGAGCCGCAAGATGGCCGAACTCCGGCATCGTGCCCTTACGCCGAACGTGCGCTTCACCCACCCTGGCGCTGACGAGGTAACTGAGCGATGAGACAGGCTGCAGCCCGCGGCCTGCATCAGAACACGCTGCTGGAAGCCGCCCAACTGGTCGAGCAACGCAAGGTCTCGCCGCTCGAGCTGACAGAGGCGGTATTGAAACAGATCGAGCGCGCCGAACCGAAGATCAATGCCTTCATCACCGTCGTGGCGGACCAGGCGCGTGCAGTGGCCCGAGCTCATGAAGCGATGATCAAGGCTGGCTATTACCTGGGCCCGCTGCACGGCATCCCGATCGCCTTGAAGGACAACCTCTACACGAAGGGCATTCGCTCGACGGCGGGTTCAAAGGTACTCGGCGATTTTGTACCGGAAGAAGATGCGACCGTCACGGCGCGCCTCAAGGCAGCCGGCGCGATCATCGTCGGCAAGACCAACATGCACGAGTTCGCGTGGGGCGGGACCACGGACAACCCGCATTACGGGCCGACCCGCAACCCATGGAACCCGGAACGATTTCCCGCTGGCTCGAGCGGCGGATCCGGTGCGGCGGTGGCTGCGCGCGAGTGCTTTGGGGCGATCGGGACCGATACAGGGGGATCGATCCGCCTCCCAGCGGCGGTGAATGGCGTCACCGGTATCCGGCCGACGATCGGGCGGGTGAGCAACCACAACATCGTGCCCCTCGCCTGGAGCATGGATACCGCCGGCCCGATGACGCGCACTGTGGCGGATTGCGCGGCGATGTTCGGTGTCATCGCCGGCCACGATCCGAGGGATGAAGCGTCAGCCCGCGTGCCGGTTCCCGACTACATGGCCCAGCTGAACCAGGGTGTCAGGGGTCTCCGCATCGGTGTCGTTCCCGACTACTTTTTCTCGCATCTCCAACCCGCCGTGCACGACGCTGTGCGCGGAGCCCTGAAGGTTCTGGAAGGGCAGAAGGCGCAGGTCGTAGACGTAGAGATCGCGAACATCCAGGGCAACATCTCGGCGCAGTTGACGATCGAATCGGCCGAGCCGAGCACCTATCACCAGCACTGGCTACGGACCCGTCCGCAGGACTATGGCGAGGACGTTCGCGTCCTGCTCGAGGTCGGGGAGATGCTGCTCGCGACCCAATACCTCCAGGCCCAGCGATATCGCACGCTGCTCCGTCATGAGTTCATGGAGGCGTTTGAGGGCGTTGATGTGTTCATCTGTCCGACGCTGCCCTTTGTGGCGACGCCGGTGGGGGCGACGTCGGTTGTGATCGAGGGCGGAAAGGAGGAAGACATGCTCTCCGCGATCATGCAGTACACCGGGGTGCCGAGCCTCACCGGCCTGCCATCGATGTCAGTGCCGTGCGGGTTCTCCCCCGATGGGCTGCCCATCGGGATGCAGATCATCGGGAGGCCGTTCGACGAGGCGACCATCTTTAGGGTCGGCCACCAGTTCCAGCAGGCGACCGACTGGCACACCCGCGAACCGAACGTTTAGGAAGTCTGTTTCAAGGAGCCGGCCGGCATCAATAGGCGAGCACCCTCCCCGCTCCCCACGTTGCGCTGACAGCCAAGTTGACAGCCAAGCCCGGTCACGGCCGCGGACAATGGTGAACGATCACGGATTGCCGGGGATCGCGACAGAACCGGAACGGATGCCGGCGGACGTTCTTGGACGGTAGCCCCGTGGTCTTCAAAACCGTTTGCGGTCCGGCTAGTCGAGCACCTTTCGTACAGCAACGCCGGCGATAAACCGTGGCACCAGGCGGCACTCAGCGGCACTCGGCGAATTCGGAGGGCCAAATCTGAACGGGGTGCAGATATCTGTTAACCGCAAGGTTCAGGGTTCGAATCCCTGGTCCGGAGCCAAATCTGAACTCGAATCTGGCTCCCATCCGAGGTCGGTGCCCTTGATTGACAGCAACCTGACAGCAACCTGACACCAACCGCATTCGATGACGAGACCCAGTGCGGTCGCCCGGAGTTGTGGGCTGCTTGATAGTCGTGGTCCTGGGAGCAGGCGAAGCGGAGGCGGGCTGTCGCGCCAGCTCAGAGCGATCAGATAGGCGGCGCGAGGCGGAAGTCACAGCGAATCGCAATTGGGGCAGCCGCCCAGGAAATCGAAGGCCATGCGAAGGCGCGGAGGCTAAGCAATGGATCACGAAGTCGAGGCGCTGACCGTACACCAACGGCTGTGCCCGGAAGCGCACGCTGACTTAGACCAACACTCCCCCCCCGCAACCCGGGCCACTGAGAGGGGTTGCCGCGGCCTCACTCCCCTCTTGGTCCGGCAACGGGCGGCTCCGATGCGGGCTGCACTTGAGCCGTTTGACGACTACTGACTGAGCCTGACCTGCTTCGCACGCGGGCCCTTCGGGCTCGGCTCAACCTCGAAGGTGACCTTCTCTCCACCGTTGAGCGAGTCGAAGTTGTCGACTGCGTCGCGATGGAAGAAGTACTCCTTACCGTCCTCGGCCGCTATGAAGCCGAAGCCGCGGTCGGAAACGAGCTTCTTGATGGTTCCGTTAGTCATCGCTGACTCCTCTTCTCGAACTCGCCAGAACTAGCCACGGGCCTGTTCGAGGTAGATGCGGTCGGCCACCGCAAGCGGGCATCCCAATGGGGGATGACTACAGGCAGTGTGCCCCGGGCTGGACCGGTTCAAACACCACAGCCGAATATCGGACACGTTGTGAGCCGTGTATGGTCAGATGGCCATTCAAGTCGCTTTCGTCTCCACATCTGTGCCCCGCCGCTGCGGAATCGCCACCTTCACTTCCGACCTGATGGCGGCGACGCGGGCGGCCGACCCCAGCTTGATCGCCCGCGTGGCGGCCATCGACGAGCCGAACGTCGTCCGGCTGTATGGACACGATGTGCGCTGGCGGATCCAGCAGGGCGATTCAGCCTCCTATCGTGCCGCGGCCGCGGCAATCAATGCATCGAAGGTCGACGTCGTGAACGTCCAGCACGAGTTCGGCCTCTATGGGGTCTGGCGAGCAGACGGGACCGAGAGCGTCTACGAAGACCACCTGCGCCCGTTCCTCGAGGAGCTCAGGAAGCCGGTCGTGACGACGCTTCACTCGGTTCCGCCCGAGCCCTCAACTTCGATGCGAGCGGCGGTGCAGTCGATAGCAGGGCTGAGCCAGGACGTGGTCGTCATGGCCGGAGCGGCGGTGGAACTGCTTCGGTCGGACTACGGGCTACGGACGCAACCCAAGGTCATCCCACATGGGATGCCGGCGATCGAGCCGCATGGCCGAATTCGATTCAAGGCGAGGTTGGGCCTCGAGGGCCGGACCATAGTCTCCACCTTCGGCCTCGTGGATCCTCGAAAGGGACTCGAGTTCATGGTGCAGGCAATGCCGGCGATCGTCGAAAAGCACCCTGACGCTCTGTACCTGATCGCCGGCCAGACACATCCCGACCTCCTGCGGACGCAGGGCGAGCAGTATCGCAATCACCTGAGGGCAACGGTCGGGCGACTCGGGCTGGCTAACCACGTCTACTTTCTAGACCATTACTTGGCGCAGCGCGAGATCGTCGATCTACTGCTGGCAACCGATGTGTATGTGACGCCGTACCTTGATCCGCGTCAGATCACCAGCGGCACGCTCGCTTACGCGCTGGGAGCTGGGAAGGCGATCGTATCGACACGATATCTGCACGCCGTTGAGGCGCTTGCCGACGGGCGCGGAATGCTTGTCGATTTTCGCGACTCGAAACAGATTGCAAGCTCGGTGAACTCCATCCTCGCCGACCCCTCGCGCAAGGGCACCCTTGAGCACATGGCTTACGCGTACGCGAAGGACATGACATGGCCGAAGCTGGGCCGAACCTGGGTCGACCTCATGAGCGGCCTAGCCAGGGTGCGGGAGGGCGGACAGCCGCCGCACATTACGGCTGCCACCCCTGGTCGGCAGCTCGGTGCTCGGCTGCCCGAGAACCCCATCCTCACGCGCGCCAGCATCTCGCCGTCTCGACCCGAGTTCGAAGTGGTCTCCGTCTTCAACGCAGCTGCCGCTCGCGTAGGGGATGAGGCGGTGCTCCTCCTGCGCGTCGCCGAGCGGCCGATCAGCGTGACGGTCGCACCGCCGGGAGCGCAGATGCTGGACCTCACTGGTCCCGAGGTCTGTCTCCGCCCATTGCCCGTCGGCATTCCGGGGAAGGACCTCGTCGGCATCTCCTTTCTGGACACGCGCGAGGAGCCGGCGCGCTTGATCGCCGCCTACCTACCTCGGAGTCTGTCCGGCCTCGACCTGAGTGACCCGCGTACCATCCGGTTCCACAGCAAGACTGGGGGCTCTGGCGCAGCCAACGATATTCGGGACTATTTGTCCCAGCTGTCACACCTGCGCGTGGCACGCAGCACCGACGGGGTGCACTTCAAGGTCGATCCCGAGCCCGCCGTGATGCCCGCGAACAGCTTCGAGGAGTACGGCTGCGAGGATCCCCGTGCAACCCTCATCGACGGGGTTTGGCACATCACCTACGTTTCGGTAGCGCGTATCGGGATCACGACGAGCCGGCTAACCACCACCGACTTCCGCTCCTTCGAGCGCCATGGCGTGATGTTCATGCCCGATCACAAGGACGTCGCGATCTTCCCTGAGAGGATCGGCGGCCGCTACGTCGCGCTGACTCGACCCATGCCGCAGTCGTTCGGACGCGTGTTGGGTATCTGGATCGCGTACTCCGACGACCTCATTGAGTGGGGCGGCCATACGCCCCTCGCGCTTCCCCGCTGGAACTGCTGGGACGAAGTCCGTACCGGGGCGGGCGCGGTGCCGTTCAGAGTCCGCGAAGGATGGCTCGAGCTCTACCACGGTGTCGACCGGAACATGCGGTATGCGATGGGAGGACTGCTGCTCGATGGCGACGACCCGAGCCGGGTGATCGCCCGCTCGCCGGAGCCGATCCTTGCCCCTACCGAGCCCTACGAACGGACCGGCCTCTTCAACGACACGGTCTTCTCATGCGGCCATGTGCCGCTCGACCCAGACGGCGACCGGATTCGCCTCTATTACGGCGCAGCCGACAGCTGCCTGGCCGCCGCGGACTTCTCAGTCAGGGAGATCGTCGAGCAGCTCACACCTTGCTGAGGCAGCTGGCGCGGCTGACCCGCCCATTGGCGGCCGCCGGGCCGCGCGCGCTTGCAATCGCCGTCTACGCCGACGTCCGAGACGACATTCAGCCCGCCGCGGAAGCCGGGTTTGAGGGAGTGGCGTGTGTCGACGACGCCGCCCGCGGCTGTGAGCTCCTATGCGACCTCTTCGCTGCCACGGGCGACCTGAGGCTCCGCGCATGGGCCGAAGGTTTGCTCGAGTTCCTTCTCTGGATGCACGACGGCAGCGGCCACTGGGTCAACTTCGTATACGACTGGACTGGCTGTCGCAATGTTGGCGGCAGGACTTCTGAGGCCGGCGTCAACTTCTGGCAGGGCCGGGCGCTCAACGCCATGGTCAAGGCATGGCTCGTCCTGGGTGATCAACGGGCTCGGGATGCGCTAAACCTGGGGATGCAGGCAGCCGGCCAGCCTGGCATTCCGTCCAACGTCCGGGCCCTACAAATGACTGCCCTCCTACACCTGCTCGTAGCGGAGCCAAGCGTCGCGCTTCTGAGTCAGCTTGGCGCGTGGAGCGACGAGATATTGGAGTCCCGCTCCGGCGATCTATTGATGAACTCGCCCGACGAGCGTGGCGCTCCGCATTTGTGGGGCCACATACAGGAGGCGGTCCTGGCGGACGCGGGAGCTCTCCTCGACCGTGAGGACCTGGTCGCGGTCGCGGAGCGGAGCGCCGACCAGATCTTTGTTCAGCTGATCGAGTCCGGATTCCGCGCCGGGCGGGTGCGGCCCTACGACGTCCAGTCGGCGGTCTTCGTGATGGACCGCCTGGCTGCCGTCACGGGACGAACCGAATATGGACGGCTTGGGCGGCAGGCCCGGATGTGGTTCGACGGCCGGAACCCCTCGGGCCGCCCTGTCTACGATCGCTTTCTCGGCAGGGTCGCAGACGGCATCGACGATCTGCGAGTCAACCCGAACTCAGGCGCGGAGTCGAATATCGTGGCCGGTCTGGCACTCGCCGATGACGCCGTGCTGCTCGTCCGGAAACAGCCGAGAACCGGACCCCTCTTCGGCGCGGCCTGACCGCCGCGCGGGCCCCGGTTGTAGTATGGAAATTCGGGGATCTGGCGCCCGGCTACGAGCTCGACCGGCGGCGATCAGAAGGCTGCATCGACGAGAAGCTGGAGCACGCTCGATCGCCGCGTGCTGTTGCCTCAATTTCGATGAGTCTCGAAAGGGAGGGTGAGATGGCGTTTATTGAAACGCTGGTTCCCAGGAGGGCCGACCGCCGAGTGGGCGAAACGTTGGTTCCAAGGAGGGCCGACCGCCGAGTGGGCGAACGGCGGTCTACCATCGAACGCCGCTTCGGTGAGAGGCGGTGTCCAGAGCGCGCGCACGTCGGCCGGCGCGTCCTATTCGCCACCGACAGGCGAATGGCCGGACGCCGGATGGGCGAGCCCAGCGCACTCAAGCCGGCCTAACCGATTCGCGCCGCGGCCCGGAGGCTGGGCTCGCTGATCGCGAGCACAGTGCGCGATGCCGCCTTGCCGTGGGTCTGGATGGCCAGGCCCGTCTGATCGAAGACACTACCGTCAACGCACCTCCACCAGGAGTCTGATCCCGGTCCTTTCCTGGCCACCGAGCGACAAGTCGACGAAGGACGGGATGCACACCAGGTCGAGGCCCGCGGGCGCAACGTAACCCCGCGAGATAGCGATCGCTTTGATGGCCTGGTTGACGGCGGCAGCCCCGATCGCATGAATCTCGACTCGGCTCTGACTCCGGATTACTCCGGCGATGGCACCGGCAACCAAGACCGGCTTGGAGGCAGCAGCAACCTTGAGCACCTCGTTGGGTGCCCTGACCTCGCGCGTCATCGTCAGAAAATCCTCGTCAAATGTGTTCTCGATAGATGCGCTGTATTGAAGTGGAGCATGGGGCCGCCGGAGCCCAGGGTTGACGAGGGAAGGCCAGTCTAAGCCGGCCCGCCCTGCGGAGGTGAGGAATCTTTTGAGGCGAGTTCGTTCCGGCGCGCCTCGCCGTGGAACGTGAAGCCGCCCTCGGGGTTGACGTCGACCACGACAGTGTCGCCGCGCGCGATCTTCCCTCGCAGGAGATGCTCGGAGAGCTGGTCCTCAATCCGACTCGTGATCACGCGCCGTAGCGGCCGGGCGCCATACATCCGGTCATAACCCTCCTTGGCCAGTAGATCTTTGGCGGCGTCGGTCACTTCGATCGTTATCCGCTGGTCGACCAGGCGCTTGCCAAGCTTGGCCAGCTGGAAGTCGACGATCTGACGGATCTGCCCCGTGGTCAGGCTCTTGAAGACGACCACGGCGTCGACCCGATTGAGGAACTCGGGGCGGAACATCCGCTTCAGCTCCTCGTCGATCTTCTCTTTCGTGTTCTTGTGGCGCCGCTCGACCTCATCGGCCTCGTCCACCACTGCGGGCTGGAAGCCGAGGGACGTTCCGGCCTGGTTCACATCGCGGATGCCCAGGTTGGAGGTCATGATGATGACCGTGTTGGCGAAGTTGACCGCTTTGCCTTTTGCGTCGCTCAGCCGGCCGTCCTCGAGGATCTGCAGCAGCATGTTGAAGACGTCCGGGTGCGCCTTCTCGATCTCATCGAAGAGGATCACCGAGTAGGGCCGGCGGCGCACCGCCTCGGTCAACTGGCCGCCCTCGTCGTAGCCGACGTAGCCGGGCGGGGAACCGACCAGCCTCGCGGTTGTATGACGCTCCATAAACTCCGACATGTCGAGCTTGATGAGAGCGTCCTCGGAATCGAAGAGGTACGCGGCCAGCGCTCTGGCCAGCTCAGTCTTGCCGACGCCTGTCGGACCCAGGAAGATGAAGGAGCCGATCGGCCGGCGCGCATCCTTGAGGCCGGCGCGGGCGCGGCGCACCGCTTGCGAGACGGTGACGATCGCTTCGTCCTGGCCGACCATCCGCTTGTGTAGTTCCTCTTCCATCCGGAGCAGGCGCGAGGTCTCCTCCTCGACCAGCCGTGAGACTGGCACGCCGGTCCAGGCCGCCACGATCTGGGCGATGTCCTCCTCGCCCACATCGGGGACGATCTCGCCCAGCTTGTCGCGCCATGCGGACTCCTTCTGGGCGTACTTCTCCCTGAGCTCCTTCTCGTGGTCGCGCATGGCGGCGGCATTCTCATACCCCAGGTGCGCGATCGCGTCCTCCGTCTCGGCCTTCAGGTTCTTGATCTCCTTCTGGAGGTCCTTCAGCTCGTCGGGGGTCGTGGTCAGCTTCATGCGCACGCGGGCCGACCCTTCGTCGATGAGGTCGATCGCTTTGTCGGGGAGGGCCCGGTCGGCGACGTAACGGTCGCTCAGGACGGCCGCCGCCCTGACGGCGGCGTCGGTGATGGTGACGCGGTGGTGCCTCTCGTAGAGGGACTTGAGACCCCGCAGGATGTCGATCGTCTCCAGCACCGTGGGCTGGTCAACGAACACCGGCTGGAAGCGGCGCTCCAGGGCGGCATCCTTCTCGATGTACTTGCGGTACTCGTTGAGGGTGGTGGCGCCGATGCACTGGATCTCGCCGCGGGCGAGCGCGGGCTTGAGGATGGTGGCGGCGTCGATGGCGCCCTCGGCGGCGCCCGCGTGCACCAGCGTGTGCAGCTCGTCGATGAAGAGCACCACCTCGCGGCTGGAGCGGATCTCGTCGATGATCTTCTTCAGCCGCTCCTCGAACTCGCCGCGGTACTTGGTGCCGGCTACAAGCGCGCCTATGTCGAGTGTGAGCACGCGCTTGTTCATTAGCGACTCAGGGACGTTACCAAGCGTGATCAACTGAGCCAGGCCCTCGGCGATCGCAGTCTTGCCGACGCCGGCCTCGCCGACTAGGGCGGGGTTGTTCTTGGTCCGGCGGCTGAGAATTTGGATCACACGCTCGATCTCGGTCTCGCGGCCGATCACGGGATCGAGCGAGTTCTTGCGGGCGAGCTCGGTGAGGTCACGCCCGAACTGGTCCAGAAGCGGCGTCTTCGAGGCCTTCTTGGGCGCCTGTTCCGACTCCTCCTCGATGGAGCCCTGGCGAAGGCGCTCCATCTCAACCCGGACCTTGTCCAAGGTGGCGCCGAGATCCTGCAGTACGTGGGCGGCGATGCCTTCGCCCTCGGTAAGGAGGCCAAGTAGCAGGTGTTCGCTGCCAACGTAGTTGTGGCCCATCCGGCGCGCCTCTTCGAACGAGATCTCGATCACCTTCTTGACGCGCGAGGTGGGGATGATCTGCTGCTGGACGATGAGTCGCTGGTTGGGCCCGAGCAAGGGCTCGATCGTCTTGCGGACCTTGTCGATCTCTACGCCAAGGTTGTTAAGGGCCTTGGCCGCTATCCCATCGCCCTCTCGCAGTAGCCCGAGCAGGACATGCTCCGTGCCGATGTAGCTGTGGTGGGACCTTTCAGCTTCTTCCTGGGCGAGGGCCAGAACCTTCCTGGCTCGCTCAGTGAACCTCTCGAACGGGAACACGTCCCTTAATCCTTGGGTCCGGGGGCTAGGGTAGGGCCAGCACCTCCTCGTCTTTTAGAGTTGTCGCGGTCCGCCCCTGCGGGCTTGAACCCATTATGTACTTACCCTTGTTCGGCTGAGTAGTGTGCTGTCTCGACTCGTTTGGATCCCGGGGGCGCGGGGTCGCTTTAATCCAGGTAGTCGCGGAGCTTCGTCGAGCGCGACGGGTGGCGGAGCTTGCGCAACGCCTTGGTCTCGATCTGGCGGATGCGCTCACGGGTCACCCCGATGCGCTTGCCGACCTCCTCCAGGGTGCACTCGTGGTCGTCGTCAAGGCCGAAGCGGAGCTGGAGTACGCGCCGTTCGCGCGGGGTAAGGCTATCCAGGACATGCTCGACATCGGAGCGGAGCATGGTGAGCGAGGCTGCGTCGGACGGTGAGACCGCCTCCCGGTCCTCGACGAGGTCGCCGAGGTGCAAGTCCTCCTCCTCGCCGATCGGGGTCTCTAGCGAGATCGGGGCCTGGGCGAACTTGACGGCCTCCCGCACCTTCTCCGGCGTGATCCCCATCTCCGCGCCGATCTCCTCGTCGCTCGGCTCGCGGCCCAGCTCTTGGAGCAAGAGACGGGACACCCGCACCAACTTATGGATCAGGTCCCCCATGTGCACGGGGATGCGGATCGTCCGCGCCTGGTCGGCGAGGGCACGGGTGACGGCCTGGCGGATCCACCACGTGGCGTAGGTCGAGAACTTGTAGCCCCTGTGATGGTCGAACTTCTCGACCCCGCGGATCAGGCCGATGTTGCCTTCCTGGATGAGGTCGAGAAATGACATGCCACGGCCAATGTATTTCTTGGCGATCGAGACCACGAGGCGCAGGTTCGCCTCGGTGAGGCGCTGCTTGGCCGCGTAGGCCCGCTCATGACGCTCGGTGAGCCGACGGCGGGCGGTGCAGTAATCATCGGGCACTTCAGTGCTTTGGCCCGACGAGGCCGTGCCGTTGGCCTGGCGCTGGCGCTCGGCGGCGGCGGAGTGGACAAGGCTCTGAAGCTTGGATAAGTCGGCGAGGCCCAGCAACTCCTGGGCGATGTACGCCTGCTGGCCTATGCGCTTGACCGTGGCCAGGCGCTCGATTATGTCGGGCAGCATCTCATCGAGGCTGCGCCGGCGGCCCTCGACCTCCTCGACCACGCTCAATGCCTTGAGCGCATCGTGGAGGGGCTTAGCCTCGATCGCCTGCGCCAGCTCGACCTCGTCGTTGGCCGTCAGCAGGCTGAAGCGACCGATCTCTTTGAGGTACATGCGGATCGGATCGTCGAGCGAAACCGAATCCATTACCTCGATCTCGAGGAGCATCTCGTCGTCGATCTGCTCCACCTCTTCGAAGTCCTTCTCTCCGTCGGTGACCTCAATGCCGATCTCCTTGAAGGCGGCGAAGACGGGGACGATCTGGTCCGGCTCCCCCTCGATCTCGGGGAAGCCCTGGAGGATGTCGTCGGGGGTCAGGTAGCCCTGTTCCTTGCCCCTGACGATCAGCTGCTCGGCAACCGAGATCAGCTCGTGCGCGAGCCCGTTTGCCGGCCACCTCGAGAGCTTGCTACCGGCCCTGGCCTTGGCCAGGGTTGCCGCGCCGGCTCCGCGCGCGATCCCTTGGCCGACAAGATGGGTTCGGCGATCGTGGACATGCCCTTCGTCATGGTCGGCTGTAGGACTTGCTGTTTTAACCATCGATAATCAATGAGCCGGGGGCCCGCGCACGCCCGATTCTGAATCGCCAGCGATGAATGACGCGCGGCGTCGGGTCAGGTCACATGCTAGGCAATGACCCTTCCCGATGGTTTGTGCCGCGATGCCGAGCGGCGGCGCTCGGCAATGTCCGCCACTCAACTCAAAAGTTGTCACGGGATGAGGAAGTGAGCCGCTGCAACTCAGCATAGACCTGCGGCCAGGAAAAACAGCGATGAGGGCAGCTCATCACGAGTGGACGATCACGACTCAAAAGAGGCGCCGAAATAGTGCCGCCCCATGCCTGGAGGCGAATCTCGCGTTCGGCGTGCTTCCAGACAGTCGTCGGCGGTCTGTTCTTTCGCGTGGAGCAGAATGGGTTATGTGGCTCCCGACCTGAAGGCGTCCTATGTTCAACAAGCGGGACGCCTCGACTACACGGCAGTGGTCAAGCAGTCGGACGGCCGGGGAGTCTGGAGCTGCGAGCACATCACCCACCACGATCCTTCCTCGGCGATCGAGTGTGCACGTCGTGAACTAGCGCGGCGAACTGGCCCTGAGAAAGGCTCCCGGCCCTAATGACGCACGAGTGGTCGCGGTCCCTGGCGCAGTGGCGCGGTAGATGATGAGGCGGACGCCAGCCCCAGAAAAGTTGCGCGTGGCTTCGGGCGCTCCAGCGTCAGCTGCGACGAAAGGGCACATACTCAGAGCGAATGCGAAATCTCTTCGATCGGCTCCACCTCACGTCGAAGGCAGGCCGCGAGCGGAGGGAGCTGCAGAGACTGGACGAGCAGAGGCTCGAAGACCAACGGCTGCGGCAGGCTCATTACCGCGCCGTGACCCAATCGGACACCAGCGGTCGAGACACGACTACAGAACCATGACGGGATTCTTTGCTTGATAGGCACCGTCAGGTCGGGACCAAGCTTGTTCTGGATGGCCCCGAAGAACTCGAGCCTGCGCTCCGTCTCTTCCGTGCTGACAGCCTCATGGCCAAGCGCGAGGCGAGACGGAGAAAGTACTTCGTTGCTCCGAGTGCTCGCCGGAAGCTGAAGTCCATCACCGCTCGGAAGCGAGCTCGCCGCAAGCGACCAGACGACAGTGCAGTTCAGTACGGAACGAATTTTCGTTCAGGGAAGCGATAGCTAAAGAACGTCTGCCCAGCCGCTGATTTGCCCTCGTTACCGGTACGAGTTCCGGTGCCGTGCGTAGTCCGTGAAGAGCCAGCTCCGCCTAGGCAGCAGTTGCCGACGCAGGTCCTGCAGCCTGCGGTTACCTGCCAGCGAGGTGTCGATGCCCGCGCCACCCCACACCGGCGTGGCGCGCCCATTATTTGGCCGCGGTTTTGCGACAACGGGTCGACTGCATCACGATCCCGATGTGTCCCGGCGAAACGGAGCTAGGACCCTGCCCGTCCGCGCGACCGTCAGCGCCGACGACATGGAGTGCTCCCAGCCTTCAGCGCCAGGGGTGATCGCCGACGTCCGACTCAGTACTTGCTTGGCGCCTTGGTGCTGAAGCTAGAGACCAGCTGCTGCACCCGGGACTTGCCGCACTTGGGGCACTTTGGCGGCCGTTTCTTCAGGCGGTCGTGTTCGCTGATCGGGACGCTTACCTCAAAGTGCTCGCCGCACGCTTTGCACTCGAACTCGTAGACAGCCATGATTTTCCACCTCCGACCTCAGCTGACCACCGGCAACGCCCGCGCCGTCAAGCCCCACGGCCGAGGAGGGCCTTAGGCCGAGCAACGCACCTCCGCCAGTCTGACGCCAACGGTGACCACCTTGGTTGGGAAGGGAGTGGGGCCGCGGAGCCTGTTGCTGAATTTGCCTGGTCATTCACCTCTTGCCGTCTGCAGTCCAGCCCCGCGCCCGATGCAGCCTGACGTGGGCGGCGAGTGCATCTGATAGTTCGAGTACCGCGGCTCGCCGCAAGCGTACGCCGATAGCCTTCTCGTTGACGCAATGACACAAAGGATCCTGCGTACCTGCGTACGTAGTTGCGGATCTCCTTCGGGAAGAGGGCGGGCTCGGCCCAGGCCTGGCCGAGGATCTGGTTCACAGTGAAGTAGCGGCGTGGATGATCGAGCAGGAATTGGAGGAGCTGAAACTCTCATGCGGTCAGCGTGGCCTCCGCACGCTAGTTTCGAATCATTCGCTCTGCTGGATCCCACTAGAGGCCGTGGAAATCCCAGACGCGTCTTGACCAAAGCTCGAGCCGTTTCTGATAGCCCTCAATCTGGCTCTCGATGATCTTGAGGTCCGCCTCCGCCGCCCTCTGGGCGACTGGCTCGAGCTTGGTTAGATCGCGCCTAACCCGATCGAGGATTCCCCGCCTGAATTCGAGGAGATCGGGCATAAATGCTCACCCAATGGCGGGCGTCTTCCCAATGTTTGGTTCCAATGTCCTCACCCTCGAGCGGCCGGGAAGCTTCGTCCATCACTGGCGGCGCGAAGGCTGTCCAGGGCCTCGCTTGAACCCTTCGGTACGCGTGCGCTGATCGAGGCTCTGAGGCTGAGTTTCTTTGATGCGATTCACGTCGAGAAAATGTGACACTCCGGCTGGACCGCCGTCATCAAAATTCGGTGTTTCGCCGCATTACAGATGTTGCGTAGTCCTTTCCTCGAGAGATCGCGCTCGCGACTGAACTCCAGCAGCCGTTCACGGACGGTCTGGGACGTTAAGCCCTCCGGCCTTCAAAACCGCTTGCCGGCGGCCGCCTCAAGAGGTCTCTTTCGTACAGCAACGCCGGCGATAAACCGCGGCACTCAGCGGCACTCAACGGCACGCAGCGAATTCGAGGCGTCTTTTCTGAACGGGGTGCAGCGATCTGTTAACCGCAAGGTTCAGGGTTCGAATCCCTGGTCCGGAGCCAAATCTGTGGAGCCAAATCTGAACTCGAAATTCGCACTGCTGTCAACTCAGGCTTGACGCGCATGCAGCATTGGTACAGCAACCGGACAACGACGCATTGAGGACCACCAACTACCGAAATGGTTGCGAGACCTGGTCCAGCCGCTGCAGCGTCGCATCGGAGAGACTCAGCCCCACCGCCTTCGTCGTCTCCACCAACTGCTCGGGCCTGGAGGCGCCGATGATGGGTGCAGTCACGTCCGGCTGCGCCAGCAGCCAGGCCACCGCAAGCTGAGCAGGCGTGCCATTCTCCCGGGCGAGTTCCACCACCGCGTCTGCAACGTCGAACATGCGGTCGTTCCAATAGCGGCCCTGGTACATCCTGCCGTAGTCGCCTTGGGCAAAGCGGGACTCGGCGGGCGGCTCCTCGCCGCGCTTGTACTTGCCGGTCAGCAGTCCGGCGCCGAGCGGGTTGTAGGGCACGACGCCCATGCTCGAGGCCCGCGCCAACGGTAGGAGATCGCGCTCGTACGATCGGTTGAGCAGATTGTAGCGAGGCTGCAGAACGGTGATGCGTGCCAGGTTGGACTCCGCGATCGCCTGCATCGCCATCGCCACCTGCCAGGCCTCAAAGTTCGAGACGCCGATGTAAAGGACCTTGCCGTCCTGCACAAGGCGGTCGAGGGCCTCGAGCGTCTCCTCCATGGGCGCGTCGAGGTCCGAGTGTCGAGGTCCGAGTGATGTAGGTAATAGAGGTCGACACGGTCAGTCTTGAGACGTCGCAGGCTGGCCTCGCAAGCTTCGATCACATGCTTGCGGCTGCCCCCGGAGTCGTTGCGGCCAGGGCCAACGCGGTTGACGCACTTGGTTGCCACCACGAACCGCTCGCGTTTGCCCTGGAGCCAGGCGCCGACGATCTCCTCGGTGCGGCCCCAGGTCTCCGACGAAGGCGGGACCGGGTAGACGTCGGCGACGTCGATGAAGTCGATCCCCAGCTCCGCGGCCATGTCCATGATCACGAACGCTTCTGACTGGTCGCGCTGGCTGCCGAAGATCATCGTGCCCAGGCAAAGCCTGCTCACCTGCAGCCCGCCACGGCCCACGCGGACTACATCCATCAGCGCTGTTCAGAGTAGCGCCGCGAGGCCGCTAGTTCGTAGAGCTA